>Ga0308169_10001097_pt1 | contig 33581 bp, 28 predicted proteins | sample PhyBR1_2_FD_202139 | JGI IMG/M metagenome (GOLD analysis project Ga0308169, IMG submission 202139) | Phyllosphere microbial communities from UC Gill Tract Community Farm, Albany, California, United States - DLSLSB.R1 | ecosystem: Host-associated > Plants > Phyllosphere > Unclassified | place...
CCTTGAGGGTGTCGCCCGCGCGGAATTCGGGAACATCGTTGCGCAGCGAGGCTGCATCGACGGAATCGAGAATATGCATGATTGCACTCCTGGTGAACGCCACAGGTCATTCACTTTGGGTCACGGCGGTCAAGTCCGGCTGCTGATGGGCAGGCCGGGTCTCACCGCCGAAGAAAAAGTGGTCCGGCCGCTTCAAGGGTTGATGGGCCGGTTGTCCGGCTGTTGGCCGCGCTACCCCCTGTGGCAGGTGCGGACCCAGCAGACACAAGGGTTAATTTTGCCACAGCGGCAGGGTTACGCCAATTCCGCCGGGATTAATCCTGCTGCCCGGCCGCTGCATCCGGGCGGTGCACTAGTTTGCCGTCCACGATGTCGTACCCCAGGCTGTGCAGTTCGGTACGGTCGGCACGCGGCAGGCTGCCCGCGTCGAACCCTTCCAGCAGGTCCGGCCGGCGCTGGGCCGTCCGGCGGTACTGTTCGTGGCGCCGCCATTGCGCGATCCTGCCGTGGTTGCCGCTGAGGAGGACAGGGGGCACTTCGCGGTCGCGCCAGACCGAGGGCTTGGTGTAGACGGGGTACTCCAGGAGTCCGTCGGAGTGGGACTCCTCCACCAGGGACTCGGGGTTACCCACCACGCCGGGAAGCAGCCTGCCGATGGCTTCCACCATGGCAAGTACGGCCACTTCCCCACCGTTGAGCACATAGTCGCCCAGGCTGACGGGACGGACGGTGAAATGTTCCTGCGCCCATTCGATGACCCGCTCGTCAATGCCTTCATACCGGCCGCAGGCGAAGGCCAGGTGCTGCTCTTCCGCCAGTTCGTAGGCGAGGGCCTGGGTAAAGCGTTCACCTGCGGGTGACGGGACGATCAGCACGGGCCGGCGGGCGGGGTCCGGACGTCCGTCCGCGACGGCGGAGAGTGCCTGCGCCCAGGGTTCGGGCTTCATCACCATCCCGGCGCCGCCGCCATACGGGGTGTCGTCGACGGAACGGTGCTTGTCGGTGGTGAAGCTGCGCAGGTCGTGGACGTGCAGGTCGAGGATTCCGTCCTGCCGCGCCTTGCCAATCAGGGAGAGTTCCAGCGGAGCCAGGTACTCGGGAAAGATGCTGACGACGTCGACCCGCATCTAGTCAGCGCTTTCCGTTGCGGAGGGGGCGGAGTCTTCGGTATTGAGTTCGAAGAGGCCGTCCGGCGGGGTGAGGAGGATGAAGCCTTCCTCGATATTGACCTCGGGAACGATTTGCTCCACGAACGGGACGAGGATTTCAGCCCCTTCCGGGGTAGTGACCAGAAGCAGATCCTGGACGGGCATGGTGTTCAGGGCGGTCACCTTGCCCACCACCTGTGTCCCCACCCGCGCCTCCAGGCCGACGAGTTCGTGCTCGTACCATCCCTCGTCGTCGTCCTCGTCAAGCTCTTCCGTTTCGATGAACAGCTTGGCGCCGCGGAGGGTTTCGGCCGTATTGCGGTCCGCCACTTCCTCGAACCCGAGGAGCAGGATGTCCTTGTTCCAGCGGGCACTGCTTACGGTCAGGGGCCCTGCCGTAGCAGGCTCAACCACGAACTCCGTGCCGGGGACGAAGCGGTCCTCCGGAGCGTCGGTCAGCACCTGGACCGTGACTTCCCCGCGAATGCCGTGCGGCTTGCCAATCCGTGCCACCTGAAGCTGCATCTGTTCCTCTGTTCCGGGTTGTGGTGGTTTTGTTGGGGCTTTTGTTGATAAAGCACTCCGGCCCCTCCACCTGTGGTGGAGGGGCCGGAGCAGAAACTGAATGTTGCCGAGCGCTCAGCGGCGGCGGTCGGTGTCGACGACGTCGACCCGCACCGGTTCGCCGCCGGCCAGCGCCGCCACGACGGTGCGCAAAGCGCGCGCCGTCCGGCCCTGCCGGCCAATCACCCGTCCCAGGTCGTCCTGGTGAACGCGCACCTCGAGGGTGTCCCCGCGGCGGTTGCTCTTCGAACTGACCTTGACGTCATCCGGGGAATCGACGATTCCGCGGACCAGGTGCTCCAGCGCTTCTGCCAGCAACTTACTCAGCCTCGGTGGTCTCAGCTTCGGCGTCGGCCGGGGCCTCGGCAGCGTCAGACTTGGAGGCCTTCTTGGTGATGGCTTCCGGGATGATGACCGAGCCCTTCTCCGGGGCAACGAAGGATTCCTTCTCGACCTTGGTCTTGAGGGTGCCTTCCTGGCCCGGCAGGCCCTTGAACTTCTGCCAGTCGCCGGTGATCTTCAGGATCGCGGCAACCTGCTCGGACGGCTGGGCGCCGACGGAGAGCCAGTACTGGGCACGCTCGGAGTTGACCTCGATGAACGAGGGCTCTTCGGTGGGGTGGTACTTGCCGATTTCCTCGATGGCGCGGCCATCACGCTTGGTGCGTGAGTCCGCAACGACGATGCGGTAGTACGGGGCGCGCATCTTGCCGAAGCGCTTAAGGCGAATCTTTACGGCCACTTTTGTGGTCACTCCTGTTTCAGAAAAGGGGTGAACCCGGCTTTCTGCACCCGTGGGGCGGGCCGTACTTGCGGGCTCGAAGGACAGGATCCGGACACGGAGAGAGGGGCCGCGCGGATCGAGTACCTGTCCATTGTGCCAGATGGGCGGCGTTATTTCGAACTTGGAACCGCCGGACCGTCCACCGCGGGAGCCTGCAGGAATGCCGGATGGTTCCGCAGGTGCAGGCAGGAAAGGTCAGGCGGACCAGACGTACAGCCCCGTGCGCTCCGAATCGTCGATTCCGGCGGCGAGTTCCGCCACCTGCTGCACGTAGGTGCGCGCCTGCCCGGCGTCGAATGGCATGTCTTCCTGCGCCGCCCACTGCTCGGCAACGTCCTCGAGCACGTTGCCGTCGCCTTCGGTCTCGTAGGTAAGCAGGTCCGCGAGGGCGCGCACCATGGCCGGCGGCACCGCAAGGAGGGTGTCGCTGGCGACGTCCACCAGGGTCAGCTCATAGTCTGCGCCACCGGCGTGAACGGCCGTCCCGGCGAGGTCCCCGAGCTGCTCCACTTCAAAGTCGCTGATGTCCGGGATACGCACCGCCTGGCCGGCAGGGCCGGCATCTGCCCCCGCAGCGCCGCCTTCGTCAAGGATGCCGGCGCGTTTCAGCGCGGCGTCATGGGTGGCGGCAAAGATCTCGGTGAAGCCCATGGGGGTGCCCTTCTTCCGTTGGCGGAACTGCGCGCCGTCCGCTGCCTGCGGCCCGGCCGTACGGGATCAGCCTAGTAGTTGCGGGGGCGCCGATGCACGCGGGGCGGTGACGGGCACCGGTCAGCGGACCGCCACCCGCAGCCTGTTCCGCCAGGGATCCTCGAAGCGAAGCTCCGCTCCGGTGTGGTGCGCGGGCACGCCGGCGACCTTGAGCCGGTCAGCCAGCGCTCCGACGTCGTCCCCGGAGGGAACCTCGATGAGCACCTCGCCCAGTCCAAGCGTGTCCTTTCGCGGTCCGGCGCCGCGGCTGTTCCAGACGTTCATGGCCATGTGGTGGTGGTACCGGCCGGCGGAGACGAACAGTGCCTGGCCGTGCCAGCCGGCGGTCTTTTCAAACCCCAAGGTTCCGACGTAGAAGTCCCGGGCCGTCTGGACGTCGCCCACCTGCAGGTGGACGTGGCCCACCCCGGCGGATGCCTGCCGCTGGCCTTCAAGCGACGCCTCGGTAAGGTGCTGGTCAAGGTAGCGCTGGGGCGACAGTGCGAGGCTGTCCATGACCACATCGGTCCCGTTCCAGGACCAGTTGCTGCGGGGCCGGTCCCAGTACAGCTCAATGCCGTTGCCTTCGGGATCGGTGAAGTAGAAGGCCTCACTCACCAGGTGGTCGGCGCTGCCGGTAAAGGACCGCGGCTCATACTGGGCCGCGGTGGCGATCGTGGCGGCAAGGGACCCCTGGTCCTCGAACAGCAATGCCGTGTGGAACAGGCCGGCCTCTCCCCTGCCGGGAAGATTCAGCCCCGGCGCCGGTGCCAGGTGGACCAGGGGGCGGCCCAACCGGCCAAGGTAGAGCCCGCCGTCCTGTTCGGCCACCACTTCAAGGCCCAGCGCGCGCTGGTAGTAGTCGGTCATGACCTTCATGTCGCCCACCTTGAGCATCACCGTGCCCATGGCGAGGTCGGCAGGAAGAAGATCCTGGCTGCTGGGTGCTGCGGTCATCTGAAGCTCCTTGTATTGGAAGGCCGCCCGGTTGCCGGCCTGTCACATGTTAAAATTACTTGAAGCTTCAATTTATTCCAAGTCCTGAAAGGGCAGAAATCAGCGGATGATGCGTCCGGCCAGGACCACGTGGGTGAGTGTCCTGATCGTGTCCGGCACCGCCCGCGGATCGTCGCTGCACAGCACCACGTCCGCGCGGGCCCCTTCCTCCAGGCCTTCCGCGCCCAACCACCTCCGGGCTGACCAGCAGGCGGCATCCAGGGCAGCTGCCATGGGGAGGCCGGCGGCATGCAGCGCAAGGATCTCGTCGGCAATCCTGCCGTGCCGGATCACGCTGCCAGCATCGGTTCCTGCAAATATCCGCACGCCCGCGGCATGGGCCTGCGCCACACGCTCCAGGCGGCCCTCCCACAGGGCGCGCATGTGGGCTGCGTACCTGGGAAACTTTGCGTCAGACTGCGCTGCAATGTCCGGGAAGGTGGCGATGTTGATGAGCGTGGGCACGATCGGCACCCCTTGTTCCACGAACCGCGGCAGGTGCCGGGGAAGGAGACCGGTGGCGTGCTCGACGCAGTCGATCCCTGCGTCCAGCACCTGGTCCAGGGTGTCCTCGGCGAAACAATGGGCGGTCACCCGGGCGCCTTCGTCATGGGCCGCATGGACGGCGTCACGGACGACGGCGGCAGGAAAGGACGGAGCCAGGTCACCGGCGCTCCGGTCAATCCAGTCCCCCACGAGCTTGACCCAGCCGTCGCCGTCGCGCGCCTGCTTCCGGACGGCCTCCACGAGGCCCTCCGGCTCGACTTCCTCGGCGAACCCGCGCAGATAGCGCCGGGTCCGGGCCACGTGGCGGCCGGCGCGGATCAGCACCGGGAACTCCCGGCCGCCCTGCATCCACCGGGTGTCCGCAGGTGAGCCGGCGTCCCGCACCAGCAGGGTTCCGGCGTTGAGGTCGGCGAGTGCCTGGTCCCGGGCGGCAGCAGGCTCCACTGGCCCACCCGGGCCCAGCCCGATGTGGCAGTGGGCGTCCACGAACCCGGGCAGGACCCAGCCGTCGAGGAGGTGGTCGGGAGGGGCAGCCGGCGGCGTGAACGTCAGTTTGCCGTCCACTGACCAGAGCCCGTGGCGTACCCGGTCCGGTGCCGTGAGTACGGGCCCGCGAAAGTGAATGATTCCTGCCATGCCGGCTCCTTTCAGTGCCCGGTCAGGCTAGCACCCGCATTTGTGACACGACTGTTCCGGGCGCCTGTGATAGCTTCGTTGCTGACCACACGGGTGCCCCTGCAGGGGCTGAGATCGGGCTGATGCAGCCTGCGACCGTTGAACCTGTCCGGGTAATGCCGGCGAAGGAAGTGAGTATTCCCTTGAGTACACAAAACACCCAGTTGAACCCTGCCCACCAGCCGTCCACCGGAGAGCCCGGGGACACTACCACTCCCGGGGTGACCCAGTCCCTGGCGTCGCATTCGCTGGCGTTCATCGAAGATGCCGGCGCCGGGATCCGGGTGCCCGTGACGGAGATTGCCCTGGAGCCATCACCCAACGGGCAGCCAAATGAACCGTTCCGGACCTACCGGACCGCAGGTCCGGGCAGTGACCCCGTGCGCGGCCTGCAGCCGTTCCGCGCCGAATGGATCGAGGCGCGCGGGGACACGGAGCCCTACAGCGGCCGGGAGCGCAACCTGCTCGACGACGGCCGCTCGGCTGTGCGCCGCGGCGCCGCGTCCGCCGAATGGAAGGGCGCCCAGCCGGTGCCCCGCCGCGCCGTCGGCGGCAGGACGGTGACGCAGATGCACTATGCCCGGCAGGGCATCATCACCCAGGAAATGCGCTTCGTGGCGCTGCGCGAAAACTGCGACGTTGAACTGGTCCGCAGCGAACTAGCCGCGGGCCGGGCCATCATTCCCAGCAACATCAACCATCCGGAATCGGAGCCGATGATCATCGGCAAGGCCTTCCTGGTGAAGATCAACGCGAACATCGGCAACTCCGCGGTGACCAGTTCCATCTCCGAGGAAGTGGACAAGCTGCAGTGGGCCACCCAGTGGGGCGCCGACACCGTCATGGACCTGTCCACAGGCGACGACATCCACACCACGCGGGAGTGGATCATCAGAAACTCGCCCGTGCCGATCGGCACCGTTCCGATCTACCAGGCCCTGGAAAAGGTGAACGGCGAAGCCAACGCGCTGACCTGGGAGATCTTCCGCGACACGGTCATTGAGCAGTGCGAGCAGGGCGTGGACTACATGACCATCCATGCCGGCGTGCTGCTCCGGTATGTTCCGCTGACGGCCAACCGCGTGACGGGCATTGTCTCCCGCGGCGGGTCGATCATGGCCGGATGGTGCCTGGCCCACCACCAGGAAAACTTCCTGTACACGCACTTCGATGAGCTGTGCGAAATCTTCGCCAAGTACGACGTCGCCTTCTCCCTCGGCGACGGGCTGCGCCCCGGCTCCACGGCCGATGCCAACGACGCCGCGCAGTTCGCGGAGCTGGACACCCTGGCAGAGCTGACGCAGCGCGCCTGGGAGTACGACGTGCAGGTGATGGTGGAAGGCCCCGGCCACGTCCCCTTCCACCTGGTACGCGAAAACGTCGAGCGCCAGCAGGAGCTGTGCAAGGGCGCGCCGTTCTACACCCTGGGGCCGCTGGTGACCGACGTCGCCCCCGGCTATGACCACATCACCTCGGCAATCGGCGCCACCGAGATCGCCCGGTACGGCACCGCGATGCTCTGCTACGTCACCCCCAAGGAACACCTCGGCCTGCCCAACAAGGACGATGTCAAGACCGGCGTCATCACCTACAAGATCGCCGCGCACGCAGCCGACCTCGCCAAGGGCCACCCCGGGGCGCATGAACGCGATGACGCCCTGTCCAAAGCCCGGTTCGAATTCCGCTGGCGGGACCAGTTCGCACTGTCCCTGGACCCGGTGACGGCCGAGTCGTTCCACGACGAAACCCTTCCGGCCGAGCCTGCCAAGACGGCGCACTTTTGTTCCATGTGCGGTCCAAAGTTCTGCTCGATGCGGATCAGCCAGGACATCCGGGACGAATTCGGATCAGCGGAAGCGCAGGCGGCGCTGGCCGGGGCGGTTGACGGGATGCGGGAGAAGAGCCAGGAATTCCTGGCGGCCGGCGGCAAGGTCTACCTGCCGGAGCTTCGCGTTCCCGCCGACAGCTAGGACGCCTGGGCGGGCTGGCTCAGGCTGACCCCGCCAATGAACTGCCGGATGGCCCGGTCGCCGTCGGGCGAGTCATGGGGCCGGTGCCCGCCCGCGGCGACGCGGTGCAGGGCACCGGTCTCCCGAAGGTATCCGGCAATTTCCTCATAGAGGGGTTCCCACCCGCCGGTCAGCACCAGTGTGGGCACGCCGGGGACGATGTGGAGCGGCGCCTCCCAGGCCGGGGCCTGGAGCCTCAGCCTGCGGGCAGACCGTTTTTCCTCCGTGGTGGCGGGCTGCTGAAGGTCCGTGGCATACACCCTCCGGACGAATTCACGCTGGAAGTCTTCGTCGCTGAGCTGGTGCCGGACCTCGAACAGGGGCTCCATGAGGCTGATGTGGGCAGCCGTGGCAGGAAGTTCCGCCGTCAGTGACAGGCAGGCCGGCTCCACGAGGGTCAGTGAAAAAACCAGGTCCGGGCATTCGACGGCGGCCATCATCGCCGCAATCGCGCCTTGTGCGTGTGCCACCACATGGCCACCGGCGGCGCCGCGGCCATCGTCGGCCAGGGAGCGAAGGATGATGGCGGCATCCTCGGCGAAGGACGATTCCAGGGGCTCGGCGACCGGGTCGAAGCCGTGCCGGCGGAGGAACAGGGCGTCATAGGACAGTGCCATACCGTGCTGGCGCGGCCATGCGGCGGCACCAAAGGTACCGGCGCCGTGCACGAACACTACCCTCTGCTTGAACATGTCCCAACCCTATTCCACGCTGCCGACATCCCAACGAAAAAGCGCCAGGTGTCGTCTTGAGCGGTCAAAACGACACCTGGCGCTTCCTGATGCCGGGGAACTCCTACTTGCCCAGGAACTTGTCGAAGCCCTTGGGCAGGTTCAGCTGGGACGGATCGAAGTCCCCGCCCTGCTGGCCGAATGCCGCGCCGGTGGGCAGGGCCTTGGCTGCGTTGGCGCGGCGGGCCTCCAGCTCCTTGCGTTCCTGTGCCGCCTTGGCCGGGTTGCCCGACTTGGCCTTCTTCTTGGGGGCGTTCTTTGCGTTCTTCCGCGAACCCGCGCCGGCACCGGGCATTCCCGGCATCCCTGGCATGCCCGGCATGCCGCCCTGGGCCATCTTCTTCATCATCTTCTGGGCCTGGGCGAAGCGTTCCAGCAGGCCGTTGACCTCGGAGACGTGGACGCCGGAACCACGGGCGATGCGGGCCCGCCGTGAACCGTTGATGATCTTCGGCGCCAGCCGCTCGTGCGGCGTCATCGACCGGACAATGGCCTCCACGCGGTCGATTTCCCGCTCGTCGAACTGCTCCAGCTGCTGCCGGATGTTCTGCGCACCGGGCATCATCATGAGCATCTTCTTCATGGAGCCCATGTTGCGGATCTGCTGCATCTGGGCCAGGAAGTCCTCAAGGGTGAAGTCTTCCTGGTCGGCGAACTTCTTCGCCATCCGGGCAGCTTCATCCTTGTCCCAGGCCTTTTCGGCCTGTTCGATAAGGGTGAGGATGTCGCCCATGTCCAGGATGCGCGAGGCCATCCGGTCCGGGTGGAACAGCTCGAAGTCGTCCAGGCCTTCGCCGGTGGAGGCGAACATGACGGGCTTGCCGGTGACCGACGCGACGGAGAGCGCGGCACCACCGCGGGCGTCGCCGTCGAGCTTGGACAGCACGATGCCCGTGAAGTTGACGCCTTCATCGAAGGCAAGCGCCGTGTTGACGGCGTCCTGGCCGATCATGGAGTCGATCACGAACAGGACTTCGTTGGGCACGATGGCGCGGCGGATCTGGCGGGCCTGCTCCATCATGTCGGCGTCCACGCCGAGGCGTCCGGCGGTGTCGACGATAACGACGTCATGCAGCTTCTGGCGGGCTTCCTCGACGCCGGCACGCGCGACGGCGACCGGGTCCCCGGCGGGCTGGTCCAGCTCGGTGGAGGTGGCTCCGGGGTGCGGGGCGAAGACCGGCACATTGGCGCGCTGGCCCACCACCTGGAGTTGGGTAACAGCATTGGGGCGCTGGAGGTCGCAGGCCACCAGTATGGGGCTGTGGCCCTGGGCCTTCAGCCATTTCGACAGCTTGCCGGCCAGGGTGGTCTTGCCCGCGCCCTGGAGGCCGGCGAGCATGATGACCGTGGGGCCGTTCTTTGCCAGCCGGATCCTGCGCGTCTCGCCGCCAAGGATCTCCTGGAGTTCCTCGTTGACGATCTTGACGATCTGCTGGCTCGGGTTCAGCGCAGCCGAGACCTCGGCGCCCAGCGCCCGTTCGCGGACCCGCCCGGTGAACTCCCGGACCACCGGGACGGCAACGTCCGCGTCCAGGAGGGCACGGCGGATCTCCCGGACGGTGGCATCAACATCGGCCTCCGTGAGGCGGCCCTTGCCGCGGAGATTCTTGAAGGTTGCTGTCAACCGGTCAGAGAGTGAATTGAACACGCGCCGTGAACTTCTTTCAGGAGATGATCGGGACTCGACTATCTAGGGTATCAAGTCAGGCGCGGTAGGTGGCATGCTGGCAAAATGACGAGCCAAACAACAGTGAAGACCCTGCTCATCCTTGGTGCCTCGGGCGACCTCACCGGCCGGCTCCTGCTTCCGGGCCTGGCCCGGCTTGTCGCGGCAGGCCACACAAAAGGCCTGCGCCTGGTGGGGGCCGGATCCGATCCGTGGACGCCGGACCAATGGCGGGAACGCGTCCAGTCCTCCTTCGAGGCCGCTGCCGGCACGGCTGCTGCGCACGGCAAGGAATCGCTTGAGGCGGTTCAGAAAGACACGGTTTACCACCAGGTGGATGTCACCGCCAAAGGTGCGCTCGCGGCATTGCTGAAGAGCCTGCAAGGCCCGGTGGCAGTCTATTTCGCACTTCCTCCCCGGATCAGCCAGCTCGCCTGCGAAACCCTCCAGCCACAGGAAGTCCCGGAAGGCACCCGCCTGGTCATGGAGAAGCCGTTCGGCTCCAGTGAGGAATCCGCACGGTCCCTGAACCGGACGCTGGCACGGCTGGTCCCTGAGGACCACGTCCACCGCGTCGACCACTTCCTGGGCAAGGCCACCGTCCTGAACATCCTGGGCCTGCGGTTCGCCAACAATTTCCTTGAGCCGGTGTGGAACAGGCAGCACGTGGAGAAGGTGGAAATCTTCTTCGACGAGGACCTGGCCTTGGAAGGACGCGCCCGGTATTACGACAACGCCGGCGCCCTCCGGGACATGATCCAAAGCCACCTCCTGCAGGTCATGGCGATCATGGCCATCGAGCCGCCCGCCACCATCGGCGAGCGCGACCTCCGCGACGCAGTCTCCACCGTCCTGCGGGCCAGCAGCGTCAGCGCCCCCTTCACTGAATCAACGCGGAGGGCCCGCTACACGGCAGGCTCCGTTGCAGGGAAGGACGTCCCCGACTATGCCAGGGAGGAAGGCGTGGACCCCGGACGCGAAACGGAAACACTCGCCGAGATCCAGGTAGGAATAGACAACTGGCGCTGGCGGGGCGTGCCCTTCATCCTGCGCTCGGGCAAGGCACTGGGTGATAGGCGCAAGGAAGCTGTGGTGACCTTCCTGCCGGTGCCCCACCTGCCCGAGGGATTCACCGGGGTGGACTCCCCCAACCAGCTGCGGATCGGTTTCGGCCCGGACACCCTGGAATTCGACGTCGACGTGAACGGCCCCGGGAACATCTTCAGCCTGGGCCGGGTCACGTTGGAAGCGGAACTGAGCGCCTCCGACCTCCTGCCCTACGGCGAAGTGCTGGAAGGCGTGCTGGCAGGCGACCCGCTGCTGTCCGTCCGGAGCGACACGGCGGAGGACTGCTGGCGGATCGTTGAGCCGGTCCTAAAGGCCTGGGAGCGCGGGGAGGTCCCGCTGGAGGAGTACGACGCCGGTTCGGCCGGTCCGGCGTCGTGGCCCACCAACCGCCAACCCACCCCCGCCGTGGGGGACTGAGCGGGCTTCCGCCGCTTTCGGGTGTAAACAAAGACAGGTGGGGCGGGAACCTTCCGGTTCCCGCCCCACCTGTCTTTGTTTCCGTTGTCCTTCAAGCGCGAAGGCGGCTTTTTGGAGCCAGGGGCCGCCTAGATGGCGGCCACTCCGCGCTCCCCGGTCCGTACCCGGACTGCTTCATGGACGTCGATGGTCCAGACTTTGCCGTCCCCGGCCCTGCCGGTGTTGGAGCTGGCGATGATCACGTCCAGGATGTCGTCGGCCTGCTCATCCGTGGCGAGCACCTCCACCCGGATCTTGGGCAGCAGGTCCACGTTGTATTCTGCTCCGCGGTAGACCTCGGTGTAGCCGCGCTGCCGGCCGTAGCCGCTGGCCGCGCTGACGGTCAGGCCCTGTACGCCGTAGGCTTCCAGTCCTTCACGGATGGCTTCGAGCTTTTCCGGCCTGACGATTGCAGTGATCAGTTTCATGCCCCCACGCTTTCCTTACCTGTTGCCGGCTTTGCCTTCTGTGCTCCCGCTGCCGGCTGCACGGACTCGTGGGACTGGCCCTGGCCCTTGCCGGTGATCATGTCGTGCAGCGGCTGGAAGCTTCCGCCGTGTCCGCTGACGCCGAACTCGTAGGCAGTCTCGGCGTGCAGGCTGAGGTCCACACCCACCGTTTCCTGTTCCTGCGAGACGCGGAAGCCCATGGTCTTGTGGATGGCCAGCGCGATGATGGTCGTCAGGACTGCGGAGTAGGCGATAGCGACGCCCGCCGCTGCAAGCTGTGCCCAGAGCTGCGTCAGTCCGCCGCCGTAGAAGAGGCCGCCGCCAACGCCGTCTGTGGGCAGTGCGATGAAGCCCAGGGCGATGGTGCCGATGATGCCGGAGACGAGGTGGACGCCGACGACGTCCAGCGAGTCATCGAAGCCCCAGCGGAACTTCAGGCCGACTGCCAGGGCGGAAGCCACACCGGCCACGACACCCAGGCCCAGGGCGCCCACCGGGCTGACGTTGGCGCAGGCGGGGGTGATGGCCACCAGGCCTGCCACCACACCGGAGGCGGCACCCAGGGAGGTGGGGTGTCCGTCGCGGATGCGTTCGGTGACCAGCCAGCCAAGCATGGCTGCAGCGGGTGCTGCGAGGGTGTTGATCCAGATCAGGCCGCCCTGTTCGGCAGTGGTGGCCGCGCCGCCGTTGAAGCCGAACCAGCCGAACCACAGGATGGCTGCGCCGAGCATGACGAACGGGATGTTGTGCGGGCGGTGGTTGGGGTCCTTCCCGAAGCCCTTGCGGTTGCCGATGATCAGGACCAGGATCAGCGCGGCCACACCTGCGTTGATGTGGACCACGGTGCCGCCGGCGAAGTCGATGGCGGGGCCCAGGGCCTTGCCGATTGCGCCTTCAGGGCCGAAGAGGCCGCCACCCCACACCATGTAGGCAAGGGGGCAGTACACCAGCGTCACCCAGATGGGGACGAAGACGGACCAGGCGCCGAACTTGGCGCGGTCGGCGATGGCGCCGCTGATCAGCGCCACGGTGATGATGGCGAAGGTGGCCGCGTAGCCCACCTTGATCAGGCCATCGGGGGTGGTGATGCCCTCAAGGCCGAAGGTGGCGAACGGGTTGCCCACGATTTCCATGAACCCTTCACCGGAGCTCATGGAGGCACCCCAGAGCACCCAGACCACGCCCACCATGCCGATGGAGATGAAGCTCATCATCATCATGTTCAGTGCTGCTTTGGCGCGGGTCATGCCGCCGTAGAAAAATGCCAGACCGGGCGTCATGAACAGCACCAGAGCTGCCGCCACCATCACCCAAACGTGACCTGCGGTAAGTTCCATGGTGCACGTCCTCTCTCATCGAATCTTGCGGAGTCCTCCGCCTGCCAACGCCTTTTGCGTCCTGTAAAGAGTTTGTGGGTGGCGTGTTTCGCCCGCGGAGGATTTAGATTGCCGGCCTGTTACAACAACCTCTAGGAAGTAAATGGTGCATATCCGCCTTGTTACGGTTATGTTTCCGCACCCGCGCAGCCACCCGGCTCCCCTTCCAGCAAGGACACCTGCACCATGACGGCACCACCCCGCGCAAGCGGCGCCACTTCGAGGTTTTTGGCGCGGCTGAGGCCGCAGCGGGAGAAACTTCCGCGCGACATCAAGGTGATGCTGGCCGCCGCGTTCCTCATCGCGCTGGGATTCGGGCTTGTTGCACCCGTATTGCCGCAGTTCGCAACAACCTTTGGGGTGGGCAACACCGAGGCCGCCGTCATTGTGGCGATCTTCGCGTTCATGCGCCTGGCTTTCGCGCCCGCGGGCGGCGCCCTGATCGGCAAGCGCGGCGAACGTCCCGTCTATGTCGCCGGGCTGCTGATCGTGGCTGCGTCCACGGCGGCATGTGCGTTCGCGCAGGACTACTGGCAGCTGCTTCTTTTCCGCGGCCTTGGCGGAGCGGGATCGGTGATGTTCACGGTGGCATCGATGGCCCTGGTGGTGCGGCTGGCTCCGCCCAAGAGCAGGGGCCGGGTCTCGGGAGCGTACGCATCGGCGTTCCTGATCGGGAACGTGTGCGGCCCGATCGTGGGCGGGCTGCTGGCCGGCCTGGGGCTGCGGGTGCCGTTCCTCGCGTATGCAGGCGCCCTGCTCGTGGCCGCGTTCGTGGTGCAGACGCAGCTCAGCCATCAGCGCCGGGGCGGGGAGGAAGCGGCGGCCCGGGCGCCGGACATGCCCTTCCGGGAAGCACTGGTCGCCGGAACCTACAGGTCGGCCCTCGCCTCCAGCTTTGCCAATGGCTGGGCCACCTTCGGTGTGCGCATGGCCACGGTGCCCCTGTTCGCCGCGGCTGCCTTCGGGGCCGGCCCGCAGGCGGCAGGCCTGGCACTGGCCGTTTTCGCCGCCGGAAACGCGGCCGCCCTTACGATGTCGGGGCGGCTGGCGGATTCGCTGGGCCGCAAGCCCATGATGATCTCGGGCCTGCTGGTGGCGGCCCTGGCAACGGCGGCAATCGGCGTGACCTCGGATTTGCCGTGGTTCCTGGTGGCATCAACGCTTGCCGGCGTGGGCTCGGGGCTTTTCGGCCCCGCCCAGCAGGCCGCCGTCGCCGATGTCATCGGCAATGGCCGGTCCGGCGGCAAGGTGCTGGCCGTCTACCAGATGACGTCCGACGTCGGGGCGATCGTCGGTCCGATCGTGGCGGGCCTGCTGGCTGACCGCCTGGGCTTCGGCTGGGCTTTCGGCGTGACCGGCGGGATCATGCTCCTGGCAGCCGTCGGGTGGCTTCCCACCCGCGAAACGCTGCGGACGGCCGGCAGCTAGCGCCCAACGTGTGTCAGTTCAGCAGGGCGTCGACGAAACCTTCGGTATCGAACGGTGCCAGGTCATCGGCGCCTTCGCCCAGGCCGATGAGCTTGACCGGCACGCCCAGGGTCTTTTGGATGGCGACGACGATGCCGCCCTTGGCGGTTCCGTCCAGCTTGGTCAGGACGATGCCGGTGATGTTGACCACCTCGGAGAAGACCCGTGCCTGGTTCAGGCCGTTTTGGCCGGTGGTGGCATCCAGCACCAGCAGGACCTCGTCCACCTCGGCCAGTTTCTCCACCACGCGCTTGACCTTGCCCAGTTCATCCATCAGGCCCACCTTGTTCTGCAGCCGGCCCGCGGTGTCAATCATGACCACGTCGACTTCCTGCTCGATGCCGGCCTTCACGGCCTCATAGGCGACAGAGGCCGGGTCGGCGCCGTCGATGTCCGACTTCACGGTTGGAACGCCCACGCGCTGGCCCCAGGTGGCCAGCTGTTCGGCCGCGGCCGCGCGGAAGGTGTCTGCGGCGCCGAGCAGGACGTCCTTGTCCTCGGCCACCAGGACGCGGGCCAGCTTGCCCACGGTTGTGGTCTTGCCCACGCCGTTCACGCCCACCACCATCATCACGGCCGGCTTGTCGGCGTGGCGGGTGACGTTGAGGCTGCGGTCCATGGTGGGGTCCACCAGCTTGATGAGTTCTTCGCGGAGCATCGCCTTGACGTGTTCGGGTGTCCTGGTGCCCAGTACCTTGACGCGCTCGCGAAGGGCGTCCACCAACTGCATGGTGGGCTCGGTTCCCAGGTCCGCGAGCAGGAGGGTTTCCTCCACCTCGTCCCAGACGCTCTCGTCGATGCGGTCGCTGGACAGCAGGGCCAGCAGGCCCTTGCCCATGATGTTGTTGGAGCGGACCAGCCGTTCGCGGAGGCGGGTGAGGCGGCCTGCCACCGGCAGGGGGGTTTCGACCGGAATGGTTTCCAGTCCGGCAGCATCATCCGGAACCGTGGCAGTGTCCAGTCCCTCGAGGTCCGCGTAGCCGGGGGCCTTCCGCTCCAGGGTTTCATCCCTGTCCGCCACGGCTGTGCTGCCGCCGGAACGGATCTCGGGGTCGTTGGCGTCCCGGGTTCCGGGGTACCGGGTGATGTTCCTCCGCGTCTTGAGCAGGACCGGGATCAGCCCGCCGATGACCACCAGGGCAGCAAGGATGGACAGGACAATGGGAAGGATGTCATTCACTCCCCTAGCTTCTCACAAACGGCAGTGCCGCTTCCGGCCGCCGTCACGCAGCTGACCTGCCCCAATACGGCGCGCGGCAGCTGCTATGCCTCCACGCCCAGGCGCTGGCTGATCACGGTGGAGACGCCGTCGCCGCGCATGGTCACGCCGTAGAGCGCGTCCGCGACTTCCATGGTGCGCTTCTGGTGGGTGATCACGATGAGCTGGCTGGACTCCCTGAGCTCCTCGAAGATGGTGATCAGCCGGCCCAGGTTGGTGTCGTCCAGGGCCGCCTCCACCTCGTCCATCACGTAGAACGGCGACGGCCGGGCCTTGAAGATCGCCACCAGCAGCGCAACCGCGGTCAGGGACCGTTCGCCACCGGAGAGCAGGGACAGCCGCCTGATCTTCTTGCCCGCGGGACGGGCTTCCACTTCGATGCCGGTTGCCAGCATGTCGGAAGGGTCGGTCAGGACCAGGCGGCCTTCGCCTCCTGGAAAGAGCCGCTCAAAAACCCTGATGAACTGGGCCTGGGTGTCCTCGAATGCTTCGGCGAAGACCCGCTGGACCCGGTCATCCACCTCTTTGATGATGTCCAGCAGGTCACGGCGGCTGGCTTTCAGGTCCTCCAGCTGCGTGCTCAGGAACTGGTGGCGTTCCTCGAGCGCGGCAAACTCCTCCAAAGCCAGCGGGTTGACCTTGCCGAGGCTGGCGAGGTCCCGTTCGGCTTTCCGCAGCCGCTTTTCCTGTTCCTGCCGGACGTAGGGCTTTCCGTCCCTGATGTCCTGGCCGTCGGCGTCGACCGGGGCCCGCAGGGCTGCCCATTTGTCGCCGGACTCCTCAACGGGAACGGGAACGGGAACATGCGGCCCGAATTCGGCGACCAGCGCTTCGGGACTGATACCGAGTTCGTCGACGGCGCGGGTTTCCACTGCCTCTATCCTGGCCCGCTGCTGCGCCCGCGCCAGTTCATCCCGGTGCACGTTGTCCGTAAGGTCGGCCAGTTCCCGGGCCAGGGCGTCGTTGGCTTCCCGGATCTCCCGCAGGCCACGGTCACGCCGTTCGCGGTTTTCCTCGGCCAGGTCCCGCTCGTGCCGGGCAAGATCAACGGAAATGTCCACGTAGCCCAGGGCCAGCTCCACCCCGGCGGAAACGGCCGCGGCGCGCCGGGCCTGGATGGCACGCCGGCGTGCCCGTTCCGCCGCTTCTTCCCGGGCCCGGCGCTCGGTGGCGGCGGCGCGTTCCAGGGATGCCACCCTGTTGCTGGTTGCGGACTGCTGCTCTTCGGCGCTGCGCAGGGACAGGCGCGCCTCCACCTCGGCTGCGCGGGCGGCGGACGCGGCCTTGGCCAAGGCGTCGCGCTGTTCGGTGGAGGGCTCCTCTTCCTCGGGGGCTTCCTGTGCGGCCGCCAGCCGCGCGGTGACGGCCGCGAGCGCTTCCTCCTCCGACGCCACGTTCTGTTCTGCCCGCGACAGGGACGCTGCCAGCCGTTCGCTCTCACCCACGGCGCTGCGCAGGACGGAGTTGAGGTGGCCAAGGCGTTCGGCAACGGCGGCGAGGCGGGCATCTGATTCATGCAACCGGTCCAGGGCGGCATCCGCTGCCTCCTGCGCGACTGCACGCCGGGCTTCGGCAGCGGCCAGGGCGAACCGGTTCCGCTCCAGATCCGCGGTGACCCCTGAAAGCCCGCGTTCGGCGTCGTCCACTGCCGCCTGCACCTCCAGCAGGGACGGGGCCTTGGCCGACCCGCCGGCAGCGGAGAGGGCGGTGAAAACGTCACCCTCACGGGTGACGGCCCGCAGCGCGGGAAGCGATGCCACTAGCTCTGCTGCCGCGCCGATGCCGGTGACGACGACGGTCCCGGACAGAAGGTGCCTGACCAGCGGGAGGTGCCCCTCAGGTCCGTCCACCAGGCTGGCCGCCCATCGGGCCCCGCCGGGCAACGGGGTTTCTTCCTGCAACGGCATCCGGTCGGCCGGGTGTGCTCCGTCGCGGCCGTCACCCCTTCCGTCATCCACTGCCGGGGAGGCGAGGAGCAGCGCCGCCCGCCCGGCGTCGTCATCCTTGAGCCGCCGCAGCACTGTTGCTGCGGCGTCCCTGTCCTGGACGAGGATTGCCTCGGACGCCTCCCCCAGTGCCGCGGCAATGGCGGCCTCATACCCGCCCTGCACGGTGATCGCGGCAGCAAGGCTTCCGTGGACTCCCGGAAGTCCGGACTCCAGCACGTGCCGGGCGCCGTCCTTGCGGTCCAGGCCGAGCTTCAGCGCTTCGAGTCGGGCAGCAAGGGCGTCCCGTTTACGGACCCCCTCATTGACGGCTGCCTTGAGGTCGGCGATTTCCGCAAGCACGGCGTCCAAGGCTTCGCCGGCGGCCTCGTAGTCCGCGTCCAGGGATTCTTCCCCTTCCTCCACCCCGGCAACCTGGTTTTCCAAGGCCGTGAACTCAGTCTGGGCACGGGCGCGGCGTTCCGTGCCTGCGGCGAGCGATTCGCGCAGCCGGCCCAGTTCGGCCTGGGCTGACTCCACGCGGGACCGGGCCGCACCGACTTGTCCAGCCAGCCGTGCCATGCCTTCGCGCCGGTCGGCCGCGGCACGGAGCCGGGCCGTGAGCCGCTTGTCCTCCTCCAGCGCCGCCTGCTCCGCTTCCGCCTTGGCTGCGCTGGCAGCGTCAAGGGTGCTGCGCCTGGCCTTGATGTCCTGTTCAAGCCCGGCCAGCTCCTGCCGCACCCTGGCCGCCTGGCGTTCAAGCTGCTCGGGATCACGGCCCGGCGGTGGCGCCGCGTCCTCGGACCCCAGCAACCGGCTGCGTTCCGTGGCAAGGGAGCCGAGGGAACGCAGCCGCTCGCGTGCTGTGGAGAGCCGGTACCAGGTATCCCGGGCGGCATTAAGGCGGGGTGTGGCCTCCGCTGCCAGCTGCTCCAGTGCAGCCTGCTGCCGCCGGCCCGCTTCGAGTTCCTGCTCGACGGCGGCCCGCCGGGTCTTGAGCGCGGCTTCGTCGGCCACGTCCTTCTCCAGTGCGTTTTGCAGCTGCACGAGGTCGTCGGCCAGGAGGCGGGCGCGGGCATCCCGGACGTCGAACTGGACGCGCTGGGCGCGCCGGGCCACCTCCGCCTGCTTGCCCAAGGGCGTGAGCTGGCGCCGGATCTCCGCCGTGAGGTCGGTGAGGCGCTGGAGGTTGGCCTGCATGGCCTCCAGCTTCCGGACCGTCCGCTCCTTGCGCCGGCGGTGTTTGAGGATCCCCGCCGCTTCCTCGATGAAGCCGCGGCGGTCCTCCGGCGTGGCGTGCAGGACGCGGTCCAGCTGGCCCTGGCCCACAATGACGTGCATTTCCCGGCCGAGCCCGGAGTCGGAGAGCAGCTCCTGGATGTCGAGGAGCCTGCAGCCGGCACCGTTAATGGCATATTCGGAGCCGCCGGTCCGGAACAGGGTCCGGGAAATGGTGACTTCGCTGTACTCGATGGGGAGGGCGCCGTCGGTGTTGTCGATGGTCAGCGAAACGTGCGCGCGTCCCAACGGGGGCCGCCCGGACGTCCCGGCAAAAATGACATCCTCCATCTTGCCGCCGCGGAGGGTTTTGGCCCCCTGCTCGCCCATGACCCAGGCCAGGGCATCCACCACGTTGGACTTGCCGGATCCGTTGGGACCCACGACGGCGGTGACGCCGGGTTCGAAGTCGAAGGTGGTGGCAGACGCAAACGACTTGAACCCCCGGACGGTGAGGCTTTTGAGGTGCAAGGCTTTTCTAGTCTCCTGGAGCGGGTTGGGCACATTGCTGGATCCGGCTCACTACAATCTACTGCGCACGACCGACATTTCCCCGCAGCAGCGCCCGGTGCCGGGGCCGGCGCGACGGCCGGATATGCGGGTTACGGCGCGGCAAAGGCATAGTTAAGCTCTTGAGCCTGCGCTTTTGTGGGTACAGTCACCGCATGAATGCGCGACCGAAACGAAGAGGGGCTTGAATTGGCAGGTAATGCGACCTTCCGCCACAGCAACACTGCGCTGCTCTCGGTCAGCAGCGTCGAAGCTCCCAGGATTGTGAGCTCCACGGACTTTGACCGCCGGCTGGCGTCAACCCTGCAGCGGCTGAAGTTTCCGCCGCGCCTGCTGGAACGAGTCGCCGGAATCACGCACCGCCGCTGGTGGGCCCCCGGAACTTCCTTTGACGATGCTGCGGTGGAAGCCGGCGCCAAGGCTTTGGCAGAGGCGGGCGTCGAAGCGTCCGAGGTTGGCCTGCTGATCAACACCTCGGTCACCAGGCGCAACCTGGAACCGTCCGTGGCCGTGAAGATCCACCACGGGCTCGGCCTGCCGTCGTCGGCGATGAACTTCGACCTTGCCAACGCCTGCCTGGGATTCGTGAACGCCCTCACGCTGGCAGCCAACATGATCGATTCCGGTCAGATCAGGTACGCCGTCATCGTCAATGGCGAGGACGCCCAGCTGACCCAGGAGGCCACGCTGGCCCGGCTGCAGCGGCCGGAAACCACGCGCGAGGACTTCAACCGGGAATTTGCGACCCTGACGCTGGGGTCCGGTGCTGCCGCGGCCGTCCTGGGACCGGCCGACGAGCACCCGGGTGCACACCGGGTGGTGGGCGGCGTGATGCGCGCCGGCACCGAGCACCATGAGCTGTGCGTAGGCGGCATCGACGGCATGCACACCGACACGAAGGGACTGCTCGACGGCGGCCTTCAGCTCGTCGTCGACGCCTGGCATGAAGCCCAGCCCGACTGGGACTGGACGTCGATGGACCGCTATGTCACGCACCAGGTCAGCAATGCGTATACGCAGGCGATCATCGATGCCATCGACCTGGACCCCGCCAAGGTGCCCATCACGTTCCCGCACTGGGGCAACGTGGGGCCCGCGTCGCTGCCCATGACACTCGCCGCCGAGTCGCAGTCCCTGGGGGCCGGGGACCGCGTCCTGTGCATGGGCGTCGGTTCCGGCCTCAACACCGCCATGCTGGAAATCGCTTGGTGATCGCCAACTGGCCCGGCGTTGCCGCCGAATGGCCGCGTGAAATCGGCGTACCCTCCACATCGCCCGCCGATCCCCCCGGTTCGGTGCGCCGCTGGCACCTGCTGGACAATGCGGCACACCTCGCCCAGCAGGGCCTGGCACCGGAAGGGACGCTCCTGTGCGTGCACGGCAACCCCACCTGGTCCTACCTGTGGAGGACGCTGCTGGCCGCCGGATGCGATCCCGCCCATCCCTGGCGCGTAGTGGCGGTGGACCAGCTCGATATGGGCTTTTCGGAGCGCACCGGTACTTTCCGGCGCCTCGCGGACAGGATCAATGACCTGGGGGACCTCACCGCTGCACTGGGCCTGGACGGACCGGTGGTGACGGTGGGCCACGACTGGGGCGGCGTGATCAGCCTCGGCTGGGCTTTAGCCCACCAGGAACAGCTGGCGGGCGTGGTGCTGACCAATACAGCGGTCCACCAGCCGGCAGGTTCCGCCATCCCGCCGGCGCTCCGCCTTGCCCTGCATCCCGCGGTGCACAAGTGGGGAACCACGACGTCGGACGCCTTCCTCCGGGTGACGCACTCGCTGGCCCACCCGCCGCTGCCGGCGGATATCAAGAACGCCTACATGGCGCCCTACCGCGGCGCTTCCCGGCGGACCGGGGTGGGCAACTTCGTGGCGGATATTCCGGTGGACGCCAACCACCCGAGCTTCGCCGCACTCAACGCTGTGGCGGACGGACTGCCCGGGCTCAAGGTCCCTGCCCTGATGCTCTGGGGACCGCGGGACCCCATCTTCTCCGACCGCTACCTGAAAGACCTCCTTACCCGGCTCCCGCACGCCGCCGTGCACCGTTTCGAGGGCGCCGGACACCTGGTGGCCGAGGACCGGGACATCGCCACGGCCGTCTTCGACTGGCTAGGCGGGAATCCCACGGCCGGTGAAAAGGATCCCCAGTCAACGGGTGCGCCCCAGCCCGCCAACGCCACGCCCGAGACCCCGGCGCCGGACGCCGGGCCGGGTTCAGCCCCGGCTGCCGGCTTCCGGCCCCTTTGGGCGGAACTTGCCAAACGGGCCGCCGGGCCTTCAGGAGGTGGTCAGGCCGTCGTCGAAATGGCCGCTGACGGGACCGTTGCCCGCTCCCTGACCTGGACGAAGCTGGCGGAGGACGTTGACCATCTCGCAGCAGGCCTGCGGATGGCCGGGGCAGGGCAGGGCACCCGCGTCAGCCTGATGGTTCCCCCGGGGGTCGACCTCACCGTTGCCCTCTACGCCTGCCTGCGGGTGGGGGCCGTGGTGGTGGTTGCTGACGCCGGCCTGGGCACCCGGGGCCTGAACCGTGCGGTCAAGGGAGCCACCCCTGACTTCCTGATTGGGATCGACAAGGCCCTTGTTGCTGCCCGGGCCCTGGGGTGGGCGGCCAGGCGGATCAGCGTCCGGGACCTGCCGGCCGCCCGCCGAACACTCCTGGCCGTGGAGACCTCCCTCGAAGCCCTGTCCCGGGCCGGTGCCGCAGCCGGCGCCGCTGGAGCGGCCACTTCCGGTGCGGGTAATGCAGCCGGTGACGCTGAAACAGGGGCAGCGGCTGCCGGCTGTCCGGACCCGGACTCCCCCGCCGCCGTCCTCTTCACGTCCGGCTCCACCGGTCCTGCCAAGGGCGTGCTCTATACCCACCGGCAACTCGCGGCAATGCGCGATACCGTGGCCGCCACGTTCGGCCTCCACCCAGGCCACCGCCTGGTGGCAGGCTTCGCGCCCTTCGCCCTGTTGGGCCCGGCGCTGGGAACGGTTTCGGTGACGCCTGCCATGGACGTGACCGCGCCCCGCACGCTGACGGCCCGTGCCCTGGCGGACGCCTCTGCAGCCGTCGATGCCACAGCGGTCTTCGCGTCCCCCGCTGCCCTGCGGAACGTCGTGGACACCCGGGCCGGCCTGCCCAAGGAGCGCGCCGCGGCCCTCGAACGCATCGAGCTGGTCCTGTCCGCCGGCGCCCCGGTTCCGGAACCGCTCCTTGCAGCGGTGCAGCTGCTGCTGCCGTCGGCGTCGCTGCACACCCCCTACGGGATGACCGAGGCCCTGCCCATCACGGACATCAACTTTGGGCAGATCCAGGCCGCCGCCGCCGACGCCGCCGCCGGAACGGTGCCGGGAGCAGGCAACGGTGTCTGCGTGGGCAAGCCCGTCCACGGTGCCCGGGCGGCGGTCATTCCCCTCGCCCCGGACGGCACCGCGCCCGGGACGACGCCGGTCACCGTTGCCGGCGTGACGGGCGAAATCCTGGTCAGCGCACCGCACGTCAAGGAGGCCTACGACCGGTTGTGGCTGACCGAACAGCTCAGCGCCGGCCTGCCCGGGTGGCACCGCACCGGCGATGTGGGCCATTTCGACGCCGAGGGGCGGCTGTGGGTGGAGGGACGCCTTGGGCATGTGATCACCGCCCCCGGCGGCGTGGTGACGCCGGTCGGTGCCGAGCAGGCGATTGAAAGCCTTGACATCGTGCGCATGGCTGGAATCGTGGGGGTGGGACCGGCCGGCACCCAGGCCGTCGCCGCCGTCGTCGAAACCCTTCCCCCGGCACGCAAAGCCGGCCCTGCCGGCCCTGAACTGGCTGGAAAGGTGCGCGACGCCGCCCGCGCCGCGGGGGTAGCCGTGGCAGCGGTCCTGGTGGTTCCCGCGCAGCCCACCGATATCCGCCACAACGCAAAAATCGACAGGACGCGGCTGGCCCGGTGGGCCTCCTCCACGCTGGCCGGCGGCCGCGTGGGCACCCCGTGAGGGTCCTGGTCACCGGCGCCAGCGGCCTGCTGGGCCGGGCAGTCGCAGGACTCCTGGTGCGCCGGGGCCAGGAGGTCACCACGTTCCAGCGGCGTCCCTCCGGGGTCGACGGCGCTGTGGACCGCTGCGGCTCACTCACCGACGCCGCCGCCGTCGCGGAAGCCGTCCGGGATGCGGAAGCGGTCATCCATTTGGCCGCCAAAGTCTCCTTCACGGGCCGGGCCGCGGAGTTCGACGAGGTGAACGTCCAGGGAACGCGAGGCCTGCTTCGTGCCGCCCGCGAGGCAGGGGTACGGGACGCCGTGTTTGTGTCCTCCCCCTCGGTGGCCAATTCGGGCGCCGCCATCGCAGGACGTGATGCAGAGCCGGCAGATCCTGTGCAAGCCCACGGTGACTACTCCCGGACCAAAGCCGACGCGGAACTGCTGGCCATTGCCGCGGACTCCCCCGGCTTCCGGGTGGCGGCAGTCCGGCCGCACGTGGTGTGGGGCCCCGGGGACACCCAGCTGGTGGAGCGCGTACTGGCCCGCGCCGCCAGGAGACGGTTGCCGCTCCTGGATGCAGGCGCTGCCCTGATAGACACCACGTACGTGGACAACGCGGCGTCGGCGATCGTTGCCGCGTTGGACCGGATGGAGCATATCCACGGCTTGGCGCTGGTTGTCACTAACGGAGAACCGCGGCCGGTGGGCGAACTGATCGCCGGTATCTGCGCGGCCGGAGGCGTGCCCGCGCCATCGTGGTCCGTTCCGGGGAAGGTTGCGAGAATCGCGGGAACCGCAGTTGAACGGGTCTGGCTGGGACTGGGCCAGCAGGACGAACCGCCCATGACGAAGTTCCTTGCCGAGCAGCTCTCCACGGCCCACTGGTTCGACCAGCGCCGGACCCGGCAGCTCCTGGACTGGGCGCCTGCCGTGTCGATTGACGAAGGACTGGCCCGGCTGGCGGCGCACTACCAGTCCCGGTGAGCCGACCGGCAGGGCCGGCCGGGCAAGCGCTCCTGCCCTTCGGGCTGGAGGGCGCTACCAGCGGCCGTTGCGGGGCCGGGGCTGGCACACCGGGCAGGTGTGGGACGAGCGGTTCATGAACTGTTCCCTGCGGATGACCGAGTGGATGCCGGCTGCGGCGCAGCGCCGACAGGGCTCACCCTGGCGGCCGTAGGCATTCAGCGACCGGTCGAAGTAGCCGGAGGCGCCATTGACGTTGACGTACAGGGAATCGAAGCTGGTCCCGCCCGCCGCCAGGGCGTCAAGCATGACGTCCCGTGTGCTGTCGAGGACCCGCTGGGCCTCACCGCGGCGCAGGGTGTCGGTGGGGCGGGCGTAATGCAGCCGGGCACGCCAGAGGGCTTCGTCGGCGTAGATGTTCCCGATCCCCGAGACGAGCCCCTGGTCCAGCAGCGCCCGTTTCAGCCCGGTCCGCCGCTTGCGAAGCCGCTGGTAGAAGAGGTCAAAGGAGAAGGCAGGATCAAGGGGGTCGCGCGCGATGTGTGCCGCTTCCTCCGCGATCAGCGGCAGCGGCGATTCCGCGAGCCCGCCGGGGCCGCCGTCGTCCGTGGGAACCAGGGCAGTGACGAACAGGCCGCCGAAGATCCGCTGGTCCACGAACCGCAGCTGCTCGGGCATGCCCTCCCGGGGGCTGAGCCGCAAGCGGACTTTGAGGTGCTTTTCGTCCGGGACGCCCGGGTCCTGCATCAACAGCTGGCCGCTCATGCCCAGGTGCGCCATGAGGGCCACGTGCGGGGTACCGGAGGCACCCGCAACGCCGGCTTCGGTGTTGTCCATCAGCGGCAGCCAAAGGAACTTGCCCCGGCGCACGACGTCGGCCACGGTGGCGCCCTGGAGGTTGCCGATGAAGTCTTCCGTGCCAAGGGCGTGGCGGCGGATGGAGCGGGGATCGAGCACTTCGACGGCGCTGATGCTCCGGCCGCGGACCCAGCTCACCAGGCCGCGGCGCACCACTTCCACCTCGGGCAGTTCCGGCACGGGCGCTACTTGGCAGCTACGGAGCCCGCGGAGGGGCTGGCGGCGTCCGGGGCCGCAGCGCCGGTGAGGACCCGCCAGGCGTCCGCCGCCGCTTCCTGCTCGGCCTCCTTCTTGGAGTGGCCGGAGCCCTTGCCGTAAGCCGTGCCGCCGATGTTGAGGACGGCTGTGAAGGTGCGGGCATGGTCAGGTCCGGAACCGTCCACCGCGTAGTGGATGCTTCCCAGCTGCCTGCTGGCCGCGAGTTCCTGGATGCTGGTCTTCCAGTCGGTGCCGGCGCCCAGGACGGCGGCGTCCTTCAGCAGCGGTCCGATCAGCCGCATGACCAACTGCCGGGCTGTTTCGATGTCGTTGGAGACATAGGTTGCCCCGATGAGGGCTTCCATGGTGTCCGCGAGGATGGACGCCTTGTTTTTCCCGTGGGTCAGTTTTTCGCCCTGGCCCAGGTAGATGTACTCGCCAATGCCCAGGCTCCTGCCGATGCCGGCCAGGGCACGCGTACTGACGACGGCGGAGCGCCGCTTGGCCAGTTCACCTTCAGGCAGGCCCGGGTTGTCCCGGTACAGGGCATCGGTGACGGAGAAGCCCAGGATGGAGTCGCCCAGGAACTCGAGGCGCTCGTTGGTGGGGATGCCGCCGTTCTCGTACGCGTACGAGCGGTGGGTAAGCGCAAGACGAAGCGTCCCGGCATCAATAGAGACACCGAGACGCTTCAGAAGCTCTTCAGTTGAAGACATCAGTCAGCCTGTGGGGGCCGATTAGACGTCCGCGACCTTGCGGCCCTTGTACTCAAGGAACAGCGCGGTGCCAGCAGAGTCGGTAACGACCTTTGCCTGGTGCGGCAGGCTGTAGGTGACCTGGCCGTTCTCAACGGTCTTCACCAGGTGGGGGGCGGTCGCCTTCCACTGCGAGCGGCGGGCGCGGGTATTCGAGCGAGACATTTTCCGCTTGGGAACAGCCACGGCTAACTCATTTCTCTCTAGACAAACACGTACAAATCAATTTTGCCGGTCAGGCTTAGCCATATCAGCTAGGGCAGCCCAGCGAGGATCCAGGACCTCGTGGTGGTGCCCCGGCTCGTCTTCCAGGCGAACTCCGCATTCGGAGCAAAGGCCCTGGCAGTCTTCCCGGCACACCGGCTGGAACGGCAGATTGGTGACAACCGCGTCCCGCAACACCGGTTCAAGATCGATTACATCGTGCTCGACTCGACGTTGCTCTTCATCTTCTTCTTCGTCCGAGTGCTCAGCGCCCTCGTAGAAGAAAAGTTCTTGCACATTGACCTCGAGGTCATACGCAAGGGGATCCAGGCATCGGCCGCACTCGCCGGTTACTTCGGCGACCACGGTACCTGATACCAGAATTCCTTCGTGTACGGCCTCAAGCCTCAGGTCCAGCTCGACATCCGAGCCTTCCTGAACACCAATGAGCGCCACACCAAGATCACCCGGTGCGGGTACATGTTCCTTCAGTGTCCGCATGCTTCCCGGGCTGCGCCCGAGGTCCCTGACGTCGAACGCCAGGGGCGAACCAGCATCTCTGTTAATGAGAACTCCTGTTGAACATATGACCGACGTACCATCTTAGCCTGAAGAGCCACAGGGACTCAAACCGGCAGGAGGCAGCGCCGAAGTACCGATCCAGCCTACCGCCTGGGCTGCTGATCCGGCGAAGGCTCGCCGGCGACCAGGCGCCGGTGCACCGACCGGGGGACGTAGTCGGACACGCTGCCGCCAAGCGCCGCGACTTCCTTGATGAGCGTGGAGGACAAGTGCAGGTAGCTGGCCTCCGCCGGGAGGAAGACGGTTTCAACGCCGCTCAGCTGCCGGTTCATGGTGGCCATGGGCAGTTCATAGTCAAAGTCGGACGAGGACCGGAGTCCCTTGACGATGGCGGACACGCCGCGCTGGCGGCAGTACTCCGCCAGCAGCCCTTCCCCCACCGGCTCCACCACGATGCCCTTGAGCGACGCCAGGGTTTCGCGTGCCATCTCCAGCCGTTCTTCCAGGCTGAACATGTACTTCTTGGCGTAGTTGGTGGAAATGGCGACGATGACCTCGTCAAAGAGACCGGCAGCCCGTGCAATGACTTCGAGATGGCCGTTGTGGATGGGGTCGAAGGAACCGGGGCACACAGCGCGTCTCATGCTCCGAACCTACCTCATCGAAAGGCCGGGATACCATGACTGGATGCATCCACCGCGGGAACTTTCCACGCCCCTGGCACCTGCTCCCTGGCAGCGGACAGCGCTCGGAGCCAACCTCCTGGCACCCGGCGGCGGCCTTGGAGTCACCATCTTCGAAGAGATGACCACGCTGGCTGTCCAGACCGGCGCCATCAACCTCGGACAAGGCTTCCCGGACGAGGACGGCCCGGCCGAAATCCGGGAGGCGGCACGCGCCGCCATCGCCGCCGGCGCCAACCAGTATGCTCCGGGCAAGGGCCTGCCCGAACTCCGGGAAGCCGTGTCGGCACACCAGGAGCGCTTCTACGGGCTCACCCCGGATCCCGCGACCGGTGTCATCATCACCACGGGGGCCACCGAGGCCATCGCGGCTTCACTCCTGGCGTTTGCCGGGCCGGGCGATGAGGTCCTGACGTTCGAACCGTTCTACGACTCCTACGGGGCCGTCATCGGACTCTCCGGAGCTTCCCACATGACCGTGCCGCTGTCCGTCCCCGATTTCATGCCGGACCCGGCGGCGCTGGAGGCGGCCTTCAGCGAGCGGACAAAAGTAGTCCTGCTGAACAATCCGCACAATCCCACCGGCGCCGTGTTCCCGCCGGCCATCCTGCAGCGCGTGGTTGACCTTGCTGCCCGGCACGGCAGCATCATCATCACCGACGAGGTATACGAGCACCTTACGTTCGGTGTGGCCCATACCCCCGTGGCCACGCTTCCCGGCGCCGCCGGCCGCACCATCACCATCTCGTCCGCCGGCAAGACCTTCTCCCTGACCGGTTGGAAGGTGGGCTGGCTGAGCGGACCGGAAGAGCTGGTGGCAGCAGTCCGGACGGTGAAGCAGTTCCTCACCTACAGCTCGGGCACCCCCTTCCAGGCCGCGATCGCCAAGGGACTGGCCCTGCCGGACACGTTCTACACCGGCATCGCCACGGCCCTGGAGGAGAAACGAAACATCCTCAGCGCCGGGCTCCGTGCCGCCGGTTTTGACGTTTTCACCCCGCAGGGCACCTACTTCGTCAACGTGGACACCGCGCCTTTGGGTATCACCGACGCCCTGGACCTGGCCAGGCGGCTGCCGGCGCTGGTAGGGGTCGCAGCCATCCCGGTGCCCGTCTTCTGCCACGCGGAAGGAGCCGAGCGTACGCGAAGCCTCCTTCGGTTTGCCTTTTGTAAGAAGACGGAAGTCCTGGAGGAAGCCGCCTCCCGGCTGGCCACTTTGCGCGGCCGGCTCTGATGGCCGCCGGCAACGGGTTGCCTGCCAGCCGGTTCCTGCGGACCACGGGGCAGCACGCGGCCATCGAACCGGCGCCTTTCACCGACGGCGCGTACGTGCTCAGCATTGGCGGAGCGGAGCAGTCCCACGTCAACCTCGACCGGCCCGGCGAGATCTTCTATGAGTACCTGCGAAGGATCGGGCACCTTGTGGACCTGGCGGCGCCGCCCGGAGAACCGGTTAGGGCCCTCCACCTGGGCGCCGGTGCGCTGACACTGGCCAGGTACATCCAGGCCACGCGTCCCGGCTCGGTTCAATATGCGGTGGAACTGGAACGCGAGCTGCTCGACTTCGTCCTCCGGCACCTTCCCATGCCGGAGGGCACCGACCTGACCACGATCATCGGGGACGCCCGCGAAGCCCTCGGAGAGCTTGGCACGGACGGCCCGTTCGACGTCGTCATCCTGGACATCTTCTCCGGCCCGGACGCGCCCGCCCACATCGCCGAACGCGGGTTCTACCGTGAGGCCCGCGGGCGGCTGTCTCCCCACGGCCTGCTAATCGTCAACGTGGGCGACGAAGCGGCGCTGACGCTGGTCCGGAGCCAGGTGGCGGCGATGCGCGGGGCCATGGCGGACGTGGCGGCATTCGGAGAGGCCGGCATGTTCGAGGGCAGGTACCCGGGCAACATCATCCTGGTGGGAACCCAGGGCCGGTGGCCGGAATCCTGGACAGCGGAACTTACCGCGCGCGGTCCCCACCCGGCCCGGGTCCTCGCCGGAGTGGACCTGGATCCCTTTTCGGGCTAAACCCCCGGGGCGTCCGGCCCGGGAACATCAGCAACGTCATCGGGAGCAATCGCGTCGGGCACGGACGGCTCCGCGAACCACAACCTGGTTTCGCCGTACTTCTTCTCCGCAAACCGTGCCATCCCTTGCGGCCATCCCGGTTCCGGGGAGCGGGACGAGCGCTCCACCACCACCACTGCACCCGGGTCCAGGTGAGCCGCCAGCTTCTGCAGCACCGCAGACAGCGCTCCATCCTCCAGCGGGTAGGGCGGGTCGAGGAATACCAGGTCCCAGGCTGCGTCCGGGGCGGCGCGGTCCAGGAAGGGCTCAACCTTGGAACGGTGCACGGTGACGGCCTTGCGGCCCACCACGCCATTGATCAGGTCGGCGTTTCGCTGGCACACAGCGCTGGCTTTGGCGTCGGATTCCACCAGGTCCACGGTCCGCGCACCCCGGCTGCCGCTTTCCACCCCAAGGGCACCGGAGCCTGCGTAGAGGTCGAGCACCCGGGAGTCCGCCACCACGCCGAAGGCGTCGAGGCGGGAGAACAGCGCTTCCTTCACCCGGTCCGTGGTGGGCCTGGTCAGGGACCCGGGGACAGCGGCCAGCGTGGTGCCGCCGCCCGCGCCGGCGATGATCCGGGTCACCGCACCCACCCCAGTCCGGCCGCGTCCGCTGCGCTGTCTTTGCTAACCGCGTTCAAGGAACGCCTCCTTCTCGGGGTTGAGGTACTTCTCAATCGCATCGGCAAGTTCCAGGTGGCCGGACAGCAAGGGGTCGCCGGCGACGATGGCCTGTGCGTCGTCCCGGGCCCGGGCAATCACGTCCTCGTGTTCGAGGACCCGCAGCAGTTTAAGCGTGGAGCGACCGCCCGATTGGGAGGCGCCCAGGATGTCGCCCTCGCGCCGCAGCTTGAGGTCCTCCTGGGAAAGGACGAATCCGTCGGTGGTGGCGGCGACTGCGTCCAGCCGGCGGCGGCTTGGATGGCCGGTTTCCAGGGCGGTCACCAGCAGGCATGTTCCGGGCAGTCCCCCGCGCCCCACCCGTCCACGCAGCTGGTGCAGCTGCGAGATGCCGAACCTGTCGGCGTCGAGGATGACCATCAGGGTGGCATTGTGGACGTCAACCCCCACCTCGATCACCGTGGTGGACACGAGCAGCTTGATGTCGTTGGCGGTGAACCCCGCCATGGTCTCCGTTTTCAGGTCCGGATCCTGGCGCCCGTGGAGCGGGGCCAGTGGTACACCGGCCAGCGACGGTTCAGCCAGCAGGTGGTCCACGACGGCGGTGACCGACGCGAGCTCCCGCCCTTCCTCTGCCTCCACGCCCGGAGGTGCCGCCTCCCCGGGACTGAAGTCGCCGTCGTCGTCCGTTCCAATCTTGGGGCAGACCACGTAGACCTGGTGGCCGGCGTCGATCTCTTCCCGGGCGCGCGCCCAGATCCGCGCAGCCCATGCCGGGTTCTCGGCCAGCCCCACCAGATGGGTGGTGATGGGCGCCCTCCCCTTGGGAAGTTCATCGAGGGTGGAGGTTTCAAGGTCGCCAAACACGGTCATGGCCACCGTGCGCGGAATGGGCGTGGCCGTCATGACCAGCAGGTGCGGGGGCTTCCTGGCCTTGGCCCTGAGGGCATCGCGCTGCTCCACGCCAAAGCGGTGCTGTTCGTCCACCACGATCAGGCCAAGATCGTAGAAGGAGACGGTGTCGCTGAGCAGCGCATGCGTGCCGATGACAATGCCTGCGGTGCCCGACGCGGCGTCCAGCATGGCCTGCTTCCGGGCGGCTGTTGGCATCGAGCCCGTCAGCAGCGTGACCTGGACGGAAGGACCGCTTCCGGCGGCCAGCCCGCCCAGGAGCCCGTCACCGGACAGCGGACCCAGGGTGCGGCGGATGGAATCGTAGTGCTGGGCTGCGAGTACTTCGGTGGGGGCCAGGAGCGCAGCCTGGCCGCCGGCATCCACCACCTGCAGCATTGCCCGCAGCGCCACGACGGTCTTGCCGGAACCCACCTCACCCTGGAGCAGCCGGTTCATGGGGGTGTCCTGCGCGAGTTCCCCGGCCAGGGTCCTGCCGACGGCGGCCTGGCCGGCCGTGAGCGTGAAGGGCAGATTCTGGTCGAACGCGGCCAGGATTCCGTCACCTGCCGGGCGCCGGGCAGTAGCCTCCTCTGCGGCAAGCTGGGCCCGCCGCCGGGCGAGGGCGGACTGGAGCACCAGTGCTTCCTGGTAACGGAACCGGTCCCGTGCGCGCTTCCAGTCGGCCGGCGTTTCAGGTGCGTGGATGAGCCGGTACGCTTCCGCCACAGGCAGGAAGCCTTCCCTGGCGGCGACAGCCGGCGGAACGGGGTCCGGCAGGGAGCCGAGGTCCAGGGTCTCGAGCAGGGTGCCGATCACCTTCTGGATCCTCCATGAGGGCAGCTTCGCCGTCGCCGGATACACCGGAATGGGCATCGCGGCCAGCTTTTCCGGGTCGCCGCTGCCGTGGACGAAGGGGTCCTCGTCCAGAACCTGGAAGTCCGGGTTGGTGAGGCCCAGCTGGCCTTTGAAGCTGGTGACCTTGCCCGAGAACAGGGCCCGCCGCCCCTGCAGCAGCTCGTTCTTGGCCTTGAATCCGTTGAAGAAGCTGATTTTGAGCGTCCCGGGCACCTTGCCGTGGAAGTCCCGGCCGCCCACCAACCGGAGCCCCTGCTGCCCGTCGTCGTCGGACACGATGACGTCGGTAATGGTGCCGCGGCGCGCCTGCATGTTCCTTGTGCTGCTGGACAGCACCCGGGCGATGAGGGTGACTTCCTCGTTCAGTGGCAGTTCGTTGATGGCCGTCAGTTCCCCCCGCATGAGGTAACGGCGGGGAAAATAGGTCAGGAGGCCTTCGACAGTGGTGATGCCGAGGTGTTTCTCAATGACCGCGGCGGAACGTTTTCCGATCCGCCGTTCCAGGGCCAGGTCCAGCTCAGCGTTCATGCCCGCCGGAGTTCACTGCATCGGCATCCGGGTCGCGCGGCAGGGCAAGGTCACTGATGCTGAGCTGGGCCGGCTCGCCCAGGGACCGGATAGTGTCCACGGCCTGGCCGGGCTCCGGGACGTGGACATGGACGCGCCAGCGGTAGTTGCCGTCGGAATCCGGACCGCTGCCCACCTGGCTCATGATGACGGACTCGCCGATCTCGTCCAGGCGCTGCCGGAGCGTTGCGGCGTTCAGGGGCGACAGGCTGATGGTGCACATGACTTCCACGCCGTCATCGTCCGGCAGGGAGGTGTGGATATGGGGATCGGAGACGTCGTAGCCGTGCAGGCCATCGAGGAGTTCGTTCTGAAGTTCCTCACCGAGGACGGCCGAGCGGAGGCAGTCGAGGATCAGGAGCATGCCCACGCCCCCGGCATCCACCACGTGGGCGGACTGCAGCGCGTCCAGCTGCTCCTCGGTGTGGATCACGGCGGCCAGGGCCCCCTCCACCACTGCGTCCAGGGCCAGGCCCAGCGCGTGGTTGCTGTCGTCGCCGTCCTGGCCCGCGTCGACGGCCGCCGCGGCACGGGCGGCCGCCTCCATGACCGAAAGCATGGTCCCGGGAACGGGGTCGCTCAGGGCTGACCAGGCCCGGATCTGGGCGCGGTTCAGCGCCGCCGACAGGAGCGTGGACGTCAGCCGGGTATGTCCGGCCAGCGGTTCCGCGGCAGCGCACAGGAACACGGAAAACAGCGTCCCCGAGTTTCCCCGTGCTTCCTCCATGGCCGCCTGTCCGGCGATGGCGAGGACTTCGCCGACGTCAACGGGGGCCGGCTGGTCTTCGCCCAGCACCAGTGAACGGGCGGCAGCGCGGACGGTGAGGTAGAGGTTGGTTCCGGTATCGCCGTCGGCCACGGGAAAGATGTTGATGGCGTTGAGCCGGTCGCTGTGGTTCCCCAGGGCAGTTTCAGCCTTGCC
>Ga0308169_10001098_pt1 | contig 33550 bp, 26 predicted proteins | sample PhyBR1_2_FD_202139 | JGI IMG/M metagenome (GOLD analysis project Ga0308169, IMG submission 202139) | Phyllosphere microbial communities from UC Gill Tract Community Farm, Albany, California, United States - DLSLSB.R1 | ecosystem: Host-associated > Plants > Phyllosphere > Unclassified | place...
AGATAATTTTTACAGATAAATTAAAAATTCCGGCTGTCTTACAGCCGGAATTTTTTCTGTTATTTATTGGAAGTAGACACCGAGCGGTGGGAGGTTTTTTTTTCGTGATTTCCTCCATTCCCAAGGCGCCACCGGATTTTTGTCTTTCCATAATCCTAATTCTAATTTTTTTGCTTGTTTTTCCAAATCATCATAACTATTATCTTTCGAGTATCTTTTGAAATGCCAGGCCAAACCATTTTTTACAAGCTCTTTATTAAGATTTTTGCCGTCTGATAATATAATCTCGGCCAGCAATCTTTTATTGCGATCTTTTTTCCAGCCTGTAGAAAGTTTAACTTTTCTTCCAAAACATACATCTGATACAAACTGTTTTGCATTGTTTCCAAACGGTTGTTTTTTTTCCGGACAATCAATGTGTGAAAGCCTTACCACCTGTGGTTTCCCGTCCATTAATATCTCTACAGTATCACCGTCTTTTACCCCGATTACTTTATAAGATTTACTCTGCGAAAAGATAATCATTGGGAAGAGAAAGAGGAGAAAAGTTTTATAAATCATTTCAATATAATTACATTGTCATTGTTATCCATCTTCAGTAATATCAAAATTTACAGATAAGATTTTACGACAAAAATATCAAAAGAAATGATTAAATACTCAGGATTTTTGCAAACTTAAAGATTAGCTGATAAAATTTTCTTTCAATGATCTGCAGTTTGATAAATGTCTGTTTCAGCTACATTTTTGTGAGAAGATTCCGAGTAGAATGGTATTTTTAGTATTGAATCTTTTCTTATTAAAACTCTTTTTGAATCGAATGCATGAGGATTTTCTTTAATTAAATCATCAGCATAATCGTTCTTTTGAAATTGATATACATCTTTGATTATCTTATTTTTTTCAAAGATTAAATCTACAATCTCTTCAACATGTGTTGTGCTGTCCGTAAGTTTATTCAAATCAAGATTTTTGTTTTCTGCATTCAAAGCCATTTTATTAGGCAAAGGATTAAGTTTGATTTTCCAAACGTTTTCGTTATCAGAAGTTTCATTGACAGCTGTTTCCTGATGTACAGGAGAAACGTCCGGAATTACTTCCTGTTTCTTTTCCTTTTCGTAAAACATTGTGAAAAATACCAATGCACCGATCAATAAAATATTCAACACAAAAGAAATAATCAGAAAGACTGTATTTTTACTTTGCTTTTCTTCTATATGATGAGGAAAGTCTGATAAAGACGGTCTTTGTAAAGGAAAAGAACTTTGATTTCGATGATTACTGAAAGAAGAAATTTGAGCAGGATGATCTAATTTTCTTTTTTCAGCATAAAATTCTTTCTCAATTTGTTTGATAGAATTATTGACTTCTTCCAGTTTTTTTCCGGATTCCAAAGCAGAAATAAACTCATTGAATTTTCGTAAAAAATTCGCGTGTAAGCTATTTAAAGCTGCTAAACTTTTATCTGCTTTCTCTATTTTATGACCATTCTCAACATGTATTTTCTTGTCTTGCTCTATTTGCTTCTTTAAATTTTCATATTCGTTTCTTCCGTCGTCTTCAATTTTTTTACTTTGTTTTTTGAATTTTGAAATCGTATTTAGAACCTGTTGTTTAATTTCAGTTTGAAAATTTTGTATTTCTTCTTCTAAAATATTGACATCAATTAATCTGAAAAGTCTTTTTTGAGAAACAAATTCAGCAATTTCTTTACTGTCTATAAAAAACAGCGTATCATATTTTGGTAAAATCTCCAAAGCTTTTTTAAACAGATTCTGAATGGAATTACTGTCTAATTTATTGGTAAAAATAACAAGATTTTTATCTGAACCTTCCCAGTCTAAAAAGCTTACTTTTCTGCTGTTGTATTCAATTTTTTCGAAATCCTGATCAAAAACATTCGTCAGATTAAACTCTTTTGAATGATTGATATTTAAAACATTATTGCTTACATTATTATTTTTTAAGTTCTGGTGAATCTGATGCAACGAGTTTAAGATTAAATTTTCATCAGCTACTTCATCAGAAAAAATCAAACTTGTACCGATAAAAGTGCCTGTTCTGTTAGAATTTTTTTCCTTTGCGTACGTATAAACAGAATAAGAGATCAAAAACTTATCGGTAACACCTTCTTTTCTAATCGAGTAAATACGGTCATTGGGAGATAATAATTGTATGGCATCTGTTTTTAGGTCGAAGGTTTTTAGAGCTTTTTCTAAATTTTTATTTCCATAAATACAGGATTGTGTAAAACCGTTTGGAGTTCCAAATGTTGCAAAGCCGAAGACATTTATTTTTTTCATCTATTTTGAAAAGCTAAATTTTATTTTTTCCCAGAAAGTACCTTCATAATCCAAATCGTAGCCAACAATATTTTGATAGAGCCACTTTGCGATAACTTCTGCCGATTCCAGATTCAGGAGTGTTATTTTTTCAATTCCAGCCTGATTCTGCACATTTCCTATGGTAAAAAAGGTTTTGCTGAGGTTGTACGTATCAATTCGGTTATTGGTCATGCTCAATCTTTCGCTGATGAAGTTTTCAAGATGTTGCTCATTATCTACGCCTGTGTTTCCGGATTTATCCCATTTGGAGATCACAAGAAGTACATTTACATTTTTCAGATTCTTTCCTTTTTTTTCCAGATAATCTAAAAACTCCACGATTTTAGAATCTTCATGATGCGCTTTGTCATAGCTTGTTACAATCAAAAAGTTCAGCGGAATATCTGAGTTTAAGTAGGCTTCAATATCTGCGTGATATCTTCCGCCTCTTGATATTTCGTTATGATTTTCTCCAGCAGTTTCTAAAAATGAAATATTAATGGAAGGAACTTTTTTTGATTGGTTATTCGGGTCAAACACAAAATCTAATCTTGTGACCTGATCTCTCGTACTTCTGTTGGGAAGGATACCTTTTTTTATATTTTCAAAAAAATCAGCCAATAAAATTTGAGCTTCTCTGGAATTTGGGCTTCCTAATTTCGGTCGCAAAACTCCGGCATAAGAATTCAGATAATACAAAATCGCTGATAGAATAACTGATTTTCCCGAAGCAGAGGTTCCGTAAAAGAAGACGAAATTGCTGTCTTTATTTTTTACAGTGGTTGTACTGCCGTTCGAGGTGGGAACAAAACCGTCATCTTCTATTTCAGGAAGCGTGTAAATATTTTCATTCGTTACAATCTCGTTTTGAGGCTCTGTAAAGTCATCGAATTTTTTAAAATCGTTGTCATAATCATAGTTATCGAAAGAAAAAGGTTTGTCATTATTCATCATGGTAATTTATTTATTAGGGATTAACGTTCTGCCTTTTTTTCTGTTTCCTAAAACGCTGTTATTGGTTCTGTTATCGGGACTTGTAACCAATAAAATGATAATTACAATCACAAAATCTAATAAAATACATCCCGCCAAAACAACAAACTGATACATTCCGAAGTTTTTAATTGCGTGCTCAAAAGCATAACCGATTTTTCCAACGTTTTGTGTCTGAGAAAGTAAAGGTTCGAATTTAAATTTATCTTCTCCTAAAACATTACTGCCTCGGTTTCCAAGTTTATTATAGTCTGTTAAGGCATTGTCTATAAGCGATTGCGCCAAATCATCCTTTTCTTTTTTAGGTAACAGCAAAAACTCCTGTACTCTTTTGTTCCATTTCAGAACAGAATTATTGACGTCTGATTTTAGATTTTTTTCATCCGGTGACAAATCCATCACCATATTATCGATTTGACTTCCCATTCTTTGTGCTAAATCTTCATAATCATTTCCTATTGGCGTTAAAAGATCTACCTTCTGACCCGTCATTTTCTCGATGTCTCTAATCAATGATTGCGCTCTTGTGCCGATTCCCTGGTTTGCGGGATCAACAATTTGAGCCATTAATTGTTTTTTCTTAATCTCAATATTTCGTGTGGTTTCTTTCGGATATTTGTAATTTAATTTAGCCTCTATATTGTTTTCCAGCGTATTAAAATCTTCATTAATTGTTTTTAATTCGTTGGTATAGATGTCGGTACGCATAAATCTTGTGTACAAAGCGTTGAAATTGGCAATAAAACAAAATGATGCAATGAATATGTAAATTCCCACCAAGCTTCCGGTAGATTTACCTTCAAGTTTTGCCGCACGAAGCATCCAGCAGAGAAATAATAAAAGCAAAGAAAGCACGAGTGCGATTACAAATGACGCATTGCCAAAAATTTGCTCAAGCCCAACCCAGGTTTGATAAAAGCTCACGCTGATTAATAATATTGCGAGCACGCCTAGAAATAGATCTGATGCTCCTAAAGAATTTTTACTCATGGTTGATAGATATTTATAATATTGTTTTTTTCTTTTTGTAAAATAAGAATCGGTATTCTAATTTTCTCCAAAACTACAGTGGCATTCTTGTTTTTTTTTACGGGAAACCATAAAGCATAGAGGTTTCTCGAAAAAAATTATATTTACAGAAAAAAACGATGGAAAACTATTTAGAAATTAACAGGAAATCCTGGAACGCTAAAGTGGAGCCGCATCTGAAATCTGATTTCTATTTTGTAGATGAATTTTTGAAAGGAAGAACTTCATTAAATTCAATAGAATTAGGACTTTTAGGAGATGTAAAAGGTAAAACAATCCTTCATTTGCAGTGTCATTTTGGGCAGGATTCTATTTCCCTGTCGAGAATGGGAGCACAGGTTACGGGAATTGATCTTTCAGATAAAGCAATTGAAGCGGGAAGAGATTTAGCTAAGCAATGTAATACAGATACAGAATTTATTTGCTCTGATGTATACAATTTGCCTACTATTTTAGACAAAAAATTTGATATAGTTTTCACGAGTTACGGCACAATTGGCTGGCTTCCCGATCTTGAAAAGTGGGCGAATGTAATTGATCATTTTCTAAAACCTGGCGGGCAGTTTATCATGGCAGAATTTCATCCTGTTGTTTGGATGTTTGATGATGATTTTAAAGATATTTCGTATAATTATTTTAATGAAAAACCCATTGCTGAAACGTACGAAGGCACATACGCAGACTTTTCTGCCGAAATCGTTCAGGATTATGTGATGTGGAACCACTCCTTATCTGAAGTAATGCAAAATTTAATTGATAAAAATATGGTTATAGAAAAGTTTCAGGAGTTTGACTGGTCTCCGTATCCGTGTTTTAAACACATTGAAGAGTTCGAAAAAGGAAAATGGCAAACAGAAAAATTTGGAAATAAAATTCCTATGGTTTATGCCCTTTCCGCACAAAAAAAGTCATCGTAATGATGACTTTTTTTATATATGAATGTTAAATTTTAAGTTTATAAATTCAGATCTTATATATTAGATGCAGAATCTTCTACTTTTGTTTTCGCTTCGTCAAATTTACTTTGCGCCTGGGAAGCCACTTCATTTGCCTTATCTTTCAAATCATTTCCCCATTTGTTCAAATTATCCTTCGCAGAGTTGATTTTGTCTTTTACAGCTTGCTGCTGCTCCGGAGTAGATTTTTTGTATTTCCAATATGCTAATGCACCTATTCCTAATAAAGCTAATAAACCGTTTGTCTTATTTCCCATGATTTCTGATTTTAAAAGTTATAATATTAAATTTGTTATTAATAACTATGTAAAATGTGTGCCAAAAATTTTTCGGGAATAATAAAAATATGTTAAAATTATTTGAAAATATCAAATTGATTTCCGTCAAAGCTTGCAAAAACCATGGTAGGATAAGAATCCTGATGATAAATATTTCCGTTTTTATCAATGGCGATAGCTCCGGCAAAACCATCGATTGTCTTTAACTCTGCAAAAGTTTTGTCAAAAGCTTCTTGTAAGCTCATTCCATCTGTCACTCTGGTTACAATTTTCGCTGACGTGGCATTGCTTACAATATCTTCACCAACTCCGGTGCAGCTTACGGCACAAAATTCATTGGCGTAATTTCCGGCTACCGTTGCAGAATCCGAAATTCTTCCCGGAATCTCAAAACCTTTACCTCCTGTAGAAGTGGCAACAGCTAATTTTCCGTTCTTATCGATGGCAACACAACCAACAGTTCCTTTTCCGCCATTATTTAGTTTGGCTTCGTATTCTTTTCTTCTTTGAGGAATCTCTGTTGAGAAGTTTTCAAATCCGTTATTGTGAGCGTAGATTTTAGCTCCGTTTCCGCCTAAAACTCTGTCATCTTCTTTCATCAGTTCTTTTGCTACAAAAATCGGATTTTTCACATCCTGAATATTGATAACACCGCTCATTTTCTGAGTTTCACCATCCATCAATGCTGCACTCATTCTGATAACGCCGTCACTTTGAATTTGCGAACCAATTCCAGCATTATACAATTCATTATTTTCCAAAAGAGAAACTGCGTACGCAACAGTATCGACCGCAGAATGGGTTTCCAGATATTGGTATGCTTTTTCAGCAATGCTTTTTAAAGAATCTTGTTTGGCAATTTTCACTTCATTGCTTTGGTCACTTTCAGAGAAAAAACCTCCGTGGATAATGATTTTCATAAAAAGGATAGTTGATCTAAGTTTTTGATTTTAAATGATTTTGACTTTAAAAGTAAATCAAAATCATTTATTATTTATCGATTATCAATGATATTTTACGTTTGAGGTATCGGATTAAACTGAGAGTTTTCTATTGTCAGTTTTCTTGTCGTCAGATCGTAATGATCATTCATCGACATGACATGCACGGTAAGATTATCTATTGAGATAGGCTCACCTAAATTGATGTTGGTAAGATTGGTGTCTTTAATAAATCTTCCATCAACAATAATTACCAATCCAGATCCTACAGCGGTCATGGTATCATTATGAATGAAAAGTCCGGTGTCTTCACCCAGCCCGATCCCTAAAGTTCGTGGATTGTTTACCACAGCCTGGAAAAGTCTTCCGATTCTTCCTCTTTGCACAAAGTGAGTATCCACAATCACATTATCGATTAAGCCTAAACCTTGTGTGGTTTTAATCTCACCTTTCAACAAAGCTTCAGAACTGCTTCCCTGGTAAATCATATTCTCAGAAGCTGCAGCAGCTCCTGCTGAAGTCCCGGAATAGATAAAATCCTGCTCCTGATATTTAAGTAAAATAGCATCGTGAAATCTTGTACCTCCCAAAATAGAAGTCAGTCGTAGTTGATCGCCGCCTGTAAACATGACAACATCGGCTGCATTTGCTCTTGCAACAATAGCATCCGAGTTGGCTTCTTCACGGTTGTGAATATCCAATATATTTACGTTTTTGGCTCCTAAAAATTCAAAAGCTTTTTTATATTCAGAACCCACTATTTGCGGGATCTGCGAAGCCGTAGTAATGACTTCAATAACTGAGTTTTCTTTATTCTTAGATTCAGTAATGATTTTTCTTAAGATTCCTCTTTCAAAAAAGTTAAGATTTTTTTCAACATTCTGATCGTAATCGGTTTCAGAAAAACTGCCTTTATTAACAGCTCCACCGATAATAATTAATTTTCCAACAGGTTTCATAGCTTGCAAATTTAAAAAATAATAAATTGTTAATGAAATGTAAACCGCTTTTTAACGTATTTACTTTGATTTATAATTAATTACAGAAAGTGTATTTTTTTAATAAATCTTTAATAGCGCTATGGTTTTGTTTGAGGTTTTGCATTATCTTTGATTTAGAAAGATGTTTTTATTAATAAAATAAGGTATAGCTAAACTATGAAAATTGAGAAGATACAGGCGTTGCGTGGTCCAAATATTTGGAGTATACGAAGAAAGAAGCTGATACAGATGCGTTTGGATCTGGAGGAAATGGAAAATTTCCCTACAAATAAAATTGAAGGTTTTCGTGAAAGGATAGAACAGCTTATGCCGTCACTCATTAGTCACCGTTGTTCTGAAGGTACAAGAGGAGGTTTTTTTCATAGAATAGAAACCGGTACCTGGATGGGGCATGTGATCGAGCATATCGCTTTAGAAATTCAGACTTTGGCGGGTATGGAAACCGGCTTTGGGCGTACTCGTGAGACAAAAACTCCCGGAGTTTATAATGTAGTGTTTGATTATATCGAAGAAAATGCCGGAATTTATGCTGCTGAACAAGCGGTAGAAATTGCTTTAGCTTTAATTGAAAATAAAGAATACGATATCAATGCTTGTATTCAGAAACTGAAGGAAATAAGAGAACGGGTAAGATTGGGACCTTCTACAGGAAGTATCGTTGAAGAAGCGGTTTCAAGAAAAATTCCGTGGATAAGATTGGGAAGCAACTCTTTGGTGCAGCTAGGTTACGGTGTTAATCAGCAAAGATTTCAGGCGACAATTACAGGAAATACAAGCTCGATTGCTGTAGATATCGCATGTAATAAAGAACTGACAAAAAGAATGCTTCATGATGCTGCAATTCCTGTTCCGATGGGAGATTTAATTGTAGATGAGGAAGAACTTAAAAATGTTATTAAAAAAATAGGCTATCCAATTGTGATCAAACCTTTAGACGGAAATCACGGAAAAGGTTCATCAATTAATGTTAATGATTGGGTTTCATCGGTAACGGGGTTAGAGCACGCTCAGAAATACTCGAAAAAAGTAATTGTTGAAAAATACATTACCGGATACGACTTCAGAGTTTTGGTCATCAATAATAAAATGGTTGCTGCAGCTAGAAGAGTTCCTGCTCACGTTGTGGGTGATGGTGAGTCTAATCTTGAGAAACTAATTGAAAGAGAAAATCAAGATACGAGAAGAGGATATGGCCACGAAAATGTTTTGACCGAAATTACGGTTGATAAAGATACTTTAGAATTACTTGAAAAACTTCAATATACTTTAGAAACGGTTCCTCAAAGAGGAGAAGTGGTTTATCTGAAATCTACCGCTAATCTTTCTACAGGCGGTACTTCTATTGATGTAACCGATATGGTACATCCTGAAAATATTACAATGGCAGAAAGAATTTCAAAGATTATTGGTTTAGATGTCTGCGGAATTGATATTATGGCAGAAAATCTTACCCAACCTTTGAAAGAAAGTGGTGGAGCGATCATTGAAGTAAATGCAGCACCTGGTTTCAGAATGCATTTGGCGCCAAGCGAAGGTCTTCCGAGAAACGTTGCTGCTCCGGTTGTCGATATGCTGTATCCGCAAGGAAAACCATTTACCATTCCGATTATTGCAGTTACGGGAACCAATGGTAAAACGACAACCACAAGATTAATTTCCCATATCGTTAAAAATAATGGCTACAGAGTAGGTTTTACAACATCCGACGGAATTTATATTCAGAATACGATGTTGACGAAAGGGGATACTACCGGACCTGTTTCAGCTGAATTTATCCTAAAAGATCCAACCGTAGAATTTGCTGTTCTGGAAACTGCCCGTGGTGGAATTCTCCGCTCAGGATTAGGGTTTTCTCAATGTGATATCGGCGTTTTAACCAATATTAAAGAAGATCATTTAGGAATGAATGATATTCACAATCTGAAAGATTTAACCAAAGTAAAAAGAGTTGTATTAGATAGCGTAAAGAAAAACGGATGGAGTGTTTTGAATGCTGAAGATGAGTATTCAATGAGAATTATCAATGATTTGCCGAGTAATGTCGCGATTTTTAGTTTGGACGAAAATAACGAATACATCAAAAAATTCGCTAAAGAAGGTCGCATAACATGTGTTTACGAAGAAGGTTTTGTAACCATTAAAAAAGGGGACTGGAAAATCAGAATCGGCAAAGTAAAAGATTTCCCGATTACAATGGAAGGGAAGGCAAAATTCATGATCGATAATGTTTTGGCAGCGAGTTTGGCTTGTTATCTTTATGGTTTTGGGATTGAAGATATTTCCAATTCACTACGTACATTTATTCCAAGTGCACAGCTTACTCCGGGAAGACTGAATGTATTTAAATTCAAAAACTTTAAAGTTTTAATTGATTTTGCACACAATCCTGCAGGCTACGAAGCGATTGAAGATTATCTTAAAAATGTAGAATCTACCAAGAAAATCGGAATTATTTCCGGTGTGGGAGACAGAAGAGATGAAGACATCAGACTGTGCGGAAAAATTGCCGGAAGAATGTTTGATCATATCATTATCAGAAACGAAAAACATCTTAGAGGAAGAACAGAAGAAGAAATCAACGGTTTGATTATCGATGGAATGCAATCTTCGGGAAGAGATGTGAGCTACGAAACGATTCCTAAAGAAATTGATGCGCTGAAACACGCAATGGGAATGGCAGAAGAAGGAACTTTTATTACAGCTCTAAGTGATGTAATTTCTAATGCGATTGACCTTGTACAGGATTATCAGGCGAGAGAATTGCTTGAAGACGATAGAGTTTAAAGTAAATTTTTTTAAAATTAAGAAATACAAAAATTATCTTGAAATATAGTATTGAGGAACCGCCTTTTTAAAAGGCGGTTTTTTCTTTTAGAATTACAAATTAGAAATTGTATTAAAAACTTCTTGCCCTTCATGAAATACTTTTTCTCCTGCATCTATAAGTTTTGGTACTTCATTAGCTAATCCAGTGGCTATTACTACCGCATCTTTTGCTCCTTTTAGCCATTTGATAAATTTAGAACCGCCTTTCTTTGCTTTTATTTCTTCTTCTTTGGTTTGGGCGTTTTCTAAATTATATATCTCATCCATCAATATCAAAAGGTTAGCTTTCCAAGCTTGATCATTTGTCATTGCTTGGTCTATCTTTTCCACAGATGTTTTCAGTTCTGCAATTGCTGAACTACCTTTGTAGTGGTTTATATAATTGTTTTGGGTAAATTCCTTGCTACCAATTATAGAATTATCAAGTTTACTGTCTCGTAGATCATTATAAACCCCTATATTCATTACTGTTTTTTCGTTGTCTTTTTTACTCATTTTATTTAAATCATTATGGTTGTTTACTAATCCTAAAACTTCTGCTATATTTATTTCTACTAAACCATTTTTAGTAGATTCTTTTCTGCCTCGTTCGCCACCTCTGTATAAGTCTACATAATCCTTATAATTAAGCTCTAAACCAGTCGTTGTGTGCAAAATAAATTCATTGTATTGATAATTTGTTCTTACTAATAAGCTATGAATTTTTGCCTTTATATCTTTAAAAAACTTCCGTGTTTCATTTCCTGTCATTTTTATATGTATCCGTTTTTCTTCTTTTGAGGATTCTATATAAGCATAGATTTCGTCTTTTAGTTCGTCATCTTTGTCTACCAATACAATACCGTTTTTCCAATACATTCCATCGTGTCTTTTATTAAAAAAACTTACAATAAATTTGCTAATCAATGTTTCGGGATAATCCGAATGAAAGTCAAAAATGAAATGAATACTTGGTTCATTAAACATATTACTCTTCACAAATTCTTCAGGTAAATCATTTTTAAATAAAGAGGGAACAAAATAATCTCCATTTTCTACATAAGCAATCTCAAACTCTTTCATCATTTGACTAATAAATGGATAGTCTCTCTTGACATAAGAAAACTTGTCTTCTTCTGATTTTTGCAAGATATTGTCAAAATCACTTTCCTTAAAAACACCAAAATTTTTAGCTGTAAACTCCGACATTAATACTTTATAAACTCCACCACTTAACCATTCAGGATTCAAAATAAGGCGATCATGCATTTCAAAATATCTTATAGTTCCTATCTTATTTAATATTTCTAAAAAAGAATCTACCTTTCCTTTTAATTGATGATTAACGAACAAATTTTCAAAAGCATCATAATTAATGTGGGTTTTTTCTTTTAAAACATTATCCTCTAAATCTCGCTTTAGATCATGAAAATTAGAAGCTACTGGTGTATTAATATTTTTCAGATATAGAATTTGCTCTGAAATTGTTCGTAAAAGTTGGTTACCATTATAAACAGCATCTTCTTTCTTTTCATGAATTTCTAATAAAGAAATATAATGAAAATCAAGAATAAAAGGATAATTTTTTCGTAATACGTTTTCTTCCAAGCGATAGGAGTGATTATTGTCCATTTTGTTTACAACAAGAATTGCTCTGGAATCATCGGTGTAATTTTTAATCCAATCCAACCATTTTTCGGGTCTTTCTTCATTTCTTCCATTGAGAACAATAAGGTAGAGACTCTCGTTTGTAATGAAAAATTTGTGAACCTGCTGCTGGATCCACTGTCCACCAAAATCCCATATATTGACACGGTAATCAATTTTATCAATGCAAATATTATGTCTATCTACAACAATACCCGTAGTGGCGCTCTTGTTAGCGTTAAAAGGTTTGCCTAAGATATAATTTCTTAAATTAGTCTTACCGGCTTCACCTTCACCCAATAGCATCAATTTAGCCTCCCTTAAAGGTTGTTGTCCAGCTAAAAGATTTTCAAAATAGTCTAAAAGTGTTTCCCTTCTTTCTTCTTTATAGTTCATATTCAAGATAGAAAGAATATTTTCATCTAATGGATTTGCTCCAATCCCAATCCCATATTTGTAGTTTCCCTCTTTGATAAAAACATTCATATGACTCCTGAAAAGAGGATATAGTGGTAATATATCAGAAATCTTATTGCTATAAAGATTTAAGTACCAAATATTTTTTATATTTTCAAAATTAATTATTTCTTTTATCTTATTGTAAGATAAATCTATATAACCATTTGAAATTGGTATTTCTATTCCATCAAGTGTTTCAATTTTATTTGAATAAATATATAAATACTGTAGTTTTTTTAAGTTTAATAAACCTTCTATTTTAAAAAGTTGGTTTTCGCTTAGAACTAAAAATAGAAGATTTTTCAAATCATCAAAACCTTCTATTTTAGAAATTTGATTATTATTTAAAAATAAATCTTGAAGCTTTTCTAAAGTGCTTAATCCTTCTATTTTTGATATTTTATTATTAGCTATATCTAAATGCTTAAGATTAGTTAATGTATCTATCTGTTCTATTTTAGAAATTTGATTATTACCTATATCTAAGTGCTTAAGATTAGTTAATGTATCTATCTGTTCTATTTTAGAAATTTGATTATTACCTATATCTAAGTGTTGAAGATTAGTTAATGTATCTAACCCTTCTATTTTTGATATTTTATTATTATCTAAATCTAAGCGTTGAAGATTAGTTAATCTACCTAAACCTCCTATTGTAGAAATTTGATTATTGCTCAAGTATTTTGTAAAGTGTCTAAATTCTCAATCGTAGAAATTTGATTACTAATCAAACTCAAATATTTTAGATTCTTTAAAGCATTTAAACCTTCTATTGTAGAAATTTGATTATTATATAAAGTTAATTGTTGAAGGTTTTGTAAAGTATCTAAAGCCTCTATTTTAGAAATTCGAGTATAATTTAAATTTAAAATTTCCAATTGCTTAAATTTTTTTAAATCTGGAACCTCAGTAAAACGATTTCCAAATAAACTCAATCCTATAACTTCATAATTGTCGTTTAGTAGATAATAATTTAAAAACCTAGAAACTAATTTTTTCTTTTCTTTGATTTCTCTTAGTTCTATTTCATATTTTTTCTCAAAATCAAGTATATTTTGTGGTTTATGCATGGTATGTTTTTAATTTTTTGTATTACCAATCACTAATAGGCTTGTAAAACCTCTTTATTTTTTTTTAAAGCGATTAATTTCACATATCTTTAAATCTACTCTTCTCCAAAAAACGCATGAGAACTGCCAATCCAGATTGCATCTTTTTTGTTAAAATCTACGTTCACCATCGCAGCTTTTGTCATTCTTGAAAGGTTTTGAAGTAAAATAGGTCGTTCTTCATTTTCTTTCCAGATATAAAGTAAACGGATTTCTGCTCTTGAAAAATCTCCATTGATGTCTTCAAAAATAGGTTCGTAATTTACTTTTCGCTGCAAGATATAATTTTCTTTATCTAAAATAGCATCAGTAATTTCTTTTGTTGGATTTAAATTCACGCCGCTTCCTGCAAAAGAAAACAGAGGTTTTAAAACAAAATTTTCAAGGCTTTCATTTTCGGGGAATTCGTGTAGAAAATAGCTTTTCGGAACAAATTCGTGCTTAAGTAAAGGCAGAATATATTTAGAAATCTTAAAAAACCAATTCGGATGAGTAACCCATTCTACATCGGCCTCTTCACGGAAATTAAATTCAGTTTTTAGATCAGGAATTTTATCTAGCTCATCGAAAATTACGCGGTTATAAATTCTTTTAATTCTGATCAGTTTTTCATTATGTTCGTAAAATAATTTGTTTCCCTGCTTTTTTACTTTTGTAAGACAAACTGTTTTTATGCCCAAAAGTTTCTCTGTTAAAGCAAAATCAATTGCAGTTTTCTGTTTTTCAGGATAAATTTCAAGTAAGATAACGTTTTCAGGATTTTCTTTACCAACGATCAGTTCATATAAATGTTTTTGATAATCTTCGTCTGAAATATTGTTTCTCAATTGATTTAAGAAAGGATAAACTTCACAAAAAGTATCTTCATAAATATTCTGAAACGCATACAACGAAGGAAAAGCCTGTAATTCTATAAGCTGAGGTTCTATTTTTCCGTTTTCACTTCTGCAGATTCCAAAATCTATGGTAAAAAAATGAGGCTGTTTGGTATCATTGGGAACTTTACAGTTTTCCGGAATTGAATTTTCTAAAGTTCCTTCAGTAAAATTTTTAATCTGATCAATAATACTTTCACTTGCGGAAACTAATTTTTCTTTGAATTGATTAGTTAAAAAAATAGGACTTTCAGACAATCTGAATGTTGGCAATAGGCCGCTTTTTTCTTTTAATATTGATTGAAGCTGATTGTACTTTTCGCTGCTGAATTCTTCATTAAACTGTTTTCTGTATTTCGGGATCATATTTTTTTCTTTTTGTGATTTAAAAAATCGAGCATTAATGCTCGATTTTAATTGTTTTTATTTGAATTTTTTATCAGGCTGTTGCCTTCTTTTGTTTCAAAATATTTTTTTTAGCATCGTTCAAAAAGCGAGGTAAAATTTGAGATTGTGTAAGAACTATTTTATCCTCGTCATTAATTCGGTCTACGGTTTCCAGATATTTTTCCATACCGTAATTTTCAATCATTGCTTGTTTATTTTTCTCGTCTTTCAGATTTTCAATCATTCCATCGGGATTGGCTTCTGGATGAAACTGTGTTCCGAAAATTTCATTAGAAAAACGAACTGCCATAATTGCCCGTTCCAGATCAATATGAGGACGAGATTTTTCAATCGCCACCATTTTCATTTCCAATTCTTCAAAACGCTCCACATTAGGTTCAATAAACTGATAGGCTCTGGAATCTACTGCATAAAAAGGATCGGGTAAGCTTTTGAATAAAAATTCCTTTTCGCCTTCTTCTGTTTTATGAATTGGCTGCACTCCAAAAGAGTAAGATTTTCTTTTACAGATATTTCCTAAATTCCAATGAATACTCGCCAATTGAAAAGAATGACAAATCAGAAAAAGATATTTTTTTGTCTCATTATGCTTGTTATATTCATAAACAGCATCCAAAAAATCTGCAAATTTTTGTTCCCATTCAAAACCTTCACGATGCGGATTTCCCGGTCCGCCGGAAGAAATGAATATGTCAAAATCTTCCATGTTTGGAATTTCGTTTTTATATCTTACATCAAAACCTGTAATGCTTATATTTTCGTCTGATTGCTTCTTAAAATTCTCAGAAATTTCTTTAATATTTTTAAAACCTTGATTCGCCTGATTGTTATTCATATCCAGCAAAGCAATTCTTACATCTTTCATAACTTCATAATTTCTGCAAAGTTATGAATTTATAATGAAGCAAATTCGCCGTGCGTGATGCCGTATTCTGTCTCAGATATCATATAATCAACGACTTTCTTCAAATCCCCGGTTTCTTTATAGACCGCCAATTGTCGATCTGCACCCGTTCCGTTTTCCAGAATTTTCCAGGCATATTCTACTTCTTTTCTGCATCCCAAATCATCAACCACATCATCAATAAACTCTAAAAGTTCCTTTAAAAGATCAGGATAAGGCACCGATTCTTCTTTACCAAAATCAATCAGTTTAGAATGAACCCCATCTCTGGAAGCACGCCATTTATTTTCGTTAAGTAAGAGTCTTCTGTAGCTTCTGAAACTTAAATTTTGCTGATGAAGTTTGTAGATTTTAGCTACTAAACTTTGCATAATCGCCGCAAGACAAACTGTTTCTTCAATTCTTAAAGGCATATCACAAATTCTGAACTCAATCGTAGGATAAAACGGATGAACACGCAGATCCCACCAAATTTTTTTGGCATTATCAATAGTTCCAGTTTTTACCAAAAGATCAACATAACTGTCAAACTCTGCTAAAGAATTAAAATAACTAGGAATTCCGGTTCTTGGGAATTTTACGAAAATTTCCTGTCTGTAAGATTTAAAACCTGTACTTCTGCCGATCCAAAAAGGTGAATTTACGGAAAGCGCATAAACATGCGGCAAGAAATAACGCATGACATTCTGTATTCTCACGCCTTCTTCACGATTGGGAATTCCGATATGAACATGCAGTCCGAAAATAAGATTTCCACGGGCAACATCGCCCATATCGTCTACAATTTTGTTATAACGTTCGCCGTTTGTAATGGTATTGTGTTCCCAGTTTGAAAAAGGATGAGTTCCACCGCCAGAAACACGAAGTCCCTGTTCATGGGCTGTGTTGATAAGATGTCTTCTTAGATTGGTGAGTTCAGCCTGAGCTTCCTGAATGTTTTGGCAGATTCCTGTTTCCATTTCAATCATTGATTCGTGCATTTCGTGTTTTAAATTTTCACTTAAAACAGCCTTTCCGCCTTCAATGATTTTTGAAACATGAGAGATTAAATCGCGGCTTTCAACATCGATGATCTGATATTCTTCTTCTATTCCTATTGTAAATTGATGCATTTTTTTTTCAGTGTTTTTTTTAATGTTTTATTTTACAGAATCTTTTACAAAAGTTCCCCACGAGATATTAGGTTTTCCGGGAACGTATTCTTTAGCTTTTTCAATGGCTAATTTTGCAGAATGTTCTACAATCCATGCGAAATTTTCTTCTCCAACAGAGTTCTTGTCTGCATCAGGAGCTGGATTACAGAAATCAATTGCATACGGAATTCCGTCTTTTACCGCAAATTCAACGGTGTTGAAATCATATCCTAAAGCCTGGTTCATTTTAATCGTGTAATCATGAATTGTTTTCAGTAGTTTTTTTAAATCTTCACCTTCCGTCTGATGCGTTGTTTCATATCTCAGATGAGGTGCATTTCTTGGCTCGTAAGGCATGATGTGAACGTATTTTTGCCCTAAACAATACACTCTGTAATAATCCTGAAATACAATTTCTTCCTGAACCATCATGACCAATTGCTCTGTTTCGCTTAGTTTATCCCAAAGATCCTGCGGATTTTCTACTCTGTAAACGCTTTTCCAGCCACCGCCGTCGTGAGGTTTCATGTATGCCGGAAATCCTACATAATCGAAAATGTATTCCCAGTCGTGTGGAAATTTTAAATTTCTGAATGAAGTTTCTGAAGTGTCGGTAGGTCTTTCGTGTGAAGGAAGCAAAACTGTTTTAGGCAAAGGAATTCCGAGTTTCGTCATTAGAGCATTGTTGAAGAATTTTTCATCAGCGCTCCACCAAAAAGGATTATTAATGACATAGGTTCCATTTAAAGCTGCGTTTTTCAGATAAGCTCTGTAAAAAGGGACATCCTGAGAAATTCGATCAATAATTACTGCATAACCATAATCTGCGCCTTGCTCCAGTTTATCTATATTCACTGCTTCAGCGATAATTTCTCCCTTTCCGAGTTCGTTTACTTTATCAATAAATGCCCACGGAAAAGTGTCTTCCATCCCGAATAAAATTCCTACTTTTTTTGCCATAATTTTGTTTTTTTATTAGTATTAATATTTTGAATTATTTGATTAGAAAAATGTGCCTACATACGTAGGGAAAGTCATTCTCCAGAGAGGCCAGTCGTGATTGATCCATCTTTTTTCATCGTACCAGAAATCAATTCCTTTGGAGGCTAAAATAGCTGCCATTTCCACATTTTTATCTTTACAGATGTCTTCATCTGAGGTGCTCAAAACAATATGCATGTGTTTGTATTTCCATGCCTCATCATTTTTCACAAACTCTCTCGGACAGTTAAAATAAACCAGATCATCATCATATCCATCCATAAAATTTCTAATACTAAATGCGCCCGAAAGACAGAATAAATGAGAAATTACATCAGGAAATCTGAATGCAAAATTCGCTGCATGATAGCCCCCGAAACTTGCTCCCGCAATAGCAACGCGATGTACCTGATGAATCTTTTGGATATAAGGAACAAACTCCTGAATCAGAAACTGCACATATTTTTCATAATTTCTGATTCTTTGCTGAGGAGAAATTTTTTCGTCATAAAAACTCCACGAATCAATCGTCTGTATATTGTATAGTTTCACTTTTCCCTGCTCAATAAAATAATTGATACTGCTGTTCAGGTGAAAATCATGGTTTTGAGTATATAAACCCTGAGAAGTCGGAAACATAATAATAGGATAGCCATAATGTCCTGTAATTTCTACCTTTAGGCTTGTTCCTAATATGTGTGAGTAATAATCAGTATGTTCTATATGTGGCATATTTTTTATAATTGATAAGTAATGAGTAATAGATAATAATTTTACATCTAACATCTAACATCTTAGCTTGATGGTTTGTCTTTCGGCGGAAGTACATTCAGCATTTCAGCGTGAATCTTTTCTGCTGCAAAATCTAGTCTTTCCTGAACAATACCAGAATCGCTTGATTTGTAAACAATTCCTACATGATAATCAATTGGAAGAAATTTTACGACCTCCTCACACTCAAAATCCTTATAATTGGGAGCTAAATCTTTTATCAATGCGACAATTAATCCTGAATAATATCCTGTAGGTTTTGAAACTTCATAATGATTACCTCTCAACAGAGCGTCTTCAATTTTAGCCCATTCGCGCCAAATATTAATATTGCTCGAAGCCTCTACTAAATCAGGAATATGAGCGCCTCCCACTCTTGAAGAGGTTTCAAGGAAATACCATTTTCCATCTTCTTTACCACGAATAAACTCTGTGTGAGTAGCCCCGTTCTGCAAACCGAAATTCGATAAAACTTTTGCATTGGCTTCTTCTAAAGCTTTGAATTCTTCGGAATATCTACCTAAAGTTTTAGTGCGGAAAACGCCACCTTCGTGAGAGACCTGCATCGGTGGAGCAAGATATTTTGAAGCCGAGGTAAAAACAATTTCTTTATTAAATGTTAAGCTGTCAACGTGATAAACGTCACCGGGTTTAAAGCTTTCGAGAAGAAATAAATGTCTCTCTTCGCCCAGCTTTTCAAGTGCTTCCCAAAGTTCTTCCTGGTTTTTTAACTTTTTGATTCCTGAGGCCGAAGCTTCTGATCGTGGTTTTAACACCCAGGGCGGAGAAATTTTATCGCAGAAATCTTTTACTTCCTGATCATTAAACACGGCGATGAATTCAGGAACATTGATTCCGGAATCTTTTGCTTTCTGCCGCATGGCCAGTTTGTCTCTGAAATAACGATGCGTTGTCTGTCCCATTCCAGGGATACGGAATGTCTCACGAATCAGAGCTGCTTTTTCAACATCATAATCATCTAAGGCGATAACCGCATCTACTTTTCGGCTTTTCATCAAATGAGAAAATCCCTGAATAAGATGGTCGAGATTCCAAACCGAAGGTTTAAGTTCGGGCATGTAGAAAACTTCATCAACAGCGTGCCATGGCCAATTTTTGTCTTTTAAATTCTCCGACGTAATGAGGATAATTTTATTTCCGAGTTTTTTCATCTCATCCATAAAATCGTAACCTTTATAGTAGCACGAAATGCATACGATGGTTTTCTCCTTCATATAATGATTTTTAATTTTTATTAAATTATAAAAAATAAAAGCTTATGATTATTGATTATTTAATACTAAAAACCGGTAATCGATATGCTTTTGAAAATTACTAATCAAGTATAAGAAGAAAATTTTTAAAAAACTAATTTTTAATGATAATTTTCAATTAAATCGGCCAATAGTTGTACTCCAAAGCCGGTTGCTGCTTTATCTTTAGCATATCCTACGTTTCCAAACGCCACTCCTGCAATGTCGAGATGTGCCCAGTTTGGATGACCTTCGATGAACTGCTCCAAAAATTTTGCAGCAATAATACAGTCACCGAGAGGCTTCATTGATATGTTTTTAAAATCGGCAACATCAGATTTGAAATCATCTAACCAAACATCCCATAAAGGTAGATTCCAAAGGCGCTGATTTGTTTTATCGCCGGTTTTAAGCAACAGGTTTTTCAAGTCTTCATTGTTCGAAAACATTGCCCCGCACGTATCTCCAAACATCCTTACCGAACTTCCTGTAAGAGTTGCAAGATCGATCAAAATATCGGTTTTATAATTTTTTGAAAGATAAGATAAACCATCCGCAAGAGTCATTCTGCCTTCTGCATCTGTGTTTAAAACTTCAATTGTTTTTCCGTTGTAAGCAGTAATTACATCGCTTGGTAAATAGGCATTTTCTGAAACTGCGTTGTCTGTAATTGGTAAAATCGCGGTAATGTTAACGGGAAGTTTCATTTGTGATGCATAAATGAGAGCACCAATCACGGCTGTTGCACCTCCCATATCAGATTTCATGTAGTGCATATTGTCTGACGCTTTGATGGATATTCCTCCTGTATCAAATAAAACGCATTTTCCTACAAGCCCGAAAGTTTTGGCATTTTTCTCCGTTGTTTTATATTCTAAAATGGTAAAAGCCGCATCGTAAGCACTTCCCTGATTTACCGAAAGGAAAGCTCCCAGACCCAATTCTTCGCATTTTTTTTTATTAAAAACGGTATATTTCAATTGGTTTTTCGTGGCTAGATTTTTAAGATAAGTATTGAAAATTTCAGGCTTTTTTAAATTAGCTGGTTTATTGAGCCAATCCTGACAAGCTGCTTGTCCGTCGCAAATAGCGTCTATTCTTAAAGAAATAGTTTCCAGTTTTTTCTGACTTAAATTTCCGAAGTGAAGCTCAAAAGACTCGTTCCAAAAAGGATGATTTTTGTCAAATGGATAAGCGTAAGTTCCCAGGAGCATTCCTTTTGCGAAATCTTCAAACTGTTTTTCATTAATAAATTCAGAGATCAATAGGGTAGGAACGGTTTGTATGTTTTTTTTCTGAGTCTGAGAAAATTTCATTCCAATCTGTTGAAATTCGAAATCCTGTAAATTTTCTTTTCCTAGGCCTATATAATAAATAATAGTTTCTTCACTGGTTTCAATGAAAATTTCGTGTTTTTTACCTGCGAAAAGCAGTGTTATATTTTTGTTGAAATTTTTAGAATGTAAAGCCCAGGTTTCTTCTGTAAATAATTGAAAGATCTGTGTGTACTGTTTATTTTTTTTGTTGAATAATTTCATAATCTAATTTTTAATAGTGTCTTGATGAGGTTTTACTTCTACAGGGTTTTCGGTATTATTATAAAACAACCATTCGATTGCCCTCGGAAATTCCTGAGACCAGTGAAATTCGTTGTGGGAACCTTCTGGATTAATATTAGTTTTAAATTCAAAATCAAAAAGATTTTTCTTTTCCCATCTTTCCAGATAATTTTCGAATAGCTGGATTCTTTTTACCATTTTAGAGCCTTCCTTTTCGCCTCCGTACAAATAAATTTTCATTTTATAGGGAATTTTAAAACTCATCATCGGAAATCTGTTGTTGGGTTCCACCCAAAGTGAAGGCGAAAAAATCAACAGTTTTGAATAAACTTCTGGATATAAAAATCCGCTATAGATACTGATTAAAGCGCCTAAAGAACTTCCGCCGATTCCTGTGTTTTCGCGGTCTTTTTTGGTGCGGTAATGATCGTCAACGAAAGGTTTTAATGTATCTGCAATAAAACGGATGTATTTTTTTCCTTCGGAACCTTTTGTGATATTGTCGTTATCAAAAATATATTCCTTAATTCGGTCTTCACTGCCGTGTTCTACTGCAATTACGATAACGTCTCCACGACCGTATTCAGCAAGTATTGATAGTTTTTTGTCGATTTCCCAATTTCCGAACTGGCTTCCTTCGTTAAATAAATTCTGCGCATCCTGAAGATAAAGCACGGGATATTTTTTATCTGAAATATAATAATCGTAGGGAAGAAGTGCCCAGACTTTGCGGTAACGCTCCAGCTGTGGAATGTAAAATTCTTCAGATATAATTTCAACAATAGGGAAAAACTCGTCTTTGAAAGGTCCCCAGTTGAGTCTCCATTTTTCGACAAAATCAATAGCTTTTGCCGAATGTTTCTGGATTTTCCGGTTTGGCGTAATATTTCCGTATTGGTCTAATTCTACATTTTCCCAGCCTCCTTTTGTGAATTTGTATTCGATCTCATCCGGAAGCAACTGATCATCAATCTCAATGCTGTATGTACTTTCATCCGAAATATCGAGTTTAAAATGGTAATCTTTCGGGTTCCATTTATTAAAATTTCCGGTGATAAAAATAGGTCTGCTGTCTTTTTCTGCCGTATTGAGTGTAAATTTCATTAAGTGTTTTTAACGGTTTAAAACTTTTAAATTTATAAAAAATATTTTTATGAATTCTTTTTAATATTGATTAAAAATAGCTTCTGCCAAGGGAAAATTTCATATATTTGATAGTCATCGTTATTCAGTAAAGATAGATGTAGATGATTTAGACCAAAAACCGATTATGATGAATTTTGTGAAAACCTACACCCTTTTTACGGATCACGATGTATATCTTTTCAAAGAAGGTAAACATTACAAGCTCTACGAAAAGTTTGGTGCGCATTCTGTTGAAAAAGACGGAGTAAAGGGGGTTTATTTTTCGGTTTGGGCTCCGAATGCGAAAAAAGTGTCTGTTATAGGAAACTTTAACAACTGGAATCACCGTGAACATATTCTTTTTCCCAGATGGGACCAATCCGGTATCTGGGAGGGCTTTATTCCTGCGCTTTCCTGGGGTACACTTTATAAATATGCAATAGAAACAGCTCAGGGACAAATTTTAGAAAAAAGCGATCCTTATGCATTAAGCTGGGAACAAAACCTTCAGGCAGCTTCTATGGTTTCTACCAACTGGTACGAATGGGAAGATAAAGAATGGCTCGAAAAACGCTGGAAAAAAAACAGTCTAGATGCGCCTATTTCTGTTTACGAAATACATTTAGCGTCATGGATACGAAATGAAGATCATCCTGAATTGTTTCTGAATTACAGAGATATAGCCGCCAAATTGGTTCCTTATATTAAGGAAATGGGTTTTACGCATGTCGAATTTATGCCCGTTATGGAGTATCCGTATGATCCGAGTTGGGGATATCAGATAACCGGTTTTTTTGCTGCAACTTCTCGCTTCGGCTCTCCGCAGGATTTAATGTTTCTGATCAATGAACTTCACAAAAATAATATTGGCGTTATTTTAGATTGGGTTCCTTCGCATTTTCCGGGTGATGCCAATGGTTTGCATCGTTTTGACGGTTCTTATTTATACGAACATGAAGATCCCAGAAAAGGGTTTCATCCAGATTGGAAATCATATATTTTTAATTACGGACGAAATGAAGTGAAGTCTTTCCTGATCTCAAATGCAGTGTTCTGGCTAGATCGTTATCATGCAGATGGGCTTCGGGTAGATGCAGTAACGTCTATGCTTCATCTGGATTACTCGAGAAATGAAGGTGAATGGGAACCTAATATTTTTGGCGAAAACGTAAATCTTGAAGCGAAAACTTTCCTACAGGAATTTAATACCGCCGTTTATAAAGAATTCGGAGATAATATAATGACCATTGCCGAAGAAAGTTCAGATTTTCCAATGCTTACAAAACCTGTGCACGACGGTGGCGTAGGATTTGGAATGAAATGGATGATGGGATGGATGCATGATACTTTATTTTACTTTAAAGAAGATCCTGCAGACAGAAAAAACCACCATCACAAGCTCACTTTTTCGTCGATGTACATGTATAATGAAAATTATATGATTCCGCTTTCACATGATGAAGTGGTGCATGGAAAAGCCAGTTTGATCTACAAGATGAAAGGTGACGAATGGCAGAAATTTGCCAATCTCAGAGCCTTGTATGTTTATATGTTTACCCATCCCGGAGCAAAATTGCTTTTTATGGGAGATGAATTCGGGCAAACCAACGAATGGAATTTTAAGAAAAGCTTAGATTGGCATTTATTGCAATATACGGTACATAAAGGTTTGCAAACGTTAGTGAAAGATTTGAATCATCTTTATAAAAACGAAACAGCACTTTTTGAAAATCAGTTTAACCAAAACGGTTTTGAATGGGTAGAAGCCAACGATCAGGATAATTCTGTTTATATTTATTTAAGAAAAGGGAAGAAAAGAGACGATGTTTTTATGGTGATCTTAAATCTTACGCCTAATGTTTTAGATTATAAAGTTGGCGTAAATTCAGGAACACACTGGGAAGTAGTTCTTAATTCTGATGATGAAAAATATAGTGGAAGCGGAGTAGATGCGAATATTTTCAGAGAAGATCGTGATGAATGGATGAATCGTCCAAAATCAATCAGTCTCAATCTTCCGCCACTTTCCGGAATTGTTTTAAGACAGAAAAAAGATAAAAATTATAAATTAAATAGGATTAAACAACATAAAAAATGACAATATTTCACCTCAGTACAGAATGTTATCCCGTAGCAAAAGTTGGCGGACTTGCAGATGTGGTCGGTGCTTTACCAAAATATCAGAATAAAATAAAAGACGTCAATGCAAAAGTGGTAATGCCTTGGTACAACAAGCATTTTGTGTATGATTATGATTTTGAAATAGTTTTTGACGGTTTTATTCATCAGGGATCCAATATGCTTCAGGTACAGGTGTTGAAAGAGACTACTGATGTATTGGGATTTGAATTGTTTATGGTGAAAATACCGGGATTACTTGACCGCGAAAATCCTTACGGATATGCAGATGAAAATTTTCAGTTTTTAGCTTTCCAACATGGCGTTCTGCATTGGTTGTCTGCCATGAAAATACGTCCTGATGTTTTGCATTGTCATGATTACCACACAGGTTTGGTTCCTTTTATGATAGAAAACTGTTACGAATTTGAATTTCTAAAAGGCGTTAAAACCGTCGGGACCATTCACAACGGCGAATATCAGGGAATGATGAGCTGGGATATGGTAAGCTATATGCCTGCTTTTGATCACTACAAATGGGGACTTCTGGATTGGAATGGCCTTATCAATCCTTTGGCGAGTATGATTAAATGCTGCGGTGCTTTTACGACAGTTTCCGAAGGTTATCTTGAAGAATTGTTTGTGAGCTTCAGAGGTCTTGAAAGTTTAGTAAGAGAAGAATTTTCTAAAGCATACGGGATTATCAACGGTATCGATACCGATGTCTGGAATCCTCAGACCGATTCGATGATCGATTTTAATTTTAACACTAAAAACGTTTTAAAAACGAAGAAAAAAAATAAAATTAAACTTTGTAAGGAATATGGCTTAAATCCTGATCTTCCTTTATTTGCATTTATCGGAAGATTTGCTACAGAAAAAGGTGCCGATTTGCTGCCGGATTTAATCTGGAGAAGCATAAAGCAAAGTTTTGGAGGGTTGAATATTATGGTACTTGGCTCAGGTAATGCTTATATAGAACAACAGTTGAGAGAGCTTGATTCTGTATACTCCAATTTTGCCACAGATATCGGATATAAAGAACATCTTTCTCACAAAATTTACGCTTCGGCAGATTTTTTGTTGATGCCTTCTAGAGTTGAACCTTGTGGTCTCAATCAGATGTATGCGATGCGTTACGGAACTGTTCCTGTCGTAAGCTACACCGGCGGATTGAGAGATACTGTAAAAGATATTACAACCGGAGGTTCCGGCTTGAATTTTACTTACCCAGGGGTAGATGATATCATTCACGCAATGAGCCGTGCTTTGAATATTTATAAAGACAAAGCGAAAATGGATGAATTGATTTTGTCTAATATGAAATTTGACTTTGCATGGGAAAAATCAGCAGAAAAGTATTTAACACTATATAAAAATTAAACAAAACGCAGATATTTATGAAACACAACGTCATTTCCATTGTGTTGGGAGGAGGTAGAGGAACAAGGCTTTTTCCGTTAACGTATACAAGATCAAAACCTGCTGTTCCTATTGCCGGAAAATACAGATTGGTAGATATTCCGATTTCAAATTGTCTTAATTCAGGGCTTAATAAGATATTGGTTTTAACCCAGTTTAATTCGGCTTCCCTCAATTCGCACATCAAAAATTCTTACCACTTTGATATTTTTAGTCAGGGTTTTGTAGATATTTTGGCGGCTGAGCAGAATGTTGACAGCGACAGTTGGTTTCAGGGTACTGCAGATGCGGTTCGCCAATCGATGAAGCATCTTGAGAAGTACGATTATGAGTATATTCTTATTCTTTCCGGAGATCAGTTGTATCAGATGGATTTTAATGAAATGCTCGATTTTCATATTGATAATGGTGGTGATGTTACAATTGCAACCATTCCCGTTAATGCAAAAGATGCAACGGGTTTCGGAATTTTAAAATCTGATGATGAAGGGAATATTACTTCATTTGTTGAGAAGCCGGGCTTTGATGAGCTTGACGGTCTGCAATCTGAAGTTTCAGATGAAAACAAAGTGAAAGGAAAAGAATTCTTAGCATCGATGGGAATTTATATTTTCTCTAAAAGTATCCTTAAAAAAATGTTTGAAGATGGTGCGGGAGACGATTTCGGAAAAGATATTATCCCAAATTCTATCGGAAAATATACAACACTTAGTTACCAATACGAAGGATATTGGACAGATATAGGAACAATTGAATCTTTCTACGAAGCCAACTTAGATCTTTGTCACGATTTCCCGCAGTTTAACCTGTTTTCTTCAGCACCTATTTTTACACGTGCTAGAATGCTTCCACCTTCTAAAGTTAATGGCTCTTATGTAAGTAAGGCGGTATTCGGAGACGGATGTATTATTATGGCAGATAAAATAGAAAATTCTGTGATTGGAAACCGTACAAGAGTTGATAAAGGAAGCACGATTGTAAATTCATATATTATGGGAGCCGATTTTTATCAAAATACCTTAGAGATTGTAGATAACGACCGAAAAGGTTTACCCAATATGGGAATAGGAAAATACTGCTATATCGAAAAAGCGATTTTAGATAAAAACTGCTACATCGGCGACAATGTAAGAATTATTGGAGGAAAACATCTTCAGGATGGTGACTACGGAACACATTCGGTACAGGACGGAATTGTTGTGGTGAAAAAAGGTGCAATGCTTCCTCCGGGAACTCATATCGGATAAGGAGTTAGAAGTTTGATGCTGGAAGATGGATGCTTTTGAGAGTTAATAACTTTCAAGTTTAGGTTTTGATTTAAAATTTTACAGCCGAATATTAAACATCAAGCATCAAACCTCCATCACCCATCAAAAATAAAAAACAAGAGTGATCAGATATTGGTCACTTTTTTTATTTGTATTACTTTTGTGCGATGCGTTTTTTCAAAATCATAGCGGTTATTATAATTTTGTTGGTGGGTGCTTATGCAGCTTCCATGTACTATTTTGTAGATGAAAGTAAAGAGTTTACCATAGAAAAAGAGGTTGATTATCCTGTAGAAAAGGTTTTTAATCAGTTTAATAATTTACAGAATTTCACCCGTTGGAATAATTTCTTTTCAAGTTCAAAAAGTATTGCCATTGATTATTATTCTCCTTACGAAGGAAAAGGAAGCGCTATCAGCTACAATGATCCTAAAAGTGAAGATGGAGGCGAGATGTTTATCCGTTATGAAAATCCCAACAAAACGCTGAGGTACCAGCTTTTTGAAGATGAAGATGAAAATCCTACTTTGATTGATGTGAAATTTACAGCGATTTCAGCCGAAAAAACAAAAATTACCTGGTATGTTCATACGCCAAAATTATCGGTTTTATCAAGAGCCCAGAATTTTTGGACGGAAGATAAATTTGCAGAGAATATTGATAAAAGCATGCTTAATCTTAAAAATGTTTTAAGCAATAAGGTGGAAAAAGATAATCAGCTGGCTGCGATAAAATATGACAGTCTCATGGTTGAAAAAGAAGAAGAAAAAATGATTTTGGGAGTGAATGTAAGTACTTCCAATAAAAAAGATGCTTTGTACAGAAACATCGTCATGAATTACAACAAAATAAATAATTTCGTAACGATGGATTTAGGCAAAAAAAATGATGAAGTAGGATACCCTGTTCTTATCACTGATGCCGACAATTTTAAAGATAACGAGGTGTCTTATTTTTTCGGAATTCCATTGTCAAAAAAAATAGGAATTGCAGATAATAATTTCAGTTTCAGATCTGTGAGCCCCACAGAAAATTATGTGATGTATTACAAAGGATCTTATTCGGCGAGAATAAAAGCAATTCAGCAGCTTATACAAAAAGCAAAGAAAGATGAGATGCGCTATAATGATGTTTATCAGACCTTTATAGAGCCGCCTGTAGATGGTCAGAATGTTAATATGAAACTTTCTCTCTCTGTTTACAGATGATTTTTTCCCAATTATCTTTTTTATATTTTTTTTAAGGTTTTGAGGCTATCCCAACTCGGTTTTTTTTATTAAATTTGAAGATTAATACGTTAAACAAAATTTAATAATAGATAAACTGTAATAATGGACAGATTTTCATTCCTAAACGCAGCTCATTCTCAGTTAATTGAGGATTTATACCAACAATACTTAAAATTCCCTGACTCCTTAGAACCATCATGGAAAGCCTTTTTTCAAGGCTTTGATTTTGCGATTGAGAACTACAGTGATGACGAAAGCATCCAGTATGTACAAAATTCGGTGAAATCTTCACCTGCAGTACAGCAGATTTCTCAGGCGGCTTCAAATGGTGAAGTTCCGGAGCACATCAAGAAGGAATTTAAGGTGGTAAACCTTATTGAAGCTTACAGAACGAGAGGTCACTTGTTTACCAAAACCAATCCGGTGCGTGAAAGAAGGCATTATACGCCGACTTTGGATATTGAAAATTTTGGTCTTGACAAGTCAGATTTAAATACAAAATTCAACTGCGCAGTTGAAACAGGAATGAAAGGTCCTGCAACTTTACAGGATTTGATCACGCATTTGCAAAGCATCTACTGCGATTCTATCGGTGTGGAATATATGCACATCAACAATGTTCAGGAGAAAGATTTTATCAAGCAGTGGCTTCAGGTAAACGAAAACCACCCAGTTCTTTCTGCAAACGAAAAAACCGAAATTTTGTTGAAGTTAAATCAGGCGGTTGCGTTTGAAAATTATCTTCATACGAAATTTGTTGGCCAGAAAAGATTCTCACTTGAAGGTGGTGAAACTTTAATTCCAGCTTTGGATCAGTTGATCTCAAGATCTTCTCAACTTGGCGTTGATGAGGTTGTTCTTGGGATGGCTCACAGAGGAAGATTAAATGTTCTTACAAATATTTTCGGGAAATCTTACAAGCAGATTTTCTCAGAATTTGAAGGAAAAGAATTTGAAGAAGATGTATTCTCAGGTGACGTAAAATATCACTTAGGTTCATCTAAAAAAATAAAAACAGCTTCCGGTGAAGAAGTTGCCATTAATTTGACGCCGAACCCGTCTCACTTAGAAACTGTTGCTGCTTTGGTAGTAGGTATTTGCCGTGCAAAAGTAGATGATAAGTATAAAGATTATTCTAAGGTTTTACCAATTATTATCCACGGAGATGGTGCATTGGCAGGGCAGGGTATTGCTTACGAAGTGGCTCAGATGATGACTTTGGAAGGGTACAAAACCGGAGGTACAGTTCATATCGTTGTAAATAACCAGGTGTCATTTACAACCAATTATATGGATGCAAGATCTTCTACCTACTGTACAGATATTGCAAAAGTAACAGAATCGCCTGTAATGCACGTGAATGCAGATGATGCTGAAGCGGTAGTTCATGCGATGCATTTTGCAGCTGATTTCAGAGCTAAATTTGGTAAAGACGTTTATATCGATTTATTAGGATACAGAAAATATGGTCATAACGAAGGGGATGAGCCAAGGTTTACTCAGCCTAATTTGTATAAACTGATCTCAAAACATCCTAACCCAAGAGAGATTTATAAAGAAAAACTGTTGAAAGACAGCGTGACTTCAAATGATGTTATCGCCAAAATGGAAACAGAATTCAAAGCGCTTTTAGATAAAGACTTTGATGCTTCTAAAGAAATCGAAAAGAATGTGATGGATATTTTCATGGCAGATGACTGGACGAATTTCCCGATTGCAAAAAGAGGAGCTGTTCAGGATGCCGTTGATACAAAATATGATTTAGCGAAGTTGAAAGAATTGGCAATTAAAATGTCAACGCTTCCTGCAGATAAAAAATTCATCAACAAAATTACAAGGCTGTTTGATAACAGAATCAAGGCAATTGAAGCAAACTCTTTAGATTGGGCTTTAGGAGAATGGCTGGCTTATGCTACTCTTCTAGTAGAAGGTAACAACGTAAGAATTTCTGGTGAAGATGTGGAAAGAGGAACGTTCTCTCACAGACACGCTGTTGTAAAAACTGAAGATACAGAAGAAGAATATGTTCCTTTAAAAGAAGTTTCAGAAAGCAGATTTGATGTATTCAATTCTCACCTTTCAGAATACGGAGTTTTAGGATTCGATTATGGATATGCAATGGCATCTCCAAATACTTTAACGATTTGGGAAGCACAGTTTGGAGATTTCGTAAACGGAGCTCAGATTATTGTCGACCAATATCTGGCTGCAGCAGAAGAAAAATGGAAAATTCAGGACGGTTTGGTAATGTTGTTGCCTCACGGTTCAGAAGGTCAGGGAGCAGAACACTCTTCAGCAAGATTGGAAAGATTCCTTACCCTTTGTGCTAACGAAAATATGGTGGTAGCAAATATTACTTCACCAGCAAACTATTTCCACTTATTGAGAAGACAGCTGAAATGGTCGTTCAGAAAACCATTAATTGTAATGAGTCCAAAATCATTATTAAGACATCCAAAAGTGGTTTCTCCGCTTGAAGATTTTGCAAATAAAGGATTCCAGCCGATTTTAGATGATCCTACTGCAGATCCTGCGAAAGTGGAAAAATTAGTATTGTGTTCTGGTAAATTATACTTCGAATTATTAGCTAAAAAAGAAGAACTGAATTGTGAAAATGTTGCTTTGGTAAGATTTGAACAATTATATCCGCTTCAAAATGACGCTATCGAAGCTGTATTTGCTAAATATGCAAACAAAAAATCAATCGTTTGGGCTCAGGAAGAACCAGAAAACATGGGAGCTTGGTCTTATATCTTAAGAAATTTCAGAGATACAGGAATTCAGGTTGTTTCGCCGGTACCAAGTGGTGCTCCGGCTCCGGGAAGTCACAAAATGTTTGAGAAAAACCAAAATGCTGTAATCAACAGAGTATTCGACAGAGACGATGCTCCGGCGAAAAGACCGGTAACAGCTTAATAAAAAATTAGAAGTTAGAAATTAGAGGTTAGAAATTAGGTTTTAAAAGTCTTTTATCTATTGTCTTTATTCTTCTAGTCTAAAAAAACTTAATATCAATTAAAAAAATAAAAAATACGATATGTCAATTTTAGAAATGAAAGTTCCTTCACCGGGAGAATCAATTACAGAAGTTGAAATTGCAACTTGGCTTGTAAAAGATGGTGATTATGTACAAAAAGATCAACCAATCGCTGAAGTAGATTCAGACAAGGCAACTTTAGAATTACCTGCAGAAGAGAGTGGTATTATCACTTTAAAAGCAGAAGAAGGCGATGTAGTACAAGTAGGTCAGGTTGTTTGTTTAATTGATATGGATGCTGCAAAACCGGAAGGTGCTGCTCCTGCTGCTGAAGCTCCAAAACAGGAAGAAGCGCCTAAAGCTGCTGAACCTGCGAAAGCTGAAGCTCCAAAACCAGCTCCGGCTGCTCCTCAGTCTTATGCGACAGGTACTCCTTCTCCGGCTGCCAAGAAAATTCTTGACGAAAAAGGAATTGATGCTGCTCAGGTTTCAGGTTCTGGAAGAGACGGAAGAATCTCTAAATCTGATGCTGAATTAGCTGCTGTTCCGGCAATGGGAGGAAGCTCTTTAACAGCTACAGGTGCTAGATCTACAACAACAACTAAACTTTCAGTTCTTAGAAGAAAAATCGCTCAGAGATTAGTTTCTGTAAAGAACGAAACTGCAATGTTGACGACTTTCAACGAAGTTGATATGTCTGAGATTTTCAGATTAAGAAAGCAATATAAAGAAGAATTTGCTCAGAAACACGGAGTAGGACTTGGTTTCATGTCTTTCTTTACAAAAGCGGTTACTAGAGCATTGCAAATGTATCCTGATGTGAATGCATCAATTGACGGAGATTTCAAAATAAACTATGATTTCTGCGATATTTCAATTGCCGTTTCAGGTCCTAAAGGATTGATGGTTCCGGTATTGAGAAATGCAGAGAATATGTCTTTCAGCAGTGTTGAAGCCAATATCAAAGATTTGGCTATCAAAGTAAGAGACGGAAAAATTACGGTTGACGAGATGACTGGTGGTACGTTTACTATTACAAACGGTGGTACTTTCGGGTCTATGTTGTCTACGCCAATTATCAACCCGCCACAATCTGCTATCTTAGGAATGCACAACATTATCCAGAGACCGGTTGCGGTTGACGGACAGGTTGTTATTCGTCCAATGATGTATGTTGCAATGTCTTACGATCACAGAATTATCGACGGTAAAGAATCTGTAGGATTCCTTGTTGCGGTAAAAGAAGGGATCGACAATCCGGTAGAAATTCTATTGGGTGGAGACGAAAGAAAAGGCTTAGGATTATAATATTTTTTTAAATAGATATATATCTACAATCTCGCCTTCAAAAAAGGCGAGATTTTTGTATTTAATGTTTTAAATTGAATGAAATGTTTTCTAAAATTACTTCTAATATAAAGGTTTCGGTAGATCCTGAATATGATAGCAAGAATTCTTATCCTTCAGAAAACCGTTATGTTTTTAAATATAATATCGTCATAGAAAACGATGGTGATTTCCCGATTAAGGTTCTCAAAAGAAAATGGCTTATTTTCGATGTAGGATTTGGGTTTACAGAAGTTGTCGGTGACGGTGTAATAGGTCTGACTCCGGATGTGGAAATCGGGGATAATTTTGCATATTTTTCTAACGTGATGCTGCGTTCAGGCGTTGGAAATATGAGTGGAAAATATCTAGTTGAAAACTCAGATACCAAAGAGCAATTTGAAATTGATATTCCCAAATTTAATCTTTTATCTCAGGTTTTAAGCAATTAATTTGGATAAGATATTCTCAAATATCCGTTGAAAACAGTGATTTTGTATGCGGAAATTTGATGACTAAAGCATTTTGATTTTCTGCTTCATAAAATCTGAAACTTCATCATTACTTGTAATAAAAAGCTTCTCAAAAGCTAAAAGCGAAATTCTGGCACAAGCTTCTGCATCATCGCCGGCTCTGTGATGTTTAAATTGAATATTATG
>Ga0308169_10001100_pt1 | contig 33527 bp, 20 predicted proteins | sample PhyBR1_2_FD_202139 | JGI IMG/M metagenome (GOLD analysis project Ga0308169, IMG submission 202139) | Phyllosphere microbial communities from UC Gill Tract Community Farm, Albany, California, United States - DLSLSB.R1 | ecosystem: Host-associated > Plants > Phyllosphere > Unclassified | place...
GCCAATCCATTTATATGTATCCGGAAAACCTTGAAGTCGGGCTGCCTCAAAGTGCGTTATTGCCCGTAGAACCGTCGGATCCGGATGGAGGTAGCGACCCTTTTCGGGCTTGAAAAACTCCGTCCGTATCGTCACGGAGGGCTTGTTCCAATGTAATCTTCCCATCACATCACCGGAGCCGCTTTTGTGCTTCTTCCAGCACTCAGCCAGGAGTTCATCGGGAAGGTCGAAGCGATTTCCACCAGCAGGAATCTTCGCAAAGCGTCTCAGTGACGTCTCAGTGTAGTTGCGCGTCACGTGCAGTTCAGCCGTGGTGAATGGGCCGGGCATAGTCATGCCTCTTACTGTTATCCGGCTATCCGGAAAGTCCTTCACGAGGGTCATGCGCGGAATGACCCTTTGGTTTGGCCCTCCCTGAAATGCTTGTTCTACGCTGCGGTGCCTGCCTTTGAAGGGACCAACAGAGGGCACCGGCACTTCCGGCAGCCCTCGTCGCCGTCCAATGACAATAGTTCGCACTCTTGCCTGGTAGGCGCCAAAGTCTGCGGCGTTCAACAAAAGCGGCTGAAGCTCGTAGTCTTCCAGTGCCCCACCAGGCAGCGTCCACGACTCGAGTTCGGCAAACTGGGGTGAAGTTAGAAATTGCCGCACGTTTTCCAAGACAAAGTAACGCGGCTGGGCTTTGATAATGGTCTCAGCGTATTTCCGCCAGAGGAAGTTCCTCTCATCCAGAACGTCTTGTTTTCCAAGCGCGGAAAATCCCTGGCAAGGTGGTCCCCCGATGATCACATCGGCGTGCGGCACGCGACCTTCGGCCAGCCACTCCTCAATGCCCCCTGCGTAAACTTGCCCCGCATTGTGGTTTTGCGCGAACGTTGCTGCTGCGAACTTGTCGAGCTCGACGGCGGCGACAGTCTGGTATCGCTGGGTCGACTTGAAGCCCTGAGTCATTCCGCCTGCGCCGGCGAAGAGGTCGATGAGGCGTAGGCGTTGTGGCATGCGAACTAGCATAGCCGGCCGCTACGACAATTTTCGTCAAGCACGTGGCCACCGACCTCCAGGACGGCTCATCTCCAGGTGTCCCATGGACCACGCCTCCTCAATGCAGTTGGGCAAGGCCACGGAGTATACATTTGGTTCTGGAAACGGGGCGCCCCGTATCTGGCAACACTACATGGATGGACGAAGCACGAATGCACGCGGAGAAGCGAAAACTCATCGAGGTCTCGATGCCTCTGGAGGTCATCAATCGGGAGTCAGCTCGCGAAAAGTCCATCCGCCATGGACACCCATCAACTTTGCACTTGTGGTGGGCGCGACGCCCGCTTGCCGCCGCCCGTGCAATATTGTTCGCCCAATTGGTGGATGACCCCTCATCACACCCGGATCAGTTCCCTAGCGAAGAGGCCCAGGCCGCAGAGCGCGCCCGCCTTCACCGGATCATCGAGCAGCTCGTCGTCTGGGAGAACTCGAACAACAAGGTGCTCCTCAAAGCGGCTCATGCTGAGATCGTGAAGTCCGCTGGCCCAGATGGCCCACCTGCCATACTTGATCCATTCGCCGGCGGCGGGACGATTCCACTCGAGGCTCAGCGTCTAGGCCTCGAGGCCTATGCCTCAGATCTCAACCCTGTCGCCGTTCTGATCAATAAAGCTCTCATTGAAATTCCCCCAAAGTTTGCGGACAGACCTCCAATCTTTCCTGGACTTTTTGAAGGACAAACGACGGTGTGGACGGGCGCCGAAGGTTTGGCCGCCGATGTGCGCGCTTACGGAGAATGGATGCGCGATGCCGCACAAGAAAAGATCGGTCATCTGTACCCCCAAGCCGAACTCGGTGCAGGACAAAAAGCTAACGTTATCGCGTGGATATGGGCCCGAACTGTCAAGTGTCCCAATCCTACTTGCGGCATTGACATGCCCTTGGTGCGCTCTTGGTGGCTTGGTAAGAAAAAGGGTAAGGAAGCATTTGTAGTCCCCCAGGTTGGTGACGGGAAAATCACCTACTCGATCGGCAGGACTCCATCTCATGCAACAACCGAGACAACAAATGGCACCATGTCAGGCCGTAATGGTGCAACGTGCATCTCCTGCACTACAGCGGTCCCTACCTCCTACATCAAGGAACAGGGCTTTGGCGGTAACCTTGGGGCCTCGCTCATCGCGGTAGTTGCCGAAGGATCTCGTCAACGCATATACCTGGCTCCGGATGCACTTCATGAGGAAGCTGCTGCAGTTTCCAGACCTGCCGACGTTCCCGAACAGGAACTTGGGTTTGACCCCCGAAACCTCTGGACTCCGTCGTACGGGTTGAAACGATTTTCTGACTTGTTCACAAACCGCCAGCTCTTGGCGCTTACAACGTTCAGCGACCTTGTAGCTGAAGTGCGGGAGCGGGTTCTGGCTGACGGACTATCGGCGGGGCTTTCAGAGGGTTCTCGACTTGAAGCAGGCGGCACTGGAGCTGCGGCATATGCTGACGCCGTAGCGACCTATCTGGGTCTAGCCGTAAGCCGATGCGTCGACTACAACTCCAGCTTATGCAGCTGGATTAGCGCTGGGGAGACTATTCGCAACGTTTTCGGTCGCCAAGCTATCCCAATGGTGTGGGACTTTGCCGAGGTCAACATATTTTCATCTTCAACGGGAAACTTCCTCGGCCAACTCGAATGGGTGCATCGAGCTCTAATAAGTGCTGGCCAAACCACTCCGGGTGCTGCCATACAGGCGGATGCCTCATCGCGGGATTATCGCGGATACGTCGTCAGCACCGACCCTCCTTACTACGACAACATCGGCTACTCGGATCTATCGGACTACTTTTACGTCTGGCAGCGCCGGGCTCTGAGAGCAATCCATCCCCGGCTTATGGCAACGCTCCTCGTTCCAAAGGCTGAAGAGCTGGTGGCCAACCCCTACCGTCACAAAGGAAAAGCCGGAGCCGAGGCCTTCTTTGAAACAGGCTTCGAGCACGTTTTTGAGGGTATGCGTGCTGGCGCTAATCTCGAGTACCCCATCACTGTTTACTACGCTTTCCGGCAATCGGAATCGAGCCTTGACGGTCAGTCCTCTACCGGCTGGTCCACGATACTCGAAGGTATCGTCCGCTCCGGCTGGATTGTCACAGCAACTTGGCCAGTGCGCAGCGAACGCGGCGGCAGGCTGATAGGTCTTGGCAGCAATGCTTTGGCGTCATCGATCGTTTTGGCGTGCCGCCCTCGAAGTGAATCAGCCTCGTCTACCGACCGCGGTGGGTTCCTGGCCGTCCTCCGCTCCGAACTTCCAAAGCAATTACGGCAGTTGCAGGAGGCCGCCGTTGCACCCGTCGACCTCGCACAATCGACAATTGGCCCCGGAATGGCAATTTTCACTCGATATTCCAAAGTCAACGAAGCTGACGGATCTGCGATGCGGGTCAGGACAGCGCTGGAGCTTATCAACCAAGTCTTAGCCGAGGTGCTCAACGAGCTGGAAGGTGACTTTGATTCGGACACTCGCTGGGCGCTCAAATGGTTTCATCAAAACGCCTTTGATGAGGGCGTTTTTGGTGATGCCCAAAATCTGGCAACAGCACTAAATACCTCCGTTGCTGGAATGGAACGCGGAGGAATCCTTTCCAGTCGTGCAGGCAAGGTGCAGCTCCTGGCTCCTGCCGCACTGCCAGCTGACTATGATCCCCGGCGCGACCAACGTCTGAGTGTGTGGGAGGTGGCGCTCCATACGGCTCGGATCTTGGAAGACAAGGGAATTGAGGCGGCTGGTCAGCTTCTTATCAGTCTGAAGAGTGTCCCCGGTTTGCGCATAGATTTGGATGCAGTGAAGGAACTCGCTTACCTGGTGTACTCCATTGCCGAGCGGAAGAACTGGTCCGCAATCGGTCAGACTTTCAACAACCTGGCCACAGCGTGGCCAGATATCCTTCGGGCGTCAGAAATTAGTGCGCCCGCTAACGTACAAGCGGGATTCGACTTCGAGTCCCTTGACGACGAATTCTAGATAGGCACACGGGGGCAACATGGCTTTGAGTAATCTCGATCGAATCGGCAAGGCACTCGATATTCTGTCACAGGGCCTGGAGCCCTTCGTCGCCGAAGCGCTGGCGACGAAGGTGCCGGCAGGCAAAGATTGGACCATCCTTCTCGCCGCCAAGGACGCCCAGAACGGGACGGCAAAACAGTACAACCGATCTGATCCCAATGATCAGCTCCGTGCCCTGACTGAAAAGCTCATTCCCGGCTGGTTCCCCTTTGAAGGCAAACTGTCCCGAGCAGAGCAGAACTTAGCTGGCGAAGCACGGGATATCCGCAACAACTGGGCACATCGAACACCAGTGAATTTCGACGACGCCTACCGTGCACTGGACACTCTCGAACGACTCTTGCGAGTAGTCGGTAACCCCGTCGGAGCCGATCAAATCAGGACATCGCGGGAAGATCTCCGAAACAGCCACTTCCAAAAAGACGTTAGGAAGGTAACGACATCAGGAGTCCTTACAGACTCCGGGGTGTCGACTATCAAGCCTTGGCGCGAGGTCATCAAGCCGCACGCAGACGTCATCGCAGGAACCTTTAACGCCAGTGAATTTGCGGCAGACCTCCACATGGTGGCTCAAGGTGTCGGATCCGACGAGTACATCAATCCTGTCCAGTTCTTCCGCCGCACATACCTAACTGAGGGCCTGAGGGACCTTCTCGGTAAGTCCGTCCGCCGTATTGATGGCGATTTGAACGCGCCCCCGGTAATCAATTTGCAGACCAACTTCGGCGGCGGCAAAACCCACTCGATGCTCGCGCTCTGGCACATCATGTCGGGACACGAGCTTGGCGAGTACCCCCAGGAAATTCAAGAGCTTCTTGAGGGAACCAATCTTCAGGCCCTCGGCACCTGCAAGCGTGCGGTCCTCGTGGGAAACCACATACCAGTAACGCCGGGGAAGGATGGAGCCAAGGCTGACGGCACCATCGTCAACACGTTGTGGGGGGAGCTCGCCTGGCAACTCGGTGGCCGTGACGCGTACGACATCGTCAGGGAGTCCGACCTCTCTGGCACCAATCCAGGGGCTAGCCTCCGCACGCTGCTGAGCCGCTACTCGCCGTCGCTCATTCTTATCGACGAATGGGTGGCCTACGCCCGGCAGCTGTACGCGCGGGATGGCCTGCCCGCCGGTACATTCGACACGCAATTCACTTTCGCGCAGACGCTTACAGAAGCGGTAAAATCCGTACCCGGCGTCATGCTGGTGGTCTCAATTCCAGCATCGGACCACACCGCCGAAGGCCAGCAGGACTCCTCGTCTGACCTTGAAGTCGGCGGCGCAAACGGCAAAGCCGCACTCGAACGCCTGCAAAACGTGGTAAGGCGAGTAGCGGATCAGTGGCGGCCGGCGACGTCCCGCGAGTCATTCGAGATCGTACGCCGACGGCTGTTTGAGGCTCCCTCCGGGGACGCTTCCGTCACCATCTCGTCGACGGCCCGGCAGTTCGCTGAGTTCTATAAGAATCACCGCGACGAGTTTCCCATCGAAACTATGGATCGCGAGTACGAGCGCCGCATCGCCGAAGCGTACCCCATCCATCCGGAGCTCTTCGAACGGCTCTACCGCGATTGGTCCACGCTGGAGAGGTTCCAGCGGACCCGCGGCGTGCTCCGGCTCATGAGCACAGTAGTTCATGAGCTATGGATGGCCGGCGACCAGAGCCCGATGATCATGCCGGGCAGCGTTCCGCTCGATGCTGACGGTGTGCTCACGGAAATCACGCAATACCTCGACGACCAGTGGAAACCCATCATCGATGCCGACGTGGACGGCGCAGCAGCTACCCCGGCGCGGATAGATGCCTCGAGGCAGGCCTTCCAACAGCGGCTTCTGTCTCGACGCTTGGCGCGAACGATCTTCCTAGGTTCCGCCCCAACGTTGCGCAGCGCGCACAAGGGAATTGAGCGACAACACGTGGCTCTGGGCGTCGCAATTCCCGGAGACGTTGTGGGCAACTTTGGCAGCGCACTGCAGCTCATGTCCGAGCAAGCCACGTACTTTTACTCGGAGTCGAGCCGATACTGGTTTGACGTCCAAGCATCCGTCAGCCGTAAGGCAAAGGACATCGCGGAGCGCCTGCACAAAGAAGACGTATGGCAGGAAATTATCGACCGCCTGAACAAAAGCGAAGGACGACCCACCTCCGCGTTCACCGGAACGGTGGTAGCGCCGTCGTCGTCCGCGGAGGTTCCCGATACCGAAGGCGTCCGGATTGTCCTCCTGCACCCCAAGCACCGGCACCGGAACAAAGCCGAAACGAGCGATGCACTCTCTTTCGCCCATGATGTGTACGAACATCGCGGGTCCGCGAATCGCCAGCACCGCAACACCGTAGTGTTTCTGGCACCGGACGAGAACGAGTACGCCTCCCTTGATACTGCCGTCCGGGACTTCATCGCCTGGCGAGACATCAACAGCCAGATCGATGATCTCGGACTGACTCGCCAACAGGAAACCCAGGTCAAGGCCCGCCTGGCGGAAAGCCGAAAGGCTGTCGATCTCCGGCTGTCCAACACCTACCTGTGGGCGCTAGCGCCCGAGATACACGAGGGCCATGGCGTCCAATGGTCCAAACAGAAGATCGGCACTGGCAGTGGGTCGCTTACCGATCGCGCTGGAGCGGCTCTTATCCGCTATGACGCGCTGCGCGTAGTCAATGCCCCGGCCGCCATCAAGCAGGCGCTGGATGGACGCCTAAGGGCACGTTGGAACACTGGGTACATTACCGTGGCGGAGCTGTGGGGGTACTACACTCAATACGCTTACCTCCGGCGCCTCCGAGACCGATCAGTCCTGGAGACAGGTGTACGTGCCGTGTTGGATCTTCCCACATGGAGCACCGAAGGTTTCGCTCTTGCAGAGGGGTATGACGAGGCTTCCGGGGACTTCCTCGGACTGGCACTTCCGATGTCCAGTGACTCGTTCGACACGATCACTGACTCCACCCTGCTTGTAGATCCGCGGCTGGCTGAGAAACAGCGGGAACGAAAAGCGGCGAAGGCTGCAATCGATATTGACGGACCCAATTCATCCCGAGGTAAAACCGCTGGCGACGTGGGCGGCGGGACGGGGGCCTTACCCTGGGAACAGCCAGCACCACCGCGACGGGAACGTGCAAAGAATGTGCGTTTTACCGGCACCTTTTACGCCCGGGCTGAAGCGCTCAAAGCTGACCTTCAAAAGGTCTATGACGAGGTGCTAAGCCATCTTGCCAACGTGCCCGATGCCGACCTCGAAGTTTCAGTCGAGGTCATTGCCAATCGGGCTGCAGGATTTGACGCTGACATCGTACGAGTCGTCCGCGAGAATGCCGTGCAGCTCAAGTTCGAATCAGCAAAATTCGAGGACGAGTCATGACAACCGTAGATCTTTTCGGCGGCGAGGAGGCAGTAGAACAAATCACACTTCCCATCGACTCCAAAGCGATGGAAGGCCTTGGGAAGCACCACACTCTAAGCTCGGCAATCGCCGATCTCATCGATAACAGCATCAGCGCTGAGGCAAATGCTGTATTGGTCCGGTTTCTCCAGAGCAATGGGACCATTGTTGGCGTGCAGATCGTCGATAACGGCAGAGGGATGACGCCGCAGGGACTCAGGGATGGTATGACAGTCGGCCGGCGCCGTGACTACAGACCGGACGAACTCGGGCACTTCGGGATGGGCCTGAAAGCAAGCTCGTTGAGTCAGGCTAATGTGCTTAGCGTCTGGACCAGGGCGGCAAACAACGATCCCACCGGCATGCGGATGACAAAAGACTCGATGATGAACGGTGCGCAATGCGACATCCTCAGCAAGTCTTCTGCTCTAGCACACCTGTACGCGTCCGACTATGGCTTCGACCTAACCACAGGCACTGTGGTCCAGTGGTCCGATGTTCACGGAATGTCTGCCGCTGACAATATTGCTGATCAAACCCGTTGGTTTGAAAATGCATTGGTAGCTCTCAAACTCGAGCTTTCCGTTATCTTCCACCGGCTGCTCGAGACTGGTGCGGTAGACATTTACGTCGACGTATTCGACGCCGATAAGTCCAGAGCAGGCTTGAGTTCCAGGCTCGAACCCACGGACCCCTTCGAATATAAGCAGAGCGGACACAACGACTACCCCATGAAACTCACGGGGCAGGTGGGCGGGCAGGAATTCACTCTCGAGTGCCACATTCTGCCTGCCAGCGGTTCGACGCCGTCTGCCCGTCTCCTGGGCAAAGACCGGGAGCATCACCAAGGGATATTCGTTTACCGGCGTGACCGGCTTCAGCACCTCGGCGGATGGCCTAAGCTCCTTCCCAATGAAAAGGCGTTGCAGTTGGCGAGAGTCATTTTCGATGTGGGTTCCGGTATCGACGAGCACGTAAAGATCAACCCCGAGAAAACCGGCGTTCAATTTACTCCAGCGCTGACAACGGCAATTGATAGAGCCGTCAGCAGCTCCGGCGTGACGTTCCGGCAGTACCTGGATACGGCGCGAGCCGCGTTCAAGGAATCGAACCGGAGAACCAGGGAGCACAAGCGATTTGCACCCATGGGACGCGGATTCTCTGACGCCAGCAGAACGATGATCGCATCCCAGGACTCCATGTTGAGGCCTAATGCAGACCCCATACAAATAGGTTGGAAAGCCCTCAGCATGGGTCTTTACGAGATTGACCTCGAAGACCGCACCATCTACCTGAACCAGAACTATCGTGAGATCATCAACGGCGGCGCAAGAGGCGCCACCAATGACGCGCAGCTGATCAAGACTCTTCTTTTCCTATTGCTGGAGGAAGAGTTTTTGAAATCTCACCTACAAAAAAATAAACAACAAGACCATTTCCGAATGTCATTGGCGCTGGAGCATGCATTACAGGATGATGTAAGTCGCTCTTCCTCCGTGAGCAAAGAAAGCAGCGATGAGTAACCTTCAGCATCGGTTCTTCGATCCAGATTCCTTGGAACGCCTCTTCTCAGAGCGTGAGATTTCGCGGCATCGAGTCATCGATACTCCACGGTGCGTGATCACTATAGATCCGATCCACGAGGAGATAGCCCTCACAGTGCCAGCCGAGGGCGCCGAACCGGACGTCAGCAAGTTCAGCCGAATATCTTTTGAGGTACTTGGTGACGGCACCGAAAGGGAATTCGAAATTCGTGTGGACGCGACAGATGCTCACTTTGAGGCATATAACATCCTGACGGCGATAATAGACGAGCTGTTCACCGGTTCCACCTTCGCACGGGCAACAACAGAGGCCCTGGGCAGCTATAAAGCTTTGCTTCGCGGCAAGAGCGGCCTGAGCACCGAACAACAACTTGGGTTGTACGGTGAGCTCCTAGTCGTGCGCCAACTCATCGCTTCCATTGGCGAAGCGAACGCAATCGAAGCGTGGTTGGGGCCAGCAAGTGAACAGCATGACTTCGTATTTGGCGCCTTCGACGCCGAATGCAAGACAACCACCAGCGAGAAGCGTATACACACGATAGGGTCGGCGTCCCAGCTGGAGAAGATCCCAGGCCGGGACCTCTGGCTCATCTCGGTGCAGATCACCCGCGCGGGCCTGGATGCCGGTGAGTCCTTGAACGAGCTGGTTACTGCAGTCGCTGCGTCATTGGACACCGAAGCCGATAAGTTTTGGAACTATCTTCGAGGTCTCGGTTGGCGCCGCGAGGACGGAGATCTGTATTCCCAACGCTTCATGCTCCGCAGTGCCGTCCAGACCTATCTTGTTACCGACGACTTTCCCGCAATTACCACGGCCGCACTAAAGTCCGTAATTCCGCACTTCGAGACTGTCAGTGATGTGTCCTACCGTGTGGATGTAAGCAGCAGAGAGACCGCCACAGCACCGGCTCCTCTTCACGAAACCACGTCAATTGACCAAAAGGTCTAATCAGGAAAGGGCGAATCCTATGGGGGAAACGTCATCATCGGCCGTCCGCGAGGCCATCATCGCACTCCTTAAAGTAATGGGGTCGGACCGCCCAAAGGCCTTATTGGCGAGGGTGAACAATGAGCTTCAACTGGAAGATCATGCACCCCTAAAAGAAGATGAGCTTGTGTCGGCGCTGGCCGCCGAAAATGTCAACGACAAAGTGCGTATGGAGTTCCAACTTGCATTGGCCCGATGGGACGCCACCTCGCAAGGCGAGTGGTTTGAAGGATCGGAGCCCGCCACGATCGGGCGTCGGGATCGTATCCTGACGCTGCTTGGCTTCAGCGCCGATGCAAAAGACATCGTAAACGGACAGTGGCCAGTGCGATCTGACGAAGGCGACATCGTCATCGCCACTGAAGCGAGCCCCTGGTACACCGATGAGCGCGCAAAGCAGCATTCATTTTACTGGCCGGCCTACCGCGGCGTCCTTTCGGGCAAGGGTTGGCCCGCGGAAGCGATCGCGGACCTTGACGTCAGCACACGCGAGGTGGTAAGCAGGCTCAGCGATCCCACGAACGAAACCCCCTACCAGTCCAAAGGTCTGGTCGTTGGCTACGTACAGAGCGGGAAGACCGCACAGTTCGCCGGAACGATCGCCAAATCAATAGACGCTGGCTATCGCCTGATCATCGTCCTCGCTGGCACACTGAACATGCTTCGGACTCAGACGCAGCGGCGCCTCGACATGGAGCTAGTAGGCAAAGAGAACATCATCGGCGGCATGGACATCAACGATCCGGACCACCGCAGGGAAATTGATTACCTCGACGATACAGACTGGGATAAGTTTCTATCTCACGGGGTTCAGCCCTCGGACGCAGGATTCGTCGATATTGTCCGTTTGTCAGGATACGCAGATGACTACAAGCGCCTGAAGAAGGGGCTGAACGCGCTGGAGTTTCGCACTGGACTTCGAGACAAGACGAAAGCCCTGTATCACCCCGATAACCTATTCAAGGCAGACGCGAAAATTGTCGTCGTCAAGAAAAACACGACGGTTTTGAAAAAGCTCGTATCCGATCTCAAGTCTTTGAAAATAAGTCTCTCCGAGATTCCTACGCTGATCATTGATGACGAGTCGGATCAAGCATCGATAAGCACGAAACGTCCGACTGCAGCGGAGAAAAAAGAACGTACGGCCGTGAACCGGGAGATTACGAATCTACTTGGAGCACTCACGCGCGCCCAGTACGTTGGTTACACTGCCACGCCCTTCGCCAATGTATTTGTTGACCCTGATGACGCGGCAGATATCTTCCCGAATGACTTCATCATCGCCCTTAAGCGACCTGCTGGATACATGGGTGCAAGGGACTTTCACGACCTCGGCGTTGAGTTCGAGAACGGCACTAAGTCCGTTGCCAACTCCAATGAGGCTGCTTTCGTGCGGTCCGTACACGGTGACGATCCCGAATCAGTGGAGCAATCCCTTCGAAGTGCACTTGATGCCTACCTGCTGTCTGGTGCTATCAAGCTCTACCGCGTTGACAATTCGGATCTATCATTCCGGCACCACACTATGTTGGTCCACGAATCTGTGAAGATGATCGAACACCGTGACACCGCGGACCTCCTGCGCGAGCTCTGGGCTCAGGGGGGCTACTCCTCGTCAGGCCTCCCCAGGTTGGAGGAATTGTGGCTGAAAGACTATCTTCCGGTGAGTGAAGCTCGAGCTGAGGATCACAATTTAATACCTTCATCTTTCGACGATCTCCGGCCCTATATCGGTATGGCATTGGACAAAATCAACTCAAGCCAGAATCCTGTGCTTGTCGTCAACGGTGATAAGGACTTGCAGACACACCAGGAAGCGCTGAACTTCGACCGTGGTTCTGTCTGGCGCATTCTCGTGGGCGGAACCAAGCTAAGTCGTGGTTTTACGGTTGAAGGACTAACCGTTTCCTACTATCGCCGCAAAACGCTCGCAGCAGACACGCTGATGCAGATGGGGCGATGGTTCGGCTTCCGTGGTGGCTACAAGGACCTGGTTCGGCTCTACATCGGACGAGCGGAACTGAGTGGCCAGAAGTACTTTGACCTTTATGAGGCCTTCGAGTCCATCGTCCTAGATGAGGAGCTCTTCCGTGAAGAGCTCGCGCGGTACGCCGAGTTGGACGATGAGGGCAGGCCGCAGGTCCGCCCAAGAGACGTTCCACCTCTTGTGACTCAGCACCTTCAATGGCTGGCTCCCACCGCCGCAAATAAACGATACAACGCAGTTGTGACGGAGCGTGGAGACGGCGGTCGCCTGAAGGACCTAAATGCCTTGCCGGCGCAGAACGACACAGTCAACAGAAACAACTTCTCAGCGGTTAAACCACTAATTGAAGCCGCGGACACGGAAGCGAAATTCGTTACTGATTCTGGATCGGCATATTCAGCACGATATGGAATCGTTTCGTCGGACGACTTCATCACAGTCCTTCAGAACACCACTTTTAGTGAGGCGTTCGATCTAGAGCCTCAGCTTCAATTCCTCAAGAAGGCCAGCACTGACGGAAAGATCCAAGATTGGGTTGTTATCGTTCCTGATCTGTCCGAAGGAACAGCAGTGACCGTCGGCGGAGTGCGCCTCAACGTGCTCAAACGGAAGCGCCGTGAGGAACGACAATGGGCATTCTCCGGCAGTTCTCGAAGGCAGCGCGTGGCGGTAGAAGCCATCGCCGATCCTCGTCAAACTGACGGCGTCACCGAGCTGGTGGACTCACTGCGTTCCCCAACACGAGGGGCCATTCTCCTGACCCCCGCTCATGACCCGCGAGGCAAGCACTCCACCAGTGATCCTTCAACACTGTCCGGTGAGGTCGATCCAGCTCTTATTGCAGTAATGATTTCTTATGCAGCTCCGTATGCCTCTGCGCCAAAGGGAAAGATCGGATTCACTGTGCGCAGCCAAAAGAAGGCGAACGCGGCCATACTTTCTGCTGGGGACGAAGGCTACAACCTCACTGACCACGAGGCCAGGCTTGCCGCCAGTTGAAGTCTCTTTCCCGCCAACCGTTCTACCAACGCAGGCGGCGAGCGGCATTTGTTGAACCTTACTCGTATTAGGCCGCTCGTTGGAGTAGGCAGCATCCGCTTGAACAAGCACTAGTAAACTCTCGGAATACGCAGCAGCAAAGGCCATAAATGGACAGTCATCCTTCATCTGAAATTCAATCCAACGCTGAAGCGCTTGTGGTCCGTCTTATGGAAATTACCAGAGGACCACTGCCGCGGGATGTCGCCCTCCACTCAGCAATGCAAGTAATCTTCGTCGGGTGGCAACTAAGTCAAAACCGTCGGGGCTCTGAACTTCATGCTGAAATTGAACGGGCATCTCGCGCGCCACATCAATTTATAGAAGCAGAATTGAGGCGCAGCCTTAAGTACCCGCCGCAACCGGACGCCGGTAGTCAAGCTGTGAGGGCAATTTCCGCCATGTGGAACACCGTCGTTAACATGCTCTCGGGCGATCGGGATAGAGATCTTCCGCTTCTGCGTTCCGCGTTTGAGGGAGTGATCAGACTCTATACAACCCAGGGTTTGCGAGGCGCAGGTGAATACATTGGCCCACATCCAATTGTTCGATTGAGTATGGCTGCAGTGGGAGAGCAGGCTTCGTACATCGATCCAGCAAGCGGATATGGGAGCACCCTCCTTGCTGCCCATCAAATGAGCCCAACCGCCACGTTGACCGGCTTTGATATCAATCAGCAAGCGTTGGGGGTAGCAGAGATGCGACTGCACATGAACGGCGGAGATCCGGATCTTTCTTATGGGAATGCCTTCGAGTGCTCCCACCCTTTGGAAGGGCAATTTGCTGGCGTAATAGTACAACCCCCGTGGAGTGCCCTCACGGACCCATCGATAGTTGCTCGTCGAACCGACTTGTTAGGCAATCTTCCCCCCGCTTCCCTGCGAACAGATCTCGCCTGGGTTGAATTATCGCTTCATTTGTTGGCACCTGGAGGACGTGCTGCAGTATTTTTGACGCAAAGCTCGGCGACTTCTTCTAAGGGTCAAGGGAAGAGCCATCAAAGATTACTTGATCTCGGCGCGGTCGAGGCAATCGTCGAGTTTCCACAGGGAGGCATGGCCGTCGGCGCTGCCATACCCAGCGCTCTCTGGATTCTAAGAAAGAACCTGGATGAGAATCTCAAGCCCGAAGTACTGCTAGTTGATGCTTCCACGCTCGTTGAGCGCGGGCGTACCGGTGCGACCTTGAGTGAGACCTCCGTCCTTGCCCTTGTAACTTTGCTCGATTTCTGGCGACGCACCGGCAAGGTCGACGCCCCAAGCTACCTCGCCCGAGCTTTGTCAGTGGATCAATTTGACATTGAATTACGGGGCCTGCTGCCGAGCCTATACCTTGATGAAGTACCCGAAGAAGCGATTAGCCTTCCTGAACCGCCCAAGCGTCTAATCTCTCGGCTCAGCATCAGTGGCTACAAAGCTTTTTCCGAACCAACTAACATTGACCTCGCCCCATTAACTCTGGTTTACGGGGCTAATTCTGCCGGGAAGTCTTCGATAATTCAATCACTGCTACTACTAAAACAGTCGATTGAAAGTGATCATCTTGTTACTCAGGGTGACTGCACGGATGTTGGCAACTTCGAGGGAGTTTCAAGTAGGCATCGTAATGAAGACATTGAGTTTGGCATCGAATACGGCTCTCTCCCTTCATGGATTCCCGCTGCTGGCACTGCCGACCCGGCAATTCTTCGTGACGTGCGATTCACCTTTAGAAATGTGCCGAGTAAGAATTCATCCAGCGGTGCGATCGGTTCGGTCAACATCTCTTGGGGGGGATTACTGTCTACCGTTTGAGGCCTCGTCGGACGGCCGCTTCACGATTGACCTCGATCATGCTGAACTAGTGATGAGAGGGATTGTTGCAGGAAACGTTCTGTTTCCGTTCGAAGCCTCTCGACTGGCGGTAGACGACGTGAATCACAATAGGCGAGCAAAATATCGCGAGAACAACGTGCGGACCGCCATTCGACACTTTCAGCGCGCTGGCGAGCAGAGTATCGCACTAGGTGCTGCGGGTCTTTTGCCCACCGGCGAAGTTGAGTATAGCAGGGCTTTTATCACATCGTTCCCAGAACGTCAGCGCTCGACGGACATGTCATATACAAATCGAATGGCAAGACTCGCGGCCGGATTAGGGTCGGAAATCCGTGCCCTGTTTACTAGCCTTAGTTATTTGGGTCCCCTACGTTCGGCTCCCAAACGTTACTATGACAGGGCTGCCAGCGGAGACAGGCCTGGGGACGGCTACGAAACGGTTATGTTGCTGTATAACAACAAAATTGTCGTGGAAGAAGTTAACAATTGGCTTGCTCGCCTCGCAGTGCCGTATGAAATTCAGATGCTTCTCGTAGAAGCGCAGGCGGGCGTCTCCTCGCTAGTGGGGGACCTTGTCGTCATGGCTCTGACGGACCTGCGGTCGGGAATACAGGTGACACCCGCTGATGTAGGGTATGGCGTCAGTCAAATGCTTCCCATCGTCGTGAAGTTGCTTGCTGAAACGGAATCCTTGGTCTGCATTGAGCAACCGGAAACTCATCTCCACCCACGACTTCAATCCCAATTGGCGGATTTGCTCATCAATTCGGCATCGCGAGAAGGACAAAGTAACCAGGTGATCGTTGAGACACACAGTGAGCACCTCATGTTGAGGATTCAGCGGCGTATACGCGAAGGATCGCTCTCGCCTGATGACGTTGTCGTACTCTATGTGGACCAGGACGAGGCGGGACGAGCGGAAGTTCTACGAATTGGGTTGAGTGATGATGGGGATTTTCTCGACGAATGGCCTGCAGGTTTCTTCGAAGAGCGCCTAGATGAGATTTTTGGGGGTGCAGTCTAATGCTGGCAAGAATCGCATTATCTGCGGATGCGATCTTTGACCTCTCGCAGGGCCCTGCTCCACACCAAAGGAAAAATCATCGCGAGTTTACCGATTTATTGATGAGGCACGGAGTTCTTGTTTTCGGAAGCGAGGATGAAAAGAATTTGTTTGCCTCTTCCATTCGCCTAGGCGACGGAGTTCCTGTTTTCAGTCGGCAAGTTTGGGGCGTAATCCTGGCAGATCTTGCCCATAAGAAGCGGCTAAGGGTTATTTCCCCTCCTGGTGCAGCCCAAGTCTCGGCACTGACGTCGCTTAGGGATCTATACGACGAGTGGAAATATAAAGCGGAAATAGCACTCGTCCAGGAATCTCTCTCGAAAGTCATGAAGCTGGACCAACAGGAGTCGGGAGTTCTTGAGGGCCATGCCCTGGAGATTGCCACACCTTTCACGATTTCAGAGGGAAAAGTAATTCGTTCATTGGAAGCGCTGTCCCGAGACGGAAAGCTCAAACATGGCGAAAGCAGAGAAACCTTTTGGAACACTGTACTAGCCCCTTTGGCTGAGTGCACAAGAACCGTTGTCATCACAGACCGCTTTATTTTCGAAAGATTGTGGGACGACGCCGATCGCAGTATCACTCGTGCAGTCCCAGAGCATCTCTGCTGGCTTTTAGAGCGACTCGATTCAACACTACTTCCGAGCGCTACGGTCAAAATCGTAGGTCAGAGTCGCAGGAAAGACGGTCCAGCTCATAAGGGCCGCTGGACCACTCAGCAAACCAGTCACCTTATACAAGCCAGCTGGGCCCGCTCTTCGGTTCGGAGAATCAAGAGAGTGGAGATTGTACAGGCAGAACCCTACGGGGAGAGGCCTCACGACCGGCATATTCGATTTGGCGACGTCGGACTTGTCGATATTAATGCAGGGGTTGACATGCTTAGCACACCAAAAGTTATAAAGAAACAAGGCATGAAGTGGTCCTATGGTTACATGCCAAATGCTCTGCAAGAATCTAAAGAGGCGACTAATATGCTGGAAGCACAGCCTTCCTATAAAACCACTATCGTTTCGTGATCCTGGTCCTGGGTTCGCGGAAGCAACTGATATCGTGACAGAAGGCAGCTTGGGCCCAAGCAGTCTGCTACGCGTCACACCCCTACATCCGCCGCTACGGAAACGTTGGAACGGCTCCCGCACCCGGTCCACCGTCTCCAGTAGGACAAGCGGACCGTGCAGCGGCACCTCTGCAAAAAGAGTCCTTACCGCGAGGTCCGGCTTGACTCGGCACTGGCCTCCAGCTGATTGGCGCTATCCTCACGACTGTTCCTCCCGCCTGTCGGGCCGTCATCGCACAAAAACGCCAAGCTTGGGCGGGCGCTAAAAGTAGTATTCGCTACTGTCATCTCCGGGGGTCTGGCCTTGAACCCACTGGCCCGTATGTTCTTCGATGCTTGGGCGCCGTTGACGCCGGCGGACACCGAAGACGGACCGACCCCCGCGCTTTCTGCGCTCGAGGGACCAGTTGCGGGCAGGATCGTCACGTTGAATGCAATTCCTCGCCCACGCAGGATGATCTTCGCCCCGCTTTCCACTAGATCCTTGGCAGACCCTAGGACCTGAGCTGCATAATCGGCTAACGCCGTACTCCGTCCAGTCAAAATGGTGGCAATAAACATGGCGCATCTTATGTCATCTAGCAACTCCGGGCGGCATGCATAAGCGAAGGGCGCGTCCGACGAGATGAATTACTCCCCGGAAGTCGGACTGAGAATTCAGTTCCGACTGCCGGGGAGCAGTTCAAGACCGGGCGCGCCCAAATGCGCCTTGAGGCCGGGAACCGGTCAGGGCAGCGGATTTAATCCATGAGAACCCGTTGCTTCTCGCCCTGTGCAATCTCAATACCCCCCACAATCTCCGGGCCGCCGCGGTGGATCAACCAGTTCGCCACCGCCAGAACCGCCACAAGCCCGAAAGTACTCAGCAACTGCGGGCGGGAGTCCTCGCCGATGAAGCCCACTGTAAAGATCGCCGCCAAGATAACCAGGCCAACTACTGTCAGCCACGGGAAGCCGGGCATCCGCAGGGGAAGCTCCGTCCCGTCCCGGTCAGCGCGGAGTCGCAGAGCAAGCTGGGCCAGAAGCGCGGACGTCCACACCAGCAGGCACGTAGACCCAACAATGTTCAGCAGAACGCCAAGGACCATCTCGGGGAACATCAGCTCCAGCACCACGGTGACCACGCCGAAGGCGACGCTGGCCAGCACCGCGACCACAGGCACCCGGGCCTTCGAAACCGAAGCGAGCCAGCGCGGTGCTTCGCCCCGCTCGGCCAGCGAGAACGCCATCCGGGAAGCGCCGTAGAGGTTGGCGTTGAGGGCGGAGAGCAGCGCAGCCACGGCAACGAGGGTGATGGCAGTCGCGGCACCCGGCATGCCGGCTGCGTCCAGCACCGCGGCGAACGGGCTCTTCAGCCCAGCAGAACCAACGGGAACCACCGCAGCGATGACGAAGATGGCGCCGATGTAGAACACCAGGATCCGCCACAGCACCGTCCGGACAGCCTTCTTCACGCTGCGGGCCGGCTCAGCCGTCTCGGCTGCAGCCACGGACACAATCTCCGTGCCGCCGAACGCAAACGCCACCACGAACAGCGCCGTCGCAATCCCGCCAAACCCGCTCGGCGCGAAGCCCTCCCCCATGAAGTTGCTCAGGCCCGGCGACTGCACCCCAGGCACCAAGCCGAACAGCAGCGCAAAGCCCACCAGAAGGAACCCGACGATCGCCGCCACCTTCAGGAGGGCGAACCAGAACTCGAACTCACCGAAGTTCTTCACGCTGGTCAGGTTCACGGCGGTGAGCACCACGATGAACACAAAGGCCATCAACCACACGGGCAGGGCCGGGAAGATCGTGGCCAGCAGGCCCGCCGCACCCAGTGCCTCGGCCGCGATCACCACCACCAGCTGGATCCACCAGAGCCAGCCAACCGTGGCACCGGCCACCGGCCCGTAGGCCTTGGCGGTGTAGACGGAGAAGGCGCCGCTGTCCGGGTTGGCCGCGGCCATCTCACCGAGCGCCCACATCACCAGGATGATGAGGGTGCCGGCCACGAGGTAGGAGATCAGCACCGCCGGGCCGCCGGCCTGGATACCGGCGCCGGAGCCGATGAACAGGCCCGCGCCGATCGCGCTGCCCAGGCCCATCATGGTCAGCTGGCGGGGTTTTAGGGCCGCGCCGAGGGCGCGGGCAGACGTCGTTGTCTGGTGTTCCATTTGGGGATTCCTCTTGGTTGTCGGTGGAACGAAAGGAGAAAGGGTCAGGAAGCGGCAAGGGGCGCGTGGGCTGCGAAGAGCCTGAGCACGCGGTTGTTGGAGGCGGGGTCGGCCACGGTGATCCGCACGCCGTCGCTCTGGTACGCCCGGACCAGAATCCCGGCGGCATCGAACGCATCCACGAGCAAGGCCAGAAGCGGGGCGTCGGCGCGGATCCACAGGAAGTTGCCATGGCTCGGCTGCAGCGTCCAGCCCTGCGCCGCCAGTTTGGCAGCCATCCGGGCGCGCTCCTGCTTCACCAGGGAAACCCGCGCCGCCATCTCCTCCCCCGCGTCCAGCGACGCGATCGCCGCCTTCTGCGCCAGCGCGCTCACGGCGAACGGCAGGGCGGTGCGGCGCAGACCTTCGGCGATTGCCGCCGTCGTAATGGCATACCCGACGCGCAGGCCGGCGAGCCCGTAGGCCTTGGAGAAGGTGCGCAGGATGCAGACGTTCGGGTACCGGCGGTAGAGCGCCAGGGAGTCGGGGCCGCTGCCGGCGTCGGCGTACTCCACGTAGGCCTCGTCGATCACCACCAGGACGTCGGAGCGGATGGACTGCAGGAAGGCCTCGAGGCGGTCGTGGCTGATGGGCACGCCGGTGGGGTTGTTGGGGGTGCAGAGCAGGATCACCCTGGTGCGGCCGTTGACGGCGGCGGCCATGGCGTCCAGGTCGTGGCCCTCGGCCTCGTCCACCGGGACGCGGACCGGCCGGGCGCCCGCCAGCTCCACCAGGATGGGGTACGCCTCGAAAGAGCGCCACGCGAACACCACCTCATCCCGGGCGTCGCACAGACCAGTGATGATCTGCTGCAGGACGCCAACGCTGCCGGGCCCCACCGCCACCTCCTCCGCGCTTACGCCCAGGTGCCGGGCGATCCGTTCGCGGAGTTCGACGGCGGCCATGTCCGGGTAGCGGTTCATCCTGGCGGCCGCTTCGGCCACCGCGGCGGTGGCCGCGGGCAGTGGCTCGTAGTGGCTTTCGTTGCTGGCAAGGGCGGCGATGTCCGCGCCGAGGCTGCGCCGACCGGGGACGTAGGCCGGAAGCCCGGTCACCGCGGCGCGAAGGGCGGGCAGCGCGGTCTCGGGTTCGGCCAGGAGTTGTTCAGGGCTCATGAGGACCGATCATGGAAGTGACCCGGACCACAATGCAAGATACGCTTTTGTACTTGGGACTTCTGCTCAACTTCTAGTAGCTCTGGTGAAAATATGACCATCACTGCCACCCGCACCCTCGATTCGCTCGACGGCAGGATCATTCTTGCCCTGGACAAGGACCCCGAAGCCAGCGCCCTGGCACTTTCCCGGACGCTCGGCGTCGCCCGCAACACCGTCCACGCCCGGCTGGCGCGGCTGGAGCGCAGCGGTGCGCTCCGCTCCTTCAGCCGCAGGCTGGACCCGGCCGCGCTGGGCTATGAGCTGATGGCCTTCCTCTCCCTGTCGATCAGCCAAACAAGGACGGGCTCGGTGGAGGACGGGCTCGCCGCGATCCCGGAGGTCATCGAGGTGCACGCCACCACCGGCGACGCGGACCTCATGGCCAAGGTGGTGGCCCGCGGTACCGCCGACCTCTACCGCATCACCAACAAGATCCTGGAGATCGAGGGGATCGAGCGGACCAGCACGGCCATCTCCATCCTGGAACTCATGCCGCCCCGCTACGGCGGACTCATCAGCCGGCTGTCGGAGCAGGAATCGCGACCTTCCGCCTGACACTCATCTGGGCCTAACTAAGCGGCGCTCGCCCGAAGCAGATGCGGAGCAACTGGCGAAATGGCCGTGCGTCCGGGCGCGGAACTCGCCGAAGCAGTCATAGGCTCGGGACTGAAGAGCTTCCATCCCTGCGGCCGACGTGGCAGGCCGTGGCAGGAAGACTTTGGGGGACTATCCCGGAATCAGTTGCCCCTGCAGTAAAATCATCGGTTACGTGGGCGGGAGCTGATTTCGCGAAGGTGGTATCCGAGATTTCGAAATTCTTCGGGTACCTCGGTCACGAACGCTGTTGCACGACGGACGTTGGACACTGAGGTGTCCGCCCCGTAGGCAAATTCGAGCCATGTCTTGAACTCATGCAAGCGCTTGGTCCTGTCTAGGGACGGCAGCGCGGTATCGTGCTCGTGCCGTAGTTCCTCCCATGATTTGCCGGCTTTGGGAACCAGGACCTCGACGGGGAGGTACTCGATGATGTCGCGGGCCATCAGTCCCCAGGGATTCATGCGGGCGGCGACGCCTTTCTTGAGGGCACGGTTGAGCCAAGTGCCGATCCACCCGTACTCCTCTTTGCCCTTTTTGCCTTTGTACTTTTGGAATTCACCCTGCAGATACTCGATCGCCGCCTCTGGATTACCGGACAAGTAGCGCGTCTGAGCCTCCACCCACACAACCGAGATTTCTTCAGTGCGAACGTTATCCAGGACTGCCACGAGGTGTGCATCACTAAGATCGAACAACACGTGGCTCTCTACTGTCCACGGCAGATTGCTTCCACCGCGAACCGGAATGATTTTCACGCGAGCAGCTTCGAGCATGTCACTGCATAAAGTCTGGAGGACAATTTCGTCGTGCTCCCCCTCTACAAGAAGGAAGATCCTATAGAGGCCAAGCAAGTCCGAAGGCGATAAGCCGAGTTTTTCCAGCGTTTCAGGTCCCAGCGGAGGCATCTGACCCACGCTAGTTCGGTCACCGCTCTTCGAGACGTGAATTAATCCAGTCGTCTGTGCTTTGAGAACCTCTGGGGAATGGGTCGCAACTACGACTTGCGGACCTAGTATGGTCAGTCCGTCGAGTCCTCGTGCCATATGTCGTTCGGCGGCTCGGTGAAGCGCTGCCTCGGGCTCATCGATGATCAGCGCGGTTGTCGCTCCATTCAGGTCGAGTGCTCGACGGACCGCTATTCGCGCCCAGCGGGTTTCCGAGCGGGAGAGTCTGGCAAGGGGGATCTTGCTGCTCCCGTAGGCGCCATATGCAACGTGCCAGTGCAACGCCCCTTCCACGGCCCACCTGCCCAACTTGCGCACCTCCAACGTCAGGCGTGGGGCATCTTGCAACAGTGAGGCATAGACCTCGTTCGCAGCATCGTTCAGTCTCGCCGCCCACTGCTTCATATCTTTTGTCAGGGTGAGGGTATCTTCAGCAACTGCGAGCTTTCCCCCGAAAGCGGCAGCGAAGGCCTTAGCTGTGGCAGCATCAAGGTCTGTCTCGTCTTCGTCATCTTCCAACACGAGGGGAATCTCGTGGGAGGAGAAGAGTTTGACCATGGGAATCGGAAAGTTGTCGGCCACCATTGGGTCCAGCCATCCTTGAGCCGTACCGGGATCGGGCAGATACGCATACTCCCAAAGCAGAGCCGCCAGAGGCTCGTATAGAGGGGCCCATGCCAGGGGCATGACCTCCTCATCAAGTCGCTTTTCCAACTCCCAGTATTTTGCGTCGTATTGTTCGTCGGTTAGATCCCCAAGTTCGCCTGATTCCAGGGCCTCGAACTCCTGCGTATGGCGCTCGTTCGCTCGTGCTGCGTCTTCGACACGACGGGAGTAGTTTGCCACCGCACGGGAACAGGCAGGAAAGCCAGTGGTGTCTCGCGGCACGCATAACCAGATGTCCCAGCTAGGTTCCAATCCCCCCGTCGGGATGAATGCGAAAGTCGTTACAGTGGCCAATTCGTCCACTAGGTCTGATGGAATATCACCCTCGTCGTCGTATGGCTTGAGATACCTGCCACCGCGCACAAACCACGTCTCAATAGCCTCGTGCATCCATTCCCTGTCACGATCCCGTCCTGCGTCGGAGGGCCGGTAATCGCGTGCTGCTTCGGCTACTCGGCCCAGGGCCCACTCATAACCGGAGGATCCAGGCTCGAACTGGCATACCAACTGGGTCATCCCTTTCGAATGTCCTCTCAAGGCGTGTCTGAGGGAGTTTAAGATCCACGTCTTCCCTGCACCGTTCTGCCCATAAAGGGAGGTCATCCCGGACCCAAAGTTAACGACCACGTTGTCGAGAGGGCCAGCATTGGACCGCATTCCAAGAAGGGAGATCCGGGGTTGCATAGGTGGTTGTTTCTCCATGGCCCCATTCTGGCTTGTGCCGAACTTCAGTGTGATGTCCCACGCCGCCCGAGTCCGGTGTGATCAATTTGGCCGGTCGAAGGCAGGCCGCGTGAGCCGCGCCAAAGAGTGCAGCCATGCAAGTCTGCGCTAGCACGTGCTGCCGGAGGCGTAATCAGAAAGGGTCATTTGTGACCGCTGACGACAGGGCACCCCACCGGGCATTGCCCCGCCTAAACCCTAGGTGACGCGTGCCACAAGTGCCCTTTTTGGCAGTTTTCCTCTTGTTCTTCTGCCAAAAATCCTATCCGTCCTCCTGTGTGTTGCCGATTTCCATATCGGACCGCAGGATTCCTGCATGACTTCATTTACCGTCTCCGGCCGCGTGGCACAGGTTCTCAGCAGCTATGTCAGCGACGTCTTCGGCGTCATGGGCAACGGCAACGTCTACTTCCTAGATGCCGCGGAGCAGCAGGGCCTGCGCTTCACCGCCGTCCGGCACGAGGGCGCCGCCATCGCCGCGGCCGACGCCTACTACCGCACCTCGGGACGGCTCGCCGCGGGCACCACCACCTACGGCCCCGGCTACACCAACGCGCTCACCGCCCTGGCCGAAGCGGTCCAGGCGCAGATCCCCGTCGTGCTGGTCACCGGTGACGCTCCCACCAGCGGCGCCCGGCCCTGGGACGTGGACCAGGCCGCCATTGCCGCCGGCCTCGGAGCGGCCACCTTCACCGTCACCCGCGACACCGCGAGCGCCGTCACCCGGCAGGCGGTGGAATACGCACTCACCCGGCGCACCGCCGTCGTGCTGGCCATCCCCTACGACCTCGCCGCACTCGAAGCCGCGGACGAGGAGCTTCCTGAGCCGGCGGCTGTGGAGGTGACGGACGACGGCGGCACGGACCTTGCGCGGGCGGCCCGCCTGCTCGCCGGGGCACGCCGGCCGCTGATCCTGGCTGGCCGGGGTGCGCACCTCGCCGGCGCCCGCCCGGAGCTGCGCGAACTCGCCGACCGACTCGGCGCACTGACCGCCGGAACTGCCCTGGCGCTCAACCTCCTCAATGGCGAGGGGTACCTGGGCGTGGCCGGCGGTTTCGGCACCGACACCGCAGCCGGGCTCATGGGCGAGGCCGACGTAGTCCTGGTGGCCGGGGCGAGCCTAAGCCCGTTTACCATGCGGTTCGGGCACCTGCTCGGCGCGGATGCCATGGTCATCCAGATCGACACTGCGGTGGAGCCGACGAATCCGCGGGTGGATGTATTTGTTCAGGCGGATGTGAAGGCTGCTGCTTCGCGGCTGCTGGCTTTGCTTGATGGCGAAGCTGGTGCTAAGGCGTGGCGGGAGGAAGCTGCCCGGCGTCTTGCTGTTGGGCCGGACCATGCTGCCGGATCGTCTGAGACTTTGGACGGCCGGCTGGACCCGCGCGCCCTCGCAGCCGCGCTGGATGCCATGCTGCCAGAGCGCCGCACGGTGGTGCAGGACGGCGGGCACTTCATCGGGTGGGCGCCCATGTACTGGAACATCCCGCGGCCGCAGGACCTGGTGATGGTAGGGACCGCGTTCCAGTCCATCGGGCTGGGCCTGGCGAGTGCCGTCGGGGCAGCCCGCGCGGTGGAGGACGGCCGCACTCTGGTGCTGGCCTCCGGCGACGGCGGGTTCCTGATGGGCCTGTCCGACCTCGAATCACTGATCAGTGCCGCCCACAGCGCGATCGTGGTGATCTACAACGACGCCGCGTACGGGGCCGAGATCCACCAGTACGGCTCGCAGGGCCTGACGGAGAAGCCGATGCTGATCCCCGAGGTGGATTTCAGCGGTGTGGCCCGCGCGCTGGGAGCGGAGTCAGCTGTGATCCGCTCGCTCGAGGATCTTTCCGCGCTGCAGGACTGGATCGACGCCGGCGCCAGGGGCACCTTCGTGGCCGACTGCCGCATCACGTCCTCCATCCGAGCCCCGTGGTTGACTGAGTGGATGAACGCGACACACGCGGCCAAGGCGGCGGTTGCGGGTTAGCTGCAGGGTTGCCAGCCTGTCCACACGGACACCCAGGGGATCCTGACTACATGCTGATAGCTACCGCCGGACTCGCGCTGCCGAGTCTGGACTTGTCCGTCGACGAGCAACTCCTTATGCCAGCCCTACCTAACACCGAAGATCGTCAGCCAGTCGCACTTGAGAGGTGTCCACTAGAGGGTGTCTGACCTGACACCCTATTCGTCGAGGACGGCTTCTCCTGCCTCTATCTGTCCTAAGAAACCCTGAGAGAACCAGAGTAGAAGGAGTGTTCGCCGGCTTCGTCCTGCCAGTAGATCAACGTCGGCGTCTGGCTGCTGCCCTTCGGACTCTCCAAGGCGGCAAGAGTCTCCTGTGCGGACTGAATCAGGGAATCAAACCCTTCCATGATTGCCCGTTCGCTCTCCAGTGTGGACACGTAGGCAGTCCGCATAGTTGCAAGTTTTCTTTCATCAGCAGCTCCCCCGCCTATGAACTCTGGAAGTAACCGCTGAAAGGAATTCATGTCCTTCAGCTGCGACTCTCGGGCGGAAATGGCGTCTCTGAGGGTCTCAGAACGACGTAACAACCACTGCCAAAACTTCGTGTCGTAACGAATCTTGTCTTTCAGGTGCTGCACCGACGCCTCAACTGACTTCGGGTTCTCTTGCATATCCACACACAGCCGCAGATAAGAGATTCGCAGACCGAGGAAGGACGCCAGCATGGCGCCATGGGCGTCATAATTTGCTCGGTTGACGTCGGCAATGTCATCAATCTCCGTGACGTCATGAGTGCCGACGAGGTACCTAAAGCGTTCAGCTAGTCTCCGGACGTCGCGTTCGGAGAGCGCCAGCCTGACCAACATGTCGCTGGAAAAGGAGCCCGCGTGTTCGTACTGCTGGTACACCTCGTCCACAATGTTGGAGGCGGTCAACAACTCACCGGTATAAGTAGCTTCAGCCCTGGCAATGGCTCTATCCAAGGTGCTCTTGATTGTTTCCAATTTCCTGTCAACCTGCTGGAACTGTTGCAACGTTACAGCAGCGGTGAGCGCTTGGACCGCCATCAATGGACCGACAACGGGCAAAGAACTTGCTACGGGGATGAAAGGCGCATGTCCAACGATGCCTGACACGCCCATGACAGAACTGCCGACACCTTGCCCCAGTTTCATGAGCGTCGAGGGATCAGCCGTAGCTAAGTAAAGCGTCGATGACAAGGCGGCCGACAATCCAGTAGCTCCTGCGGCCGCCGCCCCAACGGCCATTGATAGTGCACCTTGCGTTGATAGGGCCTTTGCATCGGTGACGTAGCTCCCCATCCTCAGGTAGCCATTCTGAAGACTATCGACCATCAGCTCGCGCAACTGACCTTGAAATTCGAAGATGGCGATCTCCGAATCTCCTGAACTGACTCGGCGTACGGCAACTTCTTCAGGACCAGTCATGTGGGGCCTTTCGTATCTCTTCAGTCTTTGACGTTACTCGCAACGTTCCGAACACTTGCACAAGAATCAGCTCCCACTTATCTATCATGACCCGTAGGCTCTTCTAGTTTTTTTGTACGGAGTCGACATAGAAACGCTGATTCTCAAGGAAGAGGAAAACGTGGGTTTCCTTACGCCAATGTATGAACTGGGCCAATACCTGTCATGGACGCGGTCCGGGGACATACAGCTGCCCGACTTTCAACGGGGCTACAAGTGGGAAGACGAAAGGATTCGCCAGCTTCTGGTAACCGTGCTCCGTGGCCACCCCTTAGGGGCAGTAATGCTTTTGAAAAGTGGAAATGCCCAAGTCCGCTTCAAGCCTCGCGCCATCGAAGGCGTAGATCTCAGCCCGCAGCGTGAAGCGAAGTTCCTACTGCTGGATGGTCAGCAAAGGCTTACTTCCCTGACTCAGGCCCTAAGTGGAGACGGAGCAGTTGCCACCAAGGACTCTCGCGGGAAGTTATTAGATAGACGGTACCTAGTGCATATGGAAACTGCATTGGCCGACCCGAGCAGGGTCGATGAAGCAGTCATCTCCATACCGTCTGACGGGCTAATCCGCACCAACTTCGGCAAAGACGTTGTACGCGATCTCAGCAATCACGACCGTCAGCGCGAGCACGGCTACTTTCCTTTGCATCTTCTTTACGGCGACTTCATGAGCTGGATACTCGATTTGGAAGACCGAGCCCTTGGCAAAGAGTTTCATGAGCGGTACATCAAGCCTGCTGCCACGTACGACATCCCAGCGATAGTACTTGATGAGGACACCGACAAGGCTGCGGTAGCAACAGTTTTTGAAAAGGTCAACATCGGCGGCCTACCGCTGAACGTTTTTGAGCTGCTTACCGCCGTCTTCGCTGGGGATGCTTCCTATTATCAGGAAACTGGTCAAGATTTCCGTTTGAACGACGACTGGAAAGAAACTCAGCATCGGTGGGTCCCGTATCCGGTCCTAGCAGCTGTTGAGAACACTGACTTCCTGCAGGCAGTCACGATGCTCGCCACCCGCAAGCGCAATCTCAGCGACTCCTCCGCTCGTCCGCCAGCAATTTCCGCAAAACGGGAGGATGTTCTGAAGCTCACTTTGTCCGACTATTTGGAATGGCGCGATCCGCTCCGAGAAGCTTTCATTTGGGCATCCACGTTCCTGGCGGACTTGCACATCTTCGCAAAAAGAGACGTTCCCTATCAAAAGCAATTGGTTCCACTGGCCACCATAAGGGTGGCACTGGGCAAGAATGCCGACCTCATCAGTGTCCGGGAACGCCTGGTGCGGTGGTACTGGTGCGGAGTTTTGGGAGAGCTGTATGGTTCGGCCATAGAAACCCGGTTTGTCCGCGACATCGAAATGGTGCCATCTTGGGCCTTGGACGATAACGAGCCGACCCCGCGAACGGTGCAAGATTCTTCATTTAGCGAATCGCGCCTACACTCCCTTCGCACTAGGAACGCCGCAGCCTACAAGGGTATCGCCGCACTCATATTGGCGCGCGGAGCCAGGGACTGGATGGAAGACAAGGCATTGGACAAAATCCAGTACATCGATGCCGCAGTGGACATACACCATGTCTTTCCTCAGAAGTGGTGCTTTGACCAAGGTATAGATGACGAGCGACGGGAAAGCATCGTAAATAAGACAGCGATCAGTGCGCGAACCAATCGAGTCATAGGCGGGGTTGCACCGTCTTCGTATCTCACTGTGGTGGAGACGAGGGCAAAAATCGATGCCAACAGACTTGACGAAATACTAGAAACTCACTTGATTCCCGCGGCGAGTCTGCGCTCTGATCATTTCTCATCTTTCTTCGCTGGCCGACGCGAGCGTATCTGCCTACTCATCGAAGCGGCGACTGGCAAAGCAGTTCAACGTGACGTCGATGAAGGCTTTGCGCTGGAGGATTCCGTCCAGTTTGAATTAGACGAATTCGAAGCTGAACCGATGTATGAGTCCGCAGATTCTGAATAGATGTTCCATATCTAGGCTCGTAATCTGGCTTCGGATTAACACCAAAATCCTGTCTTTCTCAAGTTCCCGGTGGCCTCGTCTTATGACAACCACCTTCGGAGCGTACGCTGATGCAAAGCGGAGTACGCCTTGAACAACGCACAATAATTTCACTACAGAACGGGCTAAGTAATGGCAGAACAGATCCGCAAGCACCAAATGCACTATGACCCACAGGTGAAAGGGGTATGGAGCGGATTCGGAAGCGACCTGGCCCCGGTGTGCGGCCAGCGCGAACAGATATTGGTCACCAACGTCGCCGAAGCAGTGGACTGCCTGAAGTGCCTTGGCATTATGGAGCGGTCAGCTAGCTGAATAAGAATGGTTGAATTAAGGTGCAACCTGCGTGCTCCAGGCATTGCAGACTGAGTTACCTTACAAGTTGACCACTCAGGACCACGACGAATGAGTCCGTTCCGAACTATCGAATCGAGCGAGACGACCATTGCCTAACCGACCGCAGACTATACAAATATTCCTGCCTCAAGGCGACCCTGCAGGCATAAGAATGGCGGAGATTACGACGCGGACAGTCCGTGTTTTCGACGTGCCCCGGACTCTCCTGACGGACTTCCTAAAGATGCCAGAGGCAGGACAGGTCGGGCTGTATTTCCTCTTCGGAGCCTCTGAAGAGGCATCGGATGTCTGCTATATAGGCCAAACTGGCAACGTGGGCGTTCGCCTCAAGCAGCACACTGCAAGCAAGGACTACTGGGAACGGGCGTTGGTTGCGGTCTCACTGACCAACTCTTGGACCGACACACACGTGGGGTACATGGAATGGCAGTCGATCGACAAAGCTATCCGCTCGGATCGGTTCAAACTGATGAACGGCAACGGGGCATCGAATCGTCACACGCCGGCTCCGTTGGAAGCCGACTGTAATGAGTACCTAGACACTATTTCCGTGCTCCTAACCACGCTTGGTTTCCCGGCAATGGAGCCAATCCAGAGGAGGGAGCCTGAGCTTGCTTCCGAATCGGTAAACGGTACTAAGACGCACCACCTATCATTCTCCCGTCCAGGGTGTGAGGGGAAAGGACTCTTGACTGTTGAGGGTCTGATCGTCGAGGCAGGATCGTACGGCCGCCCACTTGAGTCGGCAAGCTGCCCGAGTTGGATCGTGAACCTTCGGCGCAAGCTCGTGGAAAGTGGCGCAGCCCAGTTCAGAAACGAACAGCTGATTCTCGTAAAGGATCATCTTTTCAACAGCCCGAGTGCTGCGGCCGCAGCACTCGTAGGCCGAGCAATAAATGGCAGGACTTCCTGGAAAAATGCAACGGGAAGGACGCTAGATGAGATAGAGCGGATGCGCCTCGATTCGGTCGAAGCAACTGAATCCGAAAATCAATAGGACCGAGCATAGCCACCGTCGGGTCGCCAACTCGCAGGGGATCAGCTCGATTGCGCCGTCAAATTATTGGAGTGCGGACTTCCATCTATCTTCGTCTTTGCACGAGGACTCCCAACGTTGCAACCGGTCCACGACGTGCTCCGCCCCAGCACTTGATGCTTTGAAACTGTATCTTGTCCAACTCTTTGGCTGGCCTGGCAACTGCCCGCTTTCTCGAATCAGACCGCCCTGAAAACCCCTCGTTCAATGCACTTCTTCAGAGTTAATGCAGCAGCATTGCGAGCGGCGTCATGGGCGACATCGGACTTCGCCGCATCAGCCAGGTCGCATACGCTCTTGATGACCGTGACATCTCGCTTGAACGCCTGACTCGCACGAATAACCCCATATGATTCCATATCTATCGCTGCAAGTTTTCTATGCTGTCCCGCGAGCTGAGTTCGAAACTCAACTGAGCTAACTACCTTTTCCCCGCATGCCATAACTTCATCTTTGACTAAGATTTGGGGATGTTCTTCCTGCCCCTCAAAAAGGTTCTCAAAGGACTCGATTCTCGAGCGAACGAGCGGATTGCAGGGTATCGACGCATATCCAGGGCTGTCGCCGCCATCCCTGACTTTGCTCGGTTCGTAGTAGATAACGCTCGCTGGAATTACTACGTCCAATAGGCGCGACCGCTCAGGGATTCCGGCACATATGCCAACTAATACAACGTGCTGCGCCTTGGTCCTCATGAGCGCCTCCTGCGTCTTCAGGGCCGAACCCACTGACCCCATCTCATGCATGTTGACGATCCGAATTCTCCAAGGCGAATTTTTGTCATCCAGCAGCTCTGCTGAGACTGAGGGTTCGCCAGATGCCCGCACGCCCAATGCGTTGAGAACAGCGTGGTATTCCTCCGTGAGAGCGGTCATAACCAGAATGTCGGCCCGCTCAGCGGGAACGGCGTCAGTCAGTTCATACATGGGTACGATTGTGGCCGCCGGATTCCGCTCGCCAAGTACGGTTTGAAGCTTCAAACAGTCCGCAGAATCACTCCATGAGCCATCTATCGTGAGAGGCTCGGCACCCAACTTGCTGAAGAGTTCAATATCGCTCGCGGCGCGTATTTCTGATTCGTTGACAAGGCTTTTGGCGATCCCGCGCGAAAGCTGAAAGATATCCAGATAGGGCTCGAGTTCCCAGATTTCAATTGCCTGGGCTTGACTGATGCTCCGGTCAACCGGAATGAGAATGTCGACGTCCGACCGGATACTTCCGGTGCGGTCTTTCCTAGATCCGAACATATAGGCTGAAATATCGGGATTACCCAAGATGTCTGCGATCCGCAGCAATAGCTCCTCTAGGTTCAAAACCCGAGTGGGAACGTCATTATTTCGAGTGTTTCGCAGGGACATGTCGAAACACTATCAAACGATTTGCCCTAATACCGCTTTAGTAGAGTGAGCTGAAGCTGTGGCCTTTCCACGTTGGCAATGACGGAAATATTGCGACGTCTGCAACGACTGTAGCTCGCAGGTCGTCCCGGCGCGGCTGGGCACCCTTAGCTCCGTCCCCTCGCCGACGGCGTGGAGCCGTAGCGAGTTTTGCGAGCTGGGTGACCAGCTCGACGTCCGCACCAACAGAACGGACCCCACATGTATGAGCAGGGGGGCAGGACCTTCCCGGAGTAACGAGCACCGGCATCACCGCGCCAAGCCCGAAGTTGACGCTGGCCAGGACTGCGACCACCGGGATCTGTGCCTTGGACACGAAAGCAAGCAGGCCGTTTGTTCTCGCTAGCTGCTTCTCGTTATAGCCGCCGCTGCCGGAACATGGGGAACGACTCCCGCACCCAATCAACAGTCTCCAGCGAAACCTCGACGGCCAAAACCCCAGGCTCCAGCCCCAGGTCCGCCTCGACAACACCCATGGGATCCACCAGCACGCTCCGCCCCACCGACACCGGCCGCGCCTGGCACACGCCGGCCACGTAGACGCTGTTCTCGATCGCCCGTGCCGCGTTCAGCGCCAGCCACTGCTGCTCCGTCTTATGTTCACCCGGCACCCAGGACGAGCAGACCAGCAGGACCTGCGCGCCGTCGTCGGCCAGTGACCTTGCCAGCTCCGGGAAGCGCAGGTCGTAGCAGGTCATCAGCCCGAACCGCACTCCCCCGTGCTCGAACACCACAGGCTCCAAGGATTCGCCCGGCTTGATGAACTCGGATTCCCCGAACCCCTGCGCGTCGAACAGGTGGATCTTCTGGTAGGAAGCCAACCGGCCGCCGTCGGGCCCGAACGCCACCAGCGTGTTGTAGGCCTTGCCCGGCTCCTCCGAGGTTTCCACCACGCCCGCCACCAGCGCGATGCGGTGGCGGCGGGCAATGGCGGCAAGCTCCCGGCAGACCGGCCCGTCCAGCGGCTCGGCCACCTGAGGGAACGTCGCGTCCACCTTCTTCTTCTCGTAGGTGGCGTACTCCGGGAAGGCGACCAGCGCGGCGCCGTCGCGTGCTGCCTGCGCGGCGAACCGGTCGATCGCGGCGAGGTTGGCCTGGATGTCGGCGCCTGACTCCAGCTGCCCCAGCGCTATCCTCACGAGTGTTCCTTCCCTCGGCCCGAAAGCCACGCTACAAACAGGACAGGCTCAGGCGGCCGCCTCGACCGTCGCCTTCTCCGTGGCCGTCATCTCCGGCGGCGCCGCCTTGAAACCCCGGGTGATCAGGGCCAGGACGATGACGCCCAGCACTAGCCAGGACACCCCCAGCGTAATGGCGTTGCTGTCCAGCTGGGAGAGCAGGTAGGCGCAGATGAGGGCGCCGATCACCGGGACCACCACGTAGGACACCGCGTTCAGCTGCTGCCCGGCCCTGCGCAGGCGCAGGTAGTGGAACACCACCGAGGCGTTCACCAGCGTAAAGGCTGTGAAGGCACCAAAGTTGATGAACGACGTCGACGTCGCCACGTCCAGGAACAGCGCAATCAGGCCGATGATTCCGGTGATCACCAGGTTGGCCACCGGGGTGTGGAACTTCGGGTTCAGCTTGCCGAAGACCGCCTTGGGCAGGACGGAGTCACGGCCCATCGCGTACATCAGGCGTGACGCGCTGGCCTGCGCGGCGAGGCCGGAGGCGAACTGCGCCACCACCAGGCCGGCCAGGAACACCGCACCGAACAGCTGGCCGCCGATTTGCAGGGCGATGGCGCTGGCCGCGGACGCCGAGTCCTCGAACACGCCGCCGGGGTGTACCAGCTGGGTCACGTAGGACACGGCCACGAAGATGCCGCCGCCGATCAGGGCCACGAGCATGATGGCGCGGGGCACGGTGCGGCGCGGGTTGATGGTCTCCTCGGTGAGGGTGGTGACGGCGTCGAACCCCAGGAACGAGTAGGCGGCGATGGCCGCGCCGGCGGAGATCGTGGCGAATTCCTTACGGCTTGTAGGACGGCGGTGTCCAGGTGGCCGGATTGATCCGGCCTTGGTAGACGGAAAGTTCGACGGCGGGCTCCCCCTCGCGGAACTGCGACCAGGGGCGGTTGAGGTTCTCCGTGCC
>Ga0308169_10001101_pt1 | contig 33524 bp, 23 predicted proteins | sample PhyBR1_2_FD_202139 | JGI IMG/M metagenome (GOLD analysis project Ga0308169, IMG submission 202139) | Phyllosphere microbial communities from UC Gill Tract Community Farm, Albany, California, United States - DLSLSB.R1 | ecosystem: Host-associated > Plants > Phyllosphere > Unclassified | place...
TCGCGCTTCTTGACGTCGCCCATCTCGCCGTTGGCCGGCGACGTGTCGGCCGACGCCGTCTTGCTCTTCGAGACGGGCTTGACGCCGAGCGCCGAGCCGACGCCGCCGACCGCACGACCCGCACCGCCGATGACGGCGCCCGCGCCTCGCCCAGCCGTGCCGATGACGGCGCCTGCGCCGCGCCCGACGCCCGTAGCGACGCCCTGCGCGCCTCGGCCGACGCCCGTCGCGACACCTTGCGCGCCGCGGCTCATGCCGACGGCGACGCCCTGAGCGCCGCTGCCGAAGCCCTCGGCGAGGTGGTGCAGGCGGTTCTTCTGCGCGCGCTTCTCGTGGAGCTTGGCGAGGAACTTGAGGCGCTCGCCCTCGTCCTCGTCGTCGTCCGAGTCGACGTCGACGATCGAGCCGGCGCGAGACGAGGGGCCCATCGAGGCGGGCGTGGCCGAGCCCGACGCCGACGGCGAGTCGCCGTGCTGCTGCTGCTGCTGGAGCGCGATGAGGGCCGAGAGGATGCCGCCCGAGCCGATGCCGGCCGACGAGAACTGGGCCTGCGGCGGGATGTCCTGGACGTTGCCCTCCTTGATGCGGTCGATGAAGCCGCCGACGCGCGAGTCACTGCGGATGCTCGCGTCGTCGGGCTTCTCGTTCTCGGACGCGTTGGCGCCCGTGCCGCTCGAGAAGCCGGCCGGGGCGGCGTCGGCGCCGGCGGCCTTGCGGCGGCGTAGGCTGCTCTGCTGGTTCTTGAGCGTGAGGCCGCGCACGAGGTTCCACGCCGCCTTGGCGTTGGCCTCCTCGGGCTTGCGGCGACTGAGCGACGGCAGGCCGTCGCGCTCGCCCGGGTCGACGAAGACCTCCATGTTGTCCTTCATGGCCTCGAGGCGCTCGTTCGGGTCGCCGTCAGAGCTCGCCGCGCGCGACGCCGGGCCCGAGCCCGAGCCGGGGAAGCGCGACTCGCGCTCGTAGTCGTCCTCGTCGTCGGTCGTGTTCTCGGCGGCGGCCTCGAGGGCGCGAGCGAGCTCGGCGGACGCGCCGGGCGAGGCGAGGTTGCGCGACGGCGTGCGGTGGAGGCCGGCGCCGGCGGCGCCCTGGTTGTCGGCCATGTCGATGGCGACGTGCGTCTCGCCCCTCGAGCCGGGCAGCTCGGCGGGGAACTGGACGCGGCGCGGCGCACCGCTCGCCGCCGAGCGGGTGGTGCCCTGGCTCGTGTTGAGCATCGTCTGGCCGCCGAGCGTGTCGTCCGAGTGCTCGTGCGAGTGGCTCGAGTGGCGCGCCGGGCTGTCGGCACGGCGCGACCCTGGCTGCGAGGGCGAGTCGTCGTGGACGAAGATCGGGGGCGGTGCTGCCGACGAGGACGACGCCGAGTGGCCGTGTGAGGCGGCGGCGCCCGGGGCAGAGGGCCGCGCGCCGTCGGTCGGCGAGTAGGGCTGGTCGAACGGGTTGGTGCTGCACGCAGGCAAGGAGGGCGCATCAGCTTTGCTCCTCGGCATGACGAGCGAGGGGGAGGAGCAGGGTCTGCCTCTCGGCGACAACGCACCTGGACATGGCGGCTCGCGAGTCTACCGTCGCCTGGTGCTGCTCTGGACGACGGTGCTGGGTAGAGCTGAACAGGGTGCTGCGATGCTGCGCAGTCGAGGTCGAGGGTGCGAGGGAGCTGGCCGACCGAGGGGAGCGGTGAGGGTGCGGAGGCGAATTGTGCGGGGACCGGTGAGAGGAGGGGGCCGCGCTTTGCTGCTGCTGCTGCTGCGCAGGTGCTGGTGGTGCTCGAGACGGGGCGACAAACAAGCTGGTGCCGAGCTCGTGGAGGGCGAGAGGCGAGCTGGTCGAGGCAGCTTGAGACGCGCTCGCAAGAGGCTTGGCCTTGCTGGCCCCTGTTCGCCCGCTCGAACCCTCGCCCGCTGCCCCTCCTTGTTTGAGGCAAAGCAGCCGGCGCGGAGGCTCCGCTCCGAGCGAGCCGTACGCTCTCTTTCGTCACCGAGGCCCTTTTCCTCCTCCTCCGCGCTGTTCCCACTTCCGCCCGTTTCGGCGAGATCTGCAACGACGTACGCGACTTGCCCTGGAAGCGCTCGAACTTGCACACTGCCATGACTGCGGAAGCAAGCGAGAGGATCCGTGCGAGCTGCTCAGAGGCGGCCTTACAGCTGCGCCCCCCTGCGCTCGCCTGCATGCACCGCTGTCGCTCCTGGAACGTGCCTCAAGAGCGCATGCACCGACGTACAGGCACTGCGCAGATCTCGAGCGCAGACAAGGGGAGCGTCGCGACGGAACGCGGAGAAGGGTGCAGTCGCGGACGAGACGCTCAACGGCTCTTCGGCGCAGTCACCTTTCACCGCTCGACATGCACAGCTGTGAGCGAAGAGATTCGCAGCGCGCTGGCGAGCAAAAGATATCGCGGACCGCCGATTATGTCACTTGCGAGCGGGAAAAAGAAGTTCGCCCAATGTGGGGCTCGAACCCACGACCACCAGATTAAGAGTCTGGTGCTCTGCCGACTGAGCTAACCGGGCTTTGCTTAGCGTCGCGCACTGGGTTTGCGTTTATAAAGCGCACAATCTGCTCTGGGACCAGATCTGCGCTCGCACCTCGTCGTCCGCGGCCTCGCCCGCACATCTCGATCGCGCTCGCACCTCGCACGAACCTGTGCTGCAGCCCGACCTCCACTCGAACGCACGCGCTGCAGAGGCCCGCACGCCAGGAGCGCTCGCTCCCCCTTGTCTGACCTCGGCGACGTTCGCGCTCGCCTGTCCTCCCGCCGTGCAAGCTCCTGCTTCGTGCTGCTTCTCTCGCGCTCTCTCTCTCTCTCTCTCCTCCCCACGTGCGCCTGGCGCCAAGCGGGCCTTTGCCGCACGAACGACGAGGCGGACGCACGCTTGCCCCGGACTCGGCCGCCGGCTCTCCTCTTCTCGGCGAGTGCGTCGCCGACGGACGCCAGCCTTTTTCGAGCCGAGCGCGTGGACGAGACCGAACGCTTCGTCCAGCATCGCCTCAACCGCAGCCCCTCTTCTACCTCGAGCCGCACCCTTCGGCGGGCCATGCCACTCTCGGGTCGCCTCGACCAGCTCGAGCACAGCATCCTCGACCGCATCGGCCATCCTCCTCCACCAGCACCGCCGCCAGGGCTCGGTACAGCCGCTACACGCCGCCCGACCGTCGTCGTCCCTCTGCGACCGGGACGAGAGCGCTCAGAGGGCGCGCTCGGGCCGTTGTCGGTCGCGCGCAGCGGCAGCTCGCGGCAGGGCCGGCGCGGGCACAGCGAGGGAGGCGCACACGACGACTCGCGCCCAGTCAGGAGCATGCCGAGCGAGGACGAGAGTGGGGCGGCGGCAGATCGCATCGGTGCGTCCTCGTTCTTCCACCTCGCGAGGCTCGCCTTGGCGCAAAGTCGACAAGCTGACGATCTCGCCTTGCGCTCGCAGGTCTCGCACGGCTTCGACAAGTCTCGGCTGCAGCATCGTCGACGTCGCACCTGTCGCTCTCGCGCACCGACACTCGCCTCTCGACCGCGACCGCCGAGACGAGCGACGCCGCGAGCTTCGCAGCACCCGTCGAGCCCTCCGCCGCTCGAGCCATCTCGATCCGCCCTCGTCTCGACCGCCGCCGCTCGTCGACGGGTGCGGTGACGGCGACGTCCAACGCCGAGGACGGCCGCCTCCTCCTCGTCTCGACCTCGCTCCCGGCTCGACCGCGCAAGCAGTCGTCCTTCGCCTCGTCGACAGCTGCACCTTTCTCCAACCTCGTCGTGCTGCCCGATGCGGCCCTGTCGTCGACCGTCGAGGGCGAGCTGCGGCCTGCGCCGCCGCTGCGCCCGCTCCGCTCCGTCTCGACGACCGTCGTGCACGCCGGCCCGCCCAACGGGCTCAAGCGCAAGGCGTCGGTCACGACCCGAGGGCGGTACGGCGGCGAGTCGTCAGGCCCAGCCGTCTCGACGAGCCGTTCGCCGCGCCGACCTTCGACGGCAGGAGCGGCCGTCGAGAGCGGCCCCTCCTCGCCGTTCGGCCCGCCCATCCCTCCTCCCTCATCCTCGTACCCGTCGCACTCGGCCTCGGCCTGGCTCCCGCCCAGCCCAGCACCCGTCTTTGCGACCGCCCCGCTCGACCTCGTCTCGACCGCCTCCTCCTCGACCGACGCGCTCCCGCGCACCTCGTCCTGCCAGCGGCACAGCCGCGGCCGGTCGCAAGGCCGCGCACGGTCCAAATCGAAGCCCAAGCCGCGCGCCGAGTCTACCTCGACGTCGGCCGCCTCAGCGAGCGAGACGGACTCGGCCGCAGGAAGCGCGACGGCTACGGCGGGCTCGAGCGCTGGAGCGAGCAAGACGGGCACGATCCGCAGCGGGCTCCTCAAGCTGCGCAAGTCGACGGCGAGCCTTCGCAACGCGTTTCGGCCCAGCAGGCTAGACATCCCGCCGCTGCCGCCGGCTCTCCCCGCCGCACCGACCTCCTCCTCCCCCTCGGCCGCCCCGCCCGGTCCCGCCCTCCCCCTCTCGCCCATCCGCACCGCACCGACGCCGGTGAGCCTCATCTCGTCGGTCGCCGGCGCAGCAGTCGACCACGCCGCGCTCGAGCACGCGCACGAGCCCGAGCCGTTCTCGCCGACGACGCCCCGAGCGAGCCGGCGCCTCGGCGCGCCGTCGTCGCGCCCGACGCGCACGAGCGAGAACGCGCCGCCCGTGCCGGCCCTGCCCGTCGCCGCGCAGCAAGAGGTGCGTCGCGCGCGGGCGCGCTCGGGGCAGCGACGGCCGGCGACGGTCGTTCCTCCTGAGGCAGGAGTACAGCTCGAGGAGGCGCCGCCGGGCAGCGCGAGCGTCGGGCGGGGCAAGCTGCGGCGAGCGATGAGCACGAGCGTGCTGAGAAGCCGGGCTGGTGATGGAGGGCCGGCGCCGAGGAGGCCAGAGCCGCCGAGGGGAGGCCGAGTCGAGGAGTGGGCGAGGGAGAGTGGGAGGTGACCTTGTAGCGCAGCACATCGAGCACTATTCTCGACACGACGAGCGAGCCGCTTCGGTCGCACAGAGCGAGGCGAGGCGAGGGCCGTGTCGAGGTGATGAAGATGAGCTCGAGGAGGAGGAGGAGGCCACCTCGCGCCGCGACCTCTGATGCAGGGAGCCAGAGCGCTCAGAGTATTCCTGCAAGCACATAGCAAGCTGCACTGCTCCGCTCGACGAGGAGCGGTGAGAGGGCGAGGCGAGTTCCTCCAGCTCGTCCTCCTCTCGTCTTCGTCCTCCACCCAGCCATGGCCTCTCGCGCGATGAGTGCCAAGAGCGCAGCACGGCGCTTCCCACTCTACTCGTTCCTCGCCCGCGAGTCGCCCGCCTCGCTCCCGACCACGCCCGGCGCCGAGCCGTCCGCCTTCGCCGGGGCGAGCAACCCGTTCGCTCCCACCAAGGCCTCGCCCGAGGCGAGGTCCTGGACCGCACCACGGTACTCGCTGCGCCGCCAGAAGATGCTCCGCCGCGAGGCAGAAGCGCTCGGCCTCGCCGACGACGTCCTCCCTCCCTCGCCGCTCGCCAAGTCGTCCCCCCTCGCCTCGACCTCGACCTCGCCCGACCCGACACCGGCCGCCCGGCTAGACCCGGCTCGCAGGCGGCTCCAGTCTTCACCGCACATCCCGGCGACCAAGGTCCTCGACGCGCTCGCGCTCGACAAGTTTGGGCCGTACGCCGGCCGCAAGGGCGCCGCGTTCAAGGGCAAGCTGTGGGAGCGCAAGAAGGAGGCGCGCGTCGCCCACCTCGCCAAGCTCCTTGAGGGCGCAGACGCAAAGGCGGAAGCATGGCGCAAGGTGCGTCTGTCCCTCTCGCAGCTCACTCGCTTCCTCCTCGAGGCTGACCCTCGCACGCTCTCCCTCTTGTCGCAGACCCAGGCCGACGCCAAGAACAAGGGCAAGGCGTCGTTGCCGTTCTAGGTCACCGCTGTAGCGCTGCACCTGTATCATTACGCATCCCTCGATCGACCCTGCGCTGGCTGCTGCGCGCGCGCGAGCTATTTCAAGTCGGCGAGAGAGAGCGGCTCTTGCACGTCCGAGAGCGGCTCGAACGCGAGCCGGACATGCCTGAGACTGTCCTGAGAGCGTTGCACGAGTTGGATCAGCTGTGAGCGGCGTCGTTGGAGCGTGGATGAGCCAGGAACGTGCAGAGCGGCGCTTCCCTCCCTCCTTGCCTCTCGTCGTCGTCGAGCCTCGTCCGCATTGGCTGCGTCGACTCCTGCGCCATCGCTGGGCTCTGCAGCACACCTGCACGCGCGCGCCACCCCGCCAAGCGCCAGCGCGAGGCCGCACCGCCATCCCCGACCTCATCTCGCAACAACCCGGCGACTGCGACTCAGCCACCGTGAGTGCGCTTCCTCTGCCTTACCCTGTCCCTGTGGGTCATTGGAGCAGCGCAGAGGCGCTCGAGCTCCACCCTGAGGCCGTGCGCAGTCACTCGAGCGAAATCAGCTCACCCTTCCCCCGGCCTGTCCGCAGACCTCGACGACCAGCCCACTGTGGGCAGCTCTACGTCGCGTCCTCTCGTCTCGACGAATGGCATAAGCCATGGACGGCGCCGAGCTCGGAGCGTTGGACCGGATGCGCTCGCGCGACAGCCGCACCCGGCTCAGCGCCGACGGCCGCTCGTCCCGCCAGGGCGACGATGCGCGCGACGCCGCCGGGGAGCAGGACATCCGCGACAGCCTCGAGGGCGACATGGGCCAGGCGGGGCTCGCCGTCCTCGACGCACAGTCGCCCGGCGTCGCCGCTCGTCCACCTCGTCCTCGCTTCATCGACATGCCCCTCCCCGACCTCTTCCTCCCCGACCCGGCCCTCGAATGCCCGAGCCCCACCCTCATGCGGCGTCGTGCAAGCGCCGCACCGTCGCCCCGCCACCGCACGAGCGGCATCTCGGACGCCGACCGGCGCTCGTTCGCCCAGCAGGGCCCGTCGCCCTCGTCCCCTCCTCCCCGCACCCACTTCGACCTGTCCCACTCGCCTCAGGCGCACTCGCCCATCCCTCTGCGCCCGATCCTCCAGCACGCCACCTCGCCCATGCACCGCCCGGTCGAGGAGCACGACGACGCCGCGTCGATCCACCGCGAGCGGCCCAACTCGCCTGCGTTCGGCCCGCTCGGCGGCGACCTCGGCGACGAGCTCCTGACGCCGGGTGCGCGCCTCGGCCGGCGAGGCAGCGGCCGCGAGCGCCGCCGCACGCCGCACCCGCTCTACACGCCCGCGCCTAACAAGCACAAGCGCAAGCGGCGGCGCAAACACCGGCACGGCCGGCGCGCCGAGTCGGTCACGAGCGGGCGTTCGAGCCGCTCGGGCAGGTCGGGCCGCTCGGCGCGGCACAAGGTCCGGCGCGCGCTGCGCAAGGTCGGGCGGCGCAGGCGGCGCGGCTCGAACGCCTCGGGCACGAGCTCGTCCTCGTCCTCGTCGTCTAGCTCGTCGTCTAGCTCGAGCTCGAGCTCGTCTGAAACGACGTCGGGCTCGTCGCGGTCGTCGACGGCCGGATCGTCGTCGCGATCCCGCTCGAGCGCGTCGACCTGGGGCGGGTGGCGCTTCTGGCGCAACTCGTCGAGCGGCTCCTCCTCGTCGTCATCCTCGTCCGACTCGGACAGCGACTCCGAATGGGACCCGCCGACGCCGCACTTCACGCTCCTCACCCCGCTCCTCGCCCGCCCGACCCTCGCCTACCCCGCCCACCTCTTCTCCGGCGCGCGCGCCACTCCACCTCCCTCCGCCGTCCCTACCCCTCCTCACGCGCCTACGCCTACGCCTACGCCCCTCCAGGAGGGCACCTCGACCGCGCCCGTCTTCGACCTCACGACGGCGTCGACGCTCGGGCCCGCACTCGAGCGGCTCCAGGCCTTCTGGCTCGAGCGTCAGCAGGAGGACGGCCTCGCCGGCGACATGGGCGCAGGCGTCGGCGGCGCGGCGCTCGAGACGCCGTCGAGGGAGGAGGCGAGCTACTTCCCCTCGCCGTCCCTCGGAGCGGCGGCGGCGGCGGCGGCGGCGGCGGCGGCAGATCTCGACGAGGAGGACTCGCTCGGCGCGAGCGCTGGGACGACGGCTGCCGCTGCAGGTGCGCGAGGAGGAGGAGGAGGTACGTCGAGCGAGGCGGCGACGCCGGCCATCACGCCGGGCGTCGCAGCCGGGCCGGCTCTCGGCGCGCGCAGCAGGCTGCGAGGCGAGAAGCGCACGGCGCGCGCCGAGGAGAAGCGCTTCGGCAAGAACCGCGCGATGGAGCATGGGCCGGCGTGGTGGCTCGACGTCATGTGCCCGAGCGTCGCCGACATGAGGGAGCTGCGCAAGGTGCGTCCTCGTCCCGCTCCCTCTCTCCCTTCCCCCTCGAGCTCTAGCCCTGACTCGCTTCCTCCTCCTGCAGTTCCTCCCTCTACACCCTCTCACCATCGAGGACATCCTCCACCAGGAGACGCGCGAGAAGATCGAGTCCTTCGCCACCCTCGGCTACTACTTCGTCGTCTTCCGCGCTCTTGACGAGTCGTACTTCCGCTACACGTCGCCGACGACCTCGCCATCGAGCAGCACGGCGGCCGTCGACGCTATGGCGGGCGCAGCCGGCGACGGGAAGGACCGGCCGGCGGGCATCCCCGGCGCGAGCTCGGGACGGCGAGGGCGGGTCGACATCGTCGAGGGCGTCGGCGGCAAGGAGGGCGTCGAAGGCGTCGGTGTCGGTGCCGTCAACCTGTACCTCGTCGTCTTCGGCGACGGCATCATCTCGGTGCGTCCGCCTCTCCCATCCTCGTCGTGCAGGCTCTTTCGAGGACGAGGCTGACTCTCGCTCGCTCGTCCGCCCGCAGTTCCACTTCGAGCCTCTCGACCAACACGTCGAGCGCGTTCAGGGCAAGCTGCAGCAGTTCGGCATCTCGCGCAACTTCTCGTCGCGTGCGTCCTGCCCGTCCGCTCCATCTCTCGCTCACAGCCAGCTCGGAGCCGACGCCCCTCCTCTCGCGCGCAGACTGGATCGCCTACAGCCTCATGGACTCGATCGTCGACTCGTTCTTCCCCATCATGGACTACATCGAGGGCGAGTCGAACGAGGTCGACGCGTTCCTGTCGGACCCGCTCAGCGGCGGCAAGGAGCGCTCGGTCGGGCCCAAGGCCGCCCCGTCCGGCGTCGCCGTCCTCGCCGGCCGCAAGGTGTTCGACGAGTCGGTCGTCGGCATCATCGTCGAGGACCCGACCGAGGACGACCGCAAGTACCTGTCGAGCGATGTCTCGTCGGCCTCGATCAAGCACGCGACCGTCGAGCGCCTCGCGCCGACGACGGTCCTGCGGCTCCTGCCCCGGGTGCAGCTGCCCGGCGGGCTCCTGCGCATGCTGCCGAGCAGCCTCGTGCGCGAGACGACGCGCATGTTCAAGACGTCGATGCTCGTCGACCACGAGGGCGTCGAGCTGCGCACGCTCGCGCACGACAAGCCCGCCGACGGTGGCCTCATCCCGAGCGAGCTCAAGCCCGACGACAACCTGTTCAGCCAGACGCGGTTCGACCGGTCCGTCATGCTCAAGCGCATCACCGACATGCGCAAGCTCGTCACGGGCCTGAGCCGCCTCCTCGGGCCCAAGATGGACGTCGTGCGCGGTCTGCGCAAGCGCACGATGGAGGAGAACCTCGGCCTCTTCAAGAGCGACGCCAAGCACGACATCGCCGTCTACATCGGCGACCTGCAGGGTGCGTCCGCCTCTCCCCGTCGCCCCGCTCGGACCGCCTGTCTCGCCGCCGCTTCTCGCTGACGCCGCATCCCCTCCTCGCCCTCACCCACTCGCTCGCAGACCACATCGTCGCGATGCAGCAGTCGCTCGTCTTCTACGACGCCATCCTCGCGCACGACCACCCGGCGTACCTGTCGCTCCTGCGGTTCTCGCTCGTCGGCGCCAAGCGCGGCACCGACATGGCCCTCGTCAAGCTCTACATCGTCACGCTCACGTTCCTCCCGATCAACATCTGGACGTCCATGTTCGGCATGAACGCGAGCGTGCCGCACAACGGCAACCCGGACTTCAGCCACAACTACGCCGACGGGCGCAAGGCGCCGTTCAACCTCTTCATCGTCGTCGCCGTCGGGTCGCTCGTCGTCGCCGCCGCCGTGTGGCTCGGCGTGTGGCTCATCTTCCGCTCGAGCCGCAGGCAGGCAAAGCGCCGAGGACCGGCCATGAGATAGACCCCTCCCTCTCTCCCTCACTCGTTTCCCCCCCTCCCCTGTTGTCTGTATTCCTGCGCCGTCGCCACCTCGTCCAGCATTCCCCACCGTACCGATACCTGCTCCTCTTGATCCCTAGACCTGCACGCTCGACTGCATCTCCTCGCGCGCACCGTGCACCTTCTCGTCCTCGTCTCGCGCGGCTTCCTCGAGAGACTTTGCTTGAGCGCTCCTACTGATCCAGGTGGCTTCGGCTCGTGCGCAAACGGCGAGAAAGAAAGCGCTGTGAAAGCTGCGACGGTGCGCCGTCGTCGAGCGCGAGCAGATGAGACAGGCCGGAGAGGAGGAGAGCGAGCTCACGTCGCAGCAGAGAGCGGGCTGCACTGCACTAAGCCGCGCACAAGTGCTCTTGCAAGTCTACTAGCGGGCCTGCGCACCAGCACAGCGTGGTTGAGCGGCCGAGAGCCTCGTCGTCGTCGTCGCCCGCTCGCCTCGACACTGTCTCCTCCGCCCCGACCGCACCCGACGCCGCGCTACCAGCCATGGACCGTCCCACGCCCCGTGTCAACGCCGCCAAGCTCGCAGAGTACCGTGCGCCCGCTCTCCCTCGCCCCTCGCGCCCCGCCCCACCACCGCGCCTCGTCGCGCTTCGAGCCCTCGCTGACCCGCTCTCGGGGCGCACGCAGAGACGGGCAAGGTCGTGCGCATCATCGGCAAGGTCCTCAGTGTGCGTCAGTCGCGCTGCCTACTCCCTGAGAGGCCGCCGCGCTGACCTTGCTCTGCTCCTCCTCCTCGCGCGCAGCTCGAGCCGGAGCAGGCCCTCCTCGAGACGAGCGATAACGGCCAGGTCACCGTCAAGCTCATGAAGGTGCGTCCCGGTTCACTCTCCTACCCGAGCGAGCCACGCTGACTCGGCCGCTCGCCGCTCGCAGGACTCGAGCCTGTCCGACACCTTCGTCGAGGTGATCGGGAAGAAGAGCGACGATGCCGTCGTGACTGAGCTATCGAGGTGCGCTCACGTTCCTCTCTTCGCCGTGTCGAAGCTCGGGGCTGACGCAGGAGCACCCACGCGCGCAGCCAGAACCTCGGCGAGAGCATCGGTGCGCCCGCTCTCCCTCTCTCGCTCTCCCTCGTGCCGCAGCCGCTGACGACGCTCCCTCCCTGCGCAGACCTCGAGCTCGCCAACAAGGTCGTCGAGCTGACGCACGCGTACCCGGGCGTGTTCCCGACCAACGAGTGAGGCTTCGGCCTCCTGCGCTCCTTCCTCCCTCTCTCCCTCCCTTCGTCGTCGCGGTCGCGGCTTCCCCTCGATCCCGCGCCGCTTGTAGCTGTACTCCCACGCTGCCGTACCCCCTTCTCGTACCTGCCGTCGCCGCATCGGGTGTAACACCAGGGCCGTGCTTGCCTCTCGTTCGCGCGGCTCCAGGAGAAGGAGAGGGACTGTATCACGTTGCACTAGGCTAGGACAAGAGAGAGAGGAATCTCGCGACGTTCCGTAAGCCTCCCTCCCGAGGCGCACGAGGCACGAGGAGGGCTGCAAAATTACGACGCTGAGGGAGGTGGAGGAGGAGGAGAGGGGCGAGGGCGAGGGCGAGCGGGGGGAGGCGAGCAGGACTGGGTGTGCCGACGCAGGGCGAGCTTGAGAGCGTGAGCCTACGAGAGTCGAGTGACCAGCCGAGTGACAGGTCGAGGAGAGAAGGACAGCTCGCCGGTTTTCGCTCGTCGCGTCGACTTCATCGCTCCCTCGCACTTCGCACCGCACCCAGCACACCTCCTCTCGAGCTCCTGCACCCAGCTCGCCGCACCAGCCTCGTCACCACCACCCTCCACCAACACCACCACACCCCAGCCATGACGTCCCTCTTCGGCGGTGGAGCTCGCTCGGCGGCCCCCCAGGGCGCACCCGACCAGGCCCGCCTCGCAGAGGCCGCCATGGAGCTCGAGGCCGTCAGCGACTTGTTCACCCGCATCGTGTCGAGCTGCCACCAGAAGTGCATCTCGACCCGCTACGCCGAGCCGGAGCTCAACAAGGGCGAGAGCGTCTGCGTCGACCGGTCCGTCCTCGTCCCTCTCTCTCTCTCTCTCTCTCTGTGGGGCCAGTCTAGCTCGAACGGCGCAGAGCAGCATCCTCGAGGTGCACTCGCGCGAGCTGCGGAACCGCACGCTGACGCCGTCGACCTCCCTCCCTCCACCCCCTCCTTCTCTCGACTCGACTCCTCCCGCAGCTGCGTCGCCAAATACTTTGCCGTCAACGAGAAGGTCCAGGAGCGGCTACAGGCCGCCCAGGCCGGCGGTGCCCGCGTCGGCATGTGAGCCGGGCCCGGCCCGACGACGACGAGCGGGCGGCGGCGGAACGAGGTGCGGCCGGCTCGAGGACGACGACGACGACGAGCGAGCGAGCGAGCGAGCGAGGGGCGACGAGCAAGACAGCAAACCACGTACAGCACCTTTCCAGCACCATTCCCTCCCCTATCCTCTCTGTAACATGACCTCGCAACGCACTCGGCTCGATCCTGCGCGAGGAGAGAAGAGACTCGCTCGTGCGCTCGACTCTGTATTCCCTCCAGCCGCTTTTCGTGCTCGAGCGAGTACCTGCTCGAGCGTGAGGAGCAGCCCGCTGCAGCTGCTTGTCGTCGAGAAGCTAGCTCGTCGCCTTCCCCTCCTTCTCCCCGTCGAGCCTCTCTCTCGGTCGAACGCTCGGCTCGGTGGACCGCACGTGCACTGCAAGCGAGAGTGTCTACAAAGTACTGATAGAGAGCCACACCCCTCACGCCACCGCAGCCACGCTCGCGCACACCTCCCTCTCCTCGCCGACGCCCTCCACCTTGCGCAGCGTCACCTCGACCTCGACCTCGACCTCGCCCTCGCCGCCCTCGCGCGCACAGCTCCCGAGCGCCCTCGCGAGCCTCTCGAGGCCCGCCTCGAAAAAGTCGCTGCGCACGGTGAACGTGAGGCGGAAAAAGCCGGGCGTGCCGCCGTACGCTGAGCCGCGGCCCTGCGCGCGCGAGAAAGTGGATCAGTGCTTGCTCCTCTCTGCGTCTGCATGTCGAGAAAGAGAGAGCGAGGACGCACGAGGTTGACGCCGTGCCTCCACAGCACCCTCGCGAGCGCAGCCTCCTTCTCGACCTCGCTCGGACCCTCTCCCTCTTCCGCCGCACCTTCCATCCACGCGCGCAGGTCGACCCACACAAAGTGTCCCGCACTCGCCGGGCGGTACGGCACACCGTGCGCGCGCAGGAATGCCGTCGCGCGCGCGTAGGCTGCGGCGAGGCGAGACTGGTTCAGGGCGAGGAAGGCGGGGAGCGAGGGCGAGAGGAGGAGCGACGAGAAGAGGGCGTCCTGCGAGCAGGGGTGCATCTTGGTCAGCTTCTGAGCACGACGAGCAAAGAGAGAGAACGTAAGAGAGACGCACAGCGACGCTCGAGACCTTGATGAGGAGCGCGCTGCTCTCGATCGCGACGTGCACGTCCGGGTTGGCCTGCGACACGAGGACGCCGAGCCGGAGCCCGTTGCAGCCAAAGTCCTTGCTCGCACCCGAGACGACGTGGATGCGCGACGGCGAGCACCCGGCCTCGGCAAGAGGGTCGAGCGCGAGGAGCGACGTGAACGGCGTCGCGCACGGCTCGTCGGCGGTGGCGTAGGTCGACAGGGCGCTGCGCAGAGCTCGTCGTCAGTCTACAGCGGCGACACGTCGAGGAGGAAGAGGAGGAGACGCACTAGATCTCGTCGCTGATGAGGTGCAGCGCACGGACCTCGGCGAAGCGGCAGTAGGCGACGAGCGTCGCGCGCGGGTAGCAGAACCCGAGCGGGTTGTGCGGGTTGCACACGACGACGGCGCGCACCTTCTTGCCCTGCGCGGTGCACTCGGCGTACGCCTGCTCAAAGGCGTCGAGCGAAGAGGGCGACGCCTCCTGACCCGGCTCGAGCCGCACGCCGACGACCTCGACGCCGCTGCGACAGCCAAAGCTCGCCGCGAAGCCCGGGTACGCCGGGAGCGCAATGAGGATGACGTCGCCCGGGTCCGCGAGGACCGAGGCGAGCGAGTCGAGGATGGCCGAGCAGCCGCCGCCGCACAGGACGTGCTCCGGCTCGACGGGACGGAGTGCCGCAAAGTAGGACGAGTAGAGGTGACGCAGGGCGGAAAAGAGGCGACGTGAGCCGGTGAGGGCGGTGCCGTACTGCGACGAGCATCGAGAGAAGGAGCGTGAGCGGTCGAGGAGCGAGAGGAGGAGGAAGACCGGAACGGCGAGAAGGCGACGCACGGTAAAGTCGCTGTACTCGAGGGCAAAGTTGCGCTTGAAGAAGTCGGCGAGCCACTCGGTGCACAGGCTCTGCGCACAGGTCGATGAACGAGGTCAGCTGACAGCTCGAGGAGGAGAGGCGGCACCTCGTCTCGTCACCTCGCCGGCGGGAGCGCGACCCAGGGAAGAGGGACGACTCACGTTCTCTGCGACGCCGAGATTGATGAGGCCCGACGTGTTGAGGGTGCTGTACTGGCACTCGAACAGGGAGCAGCAGAGGAGCGGGGGCCGGACGAGTGCGCGCTGCCCGCGCTCGCTGAGGACGGGCGGCGCCGAGAGCGTGGGGACCGAGTTGCAGAAGGCCGACATGGTGCGCTGAGGAGCTTTGGAGGGCGAGTCGAGGTGCAGAAGAGAGCGAGAGGGGCGAGATAAGGCTGCGAGAGGCTCGCGCCGACTGCCGAAGCCTGTTGCCGGCATGCCACGCGAGAGGCGCCGGCGACGGCCTCGTGACCGCGACGGTCCCCACTCGAGCCGTGCGCCGTCGTCGAGACGTGAGCGAGAGGCGGCGGACGGGCTCGACGAGCTGCCACAGCCTTTTGAGAAGGTGGCGCCGACGCTCGGACCGTGCACGCGCTCCAGAGCGAGAAGCGGAAACAAGGAGCTGAGCGTGAGCCGGCTGCGCGAGCCCGCCGAGTCAAACTCGAGACGAGCAACAAGGGCGACCGGTCGAGGCCGGCGCGAGGAGCGACAGCGCAGAAGTGAGCGGTCGAGAGGCAAGCCACGCATGCTTCCTACCGAGCCGGCACGCTTCCCAGATGCCGCTTCGCTTGCTCGATGTCGTGCTCGCCCAGAGCCAGTCAGATTCCAAATCGGCTCGTAGCCCAAACGGGCCGCGGCCTCGCCTCGGCGCGCGATCGAGCAAAGCTAATCGGGGATACGAACGCGCGGCTAAGCTTTGATTAGGCGAGCAAAGCTAATGCCGATTACAGAAAGTCAAGCCGCCCGGCTTGTGCTCCTCCTCGCTCCTCGTCCACTCGCCCTCCCGACTGGGGCCCCGCTTGGCGACCTGCATCACTCGCCAGTACATCTGTGCTCCGCCTGCACCACCATCCGCCCTCGCCCACGGCCCAGAGCCACGTCGGCGCGTCCTCATCAGCGCACCTCGTCGACCGACCTCTCTCGACACCGACGGCGACTCGTAGACTGGCGGACGCCCTTCGACGAGGTCCGAGAAGGTACAAGACGCGCTCGAAGCAGGGCAGATGGGCTCTGCTGCAGCGGGTGAGCAGGTGCGTCCTCTTCCTCCCCGCTCCTCCTCTTGGCCCCCCTCGTCGGCCTTCTCTCGCCCTCGCCAGCTCCTCGAGACGCTTCGAGGACGTGACGATGAGCGAACTCGAGCCCCTCGCGCGCAGGGCGGTCACGCACGACGGGTGGACGGGCCTGACGAGCGGCGCTGGTGATGGCGGTCGACCTCGAGCGGTTCATCTCGGTCCTTGTACGTCCCTCCTGCTCACTCTTCTCGTGCCACAGGCTCGAGCATGCACTCTTGCACCTCTGTGAGCGGCGCGCTGACCTCGTTCACCGTGTGCGCAGGTCAGTCGAGCCCTCGATGGCACCCTCTTCCGTTCGCGTCTCGAAAGCTCGTCTCTTCGCTCGCCGGCCGCCTGCCGACGGCGCCGATCGATGCTCATCGTGTCTCTTCAGAAAGCAGTCGGACCCAGGCTGTCCAGAAAGCTCGTCTCGTCGTCCCTACTCGTCCCGGCGGCTACGCGAGCTGAGCCGTCGCGGATGGGTCCTACCGAGGCCGTACCCGCCCTCACGTGCCCCTGAGGGCCGCGGGTGCACTCTGGTGTGTCGCTCGCACGGACACCGCCCCTGTGGCGCGACCGTGCGCCCGGCCACCTCCTAAAAACAGGGGGAGACTGCGCACCCTCTCTCAAATGCTATCTCTAGATCCAGCGTGGTTACGGCCTGCTGCTCGCGCGCGATCGAACGAGGACGTCTTTGCGGTGCAATCGAGCGCGTCTCCTGAGCCTGTTGGTCCTGTAGAGCGCGAGCTGGACCGTTTCCCCTGCCTTCTCAAGTCGGATGAGACGGCGACGAGCGAGAGCTCTTTCTGCCGGCTCCTTGCTCAACGAGCGTGCTCTCTGGACCTTATCGAGTGTGCCCTGAGCGGGGCGAGCAGCGCGGAGGTCTGTGGGCGGCGCCATCGTCGCCGGCGCGCGGTCGAGGAAAGCTAATCGGGGATACGAACGCGCGGCTAAGCTTTGATAAGGCGAGCAAAGCTAATGCCGATTACAGAAAGTCAAGCCGCCCGGCTTGTGCTGCTCCTCGCTCCTCGTCCACTCGCCCTCGCGCATCATGCTCTCGCGCTTTGCAGCTCGCGCCAGCAGCGTCGCTGCTATCCACGCACCACGGGCACCATCACTTGCCGCGCCGGCCGCAACAGTCGCCTCTCGCCGTCGCCTCTCGTCGACGACCCCACACCGGCTCGCTACGTCGTCAACCTCGCCACGAGCAGGGCCGCGCTTGGTCGAGGGCAGCGCAAGAGCTACAGGTGTCGCGGTCGAGCTGCCAGGCGGGACCACCACGAGCTTGTGAGCCTGCGTCGTCCACCCTATCCGGGTCGTTTCGGCTCTCGGGCTTGGCGAGCTGACCTGCGCCCTTGCTCCCCTTGTGAATAGCTCGTACACCTGGCTCCGGGACCACTGCCGACAAGATCGCTCGTACCACCCGGCCACACGGCAGCGCCTCGTCGACACGCCCAAGGTGCGCCCGCCGCTCCCTCTCTCTTCGAACCGCTCGTGCACCGCCTCACCCTGCACTCGTCCCACAGATCCCTGCAGACTACCGACCAGACGCCGTGCGCTCAGATGTACGAGGCCTCTACATCACCTGTGCGTCCAGCTCCAGCTCTCGCTCGCCTTGCCTCGTCGCACCTGGCTCACCCTTGCCTCCTCACAGGGCCCACCTCTACCTTCGAGTCGACCTACGAGTCGTTCTTCCCCTGGTCCTTCCTCGCCGAGCACGCCTACAACCCGCCTGTCGTCCGACACGCAGACCTGCCGACAGCAAACTCGAGGTGCGCCGCCTCTCTCCGCGCTCTCAGTTCTCCAAGCGCAAGCTGACGGTCTGCCGCTCACAGCAAGGTCCTCTGGACGCGCGACATCGCTCCCGACATGCCGACCGTGACCTACGACGAGGTCATGTCGACCGAACAAGGCGTTTACGAGTGGCTCAAGCGCATCGTGCGTCCCCCTTCTCCGCTCGGACCCCTCGTCGGCTCGTCCTCACCTACTCCGGCCCCGTTCGCAGGATATGTACGGCTTCTCGCTCTGCTCGGGCATCCCCGGCACGCCCGAGGCGACCGAGGCCCTCATCCGCCGCATCGCCTTCATCCGCGAAACGCACTACGGCGGCTTCTGGGACTTTACCGCCAACCTCGAGCACGGCGACCTCGCCTATTCCGAGGTCCGCCTCGAGGCGCACACCGACACGACCTACTTCACCGACGTGCGTCGCTCTCGCTCCTCCTTCCGAGCCTGCACCGCTCTCGCTGCCACGTCAGGAGCTCGCCCACTGACCTTCCTCTTCCTCTCTCCCTCGTGCAGCCCTGCGGCCTCCAGCTCTTCCACCTCCTCTCGCCCTCGTCGACGCACACCGGTGGGCACAACCTCCTCGTCGACGGCTTCCGCGCCGCCTCGCGCCTCAAGTCGACGAACCCGTCGGCGCACGCGCTCCTCTCGACCGTGCCCATCCCGTCGCACGCCTCGGGCTCGGGCTCGGCCTCTCTCCCCTCGGGTGTGCACCTGCGCCCTCTCGTGCGCGTGCCCGTCCTCAACTACGACGAGCACGGCGAGCTCGTCATGGTGCGCTGGAACGGCGACGACCGCGGCGTCGTCGGCGGCGAGGCGTTCGAGGGAGACACGATGGACGCTTGGTACGAGGCGTTGAGGGCGTGGGAGAGCATCCTGCGCAGCGAAGAGGCGCAGCTGTGGAGCCAGATGGAGGTTGGCACGGCCGTCAGTGCGTCCTCTTCCTCCCTGACTCGACTTCCCTCCGTCCCCGAGTGCGTGCGTCTTGATCTGATGAACCCTTCCACTCGCTCGCAGTCTTCGACAACCTGCGCGTCCTTCACGGTCGCTCGGCCTTCAGCGGCGAGCGCCGCCTGTGCGGCGCGTACGTCAACGGCGACGACTACCGCAGCCGGCTGCGAGGCCTCGAGCGGCAGTACGGCGGCGGCGACTCGAGGCGCAGCACCCTCGGCGAGCTGCTGCGCGAGCGGTACGGCATCGAGCGCAGGGGAGAGGGCAAGGGCACCGTGTGGGAGGACTATCTGTAGTGAGCGAGCAACCTGCAGTTGACGACGTCGCTCTCCTCATTCGCACTCTCGCGCTCTTTCTCTCTCTCTCGCTCTTCCTTGCTGCTCGAGCGAGAGCGTGCAGATCTTGTGCCTTGGGAAGGTGCAGAGAAGCTGCCAGGTTGGCGAAAGCCGACCTGCCGCCGCGCTCGAGCCTCTCTCGTTCTTCGGCGTTCGTCGGATCGGTTTTCACTGATGCTGGAACGCTACTCTCGAGTCTGTGTGCGGCTGAGCTACTTCTTACGAGGCTCTCCTGGTCGGCCGTCCAGCACTGCACAAAGGAGCAAGGCGGGAGGAGGAGGCGGAGGAGGAGGACGAGGGACGCGCTTTCTCAGTGGCTGAGCACCCTCTTCCTCGCTCCTTTACTGCTCGATCGACCCATCGAGACGAGAACTCGACGATGGGACCGCTGTGCCCGGACCCTGCAGGGTGTGCTCGCTCGACTTTGCGCTCAGCTCCTGCCAAAGCGTACAGGATGCCGCTTTTGAGCTCGCAGTGCTGCTCTTTTCGGACTCGAGAAGCTCTCAGCCATCGTTCAGAAGCGACTGATTGAGCGTACTGCCTGCTCGAGCTCCATCTCGTGCGGCGGCCTGCGCGACTTCGCGGTGAGAAGGAGGCGAGGAGGAGCGGATCGTTCCAGTGCTCCTCTTTTCAAAGCTGTAGAGCTCTCGGTGAGCGTTTTGTGACGCCTACTGACTTGAGAGGACAGTCCATGCATTGCAAGACAGCGGGAACGTGTGAACTCGCGCGTCGTCGGACGCGCTCGGACCGCCTGGTCCTCGGACTTTGCACCGCCGCTTGTCGTTCATTTGCCCCTTCATTCTCGCTCTCGCTCTTCCTTGCTGCTCGAGCGAGAGCGTGCAGACCTTGTGCATTGCGTCGACGAGAGGCAAAGAGGAGGTCTGAGCGCAAGGGAGCGAGGAAAGCGGCGGGCCATCAAGGCGTCGCCGGCGAGCAGGTCAACTGGCTGCGGGGACGGGGGGGGAGTAGGCAAAGGCGAGCAGACTGGGTGAGGTATCGAGGGGGTATCACGGTGGAGGATGTGTGCAAAGAGGGAAGAGGAGAAAGGCGAACGAGCGATAAATCGAGGGGGAGGGGGAGAGCACGTCTAGGTGCGGCGAGGACGAAGGGCGAGGTTGCGAGGTAGGTGCGACAGGTCGAGTCTGGCAGTAAAGCACAAGAGAGGGGATGCAGAAGGGTGCGATGCGGTAGGGAGAAGGCGGAACGACGAGGAGGAACGAGCGAGGCGAACGAAAGAAAGGCGAGAGGTGGAAGGGGAGAACGACGGACGAGACGGATCACGCCGAGCCCATGCCCCAGCTGCCGAGCGTGCGTGCACACGTCTCGCGCAGGTGCTGCGCCTTGTCCGAGTCCCACATGCCGACCGAGAGGAACTCGCGCCCGTAGTGCATGCACGCCTCCTGGTGGAACTTGCCGTACAGGCGCGACGAGATTGACTCCTGCGCGCGATGGCAGAGCGTCAGCAAGGCGTCCTCGCTGGCATGCAAAGATAGAGAGAGAGCGAGAGAGCGAGAGAGAAAACGCACCTTGAGCTTGTCGGCCGGGTCCTCCTTCTCGCTCTCGGGCCTCTTCTCGAGCACCTCGAGCGTGTAGGCCCACTCGTCCGGGACGACCCACATCTCTGCGCCCGAGAGGTACATCTGGTAGACGCAGCTCGCGCGCACGTCGTCGAAGCGCTCGGTGCACCACGGCTGGCCCTTCTTGCTGACGACGACGAGCGGCGAGTAGTGCAGGTCGTAGTCGACGACGCGGTAGAGGTCGCGCCCGCCGCCGACGCCGCCGTCGACGCCGATGCCGGCACCGCCGCCCGACGTGACCTCGTCGCCGAGACGAGGGTCCGACGCCGACTTGCGCCACAGGTACCAGTTGGACGGGCCGTGGTTGACGTCCCAGCGGCGGTCGAACAGGGCGAGCTGGGCCGACGTCGGGTTGTCGTTCGACGGCAGGCGTGTGTTGACGAGCTGCACGAGCTGCTGCTTGCGCGCGGGCCATTCGTCCTGCGCGAGCGGGAGCGTCTCGACGAGCTGGTGGACGTGCTCGGCGGCGAGCGGCTCGAACTCCTCTGCCGAGACGCCGTTGAACGAGTCGGCCGGATCGAACTCGTCCGTGATGCCGAGCTCGGAGCGGAGCTCTGCGATGCTCGAGATCGGGCTCGGCCCGCCCGTTGGGTCGCGCACGAAGCCGAACGTCGGGACGACGATGGCGTCGCCGTGCGCCATGACGCGCTCGCGCAGGCTGCGGTCCGTGAGGCGACGGCGCAGGCCGCTCGAGGGCGTGATGCGCGCGTCGCCGGCGAGGAAGACGACGTCGGTCGGCGCGAAGAAGCGCGCGAGGTTGACCTGGTAGTTGCGCGCGAGCGGCTTGTAGATCATGCGCTCGCGCGCCTTGGCGAGCGTGCGGTCGGCGAGCGACGACGGGGCGCCGACGAGATGGAAGTCGACGAACTGCTCGATGAGCGGGTCGGCGTTGCGGAGGGCGGCGATCGTGCCGAGGAGGGCCGTGCGAGCGGCCGTGTCGAGGCGCGAGTGCGTCGTCTCGAAGACGAGCGAGACCGGGCCGCGCCAGTTGCGGACGAACGAGGGCAGCGTCGAGAGCCAGGCCTCGTTCGAGTACATGCACGCCGTGACGTCGTCCTTGTCGGGCTCGGCGGTGGCGGCAAAGGCGAACCTGCAGCGGGAGGGTAAGAATGAGTCAGCGACGACCGCGAGATGAGCAGAGCGAGGCTGAGCCGACGCACGGGATGATCTCGTCGTGCAGGTCCCAGTGCGCCTTGTCGTGCATCTTGGAGAAGCGGTACGTGTGGGTGAACGGCGTGAGCGGGTTGCTGTCGGGCGTCTGCATCTTGAGCGCCGACGCAGGCTCTGCGCACGAAGACCGTAACGTTAGTGCGTGTGTGCGTGAGGATCGAGAAGAGGAGAGGAAGGGCGACGCACTGTCCGGGTGCCCTATGCGCCGCACAGGAAGCCACGCGTCCTCCTCGGTCACCGCCTCGCCCTCTCCCGAGATGACGCCCTCGCCCGCACCCTTGCTCGATATCCACGGCAGGTCGATGCCCGCCTTGGCGCTCAGGCCGTCGGCGTACTCGCGCACGAGCTGCCACCCCTCGGGTCCGGCTCCCGCGCGTGCGCCGAGCTTGGCGCGCAGGGCGGCGAGGCGCGACGACGACGCCGCGTCCGACGGTGTTGATGAGGGTGACGGCGTGCCGACGGAGTGAGAGACGTAGAGAGTGAAGTGGAGGAGGGAGAAGAGGAGGTAGGCGATGGTGAGGAGGCGGATCGGAAGCGGGTACCGCTTGGCGGCCGTGCCGGCGCCGACCTTAGACGAGCCGTTGATCGGCGGCGACGAGAGGGTGCCGCGCTGGAGGGCGGGCGCGTTTTGGAGAGGGCGGAGGAAGAAGGCGAGGAGGGTCGACGGCAGGGCGAGGACCTTGGCGAGCGGCGTCTCGGGCTCGGCGGCGGGCTTGCGCTTCGAGCCCTCGCGCACGTCCTCGTCGCTGCTGTACGCCTTCTCGGACGCGGCGGCGCCCCAGTCGTACGAGCGCCAGCTCGTGAAGCTGTTGCGGGCGCTGCCGCCGCCGCCGCCGCCGACCTGGGGCGAGAAGGCGCCGACGTCCGTCTTGGGCGTGTTGAGGACGCTCGACGTGACCGGGGCGCACGCCGACGTGAGCGACTGCTGGCGCGAGTGGATGTCGGACCCGCCCGAGCGCGAGCGCTGCATGTCGTGCGAGCCGACGACCGACGTGTACGACGGCGAGCGCGCGACGGGGACCGACCCGGGTCCGTGCGCCGATGACGAGGCCGTCGGGCCGAACGTGATGGCCTGGTGCGACGGCGAAGGCGAGAAGGTGCGGCCGGGTCCGGGCGAGGGTACAGGGGAAGGGGGGAAGGACGACGGGACGGGCGAGCCGGGGTAGATGGGAAGGGGCGTCGCGGTGCCGCCCGACGAGACCGTGACGGTGCTCGGGGCCAAGGTGCACGAGCGCGTCGCCGCGTCCGGGGCCGCCGTCGCCTTGAAGAAGCCCTCGGCCTCGTCGCTCGCGGCCGAGCGCTCGGCGCCGATGCTGCTCCCGCGCGAGCGACCGAGGACGCCGACGCCGCTGTCGATGCTCGAGCGGGTGCTCGAGGTGCCGCCGTTGCCGGCGTCGTCGAGCATGAGGCCGAGGCCAACATCGGGTTGCTGCGCGAGCGCGGGCGGGGAAGGTTGGCTCGAGGGGGACCGCTGCTGCGAGGAGGATGCCGAGGCGAAGGCGGTGGCGGTAGGGGAGCGAGTGCTGATGGAGAGCTTGCGGGCACGCAGACCACGCGAGCTGTCGGGCGAGGGGCCGCTCGGGGCCGTGGATGGGGCGGGCGAGGGCTGAGCGCGAGAGGCGCCGGACGACGACCCGGTGGCCAGAGGCGACGCCATGGTGGTGGAGCTCGTCCGAGAGGTGGTCATGCAGGCGCTGTAGGCTGTTGTGCAGTACCGCACGGCGGGTGAAGACGGGCAGAGAGGGGAAGAGGGGGGGGAGAGGGGGAGGGGTGATCAGCGTCCGAGCCCTGCGTGACAGTGAGCGGGCGAGAGGGTCGCAGGCGCGGGCATGGACGTACCTTTTGCGCTCTGCTGTGTGCTCGTGGTCACAGCTGTCGCTCCACGCGAGGTGGGAGGAGGTGCGGGCCGACGAGGCTGGAAGGGGAGGCGCGGGCCCGGCGGAGTGGGTCCCTGTCGAGAGCCGCGGGGCGGGGCTGGTGCTGGTGCTGAGCGAGTGACTGGCGGTGCTGGACGCGCTCTCGCAGCGGTGCAAGGGTTGGCGGTCGAGGAGGAGGGGAGGGAGCTCGAGGCGGGCTCGGCCACAGCGACGAGGGGGGAGCAGGCAGCAGCAGCACGCGCCTTGTCGCACGCGAGACAACAACACTCGCCGCTCCTTTCTTCTTGTCCTGGCCACTCTCTCGACACTGCAATGCACTCGTGCGGCCTTTGTACCGACGGAGCCGCGCCGAGAAGCACCCGCAAGGTCGACTCGAGCGAGCGTCTCCTCCTCCCGACGAACCCATCTCGACTGTACTTGGCCGCGTTCGCCTTTGTAGGATGCGCACGGGCAGCGGGGCAGCGCTAGCCAAAAAGCTGCGGTAACGCTCGCCAAGAGGCAAAAACAAAAGCTCTTCGACCGGGAATTGAACCCGGGTCTCTGCCGCGTTGATCCGGTGAGGGATTGACAAGGCAATATACTAGCCACTATACTATCGAAGATTCGCTTGGACGCCGTCAGCCAGCTTGCCAATATAAAATGCTGTATCACCAGCAGGTGGTAAAAGCGGCCTCGCGTCGTGCTTTCTCCAGAACGACTCGACGCAAAGCGCTCCTGAATCGAGTCGCACGTCTCATTCGCCTTCGGGAGAGAGGCTTCTGCTGTCGAGCGGCGTCCGCCGACATGCGCACTCGTGCGCGCCGAGCACGTGAAACTCGGCGCTCAACTGCGGGAAGCAAAGTCGGGAGCGTTCGCCGACTGCGAGCCGCGATCGAGTGCCTCCTGTACGTGCTCCGAGGTCAAATCAGGCTCGCGCCAAGGCTCAGGAGCAAGGGCGAGGTAGGGCAGTCGAGCGCGGTCGCTCTGCGTCCGCGTCGTCTCCCTCTCCGCTCTCCCTCGTCGCACGCCTCTCTCGCCGAGGTAGCACGCACGATGCGCACACGCTCGCAAGCAGCAGCAGAAGCGCTCTCCAACAGCGTCGATCGACGTGTCGCCCTCTTGTGCCGCCTCCCCGCCGAGCTCCTCCTCGAGATTGCGCGCTCGGCGAGCGGCCCGCGCGACTCGTACCGGCAGTGGCTCGCATGGCGTCGCAACCTGCAGTCCTACTCGCTCGTCTGCCGGTACATGCGCCGCGTCCTCGAGGCGATGCTGGGCGAGGTCGTGTGGGTGAGCGGCTCGGAGCTCGCCGTCGACGGGACAGGGCGCGCGTTCCGGCCGGTGCGCGACAGGCTCGGCCCGCTCTCAAAGGGCAGGTCGGCGACACGGGTGAGCGAGCGAGTCAAGTGGCTGCGCATGGACGGGCAGCACCATCCGCCGAGCGGCGAGGACCTCGTTGTTCGCGACCGCACGCCCCTCCCAAGTGCGTCCCTCTCCCCTTTTCGACGTGCTACCTCCTTCTTTCGAGATGCTGACTCTGTTCCTTCGCAGTGCTCGAGACGCTCGAGCTCGAGCGGTGCGCCCTCGTCAACCCGGCGCCGTTCCTCCACCTCACGTCCCTCTGGCTCGACACGGTCGCCCTTCGCCCCGACGACTTTGCGCACCTCGTCACGCCCGCCCTCACGCCCAAGCTCAACTACCTCGCCCTGCGCTCGCTCGCCGACCCGGACAAGGTCAACCTGCGCCACAAAGGCGCGCCCGTCGTCTACTTCCCCGTCCTCCCGACCGACCTCCTCGCGCGCCTTGGCCTCCTCCAGGTCGACATGTCCGACGTCGCCTCCTTCCCTACCGACCTCTTCACGCACGCCGTGCCCGTCGTCGTCACCTGGCGCTTCTGGCACCAGACGCCGCCGTCGCTCCTCTTCCCGACGCTCGAGGGCGCGCCCAAGCACATCCAGGTCGGCAACATCTGCTACCCCGAGCATCATGGTCTATGGGTGGCCAGGACGTGCGGGCGGCTCCTCCCCTGGGCGCAGGCGGCGCCCCTCGCGCGCGACGACGACGACTACGACGGCCGCTCGGACCCTCGCACGCTCATCCTCCCGGACGAGTTTCGCGCTCGGTCCGAGGACGAGGACCGCGAGGCGGCGCAGCTGGTGCAGCAGGTCATCATCGAGTGCGGCAGGAGAGGGATCAGGGTCGAGTGGGCGACCGAGGGGAGGTGGGAGGCGGAGAAACGCCTGCACGGTGTGCTGCAGCGGCGTCGCTGAGCGCGATCGAGGGGAAGAGCGGAGCTTAGTGATCTTTGTCGGCGTGACCTGCATTCGAGTGCATTAGTTCGACTGGCTGCGCGGCTCATGCGCAACAGCTGCGAGAGCGAGAGAGCGACCTTCGCAAGTCGAGAGGGTCGGGTCGGGAGAACGGCGGTTTCGGTGCTGCGCTCTCGCTCTGCTGCCTCGACGAGCCTCTCTAGTACTCACAGGGTACGCAAGAGACATATTGGGGCCGAGCGGCGACGCTCGGGCGACGAGGAAGGGGCTCGAGCGGACCTTTGCTCTCGAGCGTTCGTCCTCTCGCTCTACAGGACGTGCAGATGCGACACCTTTTGGCAGTGCAGCGCAAGCAGAGGCTCTGTGAGCAACGAGGAACAGCAAGGTGGGGGAGAACTACAGGGCAAGAGCGACAGAGAGGCAAATGGGGCGTGACGAGGTGACGGCGGCGACAAAGTCCCTCTACGCGTCGCCCTTGTAGTCCGGCCTCAGCTTGCGCACCGTCTTGCCCGCAAGCCATATTTCTCTGTTGCGGAGTGAGCAGGACGGAGGGTGTAGGCGGCGCGAGGACGGGCGAGGGAAGGGGAGAGGAGGGGGAGAGGAGGAGGCAAACGTGGTCAGCTTCCGTCCCGAGTTCAGCCGCAACGAGCGCACGCACTGGTTGTCGATCTCCTGGGTCTCCTTGGCGAACGCCTCGCGGTAGTTCGGCTGGCCGTTGAACTCGAGCGAGCGGCGAGTCTCGGAGCCGTCGCGGACCGAGGCGTAGAGCTTCTCGAAGACCGGCTTGTTGGCGGCCTCGAAGATCGGGGCCCAGTCGAGGGCACCGCGGCGAGCAGTAGTCGAGCAGGCTGCGAGAGGAAGGCGGCAGGTGGAGAGGGAAAGAGGAGGAGGGAGAGGCAGAAGAGGGAGGCAAGGGGAGGGCGACGAGCTCGTCAGCGATCGTCCTCGCAATCGACGAACGCCCTCGTACAGAGCACGGAGAGATCATGAGGAGGAAGACACGCACCGTTGTACATGTAGTCCATGCCGTACTGGCCGATGAGGGGGAAGAGCGACTGGGTCGCCTCCTCGACGGTCTCGTTGAACGCCTCGGACGGCGAGTGGCCGTTCTCGCGGAGGACCTTGTACTGGGCGAGGAACATGCCCTGGATGCCTCCCATGAGGACACCGCGCTCGCCGTACAGGTCCGAGTAGACCTCCTTCTCGAACGTCGTCTCGTACGCGTAGCCGGTGCCGACGGCGACGGCGAGGGCGCGAGCCTTCTCCATGGCCTTGCCGGTGGCGTCCTGCCAGACGGCAATCGAGGCGTTGATGCCGCGGCCCTCCTTGAAGAGGGTGCGGACGGTGCGGCCCGAGCCCTTCGGCGCGCAGAGGATGACGTCGATGCCCTCCGGGGCGGTGACGCCGGTGTCCTTAGCGTAGACGAGCGAGAAGCCGTGCGAGAAGTAGAGGGTCTTGTCCTTGGTCTGCGGGCGAGCGAGCGAGGCAGACGAAAGGAGTGAGGGGGAGGAGGGTCAGTGCGGGCTCGCTCGCTCGAGGACGGCGACACGGCGACGGCAAGACGACGCACAATGAGGGGCTTGATGTCCTTCCAGGTCTGCGACTGGGCGGCGTCGGAGAGGAGGTTCATGATGATGGTACCCTTGGCGATGGCCTCCTCGATGGGGAAGAGGGTCTTGCCGGGCACCTGCGCGCACGATAAGGGCTCAGCGTCAGCGCATGCGCTTCGTGACGGCGTCGAGGAGGGAGAGGGGACGCACCCAGCCGTCCTCCTGCGCCTGCTTCCACGACTCGCCGCCCTCACGGACGCCGACGATGACGTTGACGCCGTTGTCGCGAGCGTTGAGGCCCTGCCCGTGACCCTGCGAGCCGTAGCCGATGAGGGCGAGCGTGTCGTTCTTGAAGTACTCCTGGAGCTTGGGGAGGGGCCAGTCTGCGAGAGGGAGAGTGGATTTGAGAAGGTCAGCTCCGTCCTCCTCGTCGTCGTCGGGGTTCCTGCGCCCGCCCAATCTCCTGCGACCGGTGGCTCGCTGTCCCCTGCGCCCTGCGTCCCGCCTGCCCGCCCGCCGTCGACCGACAAGAAGCGCGAGGCGCTATCGTGCCGCGGCCGCCTCGGCTCGCAGCTGCGCTTCCGCCGCACGAGCGTATCCTCGCCGACGCCCTCAACATCGGCCTTGCCCGCCCAGCTGGCTCGCCTGATGCGCACCGTCGCTAGCTCGTCCGCGCGGGCACCAAGCCTCAAGTGCGCGGCGAGACGGCGGCCAAAAAATTGCTGGAGTGGGGAGAGGGGAGCGGTTGACTCTCGACGCACCCGAGCGCTCGTAGACGGTCTCCTTGGTGCCGGCAAAGTCGAGGGTCTTGACGCCACGGGTCGCCTGCGCACATCGGGCCAAGTGATCAGTCTCCAGAGAGCCGAGGGGGGCGAGACGAGCGGAGAGACGACGCACCGACGGGGCCTTGGGCAGGGCGCGGGCGGCCGTGAGGAGCGAGTAGGCGCGGGCGGCCTTGGGAGTGGCCTGGCGGGCGGCCTGGCGAAGGGCGGAGACGGTGGCGCGCTGCATCTTTGCTGCTGTGCTGTAGAGAGAGAGCGAGGAGGAGAGGAGCAGAGGCGGCGAGCACGAATCAGCCCCGGAGCGACGCTCTCGGCTTGTGACGGCCGGCTCTGGAGCCTCGACTCAAAGTGCCCAAGTCGATCGGACCTCGCCCCGTCCGCAAGCTCCGGTAGCCGCTTTTCCCCTCGTAGCCAAGTCAAACAGCTCGCACGCTCGCTCGAGATGGAGGAAAGAGGGTCCGTGTAAAGATTGCAGTGGACAGAGCTGCAAAGGAGTATCGACAACGAGGCGCGAAAGAGAGAGCGAGACGCCTCAGAGCTCGAGGAACGACGACGGCCGGGGCTGGTTCGGCGCCGGCGGCGCCGCCGTGCGCACCGCGCTCGAGCGCGCCGAGACCGGCTGGCGCTGCTCAGAAGGTGCGCGCGACGATGGCGCCGAGGACGAGGCGTTCGAGCCCGTCGGGACCGAGAGGCCGTACGACTCGAGCCACTGCTCCTGCGGCTGCGGGCGAGGTGCAAAGGTCAGGCTCGAGCACGCAGAGCAGAGCGAGGCGAGGACCAAGGAGAAGAGGACGCACTCGCTGATGATGATGTGCCTCGAGAGCCTGCGACGACGAGGGCGTGAAGCCGGCCGAGAGGACCGACGCCGCCGACGACTCGTTGAACTCCTCGCGCTTGGTCGACGCGTACTGCGGCTCCCAGTCTTGCCCGTTCGAGCCGTGACCGTGCTGCAAGCATGAAGCAGGAGTCAGATGGCGAAAGAGAGAGGAAAGGGGCGAGAGGCTCGAGGGAGAGGGGAAGAGGGCCGAGCGCACCTGACCCTGCTCGTAGATCGAGCCCTGCGACGACGACGCCGAGTAGCCGCCGTGCGAGTCGACGCTCTCGAAGCTGATGATGCTGCGGCTGTCCGACTGGTCGTCGCCGCGGTCGAGCGGGCGCTGCGGCCTGCGCGTCATCGGCACCGCGATTCTTTGCGTGTTGCGCCTGCGCACACGGTCGTCGCCGTCAGCTCGGTCGTCTCGCAGCGTCGACGAGGCGAAGGCAGAGAGAGAGAGAGGGAGACACACATGCGGGTGTCGAGCGTGTGGGCGTCGAGCTGGAGCTGGCAGAAGCGCTTGAGCGGGTCGATCCGCAGCGTCGACGCGCGGCTCTTGCAGTGGACGACGTGCGCCCGGATGACGCTCGGGCGCTTGCCCTCGAAGCGGAAGCCGCAGCCCTCGACGCACGACTGGCCGCGCAGGAAGGCGTTGACGCGCTGGCGCGAGTCGCTCGGGAGGACCTCGAGGCCGTCGATGACGACCTTGTGGTACGTGCCCGGCGGGAAGACGAGAATCTCGCTGCCGTCGACCGAGTAGCTCGCGAGCTCTTGCGCGTCGACGCCGGGCGGCACCCTCGAGAGCGAGCCCTTGCGCTCGTTCCAGATGTACGTCTCGGTCTCGCCGTTGAGCGCGCGCGGCGGCGGGCGGTGCGTCGGCGGCTTGACCTTGGGGAGCGTCGCCCTGAAGCCCGTCACCTCGGACGGGAGAGCCGTGCCGGGCTCCTGCTCGTCGTACATGTTGCAGTCGTCGTGGTCGCCGTAGTCGGCGTAGCCGCCGAACGACTCGCCGCCGTCGGTCGAGTAGCCGTTGTAGGACGACGACGAGTGCAGGTACGACGGGCGAGGGTACGGCGCCGACGTCTGGCGGTGGTGGAGGCGGGACGAGGCGGCCGAGTCGCTGCGGCCCGAGAGCGAGGGAGCCGGGCTGGCCGAGCGGTACGCGAACGCCTGGCGGCCGTGCAGCGAAGGGTGCTGCGCCAACGCCGTCGACGAGTTGGTCGGCGTCGGCTGCGCGCCGGCGTAGTGCGGCGGTGGGACGGGCAGCTCGGTGTTGATCGGCGCGAGGAAGTACTGGCCGACCGTCTGCAGCGGCGCGACCGTCGCGTGCCGGCTCGACTCGGGCTGCGCCGTCGGCTCCTCGCCGTAGTAGCTGCCGACAGGCGCTGGAGCGTACCCGGAACCGGCCGGGTGCGCCTGGTGCGCGTGCGTGCCGCCGCTCGTCGACTCGCCGCCGCCGCCGAACGAGAGGCCGTGCAGGTTGGCGCCGAGGTTGCTGACGGCGGTCGACGGTCGAGATGAGCTCGGCAGAGCGTTGGCTCGCTTCAGACGGTCTGCGAGGGCGCTCGAGTGCGAGTCAGTGAGCTAGCTCGAGGCGAAAGTCGGAGCGAAAGCGAGACGGACCGTGCACAAAGCGAATCATCTCGCCGATGAGGCCATTGGGCGAAAGCGTCTCGTGCGTTCGAGCTGCGGGCACCGAGTGAGAGAGTCAGCCTCGGCTCGGGAAAGGCAAAGGCTGCAGGCTTCAGAGGAGAGAGGGACGCACGAGACATGAGGAGGTCGACGAGCTCTGCCCAGCTGACGAGCCACTGCCCGGTGCCGGGCACGTCGACGAGGAAGCCGTCACCGTGCTGTGCGGGCTTGAGCTGCGCGGCGGGAAGATCTGGAGCGGGACGAGCGTCAGCGTTGCTCGACTGCGCCAAGGCCGCCCGGGCTGAGAAGGAGGACGACGCACGAGACGAGTCGATGCTGGAGGCCGCAGAGGGTGCACGCGACCGAGGCGAGGCGGGTCGAGGAGGTGGAGGAGCGAAGCCGGCGCGAATCGGCGGCGAGTGGCGCGTTGGTCCGGAAGGCTCGAAGCGCTCGAGGGGCGGTGGCTCGGCGGCGACGACGGCGGGCTGGTCGTGGCTCATGGCGGGATGCGGGTCGGGCAGGGCGAGCGTTCGAGCGAGTCGACCTTGTGCGTGCGGTGCGAACGGCGATCGAGGGTGTCGGGGCCTCGTCGGACGAGGCGGAGGGAAGTCGAGGAGGAGGTCGGGTGCGAGTCGGCGTCCAGCGCGGTCCGTCGCGTGCGAGGGCAAGGAGGGATCGCAGGAACCGAAGTCTGGCGAACACGGCGCGCGGAAGCAGAGCCAAGCACGAATCGAGTGCGAGCCTCGTCGACGAGCGAGCCATCGTCGCCTCGTCCGCCCGCTCCGGCACCTCCTGTCGGCGACGGCCCCGGAACTTTTGTGCTCGGGCGGCACAGCTGAATGGGACACCGAGCCCGGAAACTCCTGTACGCGCACGAGCCACGGACGGACAGGAGAGGTGTGCGGACGGTCGAGAGAGAGAGGAGCGTCCGGGTTGGTTCGCCCGCCGTGCCGACGGCCGCGGCGAGTTCGGGCTGTGCAGCGAGTCGACAGGCAGGGGCTTCTGCTGCGCGCGAGAGCTCGCTCGCTGCTGCAGAGCGTGCCGGGCAAGCCGCAGGCCCGCCGCGTCCTGACCGGCAGCCGCACGTCGCCGTCGCCCTAAGGGCAGAGTCCGGTCGAGCTGGACGCCGCGCGAGGTTGCCGCTCTCTCTCTCTCTCCCTCTCCCACCATACCATGGCTGCTCCAGCTCAGCAGGACCGCAAGGTCCGCCTCGACCTCGTGCGCGCTGCACCCGACCAAGTCCTCACGCTCCGGCGCGTCCTCCACTTCCTCGCCGTCGTCCTCCCCCACATGTGTGCGTCCTCCTCTCTCCCTCGACCGCTTGCACGGCTGACCCAGTTCCCGCGCCCGCAGTCATCGTCCTCCCGATCCGTGTCATCCTCGCCCACACCGTCCTGCGCTGGCGCTCGCGCTCTGTCCGCGTCCTCGGCCGCCCCGCCCTCGCCGACTTCGTCGTCAAGCTCGCCCAGTTCATCCTCAGCCGCCTGCACGTCGCCCAGTCGCGCATCATCTTCAACCGCGACCGGTCCTACAACCTCGTCCACGGTGGGCCCTACTTCAAGGGCGCGCGCGACTGGGTTACCCGGGTCGAGGTCAACGGCACGGCCGGGCGCTGGATCGCGCTCCCCGGCACTCGACGCGCCGAGGACCAGGTCGTCCTGTACTTCATTCACGGCGGCGGCTTCGTGTGCGTCCCTCTCGTCCGCTTCGCCGAGCCGCTGAGCAAGCGCACCTGGCTGACCTCCCTCCCTCTCTCTCGCAGGCTCGACACGGGCTCGAACGCCCAGGACATCTTGCTTCACGCCATGAAGGCGCTCAATCTCAAGAAGAGTGTGCAAGCCTCGGTCTTCTGCCTCGACTACCGTGCGTTCGAGCTCTCCTTCTCTCCTCCTCGCGCGCTTCCCGACTTGACCTCGCCCCTCCTCTCGCCGAAACAGGCCTCGCGCCCGAGTACAAGTACCCGTCGCAGCTCATCGAGACGCTCGCCGGCTACCACTACCTCGTCAACACGCTCGGCATCAGCGAGGACAAGATCGTCGTCGCCGGCGACTCGGCCGGCGGCAACTTGGCGACCGCCTTCCTCCTGCACCTCGCTCGTCCGGCCAAGGAGATCTACGTGCCCGAAGAGCTTGGACCTACTCCTGGTCGTCCCGGCGTGAGTCCCTCCCGCGTCGGCCGTCACGGTCGAGACGACGCACTGACCCCCTCTTTCGCTGCCACGCAGGGCGCCCTCATCATCTCGCCCTTCGTCAACCTCGCCTCGCGCTCGCGCTCGTCGTTCGCCAACACGCCTCACGACTTCATCGAGCTCGGCGGCGGCTTCCGCGCCGCGTGCGACTACCTCGGCGTCACGCCGCCGCCCTCGTACCGGTTCCCCGAGCCGTCGCTCAACCCGCTGTACCAGTTCACGATGCCGCGCGCGCACCCGCCCGTCGACGGCGAGAAGCTGCACACCCTTCACGGCTGGGCCCACTGCGAGGGCATCGAGTTGTTCCGCTCGCCGTACGTCAACCCGGTCGTGCAGCGCGACGCGAGCTGGTGGAAGGAGGCCATGCCCGACGGCGGCAAGACGGTCGTGACCTGGGGTGCGTCCCCCTCTCTCAGGCTCGTGGAACGAGGACGCAGCTAACGTCGTACCTGCAGGCGGCAAGGAGATCTTCGCCGACGACGACAGCGAGTTCTTCCAGCGGCTTGAGAAGGTCCGTCTCGTTCTCCTATCCCTCGTCTGTCTCGAGCCCTTCATGAGCGCCACCAGCAAGCTCACCATGCGCAAGAGAACGCTCTCGCTGACGATCGCCCTCTCGCATCCGCAGGCCGGCGTCGCGCCAACCAAGGTCTTCAAAAAGTTCGGCGCGCACGACTGGATCCTCCACGACTGGGTGCGTCTCTCCTCTTCCTCTCACACCCTGTACGACGTCGAGCCCGAGCTGACGCCGCTCCTTCGCGCGCAGAGCGTCCCGACCTCGTGGCGCACCAAGGCGACCGGCCCCGAGAGCAAGTTCACGTACGGCCTCGACGCGATCGTCAGCCTCCTCTCGCGCGTCGCAGCCGACGCAGCCACCTCCTCCTCGCCTCGCACCGCTCGTCGCTCGGCCGACAAGAAGCAGCCGAGCAAGATCGAGAAGAAGCCGTC
>Ga0308169_10001102_pt1 | contig 33509 bp, 31 predicted proteins | sample PhyBR1_2_FD_202139 | JGI IMG/M metagenome (GOLD analysis project Ga0308169, IMG submission 202139) | Phyllosphere microbial communities from UC Gill Tract Community Farm, Albany, California, United States - DLSLSB.R1 | ecosystem: Host-associated > Plants > Phyllosphere > Unclassified | place...
GGAGGGAGGAGGAGGAGAGGGAGGCGAGCCGGCGATGAGGGGCTGGGCGGGGGGGTGTGCTGGCTCGAGTCGGTGTCGAGGCTGGTGCTAGGGTCGAGCTAGCAGCTGGTCGCCGTGGTCGGGTTCGAGGAGAGGGAGGGCCCGCAGCGCGAGCTCGAGGACGAGCCGTCGCCGACAAAGGCTCGCCCCCTCGCTCGTCGCTCTCTGCACCACCAGAGCCTCCAGAGCCTCCAGTGCACCCACCACCACACCATGGCCTCGACTGCCTTCACCGACGAGTTCACCTTGAACCACGGCGGCCTGTGCTTCTTCGTCGACGTCGACCCCGCCTTTGACCACCAGGCGCGTCCCATCTCGCCCACCTCGTCCTCCCCAGCCCTCCCGGGTGCCTCGATCCAGCACTGACTCGCTCCTACCGAACCAGGTCTCCGAGGCCGCCACCGTCCTCGCCCGCTCGCGGCCAGAGGGCGACCGCTCCGCCTTCATCCAGGACCTCGTCGACCAGGCCACCGCCGCCCTCCCGCCCGCACCCGAGCCCACCCACCGCGACGTTGACGACGACGACGAGCACGACGACGACGAGCCCGCAAAGGCCCTCGACACGCCCGAGTCGCGCCAGGCAAAGCGCCAGGTCGTCGCCCACCTCGTCCACGCCCTCGACGGCCACCGCCTCGAGGCCACCTCGGACAAGGAGTTCGAGGGCCTCGCCAACCTCGTCCTCGCCCTCGTCCTGTCGCACTACACCCCCACCGACGCCGAGTACCCCTCGCTCCTCTCGACCCTCGCCGACGCCCTCACCACCACCACCTCCTCCTCCTCCTCGACCCCTTCCGCTAAGGCCTCGGCCGCACCCTCGCTCGCCGCGCGCTACGCCTCGCTCGCGACCCTCTTCAACGCGCTCCCGACCGACGGCGCCGCCGACCTCCGCCTCTCGCTCCTCCTCAAGCTCGTCGCCTTTGCCGCGTCCAACGACGACCTCGCCGTCGTCGCGCCCGCCCTCGCAAAGCTCGAGCACTGGCTCGCAGAGTGGAACCTCGGCGCCGACAAGAGCGACAGCGCCGTGCGCGACGTCGTCGGGCACCTCGTCGCCCAGGGCCACGCCAAGCAGGCGCGTGAGCTCCTCGCGTCGCACCTCGCCGCCTCGCAGGGCCAGTCGAGCGCCGCGCCCGAGCTCGCCGCGACCCTCGTCGCCCTGTCGCTCGCCGCGCCCGACGTGTACGACTTCCACGCCCTGACGCCGGCGCGCGTCCCGGCCCTCGCGTCCCTCCCCTCGTCCCTCTCGACCCTCCTCTCGCGCTTCCAGCAGCAGTCGTCCTCGTCGTCCTCGCCTTCCTCCTCGTTCGACATCCCGCAAGACGCCCTCGAGGCCGTCCCCGGCGTCGCGCTGAGCAAGGCCCAGCTCGAGCACAAGCTGCGCCTCGTGCAGCTCGCCGACCTGTGCGCTGAGCGCGTCGGCCAGACGGTGTCGTACGACGAGATCGCCAAGGCGTGCGGCGTCGAGGCGCAGAAGGGCAGCGAGGAGGAGAGCGAGGAGGTCGAGGGCTGGGTCATCGATGGTGCGTGTCTCTCTCTCTCTTCCGTCCCTCCCTCCCCTGTCCCTCTTCATCTCCTTCGTCTCCCTCTTCACCTGTAGAGCATCCTACTGACCCCTCGCACGCCAACGCCCGCAGCCATCCGCGCGTCGCTCCTCCTCGGCCGCCTCTCGCAGCCCTCGCGCACGCTCGCCGTCTCGCGCGCGTCGCCCGTCCAGGCCTTTACGCCGCAGCACTGGGCCACGGTTCAGCAGCGCCTCGAGGGCTGGAAGGTGAGCCTCGGCCGCGTGCGCGCGAGCGTCGACCGCGCGCTCGGCGTCAGCACCGGCGCGGGCGCGGCCGAGGTGGTCGGCGGTGGCGACAGGCGTCGCGGCGGCGAGCAGCACGACGACGAGCAGTAGGCGAGCATAGACCGTGTCTCTCTGTCTTCCCCTCTTCCCATGTGTTTCTCTCTCTCGCGGCCCTTCCTTTTCCTCCCCCCTGTGCAACGCAAAACGGCTCCATTGCCCCAACTTCTAGCTCGCTCTCGCTCTCGGACGTCGCAGTAGAAGAAGAGGAGAGAGTAACGTATGCCTGCAAGCCGGTGCGGGCGCGAGAGCGGGCGCGAGAGCGGGCAATACAAGCATCATTAGCTCGAAACTGTAATGCGGGGTCGGTTCGAACCCGACTCGGGTCGCGGACAGGCAGCAAAACGATTGAAAGGGGAACTGATTAGGCGAAATTTCCTAATCGGAATAGCTTTGCTCGACCGCGCCGACGACGATTGCGCCGCCCACGAGGGTTCGCGCGCCTCGCCTCGTTCACGATGCACTCGACAAGGTCTAGAGCAGCGGCACGAGGAACAGGGCCGTCAGGAAGAGCGCGCGCTCGTCGCCCTCTCGACCCAGCTTGAGAAGGCCAAGGAACCGGTCCAGCTCGCGCTCTACAGGACTAACAGGGTCGGGAGAAGCGCTCGATTGCACCGCAGAGACGTCCTCGTTCGATCGCGCGCGAGCAGAAGCGAGAAGGTGCTACGACCCGCCGCCGGCGAGCCCGACAAAGTCCTCGAGCCGCACCTTGTGCCGCTCGACCGGGTGCTGCACGACGATGCCCGCCCGCACGAGGAACGCGACGAGCTCGGGTGTGTACGACCCTGTGCCGTCGTTGGGTGAGGGTGCGACTACGGGTGCCGGAGACGAGGAGGGCGAGGTGTCGAGCCAGGGGTCCGAGGGAAGGAGGACCGAGCGGTTGAGGAGGACCTGCGAGGCGAGCGAGGAGGACTGTGAGCACACTCCGAACAGCCTGACGCACGTCGAGCTCGCCGCGAGCTGCGGCAGGCTCGGCGAGAGCGAGGGAGAGCGGCGCACGCACCTCGAGCAGCTTTTTGACCTGGAACGCGCGCGTCTCGGCCTCCTTGTCGGCCTCGACGACGCCCGGCACCGCACCGTCCTTCTCGTCGACGCTGTCTCCTGCTGTGTCGTCGAGGAGGGACAGAGCAGGGTCGGCGCGGATCCACTCGCCGAGGTGGAACGCCGACGAGGAGGAAGACGAGAGGACCTGCGCGCAGCGAGGCAGCATGTCAGGGTCGTTCATGACGCTGAACGAAGAGCTCGAGAGGGAAGAAGGCGCACCTTGCTCAGCCGCCGCCGCTTGGTCGCTCGACCTCCCTCTCCCAGACCCGCTCGGACCCTCTCGTGCTCCTCAGCACCTTCGTCCCCCTCCCTCTCGCCCTCTCGCTCATCTCCTTCTCGCTCGACCTCCTCCACCGCCGTCCAACGCCCACGCGCAGGCACCCTGAGCGCGAGCTGGTCGACAAACTCGACGAGCGCGCGCTGCAGCGCCTCGGTGCGGCGCGAGAGGTGGTGCACGAAGCCCTGGGTGCGGCTGCGTGCAGGCAAAGCGGCCAGGAGGAGTCAGTAGCAGGTACGACGCTTGGAAAAGAGATGAAGGGAGCGACAAGGACGCACAGGACGAGAGCGTCGCCGGCGGCGCGAGGCGAGAACGAGTCGGCGGCGGTCGAGGCGCGGGCTGCGAGGCTGGCGTACAGGGCGGTGGCGTCTGAGAGAAGTACTTTGTCTCTGCGCGCGAATGCAGAGCAGAGTCAGTCGACCGTGACTTCTCGAACGGGACGGGACGGACGAGCTCGTAGATACGGACGCACCTCTCGAGCGCTGCCTCCTCGTCCTCTTTCCGCTCCGTCTCCCACAAGGTCGCCTTCTCGAGCTCCTTAATCGTGTTGACGACCTCGAGGCGCGCCTGCTCGTTCGTGCGGAGCTCGGACGTGGGCGCTGCGGGCCGGGCTGCGAGAGCGCGAGAGGCCGAGATCAGCGTGGATCCACGGCGAGCAGCAGATTGGCGTGAAAGGAGGACGTACTCGAGCGTAGGACGTGAAGAGACGCCGCGACGGCTGCGAGCTCGAGCTCGAGGGCTGCGACGCGCTGCGGGCATGAGAAGGGTCAGCCGGTCGGGCGCCAAGTGGGGAGAGGCGACTGTTCGAGCGCACCTTGAGGGCATCGCTGGTCTCCTCGGGCCCTTGCGGTAGCCGTTCGAGCTGGTCCTCGACCTGTCGCAGGCGTAGCGGAGTCAGCGGGGCGAGAGGCGAGGGAGGCGGAGAGGGAGAGGGAGAGGAGCGCACCTGGAGGATCTCGCACCGCAGCAGCTCGTTCTCGGCGTCGCACGCGGCTGCTTCGGCCTTGTGCCAGTCGATGGGCTCTGCGATGGCGTCGACGCCGTTGAGCGAGGTGTCCATGTTGGTGTGGGTCGAGTTGGCTGACGACGGGGTGATGAGGTCGAGGGCGGGCGTGGACGGGGCCGAGAAGCGTTGCGGCGGTGTAGGGGTGGCTCGAGGTGGCCTGATGAGGCTCTGGTGGTGCACAGCGCGGCCTGCAGAGCGACGCAGCCTGGTGGTCGAGGCGAGCGACGGCGAGCTCCTCCTCTCGCTCGGCTCAGCTCGCTCACGCATCTGGCTAGCACTCGACTGCTGCCAGCTTACCCGCAGGAGCATGCCCTGAGTCACGCTACTCCGCCACGCCATGCGCTCAACGGCCCGCCTCGCCCTCCACCACCTCCTCCCGCCGCGAGCCGTCAAGGCCCACGACCTCGAGCCGCTCCCGCCCCACTCGGTCATCTACTCGACGGCAAGGATCACCGAGAAGAAGAGCGTCTTCCAGGGTCATGCCGTCAGCGTCAAGTCGGTCGACGAGGTGCGCTCTCCTCTCGCTTGCCTCCCCGTCTCGGTCGAGCGGCAGCTGACGCGCTTGCTCTTCTGCAGGCTACACTCGCGCTACAGCACCTTCTGACGGCAAAGAAGATGAGCAAGGCGTCGTGCGTCCTCCTTCCACCCTCTCCCGGCTGTCCCGCACGACCTCGCTGACCCTGCTCCCCCTCCTGCTCGCAGGCACCAAATTCTCGCTTGGCGCCTCTCGTCTTCGTCAGCGTCAGCAAGCTCGACACCGACATGCGGCAGCGACTGCGACGGCGAGCCACCAGCGGGCAAGAACCTCCTCGACCTGCTCAACAAGCTGGTGCGTCGGCGTCTCGCTCCCCACGGCTGCGAGCACAGGTGACTGACCCGCACTTACCCTGCAGGACGTCAATGATGTGCTTCTCGTCGTCACCAGGTGGTACGGCGGCGTGCCGATGGGTCCTGACCGCTTCCGGGCCATCAACACCGTGCGTCCTCTCCCTCTCTCGCTCGTCGACGATTTCGTCAGCGGCTCGCACTGACGGTCGCTGCACGTACAGGTCGGCAAGAACGCTCTCGCTCTCGGCAGCTTTCTCGCGCAGGAAAGCAGGACGGGCAGCAAGACGCAGGAGTGAAAGTGCAGGAGAGGCTCGAGAGCCGGATGAACGACAAGGGGAGGCAGGACGAGGACAGAGTGTCTAGAGGGGTGGCTGAAACAGAGGAATGCGGGTATCGACAATAGAAAGGAGAGCACAACAGGTCTGGGACCGCGAGAGAGAGTGAGGAAAGAGGCAGTCCCGCTGCCCGGCTCAGCTCGCTCACGCCTCGTCCTCCTTCTCGCCCTTGAGCGCCGCCATCCTCTTCTCCCTCCTCCTGCCCGCCGTCCGCTCGCTCTGCACGACGAGCACGTACTCGGCCGCCGCGCTCGCCTCGCCGAGCAGCAGCGCCGTGCCCGCCTCGCCGACCGCTCGGCGGACTTCGCTGCTCGCGCACACGCTGCCCCTCGCCACGCCGCCTTCGAGCAGCGCGCGCGACTCGGTCCGGTGGCTGGGCGCGTCGACCCGCGAGCGCCCGACGAGCACGAGCGTTGGCTCGGCGAGCCCGCCAACTCGGCGCCGCAGCGTCCCGAGCGGGAACGCCGTCTGGACGCGCTCGACGCGCAGGACGCCCGCAGCGGTCGTCGACGCGAGCGCCTCGAGGGCCGAGAGCGCAACGTCGTCGGCCGTCTCGCTCGCGAGGCCGTGCGGCGCGTGCAGCGAGCCGTAGTGCGTCTCGCCCGCGCGCGTCGTCAGGCCGTGCCCGTGCCCGTGCTGGTGCGTGAACGTGTGCAGGTGCGACAGCGCCGGCGACGCGAGCGGCCCGGGGCTGCTGCCCTCGCCGCCCGTCTCGGTCGGCTTGACCTCGAGCGAGTCGGCGCCGCCGACCTGCTCGACTTGCGCACGGTCCTCGATGGTCGGCTCGGCCGCGCGCTCGAGGACGAGGACGGTCGCGCTGAGGGCGCCACCTGCGCGGCGAACGAGCTGGGCGAGGAGCGACAGGCATGCGCGGTCGTCTGCGCCGCCGAAGAAGGGGAGGAAGAGGTGGCGGGGTGCGGCCGAAGGCGAGATGGACGCGGTCGACGAGCGGTCGAGGAGCACGCCGACGTCGCAAGACGTGTCGAGGAAGACGTCGCGCACGAAGGCGGCGAAGAGGGGCGCGCCGGCATTGGCGGCCGAGTTGGCGTTGGCGGTCGAGGCGGAAGGGGCACCGGCGGACGGGTTGCCGAAGAGCGCCTCGAACGGGTTCGGGACTGCAAGCGAGCAGATGTGAGTCAGCGAATCTTCAACAAGGGAGAGAGGGAGAGCGAGGCGGAGAGAAGGAGAGAGCGAAAGGACGCACGGAAGGACTCGACCATGCCCGGCTGCGCGATCTCGCCCTTTCCGCCGCCGAGCCGCCACGACAGCAGCAGCATGTCCTGCTCACCCTCCTTGGCGCACCGCGCGACCGTCTCTGCCCAGTTCTCCAAGCCCGTCATGGCAAACTCGCCCCGCTCGAGCGCGACCCTGCCGGCAAACAGCGACGCGAACGTGCGCACGAGCGCGACGAGCGGGTCGCGTGCGAGGTGCGTCGCCGCCTCCTCGGACGCGAGCATGACGCCCGACGTGCGCTCGGTCAGCTCGACGAGCCGCAGAGGGGTGACCGAGAGCGGCGCCGTCGACGAGGGTCCGGCCGTCGGCGCTCGAGGTGCCGAGGTCGCGCTCGCCGTTGCCGTCGCCGAGGAGGCCGTCAGGAGCGCGTCGTCCGTCTTGAGCGTGCTCGGCTCGGCGCCTGCAGGCGCTGCAGCCGTTGAGGACGACGGCCCAGCGGTCGAGCTGCCCGCCGCGAGGAGGTTCGTGAGGACCATGGCGCCGCCGAGCGCCTCGAGTTGGTCGAGCACGATGGCGAAGCGCGTGCGCTGCTGCGAGACGCCGCCGAAGCCGGGCTTGTCTATCGACGACGACGAGCGGGCGAGGTCCTTCGAGTCGGAGCTCGAGGCGGCGTCTCGGGCCGAGGGGCGTACGTGAGGAGGGTAGAAGGCGAGGGCGAGAGGCGTGGCGGCGAGGGTGAGGACGCTGCAGAAGGTAGAAGAGTCAGCTCGTAGAAGAAGAGGGAAGAGAGGCTCGTGCGCGAGGGGGAGCGGCGACGCACACAGCCTCGAGGACCTGTCGGGCAGGGAGAGATTAGTTTGGGGCTCGACCACAAGCATAGGCAGAAGAGGGACGCACAAAGATGGAGAAGACGGTCTGCGTGATGATGCCCGCCGAGAGTCCTTGTCCGAGGACGATGAGCTCGATCTGCGGACGCGGCAAAGAGGTCAGCCTCGGCCGTCGGCCGCCTTGAGAGGGAAAGAGGACGACGCACCAGGCCTTTGGCGCTCATGAGCGAGCCGACAGCGCCTGCTTGGCGCCATGAGAAGCCCGTTGCGCGAGAGGCGAACGCGCTGCCGAGGAACTTGCCGAGGAAGGCGACGACCATGACGCAGACGGTCCAACCCCTGCGCACTCGTCGTGAGAGTCAGCAAGGCTCGAAAGTTGACGAGAGAGCCGAGCGCAGGCGAGGAGGAGGTGAAGGGAGAGCGAGGAAGGACGTACCAGATCGTGCCCGTGTTGAGCAGGGTCAGGTCCGTGTTGAGGCCGCTCGTCGCAAAGTACAGCGGCAGGAACAGGCACAGAATGAGGTCCTCGATCTTGGCGGCAAAGTGGTGGCCGAGCGAGCGAGGAATGATGAGGCCGACGAGGAAGCCTGCGAGGGTCCGAGCGTCAGCTCGAGCCGAAGGGCGACGAGGGCGCGCAAAGAGGGAGCGGACGCACCGCCGAAGATCTCGCTCGAGCCGACGACCTGGGCGAACCATGCCGCGACGAGGACGAGTGCGAGTACGGCACACACATAACCCTGGGTCGGCCCGTCGGCCCGGCTGAACGAGCCCGTCTTGCGCGCGAGCCAGACGAGGGCGGGTCGACAGATGAAGTAGAGGAAGAGCCACCTGCAGGTGCGCGGCGTCAGCACGACGTTCAACGGGCCCGAGGGAGAGAGAAGGAGGGAGACGACGCACAGGCCGACGAGGCAGCACAGGACGTAGACGACGACGACGCCGCTGCCCGAAGAAGCTAAGGCAATGGCGAGCGACAGGAGGCACCACCCGAGAACGTCGTTGACGACGCCCGACGCGAGGACGACGAGGCCGACCGGGTCCTGGAACAAGTGCAGGTCGCCGAGGATGCGCGACAGGACCGGGAACGCCGTGATGCTCATCGACGTCCCGATGAACACCATGAAGGTCGTCTTGGACACGTCGTCCGGGACGAAGGCGCCGTAGAGGCCAAAGCTGACGCCGCACCCGAGCGCGAACGGGAGGAGGAGGCCGGCGGTCGAGACGGCTATGGTCGGCTTGGCGTTGCGGCGCAGGAGGCTAAAGTCGACGTCGGTCCCGACGCAGAACAAGAAGAGGACGAGGCCGAGGTTGCTGATGAGGGTGAGGTAGCTGATCGACTCGGGCGGGAAGATGTTCTCGGTGAAGCCCGGCACGCGCCCGAACGCTGTCGGCCCCAGGAGGATGCCGGCGACGATCTCGCACACGACGCGCGGGACGCGGAACCGACCAAAGACGAAGGCGAGCCCGCGGCTGAGGGCGAGGATGATGCACAGCTGGACGATGACGAGGAGGAGAGGGCTGTAAGGGACAAGAGGTCAGGTCGGTCGAGCGGCTGAGAGCCAGCGAAAGTGGACGCACTTGGACGTGTTGACGACGATGGGGTTGTCGCCGTTGAGGATGTTGATCGAGTGCCCGCCTGCGTGCGTCGCCTCTGCGACGGTCGTCGAGAACGTTTCGCCCACGGTCGCCGTCGCCGTGAAGATGACGGAGCTCGCCATCGCTCGAGGAGCCTCGCCGGGCTTGCAGAGGCTGCTGTCGGGCTGTTGACGCGCTTTGAGCGGCTCGCTGGCTGGATCGACGGGGTGTGCGAGTGCGTGAGGGCGAGCGGGGTGCCGAGGAGGGGGACGGGGCGGGGCAGATGAGCGCGGCTGGCAGTGGCGGTGCGCGGTCGGCTCTAGGCCTGTCGCGGTGCGTGTGTGGGTCGCGTCGAGCAGGCGACTAGCTCGACTGAGAGTGGTGGAGAGGAGCGAGGACGAGAGCCGCGTCGTCGGCACCGCCTCTTGGCCCGCCTCTCGCTCCTCGTTGCTGAGGCTCGTGCCGAGGAGCGTGCGCTGCGCTGCTAGACTCGCATCGCGTGCCCCTCGATCGTCAAGCTCGCTGACCGGATGCCTCCTACCGAGGTGAGCCGCCTCCCTCGCCGCCTCCCATCTTCATCAGCTCCTGCGCTCTGCACAACGACACGACCTCGTGCACAGGCTGACGCGTGCCCTCTTCCTCCAGCAGTGACCCTGCGAGCGACTCGACCGCCTCGCTGGCAGCGCTGCGCTGCGGTCGACCATGCGTTCCCGCCGACCTCGCCGCGCTGGGCTGACGAGCTGCCCTACCTCAGCACCTCCTTCCTGCAGCCCAAGGCCCGGCCAGGTAGCTTGTGCGTGCTAATGTATCCGCTCGGCGAGCGAGGCGAGTCGAGGCGGCGTCGACTTGCGGCCGCTCGGCGATGCCGCTCCTCTCGCCTCTGCGCTCCTCTCTCGCTTCTCGCGCTGCTTCTCACGCTCGAGAAACCTGCCGCTCGGGTCCCTCAGCGACCGAGTGAGCGTCGAGCGAGTCTCTGGAAGCACAGCAAAAGGCGGCTGCGCCGGTCAGGGCGGCTGGACGAGCCAGAAGTCAGGCATCAGCGTCTCGCCTCGTCGTGCTCAAGCTCTCCTGCTCGCTCGGTCTGACAGAGAGGGGTACAGAACGACGTTGCAGCTAGCTCAAGAGAGAAGGAGACGAAGACAAATGGAAGAAAGACGAGAAGGACGAGTAAGCGTGAGAGAGGGGATCGAAGGACGCCGAGTGATCGAACTTGAGCGTGTTGATCTGCAGGATCGGTCGAGCGTCAGCATCGATGCGCATGCTCTGCTGCGCGAGGAGGAGAGCGAGCAAGCGCACCTCGGTTCAGCCCTTGACGACGCGGCGGCTCCACTCCCCGCCGAAGCCGTCGGGCCCTTCACGGCCCGCGAAGCCCTTGGCGAAACCGGCGAGCAGGTCGAAGAAGTCGTCGTCGGCATCTTGAGCGGCTTGAGCGGCGGCGGGAGCTGCGGGAGAGAGAGGGGGCGGGGCGGGGTGGGAGGGTCAGGTTGCGCGGCTTGGAGGAACGAGAGGACGCTGAGCGGGACGCACCTTCCTCGGCGGGCTCGTCGGCATCCGCGCAGCCCCAGAAGCTGCCGTCGTCGACGTCGTACTTGACCTCGTGCGCTGCAGGGGCAACCGGCGTCAGCTCGTGCACGAGGTGGGGAGGGGAGAGAGGGAGAGGGGACGCACCGGTGAGCTTGTTGGCGGGGGCCTCGGGATCGTTGCTCCAATCGCCGAGGACGAACTGCTCGGTGACCTCGGCGGCCGCGGCGATGAGCGAGATGGCGAGGGCGAGGACGACGAGGAGGAAGCGGTGCATCTGCGAGGAGGTCGAGGGGGTCAGCTTGCGCGACTGCGGCAGGGCAGGGACAGGGAGCGCACTGTCGCTGGCGAGGAGGTGGAAGAGGTAGAGGGAGGAGAAAGAGAGCCGAAGAGCGAGCGCAGCGATCGCTCGCGCCGAGGCGAGCCTGCGACTGCGGAGACGAGCGTGAGAGACGCCCTCGGAGCAGGATGCACACCCTCGAGCGGCATGAATTAGCAAGAGCTGCAGCTTATGCGCCTATTCCGAGCTGCCCTGCGTGCGTTGCGAGGGAGGGAGCGACCGGCGACAGGTCGCGCGAGGGAGGGAGGAGGTGCCGCCTCGTCGAGTGGCCGAAGCAGGCCTGAAGCGGGACGTAGAGCTGAGCTGAAGGCGTCGTGCTGACCTGCGACTGCTCCTGTGTCTTCCCGATGCCTGTGGCGAGTGTGAGAGGTCGTCGCGACGTCGTCGTCCTGCTCGTCGCTGATGAGGAGGGGCCGGGGTCTGGTGTGTCGGCGAGGGCTGGTGACTGGGCGCAGGATGCTGTATCGGTATGTACAGTGCAGCTTGTGCACGTACAAGCAGGGCTGGTGCAGCGGCGTTGGGGCAAGCAACGGAGCCTGCTCCCTCGGACCTCGTCTCGGCTCTCGCGCTCTCGGACGGCCCGCTCGAGGCAAGACTCTGTCGAACGCAGCGAGAGGCTAGAGACAGAGAACCTCGTTTCCATTCCAAGCCAGTCTAGCACACACCCGCAAAGCGCGCCTCGCCTTCTCGACCGTCTAGGCGCCGAGCTTCTTGAGGATCTCGTGCGTGTACTGCTGGGTCGTGGCGTTGCCGCGCAGGTCACCAGTGACGAACTTGCCCTCCGCGATCGTCTGCGAGCGAGTGAGAGGGTCAGCGGGCGCCGGAACAGCGGCGAAACCCGATTTTCGGAGGCTCACCTTGAGCGCGGCCGACTCGATCTTCGCCGCGGCGTCAAACTGGCCCATGTGCCTCAACATCATGCACGAGCTGAGCAGGAGAGCGGTAGGGTTGGCCTTCCTGCAAGCGGGCGAGACGAGGATGGTCGGGAGGGGAGGGGGAGGGAGAGGAGGAGGGCGAGGGGGAGGGGAGTCAGTCCGCTGAAGGCCGCCGACGGCCCGCCGACTGCTCGCAGGCGTCAAAGAGAGAGCAGGAACGTACCCCTGGCCAGCAATGTCGGGTGCCGAGCCGTGCACGGCCTCGAAGATGGACGCGTCCTTGCCGATGTTGCCCGACGGCGTCAAGCTGCAGGTTGGGCGGATTCGTCAGCAGCGCGCTCGACGTGTGGTGCGTACGTGCGAGAGGGAGAGGAGGAGGACGCACCCGAGGCCACCGATGAGGCCGGCACACATGTCGGACAGGATGTCGCCGTACAGCTGCGGGCGGGCTCGACGTCGTCAGCTGCGCGCTCACTTCGCCCCTCCTTGCGCACAGGAAGGGAGACAGGACGCACGTTGGGCATGACCATGACGCGCTCGGCGTACGGGCCCGGGTTCTGGACGATGCGCAGGCAGACGCGGTCGAGGAGGTCCTCGTCGTACTTGACGTCCGGGTACTCGGGCGCGAGCTCGCGGCACGCGCGGAGGAACATGCCGTCCGACATCTTCCTATAGGTCGGAAGGAGTGGAGGAGAGCGTCAGCGAGGCAGGAGCGAGAGACAGAGCGAGGGAGGGAGGAAGGGGACGCACATGATCGGCGCCTTGTGGACGGCCGTGACGTGAAGGCGGTTGTTGGCGCGGGCGTACTCGAAGGCGTAGCGGGCGACACGGTTCGACGCCTCGTGCGTGATGAGCTTGATCGACTGGACGACGCCGTCGACAACCTCGTGCTCGATGCCCGAGTACTCGCCCTCGGTGTTCTCGCGGATGATGACCGTGTCGACGTTGTCGTAGGCCGTCTTGTAGCCCTCGACCGAGCGGCACGGGCGCACGTTGGCGTACAGGTTGAAGGTGCGGCGGAGCGTCAGGTTGAGCGAGACGTGGCCCTTGCCGACTGCGCGCGGTGCGGGCTCGAGGTCAGCCGGGCGCGCTCATGAGGACGGCGCGAAGGAGGAGGGAGGGGACGCACTCGGGGTGGCGAGGGGACCCTTGAGGGCGATCGTGTTCTTCTTGATGCTCGAGATGGCGTCGGCCGGGATGGTGGAAACGCCGTCGACGAGGATGGGCGCGACCGAGACCTCCTCCCACTTGATGGGGACCTTTGCCGTGTTGAAGATCTCCTTGACCGACTCGGCAATCTCGGGGCCGATACCCTGTTGCGCGCAAAGGGGCGAGGGTGAGCAGGTCGGGCGCGACGACAACCGCGACGACAACACGAGCGGGCGAGACAGGGCCGTTCGAGGAGGAGAGGAGGACGCACGTCACCGGGGATGAGGGTGACGTTGGTGGTGCCTGCAGAGGGGAAGAGCAAGGAGTCAGCCGCGGTGCAGGTAGGCAAGCAGCGTGAGAGATGAGCGAGAGAGCGAGGCGCACCATCCGGGTTGGTGTTCGGGACAAAGTTGCCCGTGCCCTTGTTGGCCGGGGTCGCGTAGGCGCGAGTGGCCTGTGGACGGTGCGAGTCGCGAGGAGGGGCAGGTGCACGGTGCGAGTCAGTTGCGGAGCGTGACAGGGCGAGGCATTGGCGGACGAGCGAGGAGATGGGCGAGAGGGAGAGGGAGAGGGAGCGAGGGAGGGAGGGGAAGAGGGACGCACGGGGATGGCGCGGGCGGCCGAGCGGAGCGAAGTGCGAGCGAGCATGGTGGACTGGCTGGAGTGGTGCGAGCTGGACGAGGACGGAGACGAGGCGCAGCTCGGCGTGGGAGCTCGCGCTCTCTCCGCGGAGGCGACGGCCGCCGTCTTCTCGGGCTGGACAGGCCTCGTCCTCCTCGTCGACCTCTCCACCGCCCTACCGCCCACTCAGGATGTTCCCCAAGCCTCAGCTCCTCCGCCCCGCCACCTCGGCCCTCGTGCGTCCCACTCTCTCATCCCCCCCCTCCCCTCCCTCCTCCTCCTCCTCCTCCTCCTCCCTCTCCTCCTCTCTCTCCCCCTCGCCTCGCCTCGCGTCCACCGACCTCGAGCAGCCTGTACTGACTCTCACCCTGCCCCTGCTCCCGCCCACGCACCGCACCTGCACCCTTATCGCTGCGCTCCTCCAGGCTGGCCAGGCGCGCACCGCGACCACGCTCGGCGTCAACATCTCGAGGCCCACCCCGGTCGTCCCAACCAAGGTGCGCACCTCTGCCTTCCCTGTCACTCCCTGCTTGCCCTCGCCGCGCTGCTCTGCGCTCGCGCGAGCCGCTCGCTGACCTCGTTCGCCCTCCTCCCTCCCTCACCTCCTCTCGCTCTGCTCGCAGTACGGCGGCGTCTACTCGGTGCGCTCGTTCGCCTTTGCTCTCCTTCGTGGCTGTGCAAGACTGACGACGAGCTCGCCCGCAGGTCACCCTCATCCCCGGTGACGGTGTCGGCAAGGAGATCACGCAGTCGGTCGAGGAGATCTTCGAGGTGCGCTCTCTCTCTCTCCTCCCGCTCAAGAGCGCGAGCACGACCACTCACATATCGAGCAACAGCACGCCAACGTCCCCGTCGAGTTCGAGAAGTTCAACGTCTCGGGCGACACGACCGAGGATGCGGCTCTCTTCAAGCGCTCGATGGACTCGCTCCGGAGGAACAAGGTCGGCCTCAAGGGTGCGTTCGTCTTTCTCTCGCTCAAGCCGACTCGAGAGAGAAGGTGCGCACGTCGAGACTGACCCGGCCTCGCGCGCGCAGGCATCCTCTACACCCCGGTCGAGCGCTCGGGGCACACGTCGTGGAACGTCGCCATGCGCCAGCAGCTCGACATCTACGCCTCGGTCGTCCTGTGCAAGTCGGTCCCCGGGTTCCCGACCCGCCACCGCGACGTCGACTTTGCCATCATCCGCGAGAACACCGAGGGCGAGTACTCGGGGCTCGAGCACCAGTCGTCGCCCGGCGTCGTCGAGTCGCTCAAGATCATGACGCGCCACAAGACGGAGCGCATCGCGCGCTTTGCGTTCGACTTTGCCATCAAGAACGGCCGCAAGCACGTGACGGCCGTCCACAAGGCCAACATCATGAAGCTCGGCGACGGCCTCTTCCTCAACACGTGCCGCCGCGTCGCCGAGGAGTACAAGGACTCGGGCATCACCTTCTCCGACATGATGTGCGTCTCCTCTCTCTCTCTCCTCTCGTCTCGTCGAGCGCGCAGCCTTCGCCCCGACCTCGTCGCTGACGCTCTTGCCTCCTCCTCCCTCTCCCTCGCAGCGTCGACAACACGTCGATGCAGCTCGTCAACCGCCCGCAGCAGTTCGACGTCATGGTCATGCCCAACCTGTACGGCTCGATCGTGTCCAACATCGGCGCAGCGCTCGTCGGCGGCCCGGGTATCGTCCCCGGCGCCAACATCGGGCGCGAGTACGCTCTCTTCGAGCCGGGCTGGTGCGTCCCTCTCTCGCGCTCTCGGTTTGCGCGTGCAGGCTGTTCCCTCGCCGTCGAACGCTCGAGCGTGCGGCGGTGCCGGTGCGGTGAAGGTGGGGGCGAGAGAACCCGACTGACGCTCTCTCCCTCTTGCTCACAGCCGTCACGTCGCGAAGGACATTGAGGGTGCGTCCCTCTCTCTCCTGCCTCGTCTCGCTGTACAGAACGAGCTGCTGACGAGCTTGCTGCACCGCTCGCAGGCCAGGACGTCGCCAACCCGAGTGCGATGCTCCTCTCGGCGGCGATGATGGTGCGTCGCTCGCGCTCGCCCTCTCCGTTCCGAGACTCGCTCTCGAGCCAGTCAGCTGACGGTTGATCGTACTCACGCTCACAGCTCCGTCACCTCGGCCTCGACGCGCACGCCAACAACATCGCCGCGGCGACGTACGGCGTCATCGAGGCGGGCAAGGTGGGCTCGCGCCTCCTCCTCGTCCCCCCTGCTCCGCCCCCAAGAGCTGACCCCTCTCACCTCCTCCTCGTGCAGATCCGCACCCCGGACATGGGCGGCAAGAACTCGACGACCGACTTCACCCAGGCCGTCATGAAGGCGCTCAAGTAGACGGCGGCGGCGGCGCTTCCTCCTCATCCTCCTCTTTCTCTCTCTTCCATTCTTTACCCTCCATCCCTTCCCGGTACGGTAGCAGCAGCAGCGGGGCCTCATAAACGATGTCTGTTCACCTAGCACACGGCGCGCGTCGTCGAGAGCGAGAGTGGGAGCGCGAGTCAACTCGGAGCTGCGAGCATGTACAAGGTCGGCTCGTTGCTCGTGAACGGCTCGCTCAAGGCCATCTCGGTGAGCTCGACGCAGCCGTCACTTGTCTGCGAAGCAGCAGCGAGAGCGACGAGAGCGAGAACCAGCCCGCGGACTCCGGCTCCGTCCGCGTCCTCATCTCGTCCAAGCTCCTGCGCCGTCCTCGCTCTCCACCACACTATCCAGCTCTCGAGATGGCTCGCCTCTCGACTCAGCCCGCTCAGCAACCTCAAGCGCGCCCCATCGCGCTGCGCTCGGGCTTCTACGCCCTCCCGCTGAGCGCCGGCAAGGTCCACCTCTTCGCCCGCGTCCACCACCACGACGACCCGACCGACGACGACGAGGCGGCAGCACCCGGCACCCAGCTGTTCGTGACGGGCTTCCCGCACGGCGCGACGGCCAAGGGGCTCAAGGCGGCGCTGGGCAAGGTCTGGGGCGACGAGGCGGCGGTCAAGGTGCGCGAGGTGAGGATGCTGCCGCCGCCCGAGGCGGACGGCGAGGGTGCGGCCGTCGTCGGCGTGCTCCAGAAGGAGCTCGCGGCGGCCGAGAGCGACGCCGAGGAAGCCTACCTGCCCCTGTTCGACCCGTCCGCTGTCGCCAACTCGACCCTTTCCTCCTCGTCCACCTCCGCCATCGCCACCTTCTCCTCGGCCCCGACGTTCCCTCCCCCTCCCTACGACGCCTCGACCCCGCTCACCCTCCCCGCCGCGCCCTCGTTCCTCTCGGCCGCGCGCGCACGGCACACGCTCGCGCGCCCGCCGCGCTCGCTCGTCACGTCGCACGTCGACGCCTGGATGCGCACGTTCGACGCCCGGCGCGCGGCGAGCCTCCCCGTCGGGTACAGCGCCGAGCGCGCCCAGGCGCAGCGCGAGCAGGCGGCGCGCGAGGCCAAGAAGCTCGCCAAGCAGGCGCGGCGCACGGGCAAGGCGGGCGCGCAGGCGGCGCTCGGCGACAAGCCCAAGGAGGGCAGCGCGGCCGAGGCGCTCGCGCGGCATGCGGCGCTCCAGGCGCGCATGGCCGACCCGAGCTACAACCCGGACGAGCTCGACGAGGGCGAGTGGACGACCGTGAGCCGCGGCGGCAAGCACGGGCGGAGCTTGCTCCCGACGGGCGTCGAGCCGACCGTGCAGGGGTACGGCGGCGTCAGCGTCAAGGTGGCGGGCAAGAAGCGCGGCGCGACCAAGGGCGACGAGGACCTGCGGCGCGACGCCGGCATCAAGAAGATCGTGGGCGAGGGCTTCTACCGGTTCAACAAGGCCGACAGCCGCCGCAAGGGTGCGTCCCCTCTCTCTCTCTCTCTCTCTCGCTTGGCTCTCTCACGAGCTCTCACGCTGACGTGTGTACTTGTGCGCGCAGAGCTGGCCAACCTCAAGACGCGGTTCGAGGAGGACAAGCGGCGGGTGGACCGGATGCGCGGCGGCGGCCGAGGAGGACGAGGTGGCAGCAGGGGCGGCAGCAGCAGCGGCGGGAGGGGTGGACGAGGAGGGAGGTTCAAGCCGTACTGAGCGCTGCAACCTGCGACTCGAGCTGCCCGATGAGACGAGCTGCCGACCGTCCGTCGCCCCTCGGCGAGGAGCACGCACCTTCGGGTCCGTCGCCGTCACTCGCTTTTCTCGCACGACCTCGACGACCAGCGCATCCCAGCTCTCGACCTTGCTGCAAGCCGACCAGTACCGCCAGCCCAACACAGGTGCGCTGTCGCCCTCTCGAGCTCCCACCCCGCACCGCCTCATCGCTCATCGCCGAGCTCCGCTTGCAGGCCTCGCACACCTCGACCACCGCCGCAGCCCCGCAGCCGAGCTCCGCGCCTTGCTCCAGAGCAGTACAAGCTCCCTCGACCCAGGCGGCGCAGCCTCTCGAGGTGGTGGCCGGCCAGCGATGGACCCGAGCCCTTCGACCTACGCCGATCTGAGCGACCTCGCCGTCGACACGCTCAAGGCCAGCAGCGCACTCGTCGACGCACATCCAGCACCTCGCCTCGCCACGCCGCGCAAGCGCTCCCTCGCCACGCTGCCACAGAAACGTCTCTCGACCGCGAGCGCGCTCGCCGAGTCGCTCACGACCCCGCCGCCGCCGTACGAGACGGCGACCCGCTCCTCGTCCCCTCCTCCCTCACCGTCAGCACACCGAACCCGCACCCCTCGCGCCCGGCCTCAGCCTGTACCCGCTTCGGCCGACGGCGACGGCGACGACGACGAGTCGGACCCGACGAGCGACTCGGACGACCCCCTCAACCACCTCCTGCGCCTCACGGGCTCGCTCCTCTCGACCTCGACCTCGATCCTCGCTTCGTCGACCGCCCTTCACTCGTCCCTCTCGCGCCTCCTCTCGTCCGACGCCGTCGCCCGCCCACCCCACCTCGCCCACGCCGACTCGCGCGCAGAGCTCGAGCTCCGCAGCGGCGTCGATGCGGCGGACCGCGCCGGCGAGCGTCTGTCGCAGCTCGAGAGCGCGACGGAGCGCTGGGCGCGCAGGGCGAGCGCGCCGCAGGCGGGCGCGAGCTCGAGCGGGACGTCGAGCGGGCGGATCGCGCGCGGCGAGGCGCCGCTCGTCGGGCGGCAGGAGCACGCAGAGCGGCCCAGGACGCTGTACGCGACGGCGACGGGCGCAGGGTCCGGCTTCCTCGCCGGGCTTGCCGGCGGCGCAGAGGGCGACCAGGACGAGGCGGCGGGGAGCAGGTCGGAGGAGGAGCGACCGGGTCCGCCTGCGCACGGCGCGCCGAGGCCGATCCAGCGGTCGGCGAGCGCGGCGCAGGACCTTCTCGGACGGTTGGCCGGGCGGGAGCTGCCTGCGAGCGCGGTCGAGGTGGAACGTCAAGTCGACGACGGCGACGACGAGCCGGCGATCGAGCAGGCGCCGCGCTCGATCGCTTCGTCAAGGTCTCGCACGGCGTTGTACTCGCTCGCCGAGGAGCAGGCCTCTGCACCGTCGGCCGGCGGCGAGTTCCGCAACTCCGCCCTCGCCTCCTCTTCCACCGGCGGACCCCCGCCCTCCAGCCTCGCGAGCACGTCGGCCGCTCCGCCTCGCACTCCGACGAGTCGCCGCCGGTCGACGCCCTTCCAGCTCGCCACGCCAAGCCCGGCAACCGTCGCCTCGTCGACCTCCTCCCCTCGACCCTCCCCCTCGAGCCTCTTGGCGCCTTCGCCGTCCCGGGCACGGGACATCCGCACACCGACGCCGCTTTCGACTACCCTCGTCTCACCCTCATCGACGACCGACGGCCTCGGCATCACGTCGTCCTCGACCGCCTCGTCGCCGTCGACCTCGCCCGCCTCCTCTCGCCCCTCCCAGCACCGCCGCACCTCGACCGCTGCAGCGAGCGCCGCCGCCTTCGCCACCTCGCTCTCGCAGCACCGCGCCGCGACGACGACGTCACTCGCGCACGACCTCGACGGCGGGCGCGACTCTCTCGCCGCGGTTGTTCGAGCGGGCGCAGGATCCGGCGCGGCGGGGAGCGCGAGGGGCGCGCTGCAGGCTCTGAGCGCGAGCGCGGCAGCAGGGGGCGCGGGAGGAGCAACGAGCATGCCGGGCGCGCAAGTGGGGAAAGCCGAGGGGCGCGCCGGCGGCGCGGCGAGCGGGCTCGGGGAGGGTGCGGTCGGTGCGAGCTGGTGGAGCTGGAGCTGAGGCGGGTCTTTCTCTCGTTGCTCCTTTCATGTCGTTGTAACCTTTACTGTGCTCGCTCTCTTTCATGGCGAGCGCCGAGCTGCCGAGCGACCGAGTCTGAGAGCTCAAAAGGCCGGCGGACGTGCGGACTGATCAGATGCGCGGCTTGCGAGCCGGTGGGAGGAGCGGCAGTCGAGCCCTGGGATAGGGCGAGCGTTCACCCGGACGACGGTGGCCTCGCGCCTCGTAAGCGAGACGGCCCGCCTCCGCGCCGCCCACGTTTGCCCGATCACTCCGCGACCCGTCCTCGCCCGGTCACGGCGATGCGGCGCTCTCTGCTTCCTTGCTCGTTCGCTCAGCTCCTTGCGCAGCTCCTTGCTCTTCATCCTCGACCAAGCTTCAGTATGCCCAGCATCCAGAACCGCACCCAGATCGGCATCAGCGGCATGGGCCGCATCGGTGCGTGCTCTCGCTCACTGCGCTCGGCTCGCTCGCCTCGCCTGTTTACCCTCGCTGAACCTCTTGCTCCACACAGGCCGCGCCGTCTTCCGTGCCTCGCTCGTGCGCGACGACCTCGAAGGTGCGCCGCCGCCGTTCCGTTCGCACGAACCCGGCCGAGAGCTCGACGAGCTGACCTTCGCAACGCCGTCTCGCAGTCGTAGCCATCAATCACACGGCGCCGAACCTCAAGGTGCGTTCCTACATGATCGCTGAGCTCCTGCGCCGACCCTCGGCGACGAAGCGCTGACCTGGCCTGCCCGCGCTTTGACCCTCCCCCTCCTCGTCTCGCTTTCGACCCTCTCGCTCGCCCTCTCGCCGTTCCGACCTCGTAGACCCTCCTCTACTCGATCCACTACGACTCGACGCACGGCTGCCTGCCCAATTCGGCCGACCTGACCGTCGACGAGGCCGCCAACTGCCTCGTCTGGCGCGGGCGGCGCATCCAGCTCTTTTCGGAGCGCGACCCGCTCAAGCTCGACTGGGCGAGCGTCGGTGCAGAGTACATCGCCGACTGTACGGGTAAGCTGCTCACGACCGAGCTCGCCGGCCAGCACATCGATGCGGGCGCCAAGAAGGTCGTCATGAGCGCGCCGGCAAAGTGCGTCGCGAGCTCTCTTTCCTCGCTTTGTGCGCCTGCCCGTTCAATAGCTGACTCTTAGACTGCTCACAGGGATGCCGAGACCAAGACGATCGTGAGCTCTCGTCCACCTGCGCTCTCGTCGTCGCGCGCGCACTGACCCCCTCTCGTTGACCAGGTCGTCGGCGTCAACCGCAAGGAGTACCGCCCCGAGATGAAGGTGGTCTCGAACGCGAGCTGCACAGTGCGTCTCGTCCTGTCGACCTTGTTCCCCTGGAGAGCAGGACGCTGACGCCGTTGTGCACTCGCCCGCAGACCAACTGCCTCGCGCCGCTCGCCAAGGTCCTCAACGACGCGTTCGGCATCGAGACCGGCATGATGACTACGATTCACGCTTCCACTTCATCGCAACCGGTGCTTGACGGGTTCAGCAAGAAGAGCGTGCGACTCGGTGCGTCGTCGTCCCTCGCTCGAGCCCCTCCCTCGCCGCCGCTCGAGCCTCTCTCTCACCGCCGACTGAGCCTCTCTCCTTCCTACAGGTCGCGGCGTCGGGCAGAACATCATCCCGACGAGCACTGGAGCGTCCAAAGCGGTTGCGCTCGTCCTGCCAGAGCTTGCGGGCAAGTTCACTGGTCCGTCCTGCTCCTCGGCTCGACTCTTTCCTCCTCGAGCCTCGCTGAAGCCGCTCTCTCGACCGCCCGCAGGCATCAGCGTTCGTGTCCCGGTCAACAACGTCAGCCTCGTCGACCTCACCGTCACTCTGAAGCGGCCTGCGGCATCAAAGGAGGAGCTCCTGCACCCACTGCGCGAGGCCGCCGCCGGTCGGCGCAAGTGGTCGATCGCGCCGCTGAGCGACGTCATCGCCGTCGTCGACGAGGAGCTCGTCTCGCACGACTTTGTCGGCCGCAAGGAGTCGTGCCTCGTCGACGTCGCGGCCACGACGATGCTCTCGCCCTACTGCTTCAAGATCTGCGCGTGGTACGACAACGAGTACGCCTACTCGTACCGCCTCCTCGACCTCCTCGCCTACATGCACAAGATCGACAACGGCCTGCAGAGCGGGTACGCCACGCCGCAGCCGCAGGTGCGCGCCCTCGCTGCTTAGGAGCTGCTTGGAAGCCTCGCGCGCTCGAGCCTCTCTTCCTGGCCTCCCGGCTGTAGATCTGTCAATGTTTTAGCCGCAGTGTACTGCTAGTACGTCCTCGTTCTCCTCGTACCTCTCGCTCTGAGTCTCAGGAAGTCGCTCGCAAAGCAACCTTCTCAAACGGCTCGTCATGTTTCATCGCGAGCCGCTCCAACGTCTACAGCCGCGCCCGCCGCTCCAGCTCCGCTCGAGGGCTGCGTTCCTGCACTCGGACCCTCGAGGAAGCTCCTCAGGTCGAAGAGCATGCCCTCGCCCGCACCGTCTCCTCCCTGCACGTCGGCGCCGAGCGCTGCTGCTGCGCCATGGTCGTGGTCGGTAAAGGTCGGCCAGCCTTCGAAGATGTCGGGCAAGGGCGCGCCGAGGTGTTCGGGGAGCGAGAGGATCTCGGTCTGCATCCACCAGAAGGCGTCGAGCGCCGGCGAGGACTGGTCGACGGCGGGTGCTGCTGCTGCTGCTGGCGAGAGAGCGGCGGGTGCGGGTCGGCGCGCCGAGCCGTTGATGTTGGTGAGAGAGGAAGGAGGAGCAGAAGGCGAGAGGAGGAGCGCCGGCGGCGTGAGCGCGGAGAGAGGGTCGGCCGGGGAGGGGCCCGAGCGGGCGTGCGAGGAAGGCGCCGCTGGACACGGCGGGGGCGGGGGCGGTCCTGCGAGCGCAAGGCAGTGTCAGGAGAGGATAGGGCGAGGAGAGCGAGCAGAGAGACAGGCACGCACCCGTGCTGGCGTGATTTGGCGGGCCGAAGAGCTGAAGGAGCGGAACGAGCTCGGGGAGCTCGCCGTTGAGCGAGCGCAGCAAAGTTGCGATGCGGTCGAGGGCGAGCGAAGCGACGTCCCATTTCGCGGCGTGATGGCTCGACGTGAGGCAGACGACGAGCCGGGTGAAGAAGACGCCGGCGGCGGTCCGGGTCGTCGGGTCGAGCGTCGACGCCGTCAAGGCGGTGCGGATGAGGAGCGCTGCCGCTGCCGAGATGATGAACGAGCAGTCTGTAGCGAGCGAGGGTCAGCTCTGGGCGTGACAGGCCGACGAGGAGGAGAGGAGGAGGGACGAGGCGAGGAAGGGGACGCACACGGCGCCCAGTACGTGCCGAAGTCGCCAGCGCTGAGGTTCTCGAGGAATTCGACGAGCGTCTGTGCGAGACCGAGTGCCGTGCGAGACGTTGAGATGAGCTGTTGGGCGGATGGCTTGCGCAGGGCGGCCGTCGCGAGCCGCAGGAGCGACATCTCGAGGCCGAGTTTGCAGAGCTGGAACGACCCTGCACAACGTCGAGAGCGTCACGAGGGTCAACAAGAGGCTCTTCCAGATTTTGGTGAGCCAGAGAGGACGGTCGACGCACGGACCCCGCTTGCTGCAGGAGGAGCTTGTCGTTCGTCGGCGCCTGGAAGGCGTCGCAGGGCCGGCGGCAGGTCTCGCTCGAGCGCCGAAAGCTCGTGACCGACGCGCTCGAGCGAATCGAGACGTGCGGCAGGAGGGCGCGGCGAGGCGAGGGAGCGAACCGTGAAGAAGCCGGACAGAACCGAGCTGCGCACGAGGAAATGGTTGGCGTCAGCGCCGGTGGCGAGGAGAGGGTCGTCGAGCAAACAGAGACGCACTCGACGATGACCGTGAGCTTGCACGACGCGATGAAGGACTGCGCCGAGAGCGAGTCGGGCGGTGCGTCGAGGTCGTCGAGCGTCGGCAGCGAGACGTTCCAGCTGTCGCGTGAGATGCTGCAGGACGTTCCTCGTCAGAAGAGCTCACCATCACACATGTCGAGAGACAGTGAAAGAAGAGCAACGCACTTGCTCGGGCGGCCGTACCAAAGCGCCCGCCACTTGTCGGTGATCAAGACGCTCCACCACAGGCGCTTACGCAGGACCCGCTCCTCTCGAGGGATACGCCAGTGCGTCGAATCGAGATGCAGGCCGAGGATCTGTGCAGCGCTCGCGAGCTGTAGGGAGTGGTAGGCAACTCAGCACGGCGGACGACGTCGAGGAGTCGAGGAGGAAGCGGACGCACTCGTCCCATCGCCAAGTGGTTCTGCGCGAGGTTGAGCGGCGGGCGACTCGCGAGTACCACTAGCGCTTGCTGTAGGGTCTGCAAAGTAGGCTTGAGGTACTCGTCTTCGAGCGAGAGGAGAACTTGGCGCCAGAGGTGCTTGTGCGCGGGGCGGATCTCGTGGACCTGTTCGGCGAGGGAGGGGAGTCAGCGACGCTCGACGGGCTCGCCGAGAAGGTGAGGGACGCACATAACAGGTCGAGTGCGCGAGGAGGCTCGTGAGGAGACCGTACGAGACGCCCGCTTGAGCTGCCACCGCCGGGTCGGTCGAGGGGAACGACTGCATGTCGAGGATCGGGAAGGCGGGCTGCGTCTGGCTGACAAAGCTGCGAGCACGTGTGAGCTGAGTCAGTGGTGCTGCTGAACCTGACGAGGAGCGAAGAGTGGGAGAGGATGGGCCGACGCACATCTCGACGAGCTGCTGAGGTGCGCCTGGAGCGAGAGCAGCGCAGGCGGCGGCGTACAGCTGGCGACCCGACGGCGCCGTCGTGCCGTACATCAAGCTCGGCGTCTGGACGAAGAAGGCGGGCAGAGCTGGGTCGGCGGAAACTTGGCGGAAGCCGACGTCGCCCGAGTAGGCGGCGACGTGCTCGTCGGCGACCGAGAACGTGAGGTCGCTGAAGGCGTGCGCCGAGATGTAGTGTAGCTCGGCTCGACCTCCACCAGGCGACAGGAACGGGCCGGACGGCGGCGGATGACCGGGACCTGCGAGCGGAACCGGCGGCTGCTCGACAAAGTTGCGGACGAGGGAGAGGACCGAGGACAGCGTCGTCGAAGGTCGTGCGTATGCGGTCGAGTCGGGTGTCTGCAGGAGAGGGAATGTCAGCTGCGCGCACCGTGCAGCACGCGGCGAGAGGTTGAGGGAGCGAGAGAGCGCACCGAGGACGTGCGCGCCTGGCTCAAAGCTCGTTCTGGATCTCGCTGCGGAGCGTCGCCGTGCTGGAGAGCCGTATCGTCCTGCAGGGCGTGCTGCTGGCCTTGCTCGAGGGCGACGAGCGGCGCGTCGGCCTTGGGCTTGCGGACGCGCGCAGTCGGCGGGTCGAGGAAGGTGCACGTCTTGGACCGGGCTTTGCACGTCTTGCACGGCTCGCCGCGGACGGGGATGTCGCATTGGTGTTTGGCTCGACCTGCAGGAGCGGGCCGAGGAGTCAGCGAGGCACTCGAGGCGGTCTTGACGAGAGGGAGCCGTACGGCCTGCGAGCGGGCAGGAGGAGGTCAGCTCCATCTCCCGGATCTCGTCCAGGGCTCGCCTCGAGCCCGCCCAGTGCAGTCGTCGTGCACACAGAGAGGAAAGGAGCACGCACAATGGTCGCAAGGGCGGTCGCGCCGTGAGCGCTTGGCCCGACCGGCTTCTGCACAAAGGTGGAAAAGGCGCGCCGTCAGCTCGTGGACGGTGAGAAGAAGGTAGCACAGAACGCACCTGAGGTGTCCTCGGCTCGCCCGTGGTCGTGTTGAGGACGAGAGAGGGCCGATGAGCCGGAGGCGATGAGCGGGCTGGCGTCGTCGTCCATGGCGCCGCAGCTTGCCGCAGCGGGTGGTCGAGGGTGCGGTGAAGCGTGCGAGTAGGCGAGTGCTGGCTCTGCCGCGCAAATGTGGTGCGAGAGGAGCGGCGAGCGAGGTCGTGGTGGTGGCAGAGCGGGGAGAGGGCGCAGCTCTTCTCAGCGTCGGGCGGGGCGAGGCTGATTGCGGCTGAGGGTGCTGTAGCTCATTGCAGGGCTCCCGAGCCTGGCCGGCGAGCGCGAGCACAGACGAGCAAGCCAGGCTTCGCGACTCGACTTGGCTCTCGAGGCGACGGACGCTCTCGAGCGCGCGCTCGGCTGTCCAGATAGCAGACTGCCGACAGAAGGAATGCAATGCGATGATGGATAGTCTACAGAATGGAGCGGCGAAGGATGTGCGAGAGGGAGGGCGAACCGGGCTGGGAGCGCCGCCTCACACGAGCCTCGCGCGCTTCTTCAGCCGCCGCCGAGAGTCTTCCTTCGCCTCGTCCTCGACCGTCTTGAGCGCAGGAAGCGAGCTGAAGGCGACCCGACCCTCCTTGATGACGGCGAGGAGGTGGTCCTCGGGCCGGTCGAGGACCGTGATGTCCTCGAGCGGGTTGGCGTCGAGGATGAGGAGGTCGGCGAGCGCGCCGGGCTTGATCTCGCCGAGGAGGCCCTCCTTGCCGAGCATCTTGGCGACGTTGATGGTGGCGTGACGCAGGATGGCGGGCGAAGAGAGGATCTCGGCGCGCACGGTGAACTCTTCCGTCTGGAGCGCGTGCATCGAGGTGAGCAGGTCCGAGCCGTAGCACACGGTGACGCCGGCCTCCTCGGCGAGCTTGAGCGCCTGCAGGCCGTCCTTCATGACCTCCTTGTTCTTGACCTGGCCGTCCGGCGGGAGGAAGTCCTCGAACGGCTCGCGAACCATGATGCCGTAGCAGGAGAGGGTCGGCGTCAAGAAGATGCCCTTCTCGGCCAAGTACTCGGCCGTCGCCTTGTCGATGAGGTTGCCGTGCTCGATGCCCTTGACGCCGTTGTCGACCGCATGCCGGATCGCCTCGACGGTGTAGGCGTGCGCCGTCGTGTGCTTGCGGCCCATCTGCCGGCACGTGTCGGTGATGGCGCGGATCTCCTCGGACGAGTACTGCACCGTCTCGATGGCGTCGGTCGCCGAAGCGACGCCGCCGCCGACCATGACCTTGATGACTGCGAGCGTGGAAGAGGGAGAGGGGGAGGGAGAGGGTCAGAGCGCGCTCGACAGGAGAGCAGGACGGCGAAGAAACGAGAGACGCACAGTCTGCACCCGCCTTCAGCTCCTCCCTCACCGCCTTGAGGACCTGCGGAACGCCGTCGGCCGTGCGGCCGAGCGACGCCGAGTGCCCGCCGCAACATCCAGGCTCGCCGCCGCTCTTGCCCGGCATGAAGTCGCCGTGCCCGCCTATTGCGGTCGATCGTCAGCTCTCGGAGAGCGCGAGAGGATCCAGCTAGAGAGGGAGGAGACGCACCGGTCTGCGAGATGGCCTTGCCGCACTGGAAGAGGCGAGGCCCGACGAGGAGGCCCTCCTCGATGGCCTTGGCGAGCGGATGGCTCGCTCCACCGGTGTCGCGGACGGTCGTGAAGCCGCGTTCGAGCATCTCCTTGAGGACGTAGGTCGTCGCGTAGTGGACCTGCTCCTCGGGCGTGCGCACGAGCTCGCCGATGGTCCTGACGCCGGGCACGGCCGTGACGTGGACGTGGCCGTCGATGAGGCCGGGACACAGGTACCGCCCTGCGACGTCGACCTTCTTGAGGTCGGCCTCCTCGGCGAGTAGGTCGGGCTCGTCGACCGGGTAGACGTGCGTGACCTTGCCCCGTTCGACGACGACCGAGTGCAGGCCGTCGAGGAGCGCGCCCGAGCGCGGGTCGACGACGCGCGCGTTTTGGAGGAGGAGGCCTGCCGGTGCGCCCGAGAGCCACGGCTTGAGGGCGAGCTTGGGGAGGAGGCTGGTTCGAGTACGAGAGGGCCCGGGGAACGGCTTGTCGGCCTCGTCGTGGTGCGAGTGGCCGTTGGTGTGGCCGTTCTGGTGCGGGAGGTTGTCGACCGAGGGCATGCTGAGGCGTGCAGCTGGACGTGCGGGTGCAGCGAGGAGGTGCTGTCGCTGGCGAGGCGGAAGTTGAGGAGGAGGAGGAGGAGGGCGGAGGAGGCGCCGAGCCGAGGGCGATACGAACGGCCGAAGCGGCCAACGCGGGGCCCTATGGCGACCGGGGAGCTCATGCCGCTTACGCTTGTCGGCCAACGTACGGCGATGGAGGCAGGGAAGCGGACGTTCGTCGTCCGGCCGGAGTCTCCGCTCGCGCGCCGCGGTCCGCCCGTCGGCCAAGTCGCTCTCTCCGCTCGACCGCTCTGCGCTTGCGCGCTCTTCCAACAGCGCGAGCGTGGATCGCAACTAGCCGCTCGACGCAAGCCCTTGCGCCCCAAGCTGTGTGGTGCAGGAGCTCGCCCGCCCGCCGGTCTCCCCCGCCCAGCGCCGGCGCGCCGCTCACCCGCGGCTCGCCCGGTTCAGCTTGGCCGCTTCGGAAGCGGCCAACTCGTCGCCCAACTCGTCGCCCGACTCGTCGCGCTCGTCGTGGCCGCCGGCGTGGCCCCGCTCAGCCGCCGTATCTCGCCCTCGCGCTCCCTTCGTCCTCGTCGCGCTCGCCTTCCCGCTCTCTTCTCCAAATACCTTCACCTGCTCCAGCACGATGAGCTCCACCGACGAGAAGAGCATCGAGGGCGACGGCAAGTTCGACGGCACCGTCGAGGCGACTTCGTCCGTCGTCGAGATCGACCCGGTCGTCGAGGTGCGTCCTCGCTCGCTCCTCACAGAGCCCCTCTCTCGCAGGGTGAACAGCTCACTGATACGACGATGCACTGCAGCGTCGGGTCCTCCGCAAGATCGACTTGACCGTGTTGCCCGCCTTCGCCATGTTCGTCCTCTCGCTCCTCCTTGCCTTGCTCAGGCTCAGCCGACTCACCGTCTTTCCTGTGCCCGCAGCATCTGTGCGCCTACTTCTGTCATCGTCGACGAGATGAAGAGCGCCTGCTGACCGAGCGCTACCGCGCCATCGCCCCCCCCTCGCTCCCCCTCTTCTCCTCCTTCCCTCATCTCTCCCCCTCTCTGGGCTCCTGTCCCGCCTCACTCATCTCGCTCGGGAGTTCATAGTCCTTCTCAACTACCTCGACAAGGTGCGTCATGCCGCATCGCCCGCTCTGTCCCTCCTCGAGCGAGCGCTCTGACCCTCCTCTCGCCTGCAGATCGGCCTGTCGTACGCAGCCATCTTCGGCATGCGCACCGACCTCAACCTCGTCGGGCAAGAATATCAAAACCTCGCCAGCTACTTCTGTGCGTCGGCCTCTCTCTCCCTCTCGACCCCCCTCTTGGCGTTTTGCTGACTCGGTCTTCCTCGAGCGCGCAGACTTTGGGCAGCTCGCCTCGGAGCCGGTCGTTCTCTACCTCCTGCACAAGCTCCCGATCCGCACCTTTGTCGCCATCTCGATCGTCGCTTGGTCCATCGTCGTCGCCGCTCAAGCCGCCCCGCACGACTACATCGGCATGCTCGTCGTACGCATCATGGTGCGTCCCTCTCGCTCCTCGGGGTCGAACGAGTCTGACTCAAAGCACCCGGCAGCTCGGCTTCACCGAGGGTGCCGTCGCGCCTGCCTTCATCGTCCTGAGCAGCGTCTGGTGGCGCAAGCGCGAGCAGCCGATCCGCCTCGCCGTCTTCGTCTCGTTCAACGCGCTCGCGCAGATCGTCGGCGCCCTCCTCCTGTACGGCTGCGGCTCGATCGACAACATCGCGCTCAAGGGCTGGCGCCTCTCGTACATCATCTGCGCCATCCTCACGCTCCTCGGCGGCGCCTTCTTCTTCATCTTCGTCCCCAAGTCGCCGTCGACCGCCTGGTTCCTTAAGCCCGAGGAGCGAGAGGTCGCTGCGCTGCGTGTCGCGTCCGAGCGAGCTGTGCGTCGTCCTCGTCCGTATCTCGGAAACGCATCGTCCTGACCGGCCTCTCTCGCTCGCAGTCGGGCGAGCACTCTGAGTGGTCCTGGCCTCAGTTCTGGAGCACGTTGATGGACCCGCGCTTCTACATCGTCTTCCTTTGGGCAGTCCTTGTCTGCAGTGCGTCCCTTTCGGCCGCCTCGTCTCGCTGTTCCGAGCTGACCTCGCCGCCTCGACCCGCCCGCAGTGACCTCGATCGTGACCATGGGCTCGATCATCATTAAGGGCTTCAAGTTCGACCCGTTCAAGACGATCCTCGTCGGCCTGCCCGGGCCGGGCATCCAGCTCGTGTGCATCTGGGCCGGTGCGCTCGCCCTCAAGCGCTTCCCCAACTCGCGCGGCTGGACCCAGATGGCCCTCACCCTCGTCCCGCTCGTCGGCGTCATCGTCATGCGCACCCTGCCTTACAGCGACTCCAACCGGTGGGGCCTCGTCGTCGGCTGTGCGTCGCGCTCGTTCCCCTTCGTCATCGACCTTCTCAAGCTGACTTCCTCCCGCTCTTCCTCCCCGACCACCCTCTCTCCGTCGCTCTTAGTCTGGATGGCGACGGCGAACTCGTCGATCTACGTCGTCAACATGTCGCTCATCGCCTCGAACTTCAAGGGGCACGTGCGTCGAGCCACCTCTCCCTCCCCGCTCGTGTCGCTCAGCGGCTGACCTCGCCCCCTCCCGCACGCAGACTCGCAAGAGCATGGTCTCGGTCGTCTACTTCATGGGCTACTGCGCAGGCTGCATCGCCGGTGCGTCGCTCGTCCCCGCAGCCTCCTCCCCTCTCTCGAGCTTGAGCTGACGCTCTCCCTCCTTCGCAGGTCCTCAACTCTTCCGCACCGTCGAGGCGCCTCTCTACCGCACTGCGACGAACGCTATCATCGTGCGTCCTCGCTGCTCTTCCGCAGCCCGCTCCTCGTCGCTCAGGCCCCTCTCGGCTCGACCCTCGTGCTGACTCTCTCTCTCTCTCTCTCCCCCTACACCCTCGCACAGGCCCTATACTGCATCTACATCGCCTCGATGTTCCTCTACCAGGAGATGTCTCGCCGCGAGAACCGCCGCCGCGACCGCCTCGCCGCCGAGGGCGTGGAGGAGGCTCGGCCTCGCCCGGCGACGAAGGAGGACAACACGACCGACATCGACGACTTGGCGTTCCGCTACATTCTCTGAACGAGCTCTCGAAATGTGGAAGACTTGTAGAGCAAGGTATCTGTATCGTTGTGGGGCTGCTGAAAATGCATCGAGTCTGTGTTCTCCTCCTCGTCCTCGTCGAGAGCCGCTCGAGCTGCGCCCCTCCTCTTGAGCGCTTGCTCCCAGCGCCGCTCCGAGTGCTCGAGAGACCAAGGAACGTGTAATGCGAGTTTTCGGTAACCAGGAGCGAGCCAAGCCGTGCAGCATGTCGCAGACCTGTGTAGCTCGCGCCGTCCAGCTCGTTTGGGCGGGCGACAAGCATCGCACGACGAGTGCGGGGACGAGAGCGCTCCAGCAGCTGTCGAGAGCCGACGGGCGAGCATGTTCGGCTCTGTGTGCAGCTGAGAGGGCGAGAGCGCCGAAAGCAGGAGCGGCGGCGAGTCGAGCGAGCGCAGCGCGTGCTGTATCGCCACGAGGGCGACCCGACTGGCCACCGAGCGCGTCTGAGCTCACGTAGCGAACACAGGAGTCGGCAGCAGAGCGCGAGAGACTCCTGGCCTAGTGCTGCGTCGCGCAGGAGCGGCGGGGAAGGGCCGGCGAGGAGGACCACCGCAGCCGGCGATCCAGGACGCGCAGGGGCGAGCGCGCAGGCTGCCAGAGCAGTAGTACGGGCTCTGCAGGTGCTTGCGTGCAGCACGAGAGCTGCGGGTCGAGGACGGAGGCAAGCTGGACCTCGAGCGACGCGTCGACGAGGAGATGAGGAGGTCGCGCTCCTCTGCACCTCGCACACAGCAGGCTACGACCCAGCCGCTCATCCAGCACACCAATCAGCTACTCCTACTCCCAGCAGACCGCCCCGACTCGCACCGCGCCCAGCTGCCACCTCGCCCCTCCCCACCGCCCGCTCCCCCTTTGTCGACCCTCGCGCCGCCGTCACCATGGGCGCAGGACAGAGCCAGATCCTCGAGGACATGGAGAAGAACACCAACTGTGCGTGTCGAGCCCCTCTTGCCCTCTCCCTGGCCGGGTTCCTCCTCGCTCCCTCGCTGACGCACCGCTGCCCTCCCTCTCCACACCTCGCGCTCGACTCGCACGCCGCACCTGCGCCCTGCTCTGCCCACCTGCACCCCTCGGCACACCACTACGCCTGCGCATGCCGCCTCGCCACGCCCGCTCGCCACGACGACCTTGCGCTCCTCCTCCCCCTCCCCCACCTCGTCGCCGCCTTCGCACCTCTCAGTCTCCGCCGTCGAGATCCAGCGCCTCAAGAAGCGCTTCATGAAGCTCGACCGGGACGGCAGCGGTACGATCGACAAGGAGGAGTTCCTCCAGATCCCGCAGATCGCAACCAACCCGCTCGCGAGCCGGATGATCGCCATCTTTGACGAGGAGTGCGTCCCCCTCTCGCTCTCCTTCCTCAACCCGCTGCTTGCGCACAGCGTCGGGGACGTCGAGCTGACCCAGTCGAGTGCGCGCGCAGCGGTGGTGGGACGGTCGACTTCCAGGAGTTCGTCGCCGGCTTGAGCGCGTTCAGCAGTCGGGGAGAGCGCGACGAGAAGCTCAAGTGTGCGTCGACCGTTCTCCAAACTGCGCTCCCTCATCTCAGAGCGCACCATACTGAAGCCTATACCCTCGTCGCGCAGTTGCGTTCAAGGTGTACGACATGGACCGAGACGGCTTCATCTCGAACGGCGAGCTGTTCCTCGTGCTCAAGATGATGGTCGGCAACAACCTCAAGGTGCGTACCTCGTCCTCTCGACCTCCCTCAGGCTCTACTGTGCGGTAAAGCTGACTCGGCTCTGGGCATTGTCATGCAGGACCAGCAGCTGCAGCAGATCGTCGACAAGAGTCAGTCTCCCTCTCTCGGCACTGGCATCGTCGCGAGCGACCGAGCCTGTGTCTCAAAGGGCGCGACTGACGCATTCTAACTGTGCGCTTGCAGCCATGATGGAGGCGGACCAGGATGGCGACGGCAAGCTCAGCTTTGGCGAGTTCAAGGACATGGTCGCGAGCACCGACATCGCCAAGCAGATGGTCCGTCGCTCCTCTCCTCGTTCTCGTTCTCGTTCTCGGCCCGCAACTGACGGTCCTGCTCGTGCGCTCGTGCAGACGCTCGGCGGTACGTCTCGCTCCAGCAGGCTCACCTCGTCCTCGTCCTCTCGTACTGACGCTCCTCACCCTCGCGCGCAGACATGTGGTGAAGAGCGAGTCGAGGAGAAGGTCGTCATGCAGGTGTTCGCTCCCGGGTTGAGCGGGTCTGGAAGGAGGCGGTCGGCGAGGAGCGAGCTGTCGAGCGAGCGGCGAGGAGGGACTCGTCTCGCTCGTTGTACTGTACCCGTTGCTGTATACCCGCCCTCCATCCGTCCTGCTGCATCTGCACGACTGGCTTGCACGACCGAGCTCTGCGAAAGAGAGCGGGCGAGAGGAGGACGACTTGGCCGTTCTCGCGACTGCGCCGGGGGAGCGTCGTCGTCCTCATCACCAACATGTCGCTCTTCGGCAACACGTCGGGCGCACCGTGAGCTCTGTCCGGCTCGCTACAGCACCTCGTGAGACCCCACTGACGCGCTCTCGTCGTCCCTGCAGGTCGTTCTCGTTCGGAGCTCCTGCGTCCACTCAACAACCCGCGGCCTCTGCACCGGCACCCTCGCTCTTTGGAGCCGCACCAGCCGCCACCGCACCCGCAGGAGGCCTCTTCGGCGCCGCCCCGAAACCCGCCGCCCCCTCCCTCTTCGGCTCGACCTCGACCTCGGCTCCTCCTCCCGCACCTGGAGGAGGCCTCTTCGGCACGAGCACGGCCGTACCAGCAGCGAGCAAGCCCGCCTTCTCGTTCGGAGCACCAGCACCAGCCGCCTCGGCACCACCGGCGACCGGCGGCCTGTTCGGCTCGACCGCGACGAGCCAGCCTCAGCAGCAGCAGCAGCAGCAGCAGGGCGGCGGGCTCTTTGGCCAGGCGCAGCAGCCCGCGGCCGGCGGGTTCGGCGGCGGGCTTTTCGGGCAGCAGAGTCAGGCGCAGGGGCAGGCGCAGGCGCAGGGCGGTGGAGGACTGTTCGGGTCGCAGCAGCCGAGGTGAGCCGGC
>Ga0308169_10001104_pt1 | contig 33389 bp, 29 predicted proteins | sample PhyBR1_2_FD_202139 | JGI IMG/M metagenome (GOLD analysis project Ga0308169, IMG submission 202139) | Phyllosphere microbial communities from UC Gill Tract Community Farm, Albany, California, United States - DLSLSB.R1 | ecosystem: Host-associated > Plants > Phyllosphere > Unclassified | place...
ACCGTCCGCTCAACGACACTTTAGCTCTGTGCAGCGTTGGACGACTTCCCGGTGTGGCTCCGGTCGAAGGTGCCTCGCTGTAGGATGCCTATGCAGTCACTTTGCGCCTCGCGCTTTCTCTCTTTTTGCGCTCGGCTCGGTTCGCTCGCACTTTTCTTTCTTTTTGCGCCAAGTCGCGAGTCAAGCACTTTTGCTTGACTTTGGTTGACTTTTTTTTGTAATCGACTCGGGCTCGAGCCAGTTGGCCTTTGCGCTGAGCGAGGAGGAGCCGAGAGGCCATTTCCTGCGACCCTGCCGAGCTCGGCACGATCCTACGCTCTCGTACACGCGTCTACAGAGCTGCAAGACCACGCTCGAGAGCCGAGACCTGCGCGCGAAAGTAGCCGAGCAGGAGGAGGCGGCAGCGCTTTGACCTCTTCGGCGCGACCGCTCGCCTCGTCTCGATGCTCGAACCGTATCTGAGCCTCTCGTACTGTGCTCGAACGGTGCTGAGATGGCGAATGAGAAGCTTAGGCGCCGGAGAGAGAGCTCAACTCGATGGAGCGGCGTCTCCCTCTCCTCGTCTCGCAGCGAGTCCTCCTCCCTCGCCGACTCCTCGCTTCGCTACCCCACTCGAACGCCTCGTATCTCGATGTAGCTCGTCCTGTGCGATCATGAGCGCAAAAGGAGCGAGCGTACGAGCAAGAAAGGGGTGATGCGGGCGAGCGAGCGCGTCGACGCTCCGAATGCGCGTTCCTTCCCTGCCATTCACCCGACGTGCAGGTCAAGCGGTCCCGTTCGTCACTGCGACTCATCGACGACCCCATCCCGGTCCTGTCCGTAGCGCATCGCCCACCGTCGAGCAGGCAAGACGGCCTTCCCCACATCCGCCTCGAGAGACGCGCACCTGCGTGAGGCAGGCACCGCGCGGCGGCGTCGTAGATGAGGGAAGGGATGTACCACTCAGCGCTAAGCATTCTGCCGGGCGCGAGAGCTGCAGTAGAGGACTGTTGCAGCGAGACGGCCGCTCCCTGGAGGAGCGAAGCAGCCTCGCCGGCGCTGGAGGGCTCAAATCGCGCGCACGACAGCCCAGACCGGGTCACCGTGCGGGAGAGCAGTCCTCGAGGCTGTAGCAGGTCGACGCCGAGAGGTTTGCACAGGCCGGCGGCGAGAAAGCTCGACCAAAGGGTGGGCGGCCGCATCTCGCCGACGAGGCGTCGCCCGGACCTGCGGCTGGTACCAGGCGACGCGCAAGAACCGTGCGAGCAGATTCGAGCAGCAAAAGCAAATCGGGCAATATGTCGGCCCTCCCGAGAGCGAAAATGGCACCTCGACTCCTCCATGCGTGATCGTGCCCGTGTCGCTGCACTCGGGATCGACGAGGGAGGCGTAGAAGGGTAGGTTAGCGTCTCGGCGACCCCTCTTGTCCCCCCTCTGCGCACCCTGACCCCGCCGGCCTCCTCCCCCCCCGAGCGCGAACGCCAAATCGCCCAGGAAGCTCAGGCCTGGTGCGTGCGGCCGGCGGTGGGCCTTGTAGACGTGTGATGGGTGCTCGAGAGTGATGGAAGGTCGACAGAGGGTGTTGTGGTCGAAGGGGACAGGGTGAGGGTTGTCGAGCTGATGAGGATGCGGGCGAGATGGTGACGGCTTAGGCGGCTATGCCGGTGCTGCAGCGGACGCAGAGAGGTCCTGCACACACACAGGCGTGCTCTCGTGGCGCAGCAGGTGCGAGAGAGGTGTGGGTGTGAAGGAGAGGGACGGCCCGCTCCTCGCGCCGGCTTTGACCGGGCGGCGCCGCCTCAATCCGCTCTCGTAGCTCGTCAAGACAGGTCCACAGACTACTTGGCGCACTTTGAGCTCTATGGTAGCGCCAAAGGCTAGCAAAAAGGGAGTTGGCGCAGACGAAGCTGCTCGAGCAGCGAGAAGCGCTTCTCGACCTTGCTCGGGTCGCAAGGAGGGCAGTCCAGAGCGTCTGCGTTGCTCAGCGACAATATGTAATACGACACTAAGTTATGACAAGATCGGCGGCCCTCCTCCCCCTCTTGCCGCCCGGCGAGCCGCTCCAAGCTGGGCACGACGTGCTTGACCGCCTCGACGTCGATCTGCTCGATCGGCTTTGTCGTCCACCATGCGAGCGTCTCGAGGTCGGGGCAGAGCAAGGGAAGGGCCCTCAGCTGGTACTGCGGGCGAGCAGAAGTGGGCGAGGGTCAGCACGATATGCGAGGTATTGCTGGCAGAGCTCGAGCGGAACGAGGGCGACGCACGTGCTGAGCTTCACCGTCGAGGACCTGGATGCTCTTGAGGCCGGGGAGCTCGACGCCGATGCGGTGGAAGTTGCCGAGCCCGGACTGCTCGAACGCCTTGACGCCGCGCAGCACGGGGGAGACGAGGCCCGTGTGCTGCGAAAGCCGGCACCAGAGCTCCTCGAGCACGGAGCGGTAGAGCTCGACGCGCTCGAGTTGGACGTGCGTGAGCGACGGCGAGCGGGACGAGCCGAGGTCGTTGACGAGGGCGACGAGGTGCCGCCCGTTGCGCTCGGCGCGGCGCAGGTCGAGGTCCGTCTTGTAGTACTTCTTGACCTCGCTCTTGAGGCCGACGATGGCGAGGCGCTCGGGGCGCATGAGCGGGTTGTGCGCGAAGGCGCGCTCGAGGTCGACGAGCGAGCCCGAGTTGGGCGGGCCCACGACGCGCCGCCGCCGCTCGTCGCCGCCGTCGCCGCTCCGACCCACTTGATCGTCTTCCAGATCTGGGCGGTGGACGGCGCCTGGCGAGCGCTCCTGTAGGTCGTCGACCAGCCGACGAGGTCACCCGCCGGACCGGCCCAGAACTCGATGATGTCGCGGCGAGGCGAGGCGAGCCAGCGGGCGATGCAGCCGTGGATGGCGTCGGGGAGGGCGGGGAGCTGGTTCGGCGCCTTCTGGATGGGCGAGTCGTCGTCGGGAGGGGCGACGGCGGGAGGCGCGGCGGGGAGGAGGGCGGCCTTGGGACGGGGCGGGGAGCCCAGTCGGAAGCGCTGCAGGACCGTGGAGAGCTCATCCATGGCGCTGTTGAGCGTGTCCATGTTGGGATGGAGAGTGCTCGGTGAGGAGGGAGAGCGAGAGGCGAGCGAGGACGCGCTGCTCGACGAGCGATCTACCTGAGACGATGCCGCTCTCGCACGCTCTCTTGCTGCATGTCTGCTGCCTCTGAGGCGCTCAGAGTACCTTGCGCAAGGCCCTCGTGGCGCTCAATCCGCTACAGCGGGGGTGCAGAGGCGGGAACCCTCGAGCGGGCGCTGCTATTTCGCCGCGGCGGCGCTTCCTAAGGACGGCTAATCGGCCTTTTGTATGCTCGCGAGATCGTTTATTTCGCCAACTCGAAATTCTGGACCTCCGCGCTGCTTCCCTCTCTCGACCAAGGAGCAACGGGCATCGCTAAGGTGATAGACTTCTCGCGTGGCGCGCTCGCGCAGTAGATCAGGAACAGGTCGTCGACGCGAGCTCGTTTCCCTGCCGCGCTCTCGGCTCCAGCCGCTCTCTTCCCTGCTCCAGGGCCTCGCGCAGCTGTCGCAGCGACGCACCGTGCGCCGCGGCGACGGTGCAGGGCGTGCTCGGCCGTCGAGAGCGCTCTCGAGGCACCGGCCGGGTCAAGAAAATTCCGTGAGGAGCGAGAGGACGAACGTTTGCGAAAAGTGCACCTCGGCCGCACAGCTACAGGCAGCAAGGACTCCCTCGCCGTGCCCGAGGTCGCGGCGGGCTCTGGCGGTCGAGGGAGCCGCCGCGGCGACGAGCAGGGCGAGGTCGGTGCGGTCGCGGCGCGCTCGGCTCGAGTTTGTCGGGTTTGGTCGCGCGCGATAAGGCGGGCGAGAGGTGGGCTGGTGGTCGATGGTCGTGTGAGGATGTGGTGCGAGGCGACGGCGCAAATGGTCGAGTCGGGCGAGTGCTGGAGCTGGTGCAGGACGGCTTGGCCGACCGGGCGACGAAGGGCTGGATCGAGGCGGCGCAGGTGGCTGAGAAAGGTGTGGAGGGCCGATAGGGTTGGTGTGGTAGAGCGGGTGACATCTGCAGGAGCGAGAGTCAGCCTTCCGGTACCGTCACAGCCCACGCCCGCAGAGATCGAGTGGGGGAGGAAGGGCGAGGGTGCTTGACGACGTCGACTGCTGTCGCGAGCCGTGGCCGGGCCAAGATTGGTATGCGCCGAGTCTGCTGCTGGATGCGCTCGTCGGACGTGGGGATGGCGGAGCTTGGCGAGGTGGACGAGGTCGAGTTGGGTGACGTCGAAGGGGGATGTGCCGAGGCGAGCCCCGTCGAGCTGGCTCAGGGAGCTATGACTGATCGATGTGGATGCTGTGTCGTCTGAGCCGGCGTGCAAGGCAGCACGGCGCGAGGTGGGAGAGTAGGCGGAACAAGATGACCACGGCGAGTCGGGTCGAGGGCGACGACGAGTGGGTGTGGCTCCTTTAGGGAGGATCTGCGCAGCGTAGAAGGGTCAGCAGAGGCTCTTCGTGGATCACACGAGTGCTCCTGGGCAGCAGCTGCGCTCGACGGGGAGGGAGGGGAGTGCGGGGAGGAGCGCGAGGAGCGAGAGGAGGAGAGGAGCTCACAGAGTCTTGCGGCGTCCAGCGTGATCTTTTGCGGGGTCAGCCCAGAGCGCAGAGGCAGCAGCGAGTGCACACCACCGCTTTGGCGATGAAGCGGGTCGAGGGGGAGAGCGAGCCCGTCTAGGTCTCTCGCTCGGCTCTGAGACGCGGCGTCGCCAAGTCGTTACCTCTCGAACCAGCATCGGCGGGCGTCGAGACGATCTAGCTGGCTTCAGACTCATATCAGAAGGAGAGCGAGACGTGCCAGACGACCGTCTCGAGCCGCTTTGCTCTCTCGCTTCCGGCGCTCTCGTCGCTGCACGCACAGGCTCTCGAAGCGCTCGGTGCCCGGCCCTGAGCTCATGCGAGTTCGGCCGAGGCATGCTCTCCAGCCTCTGCACGAGGGCTCCCAGGCGCACGACCGCAGGGCGAGAGCGAGAGCCGGGTCGTCGTTGCAACGTCGGCCTACGAACAGCGCCTCACACAGCTCGCAGCGGCTTGCACTGCTTCTCGAGCCACCTGCGAGCGAGCGAATTGACGAGCAGGACGTCAGCTTGCTGTTGGCAGCCAGGAGAGGACTGCGCAGGAGCGTCGAGAGAGACGAAGAGGGAGAGGAACGCACTCGAGCGCAAGCTGGTCGCCTGCATCCCGGACGAGCGGGCCGACCTTGGCGAGGACCTCGGCGTTGTACGAATTGAGCCACTCGAGCTCGCGCATCTCGAGGAGCGACGGCTCGACGAGGTTGGTCGCGATCGGGCACTGCGAGCGAAGGCGCAGACGGCGTCAGCCTGGGCGAGGCGCTCTCCTCGACGCAGATGAGGGAGAGGCAGAACGCACCATCGTGAGGTGCTCCATTGCGAGGTACTTGACGCCGCCGAACGAGTGCTCGGTCTTGGCGGGCACGACGCACACGAGGTTCTCGATCCGGATGCCGAACTCGCCGTCGTGGTAGTAGCCCGGCTCGTTCGACAGGATCTGGTGCGGCTCGAGCTGCGCGCACGACGAGAGGAAGGAGCCGCAGGGCGGAGCGTGCATCAGCGAGAGCGCACGGAGGAAGAAGACGAGCGAGGGAGGGAGTGAGGGAGGCGGCGGGCGTACCTTGACGTCGTTGTACGCGACGCGCGTGCCGATGCCCATCGGCCCTTCATGCACGTTGAGGAAGTGCCCGACGCCGTGACCGGTCCCGTGGCGGTAGTCTGCGGTCGGCGTGGCGGCTGTCAGTCGTCGCTCGCGGCCCGAGCGGAGGACGCAGCACGAGGAAGGAGAAAGGACGCACCGAGACCGTCCTGCCAAAGTGCCCTGCGCGCCCAAGGGTCAAGCATGTAGCCGGTCGTCGTGTCGGGGAAGACAGCGGCGTCGATCGCGATGTGGCCCTGCAGGACGCGCGTGTACGCCCGCTTCTCGAACGCCGTCGGCTCGCCAAAGTGGAGGGTTCGGGTGACGCTGCGTGCGAGCGAGGCAGCTCGTCAGCCCTCGGGCTCGGTGTGAATGCAGAGAGAGAGGAAGAGGGAGGAGGAGGGACGCACTCGGTCGTGCCGTCGGTGAACTGGGCGCCCGAGTCGCACAGGTAGATCTTGCTCGGGTCGATGACGGCGCTCGTGCCGTCCGAGGGCGGCGAGTAGTGGATGACGGAAGCGTTGGCGCCCGTAGACGAGATGGTCGAGAATGACAGGCCGCGGAAGTGCGGAAGCTGCCTGTCGACGGCGAGGAAGGAGGAGGGGACCGTGCGAGGCATGGTCAGCACCGAGGAGGGCGAGCGCGCCATGAGTTCGGCTGCCAGGTGAAGAGAGAGCTAGAGACGCACTTGCGGAACTCCTCGAGCTTGCTCGCCGCCTCAAACTCCCTCAGGTCGCCCGCTCCCTGCGCGAGCTCGTTCTCGAGCCAGGCAAAGTACCGCACGAGGGCGACGCCGTCGCGCACGTGGCAGTCGCGGAAACCTTGCACCTCGGTCGCGTTCTTGACGGCCTTGAGCGACGAGATGGGCCCTCGGGTCGACGTGACGCAGCGAGCGAGGGTGAGGGCGAGGGCGGACGAGAGGTTGGTGCGCGAGGGGAGGACGACGAGGTCCTGTGGCGCCGGGGAGAAGGCGAGGGAAGGGCGTCAGAGTGGACGCCGTAGTGCGTGAGACGACGACCGGGCGGCGCGAGGTCGTCGTGCAGCCAGAGGTCGAGCAAGGGAGGACGCACCTGCTCCGAGAGGACCTTGCTGACGCCCTCGAGGAAGTTGATGTAATCGTCGTACGGCTCGATGAGAACGTCGAGCTGGGTGAGGTAGTCGTACGTCGCCTGCGGGACCTGGTCGAGGTCGATGAAGAGGGTCGGGCGCGAGGCCGTTGCGGTCGGGAGGACGAGGTAGGCGAAGAAGACGGGGTTGTACGGAATGTCGGAGCCGCGCAAGTTGAGGAGCCCTGTGAGGAGGAGGAGCTCGTCAGCGATCGACCGAGCAGGAGAGGGTTGGGGAAAGAGGCGAGCGCACAGGCAATCTCGTCGAGCTGGGTCACGACGAGGCCCCAGCAGCGCTTGTCGCCTGTCTTGGCCTTAGCGTCGCCACCAAAGACGTCCTGCTTGTCGAGCTCGGCGCGGACGCGCGCAATCTTGCTCCTCGCGCCCTCGCCGGCGTGCTCGTCGCCGAGGACGAAGACGTCCTCCTTCGGCCGTGCGGGCTTGCCGTGCTCGCCGCCGCTCTCGTCGCGCGCCTCGACGTCCCACACGACGTCGACGAGGTTGTCGCGCACGGGGACGAGCTCGACGCCGGCGCTCGCGAGGGCGGGCGCGAGGGTCGTGTAGTCGGCGACGGCGATCAGGGCCGGGTCGAGGCCGATGCGGGCGCCGCGCGGGAGGGCCGACGACGAGTGGGCGGGCGTAGTGAGCCACTCGGTCCACGAGGGGACCGAGGGGACGCCGTGCTTCATGAGGGTCCAGTCGGGCGAGAGCTGCTGCGCGGCTTGCTGCGGGCGGTCGGGTCAAGGTCGAGGGGGGGTCAGCGAGGTTGCGCATCGAGCAGGGAGAGCAAAGCGGTGAGGACAGCGAGACGCACCTGGTGGTACCTGCCGTCTGTCCAGAGGAAGGCCTGGTCGCGAAGGACGATGGCGGTACCGGCGCTGCCGGAGAAGCCCGAGAGCCAGGCGCGACGGTCGTCGAGCGGGGCGTTGTACTCGTTCGAGTGGGCGTCGCCCGAGTCGACGATGTAGGCCTGGAGGTTGTGCTTGTCGAGCTGGGTGCGCAGAGCGGTGAGGCGGGCGGTCGAGGCCATGGTGGTGGTCGAGGAGGAGGGGCGGCGGTGGGCGAGCAGAGAGGTGGCGCGCGTGCGACCTTGAGCGAGGGCCGTGGTGGACAGTCTAGAGAGGCTCTGGAGCATGCACTGAGCTCGCAGGTCGAGCCGTGGTGGAGAACGGAGAGCAGGAGGGAGCACCGCGCGGGACGAGTGGGGGTCGGCCCTCGTCCCTCTCGCCGACGACCAGCTGCGAGCGAGTGCTGCACAGCTGCTGCACATGCTGCCACCCGCAGTCCTCGCCTCGCCATCGCTGCAGCGCGCGCCGTTGCCGTCTCGTCGTCCTCGTTGCTCGCCATCCTCATCAGCCGACCGTTCTCTCCTCCCGACCGTCGACCTGTGGCGACCGCGGCGACCCCTCGCCATGCTCAGAACTACCCGGCATCACCTATCGACCCTCCGCACCGCCTCTACAAGCGCGACGTCGTTCCTCTCCTCCGCCCCGCCTCGTCCCGCCCGAGTACCGCCCCGGCCAGCTCGCACGACTCGGTCCGAGCACAGCACGCACCACAGCAGCAGGGCAAGCACACCCTTGCTCTCGGCACCGACCGCCTACGCCGACCGCAGCCGCGCCGTCCAACCTGCGCCTCGCCCTCGACATTCGACCCTCTCGCGCCGTCCGTCGTCGAGGCCGACTGCCTCTCGCGCCAACTTTCTCGCATCATCTGGGACATCAAGTGCAAGACGCTCGATAGCTGCACGGCCGCCGAGCATGCCTCATGTGCGCTCTCGCCGCCCCTCACCCCACCGTCCGGTTCTCCTCCGCCTTTTTGCCGACCTCGACAACGTCGCACCGTCTCGTCACGGCCAGACCTCGCCAAAAAGTGTCTCCAGCATCTCTTGCGCACGCCTACACCTTCTTTCCGACGGTCGAGCACGTCCGGCAGTGCAGGCGAGCGCCGACGAGACGCTCCCGACCTCGACTCGCCTTCGCCTTCTTCCAGCCTCAACGGCTCGGTCCGTCGGTGCTCGAGGACCTTCTTCGACGAATCGCTGAGCTGCTGCATCAGGTGCGGCGCGATGGACGAGCTCTCGCACGGCAGTAGGTGCCGCACGAACGCCGACGAGGTCAAAAAGGTGCGCCAGCAGCGTTCCCTCTCTGAACCCTCGACCTCCCAGTGAGGTCGACATGCTGATGCTGCATCTCTTGCTGACCTCGCAGCAGTGCAGGCAGCACTCGTCGCGTCGCAGAAGCCCGACTCGATCCACGGTGCGCTCCTCTCCTTCTCTTCCTCTTTCTCTGCCTCGACAGCTTCGCCAAGCCGACGCCTGTCTCCTCTCTTTCGCGCGCAGAGTCTACCGGACGACAAGCATCCGCTGCCGACATTCAACTCGTCGTCTCAAGGTCTGACTGCGTCCTCGTCGGCGGCGACGGCCCGAGGGCTCGGCGAGCACGACCGCGGCGAGCGCAAGGGCCCGGCCCGGTGCGGCGGCCGCCAGGATCAACGAGATCGGCCGTCGACTGTGAGTGCGCTGGCCTCGAGTGGACGACGAGCGGCAGGCGAGGATGGCGTCTCGGGTTTGTCGAGTTGACTCGGGGCCGAGCGAGGGGGTGCAACTGAGGCTGTTCGACGTCGACGACGACTGAGCTGTGCGAGAGCAAGAGTTGGAAGTGTGGGCCGACCCGCCTTTGATCGCTGTGCCCCCTCGTTGCGAGAGGGAGGGCGCGCGCGGAGAGCCTGGTCCCCCCACAGCTTGCCCCGTGCGCCGCCCACTCGCCCTCGCCGTCGCGGCCGCCTCGTCCCCCTCCTCCTCGCTCTCGCCCTTCACGCTCTCCTCTGTTCTCCAGGACCAGCTCTCGAGTCGACATGGCACAGCAGCGCAGCGTTCACGACCACCTTCTGTGCGTCCTCTCTTTCTCCCCTGTCGCCCGTGCGCCCGGTGTGCGCTCGAGCTGACCCTGAACGTCATCCCCGTCCTCCCCCTCGTCGCCCCTGTGCGCCCTGATCCCCTCTCGTGCGTGCGTGTGCGCTCCTGCAGCTTCGAGGTTGCCTGGGAGGTGGCCAACGTGCGTCCTTTTCCTCGTCTCTCGCCCTCGTCGCCGTCCATCTTCTCGCTCGCGTCGTCCCCCCACCTCCGTCCCCGCCCCACGCCGTCTTCCTCTCGACGTCGCCAGCCTCTCGAGCGCAGCCCCGCCGCTTGCAGGGCGACCTTGCTGACCCGCTCCTCCTCGTCGTCGCCCCCTGCAGAAAGGTGCGCGCTCGCCGTCAAGCTCCTCCGATTCGCCTTCCGCTCTGGGACGGCCACCGCCTGCAGCCAGCTCGACCCTCCCCTCCCTGCGCCCTCGCCATCCCGCCAGATCCGCCAGATCGACTCGTCGAGCCGTCGCACGCCGTCCAGAGGCCCGTCGGAGAGCTGCGCAGGGAGAACGAGCCGCTCGTTGGGAGCCGGGCGGGCGAGATCGACGGCCGGCGGCGCGGTGGGGCGGGGTCGAGCCGGGGAGGAGGCCGCGCTTCTTGCTCAAGGGGCGCATACGCTCGCGCTGTGCCCCTCCCGAGGCGGCACCTCGAAGCTGGGCCGGTCGCGGTGCCGGCGCCCGGCGTCGTCGCGACGAGCAACCCTCCCCCTCGAGAGCCCGGCGCTAACTCTCCTCGTCGTCCCTGCGCGCAGTCGGCGGCATCTACACCGTCATCAAGACCAAGGCGCCCGTCACCTGCGCCGAGTATGGCGACCGCTACACCCTCATGGGCCCGCTCTCGTACAAGTCGGCCCCGATGGAGGTCGAGGCCATCGAGTGGGACAAGCCCACGCCCGTCAACGAGGGTGCGTCGACCGCTCTCCCCTTCTGAACTATCTCGACGAGCCCGACGAACGAGCGAGAGCGCGAGCTGACCCGCCCCTCTCTGCGCGCGCACAGACGGCAACCCGACCACGACCAACGCCTCGCACGACGCGCTCGTCGGCACCCTCTCGTCGATGCGCGACCGCGGCGTCAAGTTCCTGTACGGCCGCTGGCTCATCGAGGGCGGCCCCAAGGTGCTCCTGTTCGACACGGGCTCGGTCTGGAACCGGCTCGACGAGTGGAAGGGCGACCTGTGGAACCTCGCCGGGATCCCGACTCCGCCCAACGACACCGAGACGAACGAGACGCTCCTCCTCGGCTACCTCGTCGCCTGGTTCCTCGGCGAGTTCTCGGCCCGCGAGCGCAACCGCGCCATCATCTGCCACCTCCACGAGTGGCAGGCCGGCCTCGCCATCCCGCTCTGCCGCAAGAGGCACATCGACGTCACGACCGTCTTGTGCGTCCCCTCTCCCTCCTCCCAGCTCACGAGGAGCGAGTGCGAGACGAGCGCGCGCACTGACCCTCTCTGCGTTCGCCCGCAGCACGACCCACGCGACGCTCCTCGGCCGGTACCTGTGCGCCGGCTCGGTCGACTTCTACAACAACCTCGCCTACTTTGACGTCGACCACGAGGCGGGCAAGCGCGGCATCTACCACCGCTACTGCATCGAGCGCTCGGCGGCCCACTGCGCCGACGTCTTCACGACCGTGTCGCACATCACGGCGTACGAGGCCGAGCACCTCCTCAAGCGCAAGCCTGGTACGTCTCGCTCTCTCCTCGTGCACTGCCTTTCTCGAGCGTCGTCCTCGGAGGCGGCGGCTCTCTGCAATATCAGCCCGCTCGATCTAGTTCTTGCTCTCGAGCCCGTTCCTGACTCTCCTCTCGCACCTCCCTCCTCTCGTCCTCGCTCGCAGACGGCGTGACGCCCAACGGCCTCAACGTCAACAAGTTCACGGCCATGCACGAGTTCCAGAACATGCACGCCGTGTCCAAGCAGAAGATCAACGAGTTCGTGCGAGGTCACTTCTACGGTCACTTCGACTTTGACCTCGACAACACGCTCTACATGTTCACCGCCGGCCGGTACGAGTACCGCAACAAGGGCCTCGACATGTTCATCGAGTCGCTCGCCCGTGCGTCCCGCCCTTCCTCTCCCGCTCGAGCCTCTCTTCCTCTCTTGCTCCGTCCTCGACTGACTCGCCGTCTCGCTCGTGCTCGCAGGCCTCAACTACCGCCTCCAGCAGATGGGCACCAAGCAGACGGTCGTCGCCTTCATCATCTCGCCAGCGGCGACCCACTCGTACACGATCGAGGCGCTCAAGGGCCAGGCCGTCACCAAGCAGCTGCGCGACACGGTCACCGAGATCCAGAACCGCATCGGCGCGCGCCTGTTCGAGCGCACGGCGCGGTACACGGGCGAGCACGGCACCGAGGTGCCCGACCCGGCCGAGCTCCTGTCGAACGAGGACAAGATCCTCCTCAAGCGCCGCGTCTTTGCCCTCCGCCGCAACTCGCTCCCGCCCGTCACGACGCACAACATGGCCGACGACGCCAACGACCCCATCCTGAACCAGATCCGCCGCGTCCAGCTCTTCAACCGCACGACCGACCGCGTCAAGATCGTCTTCCACCCCGAGTTCCTCAACTCGAACAACCCGATCCTCGGCATGGACTACGAGGAGTTCGTCCGCGGCTGCCACCTCGGCGTCTTCCCCTCGTACTACGAGCCCTGGGGCTGTGCGTCCCTCCCTCTCTCCTCTCCCTTTCCTTCCCCTTGGTCATCAGCTCTGACGCTCTTCTCGCCGCTCTCTCGCAGACACGCCCGCCGAGTGCACCGTCATGGGTACGTCCCTCTCTTCGACGTCTTGCTCGCCGACGTCGAGCGCCCACTGACCCTCGGCGCCCTCCTCGCAGGCGTCCCCTCCATCACGACCAACCTCTCGGGCTTCGGTGGCTTCATGGAGGACTTGCTCGAGGACTCGCAGGACTACGGGTGCGTCTCTCTCGCTCTCTCTCGTCCTCTCGCTCGTCGCCGTCGGAGCACGAGCGCACGCTGACGTGCATCTCGGCTTTTTTCCTCTGCAGCATCTACATCGTCGACCGCCGGCAGAAGTCGGTCGAGGACTCGCTCAACCAGCTCACGGACCAGATGGTGTCGTTCTGCCAGAAGACGCGCCGCCAGCGCATCAACCAGCGCAACCGCACCGAGCGCCTGTCGGACCTCCTCGACTGGAAGCGCATGGGCCTCGAGTACGCCAAGGCGCGCCAGCGTGCGTCCCTCTCTCTCTGTGTCTCTCTCTGCGCCGGGTTTTCGAGGGTGTGTTGCTGACGCAGACCCTCGTCGTTCCTCCCCTTCCTTTTTCTTCGTCTCCCTCCCCCTCCTCCCCCTCCTCTCCCTCCTCCCTCTCTTCCGCTCGACCTTCCACCCCACCTCACGCCATCTCTCCTCACGCCATCTCTCCTCACGCCCTCCTCTCTCAATCCCGTCGTCGATCACGTACCTCTTCTCGTTTCTCTCGTTGCCCTCGTCGCCCTCCGCCTCTCGCCGCCCGCAGTCGCCCTCCGGAGGGCGTACCCGGACTCGTTCGAGGACGACGACTTCGACTTTGAGTCGGGCCAGGTCCGCATCCCTCGCCCGATGTCGGCCCCGGCGAGCCCGCGGTTCACGACGGCGAGGAACGGCATGGCGACGCCGTCGGACCTCGCGACGCTCACGGAGGAGCTGCAGGGCCTCGGCACGTCGGACTACAACGGCACCGCGATGTCGTGGCAGCAGCTCATGCGCGGTGACCAGGAGGAGGAGGAGAGCTACTTCCCGCCGCTCGTGCTCAAGAAGGGCAAGAACAACGGCGGGGGCGTGTCGGGCACGACGAGTGGCTTGACGACGCCCGGTGGTGGCAGCGCGACGGGCGGGCGCACGACCCTGTCCGAGCAGGACCTTCTCGCCGCCGACGCCGCCTTGTCGCATCACTCGAGCTAGAGCGCTCGGTCGTCGTCGTCGGTTCCCCTCTCGTCCTCGCCTAGTCTAGACCGTCGTCGTCGTCGCTGGCGCTCCCACCAAAACTGGCTCGTCCCTGTTACCCCCCCCCTCCCCTTCCTCTCTCGCTCGCAACCGGTCTCTCCCTCTCCTTTTTTTTTGTGCCCAGCTCCCTTCCTCCCCGACTATTCTCCAGCTGTACTTTGAGCTGTTCTCGACGCCCTTTGCAACGGCAGGCCGACCTTTCTCCCCCTTGCGCGTCGGGCTCGAGCGCTCGAGCCCCTGCGAGAGCGCGGCGAACGACCTCTCTCTCTCTCTCTCTCTCTCTCTCTCTCTGTGGCTGTGTGACTCGTCGAGCTCATCGTGAGAGGGAAAGTGACTGCGATTGCGCCTTTTCTACAACGTCGACCCGCACGAGCAGAGGAGAGAGAGACGAGGTCCGAGCCCAGGTCGGACCCGCTCCTTCTCCTCCTCCTCGAGCCGTGCTCCACCTTGTGCTGCTCGACGAACTGGCGCCCGAGCTGGGAGTCGGTGCGTCTCGTTCCTATCGTTCGTGCGCGCTCAGAGTCGAGAGGGCAAAGGCTGACGTCAACGAGAACGGTGCCGCCCGCAGGTGATCCGGCAAGGCGACGAGCAGGACGAGGAGAGCTACTTCCCGCCGCTCGTCCTCAAGAAGGGCACGAACAACGGCGGCGGCGTGCCGTGCAGCTGGCGCTGATCATCCGTATCTGCCGTGCACTTCGAGCTGCACGAGCGCGCCGAGCGAGATTGGCCTTCCCAAGCCAGGAGAGGCTCGTGCGCTGGCTCGCTCGCTCGCTCGCTTCGGCGCTATATCAACGACAAGCTGCGACTCGTTACACATGCAGAGGGACGACGGGTAGCTACAACGACAAAGCGGGTGTGTACGTGACGAAAGAGCGAGAGGGGCTGGAACACAGTGCGAGGAGGAGAGGAAGGAGGAGAAGCGCGAGGGACGAACAGAGCTGAGATGCTCAAGCGGACGACTCGCCGTCGTCGTCGCTGTCGGCATCGATGGGCGAGTAGACCCGGCACGACATGGCCCGCTCGAGCGTGATCCAGGTCGTCGAGCGCGGGATGCCGCTCGCGTGCACCTTGCCGTTCGAGTGCTGCTCCTCGTGCGCCTCGAGGCTGATCGGCTTGGCGAATGCGGCGATGCAGGTCTGCAGACAGCGAGAAAGGCGATTGGCTTGGTCAACATCGGTGGAAGAGGGAGCGAGAGCGTACCGAGCGAGGGCAAAGGAAGAGGCTCGAGTGGTCGTCTCGGACGTGGGCCCGAATCTCTGCGACCGACTTGCCCGCCATCTCGCACCCCTGTAACAGGCAGCGTCAGCTCACGATGCTGCGCCGAGCGAGCGAGAGAGAGTGAGAGAGCAGGAGACGCACCGCCGGGCAGTAACCGAGGCAGCGGCACTTGGCGGTCTTGTTCTTGCGCTTGGCGGCGAGGACGTGCTTCTTGAGCGATGAGCACTGGCCGACGAAGGGGCAGTTCTGCATGTGTAGATCGTCAACGTCGGGCTCGACGAGAAAGGGCCCGAGGTGAGGACGAGACGCACCGGGCAGCGGAAGAAGTGTGTCCACCCGCGAGGAGCCTCGACCCTTGTCTCTGCGAGCGCGAGGGTGCAAGAAAGCGGTCGAGCGGCGTCAGTACAAGTGCGCAAGCAGCGTACAATGGGCAGGCGGCTCGAGCAGAGGGAAGAAGAGGCAGCGCACCTTGGACCGGCGACGACGAGAGCGCGTCGTCCTCGTCCTCCTCGTCCTCGTCCTCGTCCTCGTCTTGGTCCTCCTCGCCCTCCTCCCTCTGCGCCCTTGGCCTCCTGAACGCACTCCTCCTGATGTCCCCACCGTGCTGCTGCATCTTCTTGCCCGCCCCGACTCGGCGCGCCATGCCCTTGCCGAGGCCCTTGAGCCACTTCTTGACGTCGCTCGCGACGCCCGACATGTCGCCGCCTGCGAGGTGCGTCTCGAGGCCCTCGACGAGCTCCTCGCGCGTGACGACGAGCGGGCGCTTCGAGCCGCCGCCGCGCGAGACGACGACCTCGCAGCCGTCCTGGAGGTGGATCGCAAAGTCGTCGAGGAGCGACTGGGCGACGTCGGTCAGGCCGTCGATGCCGATGACGACGACGATGCCGGCGGTGGGAAGGCGCTGGAGGAAGCGCGTGCCGTTGGCGTGGGCGGGGACGGGCGCGGCGTACTTCTTGGACCACCGGTGGATGGGCTCGGTCGCGATCCCGTAGGCGACGTGCGGGACGATGACCTCGTCGCCCTCGAGGTCGTACACCTTGCCGAGGGCGAGCTTGCCGTCCTCGATGTAGGCCTTGAGCGACTGGTCGACGGCGAGCTCGGCGAGCCGTTTGGCCGACGCGCGAAGGACGTCGCGATCCGGGTCGTCGTCGCGGATGGCGTCGTACGTAGGGATGTGCTCGCCGCGCACCTTGGTGATGCGGAAGATGAGCGGGATCTCGGGCCCGTCGCCGCCGGCGCCTGCTGCCGCGAGGTGGCGCTGGTCGAGCGGAGCGCTCGGCTGAAGCTGCAGCGGCGCTGCCGACGGCGCTGGCTGCACCGACGACGCCGAAGCTGGCTGGACCGCCGACGTCGAGCGCGACTGCATTGGCAGCAGGACGGCGCGCGGCTCGAGCGCGCGGCTCGACTCGACCGCAGGGCCGGCCGACTGCGAGGTCGAGCGGCCCTCGCCCGAGGCCGACGGCGGCGCCTGGTCGTGATCGTTGCGCCCTGCGCCGCGCTCACCGCCGGCTGAAGCTGCCGAGGAGGCGCCAGAGGGGAGCTGGGCCGAGGCGGTACTCGCTGTCGGTTGCGTAGTCGAGAGGGGGACGACGGCGGGCGGGGCGAGCGAGGTGGTCGAGGCCGGTGAGAGCGCAGGCGGGCCAGGGTCGAGGCTCGGCGGTCGGTGTGCTGTAGGCGAACCTTGCTCCTGCGCATCTGGCGCCGTTGCAGCGCGGCGGATGACAGGAGGGGCGGCGGGCGAGTTGGGCGAGGGCGAGGACGGAGGCGGACGGTCGGCGCAACCCTGCTCGAGCGGGGCGGCGTGTGGCACGACGTGGTGAAGAGTCGACGTCGAAGGCGAAGCTGCGCACGAGCGAGCAAGGAGGCTGCATCAGGCAAGGAGTGCGAAGGAAAGGCCGTGGGGGTAGAGCTGAGAGGGAGCGCACCTTGGGGCTGCCCGTCATACATGCTCTCGTCGCTGTCGTCGCCCGTCAAGTCGAGCTCGTCTGCCGTCAAGTCGACGACCGGGACCGGCCTCGCGCTCGCCGCTGTGCCCGCCGTCGCCGCCGCCGCCTGCGCCTGGCTCCACCTCGCGGGGTCGGCGGGCTGCCCGGCGAAGAGCCGGCACGCGTCGAGGTAGGGCGGCGAGTAGGTGGGCGAGTGGTGGTACTGGGGCGGAGCGTGGTGCGCGTGCGAGGTGCTGTGCGCCGAGCCGAGGTCGAGGTTGAGGGACGGCGACGATGAGGCGCGCGAACCGAGGAGGGCGGCCGGGGTGCAGGGCGCGAGGTGGGCGAGGCTGGCAAACTCGGGCGGGGCTGCGAGCTGCTGGGCGGCGGTGGTAGCCGTGGTGCGGCGGCGCGGCGGGCTCTGAGGGTGCGGGCCGGGGTGGAGAGGCGAGCGAGGAGGAGGAGGGGGGTAGGGGTGGTGGTGGTGCTGCTGGCGGTAGCTGGCGGTGCTCGGGTGGGTGTGCAGGCCGGACCAGCCCCCCATGGCTGCGCGGTGCGGCCCTGGGGGAGGCGGGCGAGTGGTGCGACGAGGAGCAAGCCAGAGCGAGCGCCGGGGCCTCGCCTCGCCCTCGCCTTCTCTCTCTCTCTCGCTTGCTCAGCAACAGCTGCTCGCTCGCCTCGCTGCCGAGCATCCTTGCTGTGCTCAACCCCGCGCACCACCCAGCTCCCGCCCTCGGCCGCCCTCGGCCGCGCTCGTCTCCTCTCGGCCGTCCGCCCTCTCGCCGCCTCTCGCGCCGACATGAGCAGCAGGCCGCCTCCAGACGCCGCTCCAGAGGGCAGCTACTGGGTCGCAGAGCTGTCGGGCATCCCCTCGAGCATCTCGATCGACCAGGTGCGCCGTCTCGACTCGCTCTCGCGACCTCCCACCTCGTCGCTCAACGCTGACGGCTCTCTCGTCGCTGCGCGCAGCTCTCGAGGCCGCCCTACACCTGGGGGCTCGACTACGGTGCTCAGTGGATCGCGAGGAAGGAGGCCAGTGTCCGCTCCATGTACGTCGTCGCTCTCTCCTTCGTCCTGTCGCCTCACAGCTCGTCGCTCACTCGCCTCACCTCGCAGCGGCCTCGGCTTCAAGACCTGGGACGAGCTCCTCATCGCTATCCACGGTCTCAACGGCATCGAGGTCAAGAAGTGGAACTCGGTCGTCGGCACGTCGGTGCGTCGAGCCTTTCTCGCCGTCCCGCTCTCGCTCGCGCCGACTGACGCTCGCCCGCGCGCGCAGTTTGCCTTCAACGACATCCACTACTTCTCGGCCGAGGGCGAGTCGCTCCTCACGCACAAGGACCCGGGCAACCGCATCTGGTACATGCGCTCGAGCACGTTCAAGGGCCCGTCGCTCCCCGTCGGCGCTACCTCGGGCGTCCCGGGCCAGCCGCAGCTGCAGAACCCGGCGTCGCGCTTCTTCCGCGCAGCGTCGCAGGCTCCGACCCTCCACGCTCAGCCTCACCCGCCGCCGCCGCCGCAGCAGCAGCAGATGCTCCCGCCGGCGCCGCCCTCTCGGCCGCTCGCCAACGACTACGGCGCCGCCTACCCGACCTACCGACCGAGCCCGTCGGCGCAGCAGTCCAACTTCTCCGACTCGCCGCCATCGCCCAAGCGCGTCCGCAGCAACTCGCACGGCTCGGGCGCGTTCGGCGACGCCGAGTTCGGGCCGGTCAAGGAGGAGGGCGACGACGGAGCAGCAGCAGGACTGCTCCTCCAGGACCGCCGCAGCTCGATCGACGTCTCGTCGCAGGGCTACATGCCGGCCAACAAGCACGACGGGCGTGGTGGCGGCGAGCACGGCGGCGGCGGCGGCGGCGGCGTGAGGGGAGGAGGAGACAGGCATCTCTTCGTCGAGGGGGTGAGGCTCGCTCTCTCTCGCCTTGTTCCACTCCAGCATCATGAGCTGACGTCACTCGCACTGCGCGCAGCTCCCGTACGACTGGACCTGGCAGCAGGTCAAGGACTTGTTCCGCTCGGCCGGCGCCGTCATCCGCGCCGACATCGTCAGGTCGCGCGAGGGCGCCTCGACGGGCCAGGCGTCGATCATGTTCGACACGCCAACCGATGCTCACCGGGCTCGCGGTGCGTCACTCGTCCGCCTCGCTCATGGCGGCCGGCACGCTCGCAGGGACTGACTCGGACCTTTTTCCTCCTCCTGCAGACCGGTTCAACGGCTACCTCGTCTACGGCAACCCGCTCAAGGTCGACTACGACCGCTTCGTCCCGATCATCAGCCCCGGGTACCGTGGCCCGAGCAGCACGAGCGCAGGATCGGGCGGGAGCAGGTCGTCGGGCGCGACGGCGGGGCCGTCGGGCGTGAGCGTGACGAGGGAGCGCGAGGGCAGCACGAGTGGCTCGGGAGGTGCGCGCGACGGCCGTGACGGCGAGGGCAAAGCATCAGCCTCGCGCGACTCGGCCGGGGACGGGTCGACCGCATCCTCGCCGTCCTTCTACCGCGGCAACAGCCGGGACCAACGCCCAGCTCTCGAGGACGGCCGCATTCACCTCATCAACCTGCCTCACGGCGCGCTCTCCTGCGAGGAGGGCTGCTCGGTGTCGAAGCTCGTCGTCGAGCTCGTCCAGATCCTCCCCTCGATCCGCCCGCTCGACATGTGCGTTCGCCTCTCTCTCTTTCTTTCTTTCGCTCGTCAACGACCTGCGGAGCCTGACTCTCTCGACCTTGACCCGCTGCAGCGCCCACATCAGCGTGCACGACATCACCGACGCCGCCTTCTCGATCTCGATCACGCTCGCCGACAACAATCAGACCTACCAGCTCTCGCGCTCGTCCCGCCGCACGCTCGGCGGCAATGCGCGCGATACGCTGTACCGTCGCCTCGGTCGCCCCCTGCCGATGACGAGCGGCGAGTACAGGAAGCAGCTCGGGCAGCAGCGTGCGTGAGCGGTCGAGAGGAGGGAGCGGCATGTGCGCTTGTCGGGTTGTTGTGGGCTCTCAATATGGAACGCTTGCTGTTGTGCTTGTCTCTCGAGCGCGCTCGGGCACGAGAGCGGAGAGCTGAAAGCAAGAGCTCGCCTCGACCCGGGCTCGGACCTTCTCAAGTCGCTCTTCCTCCTGCTCTCGCTCTCGCTCTCCCTCGACACGACGGCGTCGCTCAGCGGGTGCAATCGAGAGTAACAGCTGGTTATTTTGCATCGGAGAGAACATGAGAGGAATCTACGCCTTGGCGAGGAAGTGCTTGATGAGGCCGGTCGTCGACGAGTCGTGCTTGGACGGGTCGGCGGCGCCGGCGTCGAGCTCCTTGAGGATGCTCTTTGCGAGGATCTTGCCCAGCTCGACCCCTTGCTGATCTGCAGAGTGTGGGAGAGAGTAGGGTCAGTCGGCCTTTTTCGAGATGAGGAGGTGCGGTCGAGGAGGAGGAGGAGGAGAAGGCCGACTCACCGAACGAGTTGATGCCCCAGATGCAGCCCTGCACGAAGATCTTGTGCTCGTACATGACGATGAGCGAGCCTGTGATGCACGAGAGAGAGAGAGAGAGAGAAGAGAGGGCGAGGAGAGGACTGGTCAGACGGGAAGAAGGGGTCCGAGCGGTGAGCGTTCTCGAGACAGGGACGTACCGAGCGTCCTCGGCGTCAGCTTCTGGAACAGGATCGAGTTGGTCGGGCGGTTGCCCTCGAAGACCTTGCTCTTGCGCAGCGCCTCGTTCTCGGCGTCGGCGCCGAGCTCCTTGCGGACCGTTTCCTCGTCCTTGCCGAACGCGAGCGCCTCGGGCTGGGCGAAGAAGTTGGAGAGGAGGATCTTGTGGTGGAGGTTGTCGCGAATCGGGTTCTGCGACTCGATGGGCGCGAGGAAGTCGGCGGGGATGAGCTTGGTGCCCTGGTGGATGAGCTGGTAAAAGGCGTGCTGGCCTGCGCGCGAAGGAGGGCGGCTCGGGTCAGCTCGCTAGCTCGCCCGCTCACCGCTGCACGCTCCGAAGCGAAAGAGAGACGCACCGTTGGTGCCCGACTGGCCCCAGATGATCGGGCCCGTCTGGTACGAGACGCGGCGGCCGTCCTTGGTGACGAACTTGCCGTTCGACTCCATGTCGCCCTGCTGGAAGTAGTCTGCAAACTTGTGCATGTACTGGTCGTACGGGAGGAGGGCGTGGGTCTGCGCGCCGTAGAAGTCGTTGTACCACAGGCCGACGAGGGCGAGGATGACGGGGAGGTTGTCCTCGAGCTTGGTGTCGAGGAAGTGCTTGTCCATGTCGTGCGCGCCGGCGAGGAGCTCCTGGAAGTTCTCGGGCCCGATGAAGAGCATGATGGGCAGGCCGATGGCCGACCACAGCGAGTAGCGGCCACCGACCCAGTCCCAGAACTTGAACATGTTGCCGGCGTCGATGCCGAACTCGGTGACGGCCTTGGTGTTGGTCGACAGGGCGACAAAGTGCTTGGCGATGTGCGCCTTCTGCATGAGAGGGAACGTGACAGGAGTCAGCGACGAGATCAAGGAGAGAGCCGAGGGGGAGAGAGAGAGAGAGAGAGAGAGAGAGAGAGAGAGAGAGAGAGAGAGAGAGAGGGAGAGAGAGAGAGAGAGGGAGAGCGGGACGCACGTCGGTCGCCGACTTGAGGAACCACTCGCGCGCGCTCTCGGCGTTGGTGATCGTCTCCTGGGTCGTGAACGTCTTGGACGCGACGATGAAGAGGGTCGTCTCGGGGTCGCACGCCTTGGTGATCTCGGCGATGTGGGTGCCGTCGACGTTCGAGACGAAGTGGCACGTGAGGCCCTCCTTGCCGTACGGCTTGAGCGCCTCGGTGACCATGACGGGGCCGAGGTCCGAGCCGCCGATGCCGATGTTGACGATCGTGTCGATGGCCTTGCCCGTGTAGCCCTTCCACTCGCCCGAGCGGACCTTGGTCGCGAAGTCGGCCATGTGGTCGAGGACGCCCTGGACCTCGTCGGCGCCGGCCTCGTTGATCTTGAACTCGCCGCCGACGTTGCGCAGGGCGACGTGCAGGACGGCGCGGTCCTCGGACGTGTTGATGTGCTTGCCGGCGAACATGTCGTCGCGCGCCTGCTCGACGCCGCCCTCCTTGGCGAGCTGGACCAGGGTCGAGAAGACGTCCTCGTTGATGAGGTTCTTGGAGAAGTCGACGAGGACGTGCACGTCCTTGTTGGGCGAGTCGTACGTGCGCGAGAACTTGGCGAAGCGCTGCGGGTCCTGGCTGAACAGGTCCTTGAGGACGAGCTTGGTGTGCTCCGAGTCGTACAGCTGCTGGAGCTTGGCCCACGAGGGGTAGTCTGCGAGGTGCGAGGGCGCAGGGTCAGCTTGTGGATCTCGGCGCTGCCGTCGAGGGTGCGATCCAGCTCCATCTCCGTCATCTGCCGCGGCCGGGTCGACCTCCTCGCTCCTGCGGCCGCACGGGCCTGCGCCATCGCGGCGAGCTCGTTTTGTCCCTCCCAGAAAGCCCACCGTGACGACCGCGACCGCTAGACCGCCGTGCTCGCCGAGGTGGACGACCGAAGGTGGCCGAACCGTCGATGAGCGGTGGGGGAGGAGACGACGAGACGAGGACGCTGTCGCTCGAGGGCGAGGAGGCGGACTGACCGGTTGCGAGCTTGCCAGACATGGTGTGTGCGGTCTCGGTGGTTCGAGGTGAGGGTGACGAGAGGAGCGGCAGCGACGAGGCCGCCGTCGTCGTCGTCGGCGCTCGTGCGGGGTCGACGTCGTCCTCGCTCGCCAACTTGATCCATAGTTTCTCGCTCGCTCGAGCTGCTCACAGCAGAGCTCGCTGGTTACTTCACTTAGGAAAGCTCTCGTGTGAGCCGAGCGAACCTCGCAGCCAGGCCGAGACGAGGAGAGAGAGGTGGGTCGACAAGCCGATGCGAATGCAGGAGCGAGTGAGGGTCTACGAAGGGTGGCGGGCTCTTCAGCGAAGGCGTGTAGATCTAAGGAGGAGGGTACGTAATGACACTGTGCGATGAAAGGCAGGGGGAAGAAGAGGAAACGGGGAAAAGTGAGGCCGAGGGGAACGACGATGGCTCGATCCGCTACGCCAGATCGCGCAACTTGGCGTCCTCCTTCATCTCCTGCGTGCCGCCGTTCTTGGCACCGCCCTCCTTGAAGGCCGTCTTGTACGCGTCCGTGTCCGAGTCGTGCGTGTTCGACTCGAGGATCTCGCGGCGGATCTTGCCCGAGCGAGCGGCGTTGACGTTGGCGCGGAAGAGGATGTCGACCTGCTCGAGCGAGAGGCCCTTGGTCTCGGGGACGAAGCTGCGAGGAGAGGAGAGGCGTCAGCTCGCTGCTCGAGGCGGTCAAACGTCGACACCGAGGGGGACCGAGCGGGACGCACAAGAAGACGAAGAAGGCGGCGAGGACCGAGACGCCGCCCCAGATGAAGAACACCTTGGAACCGAGACCGGCCGATCCGGGCTTGTCGTCGACCATGTAGGGCGTCGCGTAGCCGATGCCGAAGTTGAAGAGCCAGTTCGAGGCCGTCGACATCGACATCTGCTTGCCGCGGGTCGCAGTCGGGTAGATCTCGCCGGTGACGACCCAGCTGTAGTGGGTAGAGAGGACGAGGAGGGACAGGGTCAGCTCCCGGACGAACGAGAGGGCGACGAGGGCGAGGACGAGGAGACGATGGACGCACGCGATCGGGCCCCAGGTCGCGGCGAAGAAGGCGATGAAGATGCACACGAAAGCGATGAGGACCTTCTGGCCGGCCTCGTTCGACGAGGGGAGCGCCGTGCCGATGATGGCGACGATGAAGTGGCAGACCTGCGAGGGAGGAGCGTCAGCGCAACGTCGACGAGACGAGCGAGCGGAGCGTGAAGAGGACGTACAGCCATGCCGACGGCACCGACGAGGAGCATCGTGCGACGACCGGCCTTGTCCGTGAGCCAGAGACCCGGGATCGTAGCACCGACTGCGCGCGCGAGGAGGGAGTGAGCGTCAGCGAGAGCCTCGGGCGGCGGTCGAGCGAGCGCAGGAGCACGTACCGTTGACGACGTTGGTGGCGATGGTGATCAGGAACGGGTTGTTAATGCCGCTGTTCTGGAAGAACCTGATATTTAGGAAAGAAGGAAGGAGGACGGGTCAGCTCAGCTCAGGAAGGAGGACGCTCAGCTCTCGAGGCTGCCGGCTCGAGGGGGACGAAGCTCACGTCGTGCCGTAGTAGAAGACTGCGCAGGAGGGAGAGTAGGAGGATCGTCAGACGCTGAACCTGAGGCACCGCCGCAGGAGGAGAGGGAGGAGGAGGGGACGCACTGAAGTTGATGCCGACGAGCTGCTGGAGGGCCTGAAGCGAGATGCCGATGAAGGTGCGGAGGCGGTTGCGGTTCGTGTTCCTGAAGCAGTCGAGGTAGGTGGTCGAGCCGAGCGAGCGAACGTGGTGGACCGAAGCAGCGATCTCGGCGTACTCGGAGGCGACGACGTCCGAGTCGGGGTCGGCGGCGAGGATGCGGGCGAGCGAGCGCTGGGCAGCCTCGTCCTTGCCGGCGGCGATGAGGAAGCGAGGCGACTCGGGGAGGAGGGCGAGACCGGTGGCGAGGATGATGGCCCAAGCGAACCTGCGGGAGCGGCGCGAGCGGCGTCAGCGTCTCGCTCTCTCACGCTCGTCTCGTCGGCTCGACAGCTTGGAAAAGGGACGCACTGGATGCCGATGGGGATGGCGTACGAGCCGAGGTCGTTGCGAGTCTTGGTCTGGTCGACGACGACGGCAGCGATGAGAAGACCGATCTGCGACGAGGGGGAGAGAGCTCGTCAGCGCCTCGTGCGGCGTCGCGCGACCCGTGCGACGAGAGAGTCGGACGCACGGTGATCATCCACTGGTAGGCGCCGACGATGGCACCGCGGATGGCCTTGGGCGCGCACTCGGACTGGTACATCGGGACCAAGCACGAGGTGCCGCCGACGCCGAGACCGGCAAAGACGCGGCCGACGACGAAGGTCGGGAGGGTCGTGCCGCCGGTCTGGCACGCGACGCCGATGGTGAAGAGGACGAGGAAGGCCATGATGCCGTAGCGACGGCCGAGGAAGTCGCCGACCGGGTAGGCGAGGAGGGCGCCGACGAACGTGCCGGCCGACAGGATCGAGGTGATGAGCGAGTCGCGGCCCGAGGGGAGGGCGTAGGGCTTGTCGGGGTTGCCGGTAGCGTCGCCGAAGAGCTCGAGGAAGTAGGGCATCTCCTTGACGCCCGAGATGTTGCCGGTGTCGTAGCCTGCGCGGGAGGAGCGAAGTCGTCAGCTCCTCGTTCGCCGCCGCGGCTCGTGCGTGGTGCAAGCAGCTGCAGAGCTCCATCGAGCATGCGCATGCGCAGCTGGAGCCGCAGGGAGAGCCGCCGTCCGCCCCCCGAGCTGGCTCGACTCCCCCGCTCGACGCTCCCCCGCGCTCTCACGCTCCTGAACCAGAGGAAAGCCACGCACCGTACAGGAAGCCACCGAAAGCCGCAAAGCACGACCTGCATGCACCAGAGAGTCAGCTGCTGCTGCACCCGAGGCGAGAGAGAGGGAGGAAGGGCGAGGACGCACATGATGATGGCCATCGCCTTGGAGGGAGCGGGTCCAGCCGACATGGTGGGCGGGTGTTTTTGCACGGAGGTTGCTGGGAGAGGTGGGAGCGAAGGAGAGAGGCGACCGGCTGCTGCGGGTGTCGAAGGGCGAGGTCGAGGACGAGCTGGAACCTCGAAGTTGAGCGAGGCCTGGGCGGGTCGCGGGCGTTGGCGACGGGGGGGAGGAGGGAGAGAGGCGAGAGGGTTGGGTGGAGAAGGAAGGAGAGAGGGCGGGGGCGCGCGTGGAGCTTTGGGCGAGAATCGATGCTCCAGAGCGTGAGCGACCGAAGGAGCGGCGGCGCGGAGACGCGCTCGGCCCCTCGCACGACCCCTCCCCCAAAAGTGCGCGCGCCCGCTCGCGCCCACAAAGCTCGGCGTCCGGAAGCCTGTCCAGGTCTCAGATCTCGTCAGATCGAGCTAAGTTAAAGCTCGAGTGACGCGCCACTTTCCATTCGCCACCAGGCACTCGCCCGGCGTCCAGCTTCTCGCGCGTGCGCAGCTGCAGCGTGCGGACGGACGATGAGCGGTGTGTGCACGCTGCAGCTGCGGCCGCTCGTTTCGAAGCTGAAGCTGGATCGACAGCAGGTGTCGGTGCGCGACCCTCGCCCTCCCCCCCGCCCCGCCGCAGCGATGCGTTGCGGAGGCCGAAGCTGCGAAGACAGCGGCTCCGCGCCTTCCGAGTTGTGCGCACCCCGCTCCGCCGAGTGCGCCGCTTTGGCTCCCCGGCCTTCCTCGCTGCTCGTCCGAGAAGAGCGGCTCGAATCGGCACTCGCACGCGCGGGCGCCGAGTCGAGAACGACGCCCACGCCCAGCTGCTCGGTGGGGAGCGCAGGCGTGGGCTTTCTACGCTCATGGCGTTCGCCGACGACGCCGGCGGTGCACCGTCCTGGGCGCACAGTACTTAGTCGAGACGTCGAGCGCGAGCGGGCTCGTTGAGGAGGTCGATGCGCAGCCCGGCGGCGACGCAGCAGGGCGACGCTCGAGCCGCCAACTCGGGACGGCGTGGACGGCCTGCGGCTCGACCGCGCGGATCGTCGGAAGCTGACGGCCGACGCGTAGAACGAGGGGGACAGACCGCGGCTTGGGTGGAGGAGGAGTCTGTGGAGCGTTGAGAGCGGGGCCGCGGGCGCAGCTCGTGCGAGGCGGGGCTCGGGCCTCGTTTGTCGATGGGGCGACTGGCTCCGACGGCAGCAGGGCGACGCGCTGCAGGTGCGCTCGTCGACGACGGAGAGCGTGAAGGTAAAGGAGAAGCAAGAGAGCCGCCGTGGCAGCAAGCGCGAGGAGACGGTCGTCGCCGGTCCACTCGCACGGACTCCTTTTGCCCGGCCGGACTGCGGTCGTCCACCGAGCTGCGCAACGCGCGCTTTGACGTTCAGGGCAAGGTCACTTAAGCCGTCCACGCGTGCGCCGCCGGTCGACGGTGAAGCGGCTCGTGCGCGTTTGAGCATGGCTGCCTCGCCGAGAGGACATAGGGGTCCGCCGCGCCGGCAGCTCTCTACCGGATTGGTCTACGCTCGTCACGTCTGCACAGCAAGACGAACAGCCCAGCGCATCTCTGTCCGCGCGAAGAGCGGCGCCAAAAATCTGAGACCTTGCCCCGCTGTCATCGTCGTCGCGGACCCGCTCCAGGCCGCTCTCTCGCAAACACCACACGGCGCTGCGACCGCACGACTCGCGCGCATAGCTACACCCGCGATGCCACCGCCGTCGCTCGCCCCAGCACCGACGCCCTCGGCCTTGTCGTCCCTCTCGACCCAGACGCTCTCGCGCACCCTCGAGCTCACCCGGCTGCACCAGCTCGACCTCGCTACGCCGGCACACCTGAGCTCGACCATCCACGGCAACCTCGGCAAGCTCGCGCGCGGCATCAACGCGCTCGAGCGCGAGGGGCAGACGAGCCACGATGTGCTCGTCGGCCTGCGCGGGCAGTGGGAGCGCATCGCGGCCCTGGTCGAGCCGCTCGGCGTGCACATCGAGGAGCGGCTACGCAGTGAGGAGGAGCAGGGGCGGACCGGGCGGCTGGTCGAGACGGACGACGAGCGAGAGGCGGGCGACGAGGACGACGACCGGGATGGGTGAGTCCGAGTCTCTCTCTCCTCTCTGCGCATGCTCTGTGCTGCGCACGGCTGACTCACGGAATTTGTACACACAGGCTACCTCTTCGACCGGTGCCGGCGGGACCGCATGTGGCGATCCCTGTGCACGACGACCGACGAGACCTCGCGCAGATGGAGGAGGACGAGGACGAGATGGATCGCGCCAACGCCCAGGTGTTGCAGATGCAGAAGCGCATGCTCGAAGGTGCGTCCACTTCGGCCCTGCTCGCTGAACTCGCACGGGCTCGTGCTGACCTGCACCTCGTCCCGCTCGCCCTCCCTCCCGCCCTCCTCCTTCGTCTCTCCTGCGCGCAGACCAGGACACGCAGCTCGACTCGCTCTCGTCAGCCATCTCGCGCCAACACGCCTTGTCGTTGCGGGTGGCAGAGGAGCTCGAGCTGCACTCGTCGCTGCTCGACGACACGGACGAGGCGCTCGACCGCACCGAGTCGAACCTGCGGCGCGCGAGCGGCCGGCTCGACCAGTTTACGCAGCGCGCCAAGGCGACGGGCAGCACGGGCCTCATCGTCGCCCTCATCGTGCTCCTCGTCATCCTCATCCTCATCTTCAAGGTGTGAGCGAGTCGTTCCTCGTCGTGCCTGTCGTCGCCTCGCCGTTCCTCCCCATGTCTACACTCGTCGCCGTACCTTGTCTCGTCTGTCATACTACGCAGCGCAACCCTATCTTTCCTCGGCTGCAGGAGGAGAGAGCACAGCGGATGAAGCCCGCCCCTCGGCGAGCGAGTGCGTGCGCAGCCCTGAGCGGCTGGCCCTTTGCCTCGTCGAGTCTTAGCCTGGTCGACAGCTCTTGCCGTACGAGTGCTTCAGGAGTGAGATGGTGGCCGAGAGCAGCCTCGGCGACGCAGGTCGGGCGAGGCGAGCGAGGCTTGGAAGCGGCGGCGAGAGCGACGAGACGGCGAAGGCGCGCTCGCTCGCTCGTCTCGCAAGCCGCGACTGCGCGCACTCGACCGACTCGCCGCCTCCGAGTCGCTCGCACACGTCCAGCCTCTCGCCCCAGGCCGCGCATCGCCCGCCGAGCGAGCCCGTCGAGCCTCACGAGCCCGGAGCAACACCGCCACCGCCGACAGGCCTCGTCCGCCCTTCGCCCTCGTCGTCGAGCAAGGTTGGCGCCGCTGTACTACCGCCTAGGTGAGCCTAGCACACTCCCTCCCCCTCCTCTCGAGCCCCTCGCAGCGTTCCTGCGTGTGTGGTCGCACTTGAGCTTTGAGCTGGTGCGGGGCCGGAGCGACTCGTCGGCTCGCGCGGTGTGGGAGCGCGCATGGGCGAGGGCAGACTGGAGGGTACCAAGACACCTGAATGGCTCGCGCGCTGCATCGCGAGGGCGTTGGGCGTGCTCTCGACGAGGCCGTGCCCCTCCCCCCCGATGACCGCCGAGCGGTTCGACGACACGAGCAGGACGGCCTGTCACGGTCTGTGCAGGGCAGCGCTGACTCTTTGCATGCACACAGATCGACCCGCCGTCCTCCACCACCCTCGACCGAGCGCCGCCATGTTGCGCACTCAGCTCCGCCTCTCGTCGTCGTCGTGCCGGCTCCCCTTCGCCCGCTCGCTCTGGCGGGCTCCGGCTCGGCAAGCCTCGTCGGCAGCAGCGTCGGCGACACCGTCCCGCTCGGGCGACGACCTCCCGCCCCACCTCGAGCGCGCCCGCCACGCCCTGTACACCGTCCCTCCCCTCCCGCCCATGCCGCCTCCCCTCCCCGCCGACGTCGACCCAGTCGACACGACCATCCACACGACGGCGGGCTCGGCCCTCGCGTCGGGCGTGACGCTCGGCCACCAGCTCCCGGGCGCCCAGGAGCAGCTCGCCGTCCTCAACGCCTGCCTCGCGAGCGGCGACCTCGGGCGCGCCGAGGACGTCGCCAAGCGCATCCGCGCCAACTGGATGCGCGGCGGCGAGATCGGCTCGCTGTCGATGCTCCTCCCGCCGCGCGTCCACGCCGACTTCCTCAAGGCCTACTTCGCCCGCGCCATCCAGCCGCCGTACCTCCCGCTCTCGGCGCAGAGCCTCACGGCGGGCTACGACGGCCTCGGCCTCCCCTCGGGCACCCTCGGCACGGGCGAGCGCAAGGCGAGCGTCTCGCAGCAGCGCAACACGATGCGGTTCGTCGCCAAGGTCTGGGCCTACTTCGACTCGCTGTTCGGCACCCAGTGGGACGTCGTCGACCCGCTCACCAAGCGCACCCGCCGCGGCGACAACGGCGCCATCGACTCGGGCGTCCTCGCCGTCATGCTCAAGGGCCTCACCGCCCTCGGCCCCGACATCTACAACCCCTCGTCCCTCACCGACCCCGACCGCGTGTGCCGCCCCATCACCTACGTCCTCTCGATCCTCCGCCAGACCGGCATCGAGCTCCAGGACGTCATGCGCGACACCGTGTTCGACATCGAGCTCCCGAGCTACCTCGGCAGCATCTCGCGCGACCAGGTCCTCGACGCGTTCCGGGCAACCGGCCGCGGCCGCGAGAGCTGGGACGAGTGGGAGCGCGTCCTCGACGACGTCAAGGCCGACGTCGATCGCATCCGCGAGGGGCGCGAGCAGGAGCAGAAGGCGCGCTCGGTCGTCGCAGAGCTCGACCCGGTCCTCAGCCCCGTGCGTCCCTTTCTCCTCCTCCTCGCTCCCTCCCGCCCTCCCTCCTCCCCTCACCTTCGCCAGCCTTTGTCCTCTCTCTCTCTCTCTCTCGCCCTCGCCCGCACCCTCATCCTCGGCGTGCCTCGTGCTCGTGCTGCGCAGACGTGCTGACCCTCTTCCTCCCGCCCGCTCGCAGAACTCGGACGTCAACATCTCGCTCCAGACCCTCCGCACCAACCTCCTCACGTTGTCGATGCCCGGCTCGGTCACCGAGATCTCGCGCACGCAGCGGCAGCGCCTCCTCGAGGAGTCGTCGTACGACGCCGCGCGCCAGCTCTACATCCACGAGATGGAGGAGCTCGCGCGCGTCGGCAAGGACAAGGAGCGCGGCCTCCAGTCCAACTGGCTGCAGTCGATCATGTTCGACTGGCTCAAGCACTTCGAGCGCGCCCTGTTCGAGGCGTCGTGCGAGTCGGGCAAGGGCTCGCCGTGGGGCAAGGACGCCGACATCGAGCCGTTCATGCGCCTCCTCTCGCCCGACAAGATGGCCCTCATCACGATCGTCGAGCTCATGCGCCTGTGCGGCAGCGAGGGCGTGAGCGGCGGCATGAAGGCGGCGCGCGCCATCCTCACCATCGGCCGCGCCATCGAGAACGAGTACCACGCCGAGGCGCTCAAGGAGGGCTACTCGAACAAGCAGCTCCAGCACGAGATCGACCGCATCTCGGAGGGCACGGTCGGCCCCGACGGCCGCCTCCAGAGCCGCAGCGCCGAGGAGTCGCTCGGCATCCTGTGGCGCCGCGAGCTGTCCAAGCGCGAGCGCGACGGCGACACGACGTGGCGTCCGGCGTGGACCCAGACGATCCGCGCCAAGGTCGGCAGCATCCTCGTCACGGCCCTCATGGACGTCGCCAAGGTCGAGCGCACGGTCAAGCACCCCGAGACGGGCGAGATCCTGAGCGAGATCCAGCCGGCCTTCTCGCACGCCTACCAGTACGTGCGCGGCCTCAAGCTCGGCATCATCAAGGTCAACACGGCCGTCAGCGAGCGCATGGACAAGGACCCGCTCCGCATCACGCTCCACCCGCGGTTCCTGCCCATGCTCGTCAAGCCCAAGCCGTGGCTCAGCTACAACAGCGGCAGCTACCTCCTCCACTCGACCCAGATGATGCGCATCAAGGACTCGGACGAGCAGCTCCAGTACCTCCAGCAGGCGTCCGACAACGACACGCTCGACAACATCTTCACCGGCCTCGACGCCCTCGGCTCGGTGCCGTGGCAGATCAACTCGCAGGTGTTCGACGTCGTGTCGACCGTGTGGAACTCGGGCGAGGCCGTCGCCGACATCCCGGCCAAGGACGCGCTCGTCGAGCCGCTCAACGCCGAGGTCCCCGCCAACGTCGACAAGGACCCGCGCGCGCGCGACAACTACCGCCACCGCATCCGGCAGGCGCTCCAGGCGCGTCGCTCGGCCCACTCGAACCGGTGCGACCTCAGCTACAAGCTCGAGATCGCGCGCGCCTTCGTCGACGAGAAGTTCTACTTCCCGCACAACCTCGACTTCCGCGGTCGCGCCTACCCGATCCCGCCCAACCTGTCGCACATCGGCGACGACATGAGTCGAGGCCTCCTCAAGTTCGGCGAGGCCAAGCCGCTCGGCGAGCGCGGCCTGCGGTGGCTCAAGATCCACCTCGCCAACCTCACGGGCTTCGACAAGGCGAGCTTCGACGAGCGCGAGGCCTTCACCGACCAGCATCTCGACGACGTGTTCGACTCGGCCGACAAGCCGCTCGACGGCCAGCGGTGGTGGCTCAAGGCCGACGACCCGTGGCAGTGCCTCGCGACCTGCTTCGAGCTCGCCGCCGCCCTGCGCTCCGAGGACCCGACCAAGTTCGAGAGCGCGCTGCCCGTCCACCAGGACGGCACGTGCAACGGCCTGCAGCACTACGCCGCGCTCGGCGGCGACTTCAAGGGCGCGCACCAGGTCAACCTCGACATCGGCGACCGCCCGGCCGACGTCTACTCGGGCGTCGCCAACATGGTCAACGTCCTCATCGAGCGCGACGCCGAGCGCGACGTCCAGGAGGCCGTCCTCCTCAAGGGCCGCGTCACGAGGAAGGTCGTCAAGCAGACGGTACGTCTCCCGCCCTCCTCCCTCTCTCCCTCTCTCCCTCTCGCTCGCTCGCTCGCTCCACCGGCTTCTGCCTCGCTCCTAGACTGACGCACTGCCTCATGTCCTGCAGGTCATGACGACGGTCTACGGCGTGACGTTCATCGGCGCCAAGAACCAGATCCAGCGCCAGCTCAAGGACCGCGGCGACATCCCCGCCGAGCACCTGTACACGTGCTCCCTCTACCTCGGCCGCCTCGTGCTCGACTCGATCGGCGACATCTTCAAGGGCGCGACGGGCATCCAGACGTGGCTCAACCGGTGCGCGCGCCTCATCGCCAAGTCGATCCCGCCGCAGCGCATCCAGGCCGCCCTCCAGGAGGAGGCGCCCAAACGCGTCCGCAAGAACTCGACCGAGGACGGCAAGCAGGAGCAGGACAAGGCGTCGCGGGCAACGCCGGCGCCAAAGCGCTCGCGCATCCCCAAGGAGCAGATGACGAGCGTTATCTGGACGACGCCGCTCGGCCTCCCCGTCGTCCAGCCGTACCGCAAGCCCAAGAAGCGGCAGGTGCAGACGGCCCTCCAGACCGTCTTCATCGTCGACCCGTCCATCCCCGCCGAGGTCGACGCGCGCGCCCAGGCGACGGCCTTCCCGCCCAACTTTATCCACTCGCTCGACGCGACGCACATGATGATGACGGCCCTCGCCTGCAAGGACAAGATCGCCTTTGCGTCGGTGCACGACTCGTACTGGACACACGCCGCCGACGTCGACGAGATGTCGACCATCCTGCGGGACACGTTCGTCGAGCTCCACTCGCAGGACATTCTCGGCCGCCTTCGCCAAGAGGTGCGTCTCTACCTCCTCTAACCTCTCACCGTCTCCTGCCCAGCGCACACGCTGACCTCGTCGACGTCGCTCGCAGTTCGTCGACCGCTACGCCGGCCACGTCGTCCCCGTCAGCAAGATCCCGCCCGGCCTCCTGCGCGACCGCGAGGCCGACACACCCGCCGACGCCAAGCCGGACCCCGAGGCCGCCGCCCTCGACGTCATCTCGGAGCTCGAGGAGGAGGACGGGCCGGCCGGCCTGTCGCTCTTCGCCCAGTCGCACGAGGTCAAGCGGGCGTCGCTCGACTCGTCTTCGCCGGCTCGCCGCAGCTCGCCCTGGAAGTCGACCGACGACGACGAGACCGGGTTCGACGACCTGTGGCGCGGCAAGACGTCGACCCGCACCGACTCGAAGCTCGTCTCGCTCGCCGCCGTTCTTCCTCCAGCACCCGGCAAGGGCGACTTTGACCTCACCAAG
>Ga0308169_10001108_pt1 | contig 33220 bp, 24 predicted proteins | sample PhyBR1_2_FD_202139 | JGI IMG/M metagenome (GOLD analysis project Ga0308169, IMG submission 202139) | Phyllosphere microbial communities from UC Gill Tract Community Farm, Albany, California, United States - DLSLSB.R1 | ecosystem: Host-associated > Plants > Phyllosphere > Unclassified | place...
TGCGTCGCTTCCTACTCATTCTCTCGCTGCCTCTGGTGAGCTGACGTCGCTCCTCTACCTCGCAGGCGCGAAGCAGGGTTCCTCTTCAGCTTCGAGCGGTCCGCCTCGCAGCAGTGCGTCCTCGCTGGTCTTCCCCTCCCCCCCCGCGCCCGCCCCTTCGCGCCTTGCTGACTCGCTCCTCTCCGTTCGCAGGCAGCTCTACTGGTTCCGCTCGCGCGCGCCCGTCCGTGCCGACCCCGACTTCCAGAAGGTGCGTCCCTCGCGCTCGACCCTCTCCTGCTCGAGCGGATCATGCTTACCCTCTCTCTTGCCGCGCGCAGTGCGTCCTCGCCTACGCGTCCGACCTCAACTTCATCGGCACGGCTGCGCGCGCGACCGGGCTCGGGTCGTCGACCAAGCCGAGGCTCGGCATGCTTGCGGTGCGTTCGCACTCCCTCCCTCTCTGTCGCCTCCGCGGCGGCGACAGGGGATCAGAGCTGACACTTGACCATCGCACGCAGTCGCTCGACCACTCGATGTACTTCTACGACTGCACCGTCGACGCTCACGACTGGTGCGTCCCTACCTCTCACCTCCTCGGCCTTCCCACCCTCCTCGAGCGTGACTGACCTCTCTCTCTATCTCTCGCCCGCTCTGCAGGCTCCTCTACTACATGAACTCGCCCGTCACGTCGAACGGTCGCGGGCTCGTCAACGGCCGCATCTACAAGCGCGACGGCACCCTCGCAGGTGCGCTTTGACTCTCTTTCAAGCCCTAGAGCCGGTCGAGCTGCGTCGCTGACTCTCCCTCCTCCTCGCCCTCTATCCCTCTTGCCCCTACAGTCGTCTGCGTACGTCCACTCCTCCCTCCTCGCGCCTGCGAGCTCGAGTTGCTGACGCTCGGACCGCCTCGCAGACTCAGGAAGGCGTCGTCCGTGCGGCTCTCTGATCCTCCTCGGCACCTCTTCGCCCTCTCCCTCCTCTCTGTCTACCCCTCAGTCTGTACTGCTCATCGTCATCGTCGTCGGAAAGAGGTCTCTGTCGTAATGTCACTCGGTTTGTCGAGCCTGCTCTCCTCGCCCGCCCGCTCGAGAGCATTCTCTTCTTCGCTCGCTGTCCAACAACCGCTCTCTCTTTCTCGCTCGACCTCCTCGTAAGCCTGATGGGGATGCACTCTAATGATGCATGGTCTAGCCGGAGCGACAAAGGGTATGCGCGAGAGTAGGGGAGGAACTGCGACAAGAGGTGGAGGGGCAACAAAGAGACGGACGTCTACGAGAGCGAGAGCAGGATCTGGGTGAGAGAAGGTCTAGTGTGGCATCTAGGCGGTCTTGACGTGACGCTTGCAGAAGGCCTCTAAGCGTTCGCAAGCGTCCATGAGGACGGGGAGAGGGGTGGTCGTCACGAAGCGGATGTAGCCGTCGAGGCTGCGGGCGAGCAGGGCGAGGGGCCGAGCGTCAGGGCAGGCTCGTGAGAGGGGCGTTCGAGCGACCGAGTGAGAGAGAGAGAAGGACGCACCGGAAGGCGGCGCCGGGCAGGATGAAGACGCGCTCCTCGTCGTAGAAGGCCGTGACGAACGCCTTGTCGTCCTCGAGGTCGAGGCCCGAGTACTGGCAGATGAGGTACATGGCGCCCTGCGGCCGGCGAGGCGTGAGGCCCGGGATGCGCGCGAGGCGGTCGAACAGGGCCTCGCCCGTGCGCTTGAGCTCGGCCATCGTGTCGAGGTAGAAGCGCTCGGGCGTGTTGGCGAGGATGGCCGGCAGCGCGCGCTGCATCGTCGAGTTGGGGCCCTGGATGCGGAAGGCCCACTTGGCGAGAGCGCCGCGGACCTCGGAGAGCACGCCGAGCGGGTCGTGCACGACGACCCAGCCGAGGCGCCAACCGGGAGCGAGCCAGCGCTTCGAGACGGCGCCGACGACGAGGCACGGCGACGGGCCGCAGATCGAGGCGTACGGCGTGAAGACACCGCGGTTGAACTTGCCCTCGACACGAGGAGCGTCGGCGGCGGCAGGCCGAGGGCCCGTGACGTCCCACGCGAGGCCGGCGTAGACCTCGTCGGTGATGACGAGCGTCTGGTGCTTGGCCATGACGGCGGCGATGTCGCGCAGGTGCTTCTCAGACCAGTTGGAGCCGCACGGGTTGGACGGGCTGCGAGAGAAGGAGGGGTCAGTGCACGACCGAGCAGGCTGACCGAGAGAAAGAGGCGGACGCACTTGTTGAGCATGACGAACGCCGTGTTCTCGTCGATGAGCGACTCGAGGTGCGCCAAGTCGACCTCCCAGTCTTGCTCGGGGAGCAGGTCGTAGTAACGGATCTTGCAGCGCGAGATGGCCGACATGGTCTCGTAGGCGGTGAAGAGGGGCCGAGGGAAGAGGACGTTCTTGGTCTCGTCGGCGAGGACCGAGATTGCCATCTCGAGCGCGCCCGAAGCGCCGTGGCACATGACGACGTCGTTCTGCGAGAGAAGGTCCGGGGTCAGCGAGAGGGAGAGGGAAGGACGGCGACGAGCTCGGCGAGACGAACGCACCTTGGTGACCCTCCAGTTGCCGTTCGGGCCCTCGTCGAAGTACTTGGCGACCGCCTCGCGAGCGTCGGCGTACCCGACGCTCTCGGGGTAGCCGAGCGCACGCCCCGACTTGAGGCTCTCCTCGATGGCGGCAATCGCCTCGGGCGCAGGGGCGTGGTTGCCGAAGACGCTCGGGTCGCCGAGGCCGAGGTTGACGAGCTGCTTGGGCCCCTGGACGACGGGCGCCGACAGGTCGATGCCGGCGAGGATCTCACGGATGGCTGCGAGGAGGAGGAGAGGGTCAGCCGCGGCTTCGAGGAGGGGCTCAGCGAGCGGGACGCACGGTTCGAGATGCGCTTGACGCCCGAGCTGACGTCGACGGTCTTCCAGGGCTTGGTCGAGGTGCCAGCCGGGTAGTCGGGCAGGGCTTGAGGCGACATGAGGGCGAGATAGGCGAGTCGGTGCAGGAGGAAGGGGACGGTGCTGCAGGGCGTGCCGGGGCGTGTCAGCTCGCGCACAGGTCGCAAGGTGGCCTTAGAGTAGGCACGCACAAGGCTGGCGAGCTCTGGAGTGTGTGAGAGGAGCGAGAGAGCAAAGAGAGAATCGCTCGCGTCGGACTTCGCCCAGACGCGGCCTCGGCCAGCAAAAGGAGCCGGGCGGCATCCCGTCTACGCCGCCGCGGCTCGATAACTGGCTCTCGCCGGCCGTCGTTCGGGCGCAACGGGCGGAGCTTTGCACCTGTCGCTCGTCGGTATCCCGCTTCGTGCGCTATCTCGCACCGCTCGCAGAATCGCTCCGCCCGCCGACTCGTGCACCGCGAAACGGTAAGGCAAGCTGCAGGCCGTCGTCTGCGATCGACGAGATGCAGACAGGAGACGAGGCAGGAGCGTGCGCGGGTCCGCCGGCGAGTCCGCGGAACGTCACTCCCGTTCGTCGCTCGGACCCTTTCTCGACCGCCGGCTTTTGGCCACCTCCCTCTCGCTAGCGACAGCCAGCACAACCAGCGCGACGGCGGCAACATGGCGCGCGTGCACTGCATCTCGCCGGTGCGACTGTACCGGCACTCGTTCCTCGGCGGCGTGATCCTCCTCCTCGCGCTCGTCCTGCTCTGCGTCGACTTTGCCATCATCGGCATGAGGGCCTACGCGTTCAACAGTGCGTCGCATTCCTCCACCCGACGACGAAGCACGGCTCGGACTGACCCTGTGCCCCTCGCCGCAGCTCTTCAGCGCTGGAGCCTCGAGGACGGCATCGCAGGGCTCGACGGCCTCGCCTACTCTGTACTCGTCGCCGTCATCTGGCTCGTCACGATGTTCTTCCTCCTCGCCGACCTCGTCGCGGCGCTCTTGCTGCCGTCGCGGGATCTGCAAGAGGGAGCCGTCATCGCGTTCGGGGTGAGCACCTCCTCCTCCTCTCACGCTCGACGTCGCCCGTGGAAGCAGAGCTGACCTCGCCCGCCGCCCGCAGATCATCTCGATCATGCAGGTGCCGATCGTCGCCCTGTACCTCAAGTGGGAGCTCAGCTTGAACAACAGCGTGTGGGTGCAGCGAGCATGTGAGCGCGTCCCGCCCGGTCCTCGCCCTCGAGGCTCACCGACTGACGACAACGCTCTCGCCCGCAGGTGCCGCCGTCTCGCACTCGTCCGACTGCCCCGCCTGGTACTCGCGCGTGCGCCTCGTCTCGATCGTCTCGTCGTCCATCGCGACGGGGCTGCACCTCCTCCTCGTCGCGCTCTGCGCGCGGTACGTCCACACGCGCCCGGCCAAGCTGTACGAGCCGCACCGAGCTAGGAAGCACTCGAAGCCGAGCGGGCGCAGCAAGAAGGACGAGCGCAAGGGCGGCGCCGGGCGCCTGCGCGGGCTCGAGCGCGAGTTTGCCCGGCTCGAGGACAAGCTCGTGCGGCACAAGAAGCCGGCGCGCATGAGCAAGGCGGCGCAGCAGTACGACGAGGGCCTATCCTCGGACGGAGCAGCCGGTGCGCCGCCGGCGTCGGCGCGCCTCTCGCGGTCGGCGAGCCGGGCGTCGACGACGCTGCCGCCGTACGACCCGCCGCACGCAGCAGGCGCCGTGCACACCGACTCGGAGTCCGAGGTCGAGGACAAGAAGCTGCTGGCGGGTCGAGCGGGCGTCTGAGGCGGCTGTCGGGCGGGCGAGAGGTGGGCGAAGGCGGGAGAGAGATGCCGAGGGGGAGGAGGGCGAGGAGGAGCGGCTTCGAGGGCGAGGGCCGGTGGTGCCGTGCGTGAAAATAGTCGATGTGCAGAGAGCGACTGTGTACGGCTCGGTTCGGGCGGTGTAGAGCTGCAAGGACGCCGTCACGCCTGGCCGAGGGAGAGAGGGCGAGTGCTGGTCCGTGGGGGAGCGGTTTCTGAGCGCGTCTCGCTCGCTCTGAGCGACCGAGTTGAGCTGCTAGCGTGTAGCGGCGTGCGATGCGGACTGCGAGCGAGTGCGAGGTAGGCTCGGTGCGAAGGTGCGCGGAGAGGGGAAGAGCGAGACGAGGAAAGCCCTTCTCCGCCCGTCACGCTCGCTGTGCCCTTCGTTGGGCACCTGCGCTCCACTGCTAGCCGACTGCACTACCGACAGTGCACCTCGCTCGAGCGCAGCCACCGATCCGCCAGCCAAAGACGCCCTCCCCCTCCCCCTCCCCCCCTCGATCTTCCACCTCGTCTAGCTCGACAACCCGACCTCTAGAACATCTGCCGACCTCGCCACTCGACTTCAGCACCCTCCAGCTACCTGTCGGTGCCGCGCGCGCTCCGACCGCCGCCGCACACCTCGAGCAAACCCCGCCCCCATGCCTCGAGACGACGCCAACGGCGCGACGTCGGCACGAGGCAGCCAGTCGGCTACGCCAGGCCCTTTGCAGAACGGCTCTGATGAGGCTCCGGCAGGCGCAGCCTTCAGCCTCGGTGGTCTCCCTCCCCTCCCCTTCGTCTCGCCGGCCAACCTCCCCCCGATCCCCTCGTCCTCAAGCGCGCTCGCACCCGGCCGGTCGTACACGGCCGACGAGATAGAGGCCTGGCGCGCGCAGCAGGTCGACCTCAAGCAGAACGAGGTGCGTTCGCTCCCCTCCCTCCCTCCTTGCGCGCTCCCTGATCTGCGAGCTGACGTCTCGCCCTCTCTCTCGCGTACTGCAGCTCGCCGCCATCGTCGACAAGCACGACGACTACGTTCGCGAGCTGTTCCACCTCGACCGCTTCGTCACGCTCATCGGCTTTGACCCGACCGTCGCCAAAGGTGCGCCTCCACCTCTTCCCGCACCGCACGCCCGAGACCCTCACTGACTCGCTCTTCCCCCGCGCGCGCAGCCGACCGGTCGGACGTCTTCCGATCGTTCCAGGCCAACTACGACCTCTTCCTCAACGCCGCACCCGAAGCGGCCGGCGCCAGCACCGGCCGTCGCGGTACCCGTCGTGCGGCCGAGCAGCGCAAGGTCGGCGCGCTCGCGCTCAATGCGGCCGTCGCCGACTTGACGAGCGCGCGCAAGAAGGACGTCAAGGGTAAGGGCCGCGCCGAGGACCAGAGCGACCCGATCCTCGCCGTCGAGGCCGGTGGCGCACCTCGCCCCGGCAGCACCAAGCGCAAGGCGCCGACGGTCAAGAAGGCGCAGACGGCGGCGAGCGGCAGCCCCGCGCCGTACTCGCCGGGCATGTCGATGCCGGGCTCGCCGTCGCCCTCGGCGTCCCTCCCCGGCTCGACCAAGCTGAAGAAGCGGCCGTCCGTCGCCGGCTCGACCCCGTCCCGCGCCTCGTCCCTCGCCCTTCTCGCCAACCTCCCGCCCTACGAGCCCGTCGTCGCCAAGCTCGAAGAGCTCCCCAACCTCCTCAAGCAGGACCTCCCGCCGCTGTCGCCGCGCGCCGTCAAGCGCCGCAAGATCCTCCTCGAGTCGGGCGTCACGTACTCGCACCTCGCCCAGGTCCCGCCCGACCCGCAGTTCGACTTTTCGCTCGCCGCCTTCCTCAACTCGTACGTCTCGCTCGACGACGACGCCGACATCGAGCCGCCGCCGCCCGAGGACGAGCTCGACGCGCGCGCCGAGTACGAGTTCGACATCCTGCAGCAGGCCGACGCTGTGCGAGCCGAGGCCCGCGAGCTGTACAACCCGGACAAGACGCCGTCGCACGAGTCGAAGCGGGCCAAGGACCACCAGGAGTGGCTCGTCGAGCACGCCGTCTACTTTGCGCACCTCGTCACGCAGGAGCGCAAGGCGCACGTCGCCCTCGCGCGCAAGACGGCGCGCATGGTCATGAAGCACTTCGAGGAGATCCGCGGCAAGGAGGACAAGGAGCAGCGCGAGATCGAGCGCAACCAGAAGGCGCTCGCGCGGTGGACGATCAAGGAGGTCCGCAAGAAGTGGAAGCTCGCCGTCGGGGTGCGTCCTCTTCTCTCTTCCCTCGCCCACTCTCTCTTCTCGTCGCTGCACTTTGCTGACTCGAGTCTCCCCCTGCAGGTCGTTCGCGCTCGGCGGAAGGAGGAGCACAAGAAGGAGCAGAAGCGCCTCGGCAAGCAGCAGCTCGACGAGATGCTCAACAAGTCGACGACGATGCTCCAGGCGCAGCAGGTCGAGATGGGCGGCGAGGACGCCGACTCGGACGACGACTCGGACGACGGCGACGACCAGTCGGCGCCAGAAGAAGAAGACGACGACGAGCCCGACGAGGACGACCAAGAACTCGCCGACTCGCCCTCCGTCGCCCCTTCCAGCCCCGCCCCCGACTCGTCTCCCGCCCCGTCTCGAGCCAAGGCGAAAGCCAACGGCCGCCGAGCTCCCCCTCCCCTCCGCCAGTCGATCCGCTCGCGCTCGCGCCTCTCCGTCTCCGCCACGCCCGCCGACTCGCCCGCCACCGCCACCGCCGAGCCCGACGAGGACGGCGACGTTGGGTTCGTCGAGGCCGACGAGGACGATGCGCGTCGTGCCGAGGAGGACGACGCGTACGCGGCCGAGATGGAGAAGGACGACAAGGACGACGAGGACGACGACGAGCTCAAGGGCTTGGCGGACGAGGCCGACATGCCCATCGAGGAGCTGCTGCGGCGCTCGGGCTACGCCGCCATGCTCGCCGAGCAGGAGGCGGGCGGCGAGGCGGCAGAAGAGGAGGAGCAGGACGAGGGCGAGGGCGACGACGACGACTCGGCGATGGCCGACGTCCTCGCCGACGAGCCCGTCAAGGAGGGCTCGACCGAGCCGTCCGCCGCCGCGACCGCCGCGAGCTCGACCGGCGCCGCCTCGCCGTCGACGCCGGGCACGTCGGCGCCCGCCGCGCCCGACCTCACGGCCGAGGAGAAGGAGGCCGAGGCCATGTCCGAGTTTGGCTCGGACGCCGGCGAGGAGCAGCGCGACGACGAGGACGACGCGCTCGCGCAGGAGATGGAAGCCGAGGAGGGCGAGTCCGACGACGAGGAAATGAAGGGCCTCGAGGAGGACGCCGACATGCCCATCGAGGAGCTCATGCGCAAGTACGGCTACGGCGGCGGCGCGGCGGCAGCAGAGCCCAACGGCGACGTCGAGTCGGCGGCACCTGCGTCGCCCAAGCGCGAGGACGACGACGACGAGCAGGACGCGGCGTCGGCGAGCGCCAAGGACGAGGACGACGAGGCGCAAGAAGGCGCCGAGCTCGACGCCGACGAGGACATCTCGACCGAGCCTTCCGACAGGCAGATCCAGCACCTTCGGCCGCCGTTCCTCCTGCGCGCTACGCTGCGACCGTACCAGCAGGCCGGCCTCGAGTGGCTCGCGAGCTTGTACACCGGCGGCGTCAACGGGTGCGTCCTTCTCTCCCCTCTCGCTCTCGCTCCTGCTCCCGCCTCTCGTCGAAGCAGCACGTCCCTGACACCGTTGTCGTCGCCCTGCAGCATCCTCGCCGACGAGATGGGTCTCGGCAAGACGATCCAGACGATCGCGCTCCTCGCCCACCTCGCGTGCGACAAGGGCCAGTGGGGTCCGCACCTCGTCGTCGTCCCGACGAGCGTCATGCTCAACTGGGAGATGGAGTTCCGCAAGTTCTTCCCGGGCTTCAAGCTCCTCACGTACTACGGCACCCAGAAGGAGCGCAAGAAGAAGCGCGAGGGCTGGAGCGCCGAGAACGCCTTCAACGTCTGCATCACGTCGTACCAGCTCGTCCTCGCCGACCAGCACATCTTCCGCCGCAAGCCGTGGCACTACCTCATCCTCGACGAGGCGCATCACATCAAGAACTTCCGCTCGCAGCGCTGGCAGACGCTCCTCGGGTTCAACGCTCGCCACCGCCTCCTCCTCACGGGCACGCCCCTCCAGAACAACCTCATGGAACTCGTGCGTCCCTCTTTCTATCTTCTCGAGCGCTCGAACGGCCCGTCGCGCCGAGCTCGTCGCTGACGCTCGAGCCTCTCCCTCCCTCTTCGCCCGCCCGCAGTGGTCGCTTCTCTACTTCCTCATGCCGCACGGCCTCATCACGGACGGCTCGGGCCCGTTCGCCGAGCACGCCGACTTCCAGGCGTGGTTCTCGAACCCGATGGAGAAGGCGATCGAGAACGGCGAGGTCATGGACGCCGAGATGCAGGCGACCGTCAACAAGCTCCACACGATCCTGCGCCCGTACCTCCTGCGTCGCCTCAAGGCCGAGGTCGAGAAGCAGATGCCGGGCAAGACCGAGTCGGTCATCTACTGCCGCCTGTCGAAGCGGCAGCGGTTCCTGTACGACGACTTCATGGCGCGCGCCCAGACGCGCGAGACGCTCGCCTCGGGCCACTTCCTCAGCATCATCAACTGCCTCATGCAGCTGCGCAAGGTGTGCAACCACCCGGACCTGTTCGAGACGCGGCCCGTCGTCACGTCGTTCTCGATGCACCGCTCGGTCGTCACCGGGTACGAGCCGTCCGAGCTCCTCGTGCGCAAGCGGCTCCTCGACGAGACGCCGATCGCCAAGATGGACTGGTCGACCCTCACGCTCGTCAAGCCCGAGCAGGAGGAGTCGACCTCGTCGATGGCCGGGCAGCTGCGCACGCGCCTCGACGCCTCGGGCTCGTTCCCGGCGCTGTACCAGCCGCCGGTCGGGCTCGACTTGTCGGTCGAGCCGCCGCGAGACGTCAACTCGATCGCCGGGTGGCGTCGGTACCACGCCTGGCAGCAGCACCGCGCCACCGTCTCGCGCCTCGACCGCCTCGCCGCCGTCAACCACCGCCGCATCCGCTCGTCGACGCCCTACTTCGGCTCGACCCTCCTCCGCTTCCTCCGCCAGCCATCGCGCGAGCTCGCCCTCCTCCCCTCGGACGTCGACCGCCCCGAGCGCGAGCTCCTGTCGACCCCGTCCCTCCTCCCCTCCCTCGTCCGCTCGAACGAGCAGCGCGCCGAGCAGCTCGCCGACACGATCTCGCTCTACGGGTTCGCGACGCCCAACGTGCGCGCGCACGACATGGCGCAGCACGCCCTGCCGGGCATGACCCAGGACGACATCGACGACATCGAGGAGGTCGCGCCGGCCGAGCTCCTTCACCTCCCGGCAACCAAGCTCACGGTCGCCTTCCCCGACCGGTCGCTCCTCCAGTACGACTGCGGCAAGCTGCAGAAGCTCGACGAGCTCCTGCGCGAGTGCCGCGCCGGCGGCCACCGCGTCCTCATCTTCACTCAGATGACCAAGGTCCTCGACATCCTCGAGGAGTTCCTCTCGTACCAGGGCCATCGGTACCTGCGCCTCGACGGCTCGACCAAGATCGAGCAGCGTCAGATCATCACCGAGCGCTTCAACTCGAACGACAAGATCCTCGCCTTCATCTCGTCGACCCGCGCCGGCGGCCTCGGCATCAACCTCCAGGGCGCCGACACGGTCATCTTCTACGACTCGGACTGGAACCCTGCGCTCGACCGGCAATGTCAGGACCGGTGCGTCCCTCTCTCCCTCCCCGACTCGTCTCGAGCGACGCTTGCTGACACCGCTCGGACCCTCCCCCGCAGCGCTCACCGCATCGGCCAAACTCGCGAGGTCCGCATCTGGCGCTTCGTCACCGAGCACTCGTGCGTCCCTCTTTCTTTCCTCGACCCTCTCGATGGCACACGCTGACGCCGACGACGCGCAGGATCGAGGAGAACATGTTGAAGAAGGCGAACCAGAAGCGCAAGCTCGACCAGATGGTCATCGCCGACGGCGAGTTCACGACCGACCACCTGCAGAAGCTCGACTGGCGCGACTACCTCGACGACGGGCAGCTCGCCGAGCTCGGCGTCGACGCGACGGCCGACGACGTCCAGAAGGCCGAGCAGATCCCGACCCAGTCCGAGGCCGAGATCCGCCGCGCGCTCGCCGCCGCCGAGGACGAGGAGGACGCTGCGGCTGCCAAAGCTGCCGTCGCCGAGATCGAGATGTGCGTCCTGTCTCTCTCTGCCGTCGTCGTCGTCCCCGCCGTCGAGCAAGCGCTGACTCTGATCGACCTTCCCAAACTCGCAGGGACCGCGACGACTTTGGCGCCGAGGACAAGCAGGCGTCGGGCGCCGCAGCGAGCTTCACCAAGGACGGCCTCGTGCAGACGGCGGGCGCCGGGCAGAAGGAGGCCGAGGAGGATCCGCTCGCCGGCACGGCCGACGGGTGGATGATCCGCTGGGTCGACGAGGACTGGGACGAGCACTTTGGCTGGCTGTAGCCTTTCGCTCTCTCTTCTCGCTTTCCTTCGTTCCTCCCTCTCCCTCTCCCTTCGCTCTCCTCGCCGTATGCTCCCTCGTCTTCTCCCTCGTCCCAAGCGCTCCCCTCCTCGCCTACCTCACCCTCCTTCTCGCACCTCACCCTCTCCCACTCCTCGCCTCCCTCTCTCTCCTTCTCATCCTGTGCCGTGCTCCTCTGCTTTTCGCTGTCTGTTGTAGCCCTGCCGCGCGCGCATGCATCGTCTTCTCCCTCGGCTCTCTCGTCCTTCACTTCTCTTTCTCTCTTTGTGCAGCGAGACGAGAGCGAGAGCGACGAGACGAGAACGAGAGCGGGAGGCAACCTCTGTGGCAGGTAGTTACAAGGAACGGCTAGGAGGAGCAGAAGAAAAAGAGGAGACGAGGTCGAAGAGGAGGGGGGCGTGCGAGCGGGCGAGAGGGAAGGAGGGGAACGAAACACAACATGGGGTGGGTCGAGCTAGTTCCCTCGAAGGTGGTGGTGGTCTATGACAGGAAGGATGCGGTGCACAACGAGAGGGGCTGCTGCCGGCCTCGAGTGAGGACGACGGGCGAGCGAGGAGGGTCGAGACGAGGAAGGACGACGACGACGACGAGGGCGAACGAAGAGGACGAGGGTTTAGACGTTGGCCATCTTGCCCGACTGCTTGGACACGAGCTTGGCCTTCTCGATCTGCGCCTGCGAGTTCTTCGAGAGGATTTGCTGCGAGACGAGGACGAGGAGGGGTCAGTGCGCGACTCGCAGGGCCACTTTGAGTCATCGAGCCGACGCCGACCCGACGACACAGAGAGAGCGAGAGAGAGACGCACCTTGTACTGGACGATGGTGATGTCCTCCTTGGAGAGGTCGAGCACCTTCTTGTCCTTGACCTCCCACAGCTGCTCGGCGACCTGCGAGATGAGGCGGAAGTCGTGCGAGACGATGACGACGCCGCCCGAGAACTCCTTGATGGCCTTTGCGAGGGCGTCGATCGAGCTCATGTCGAGGTGGTTGGTCGGCTCGTCGAGGAGGAGGATGTCGGGGCGCTCGAGCGCGAGCTGCGCAAACACGACGCGGTTCCGCAGGCCGTCCGACAGCTGGCGGATCGGCGACGTCTGGTGCGAGCCCGAGATACCGAAGCGGCCGATCGACGAGCGCCAGAACTGGATGTCCTTCTCGGGCATCTTGGGCTTGAACCGCGACTCGAAGTACTCGAGCGGCGACGAGTCGTACGGGAGCTGGTCGGCCGAGTGCTGCGAGTACTTGGCGAGCTTGAGCGACGGGTGGCGCTGCACCGAGCCGCGGATCGGCTGCAGGTCGCCCGTGATGAGGTTGAGGAGCGTCGACTTGCCCGTGCCGTTCTGGCCGACGATGGCGATGCGCGAGTCCATGTCGATACCGAACGACAGGTCGCGGTACAGCGCCTTGTCGAGGTTGCCGTCGTACGAGAAGGCGACGTCGTTGAAGGCGATGATGGGCGGCGGCAGCTTCTTGACGTCCTCAAAGTTGAAGTGCAGGTCCTTGGGGCGCATCGGCTGCTTGATGAAGCCGGCCGCCTCCATCTTGTCGATGATCTTCTGCTTCGACTTGGCCTGCTTGACCAAGTTGGCGTAGGTACCGGCCGACGCGATGAAGCTGCGAGCGGAAACAGGGAGGGAGAGTCAGCGCCTCGAACGAGCGAGCGAGAGGGAGGGCGAGAGAGGTCAAAGCGGGATGGACGCACTCCTTGATGTGCTTGATCTCCTCCTGCTGCTTGGCGTAGGCCTTGAGCTGGTTGGTCTCGTTCTCGGTCTTGGTGCGGACGTAGGTCGAGTAGTTGCCGCCGTACGTGAGGAACTTGCGGTCGAGGGTCAGGTCGAGGATGTTGGTGCAGACCGTGTCCATGAAGTCGGCCGAGTGCGACGTGAAGACGAGGATGTGGTTGTAGGTCGAGAGGTACGCCTCGAGCCAGACGACGGCCTCGAGGTCCAAGTGGTTGGTCGGCTCGTCGAGGAGGAGGAGGTGGGGCCGGATCGCGAGCGCCTTGGCGAGCGAGACGCGCATCCTCCATCCACCCGACATGTCCTTGGTCGCCTTGCCCATCATCTCCTTGCCGAACCCGAGACCGGTGAGGATGGCGCCGACCTTGGCCTCGAACATGGTCGGGTCGAGCGCCTCGAGCTCCTCGTACTTGAGCTCGAGGGCGAGCTCGTCGACGTTGTCGGCGATCGACATCTCCTCGATCTGCTGCTCGATGCGCGCCGCCTTGTCCTTGGCCGACTGGACGATGTAGTCGATGGCGGTCATGTCGGACGGCTCTGCCTCGCCGCGGACGAGGTAGATGTCGATGTGCTCGGGGATGTCGACGTCGCGGTTGGCGAGCGACTCGAGGAACGTGGTCTGCGTGGTGGAGGAGAGCGTCAGTGCCTGTGCATGGCGAGAGAGGCGGAGCGGGAAGTGGGGCGCACCTTGCCGGAGCCGTTCTCGCCGAGGAGACCGTAGCTGCGCGCGTGGTAGGGGCCGAGTCAGCACGAGGCGCACGAGGCAAAGGCGCAGATCGAAGTGGGAGACGCACCGCTGGCCAAAGTTGAGGGCAATGTCAGCGTTCTCGATAAGGAGGCGACCGTGGAACGAGAGCGAGTAGCTCTCGATGTGGATGTCGCGCGAGTGCGGGTCGGACGAGAGGACGCCCGAGCCCGAGCGGTCGGTCGCGAGGCGGAGCTTGGCCATGTCGTTGAGGTCGTCGGTCGAGCCGTTGGCCGAGGTGGTGAGCGGGGTCGACACCTTTGAGTTGCGCGCCGACGACTTGGACGAGACCGACTCGCCCTTGGCCGCGGCCTTGGCAGCCTGCGAACGTGTAGAGAGCACTTGGTCAGCGAGTTCTGTCCTGGTCCGAGGCGGGCCAGAGGGGTGCGGCGGCGGTGGGAGGGTCGGGCGAGAATGGGGAGTGATGGGAGAGGAGGGGCGAGATGGGACGGCGGGCGAGAGGTGTGGCGCACCTTGGCTTCGAGACGCTTGGCCTTGGATGCAGAGACGGGAGCCATGATTGATGCTCTGGTGGTGCTGGAGCGGTGCAATGAGGGGAGAGCGAGAGCGTCGCCTCGTCAAGGCGGAGGCCGGGGTCGAGCTCGGCTGGCTCGCACCTCACGAGCTCGCCTCGCTCCACCGCTCGCCTCTCGTGCAAAGTGCTGCACTCCTAGCTGCCCCTGTCTCCTCTGCTGCTCGGCCTATGAGCCCGTGCAACCGCTCCTCGAGCGTGAGCTGCGGTCGGACCCCCCCCTCTCTCGCTCTCCTCCTCGCCGCTAGTCGCACGCACTCGACAAGCACCGGCCCATGCATTGCACTGCTTCGAGCTGCTCGACGGCGACAGCTACCGCTTGACGCCGAGGAGGAACAGCATGGCGGCCGTAGAGCCCGCCTCCTGGTTGACGTCGCCGACCCACGACAGCCAGCCCTCGCCGACCTTGGCCGTCGCGACCGCCACCTCGTCGCTCGCCACCTTGCCGCCGTGCATCGCCATCGCGAGGCTCTCGACCCCGCTGTCGCCCGTCGAGCGGTACACCATCTCGCCCGGGTCGACGTTCTTGAGCACGATCGCCTTGCACGAGTAGCTCGCCGGGAGCGCAGCTCGAGCGGCCGAGTCGCCCTCGGCGGCGTACAGCGGGTGCGCCGGGTTGAGGTAGTGCGTCGTGCGGTGATAGCCCTCGACCTGCCAGCTCACGCCGCCGAGCGACGACAGGAGGCGCGGGATCTCGTCTATCTTGAGGTGGTTGATGCCCGGCCCGCCGACGACGACGCGCCCGCCTTGCTCGACGTAGGTGCGCAGCGACGCTCGCACGTAGGCGTACTTCTTCTCGGCGAGCTCGGCCGTCGTGCACAGGATGGCGCTCGGGAGGATCGGGTGCGCGAGGAGCGAGCGCAGCTCTGTCGGGTTGGCGACGAGGGCGTACGTGCGGCTCTTGACGGCGTCGAGGACGGGCTTGAACCAGGGCGAGTAGTCGGTCGTCGAGCGGTCAAAATCGATGTGCGCGATGTAGGGCTCGGCGTGACGGCGAGAGAGGCACGCCGGCTTGTGCCGCTTCCAGTCGAGCTGCAAGTGGTGGACGTCAGCGCGAGCCTCCTAGAGAAGAGGTCAAGCTGAGAGTACCACGCACCTTCTGGTCGTCAGGAGAGCAGTAGCTGCACCGAGGAAGCGAGTCAGCGAGCAGCCCGCGGCGAGGAGGACGACTCGGAGGAGGAGGCGACGCACAAGGCGCTCTTGCACGCCGTGCACTTGAGGAGCTTGACGGGCGGCTCGAACTCGGTCGGGGCTTTGTGGCAGTAGGCGCAGGTCGGCTCTGTGGCTGTGTGTGCGCAGAGTCAGGACGAGTGTTCGCCGCCGTTCGTTGACGTTGAAGGAGGGTACGCACACGCTGAGGAGGACATGGAGGGCGATACGGCGGGCTTGCGCGATGTCAGTGAGCTTGATACAGGCACTGAGCACGCAGCAGTGCGTCTGGTAGCTCGGAGCGTGGTGTGGGAGGAGGAGGAGGACGAGGTTCGGCGTCGGCTGGCTCGCTCCTCTCTCCGCGGACCTTCCGTCGCTCTCGGTCCTTCTGGTCATGCAGCGCTTCGCCTTGCTTTGTGCGCACCGCCTGCGTGCAAGCTAGCGCGCCGCCTCGCCCCCCCTCGGACCTCTCGCCGCTCCCCCGCCATCCTCATCGCTGCACGCCGCCCGACCTCGATGAGCCGCCCGCCGACCCGCAGACCAGCGTCGCCCTCCTCGCCCAGCTCACCTGAGTTCTCGACACGGCCGCTGCCCGCGCGCCAGTACCGCCCGACCTCCTCAGTGCACGAGCACCGCCTCGCCGAGCTGCGCACAGCGCTCGACTCGGACCCAGAGCTCGCCGACGCGCTGTGGACCGTCGTCGCCGACCTGCGCGGTCGAGGAGTTCCGCAGAGCAGTCGTGCAGGGGAGGGACACGCTGCGGTGGAGCACGAGCGCGGTGCGGCAGGCGCGCCGAGCAGGAGCCGCTCGAGGAGCCGCCTCCCTCGCTCGCCGTCCTCCCCCTCGAGCGGGTTCTCGAGCACCTCGACGTCGCCCGAGCGGGATGCGGTCTGTCGAGCGGCGATCAGGGCAGGAGCGACGGCAGGCAGGGACCGGCGAGGGGCGGCGCGGCGGCGGGACGAGCTGCTCAGCGAGGAGTCGGCCTCGTCGAGCGAGGAGGACGGGCATGGGAGTCCCGCGCGCCCTCTCCTCGCTCGACAAGGGCCGAGAGACGAGGCGGATACGGGCCGACGGCGGCGGGACTCGGCGGCGGGTACGTCGAGGAGTAAGAGCAGGACGACCGTGTCTGGGTGTCAAGGTGCGTCTCCTCCTCGCGTCTGTCATGCTACGAGCGACTACTCGCAGGGACATGACTGATGCTGGTGCGCTCCGCCCGCAGCGAGCCCTCGATCGAATGCCGAGGCGTGTCGTCCTTCGCCGCCGTACTTCCGCCCCTCTCTGCACCTGCACACCGACCCTCCTCGTTCGACACCAACCCGCGTCTCTCCCTCGACGTCCAAGCCCATCCCTGCGCCGTCCCTCCTTCCGCACAAGGCCAAGCGCTCGATCAACATCGACTTCCCCCTCCCCTCCGACTTCAACTCGTCCGGCCTCCCTCACTTTCCGCGCAATCAGTATCTCCCTCTCCGCCTCCTCACCGCCGAAGACGCTCGTGAGCGTCCCGATGCGCAGGGTGCGGCGGAGGAGGGCAGGCTCGTCGTCACGCGCCGTCCGTTCCACCGTCACGAGGCCGACGGCGGCGACAACATCCTCTTCCCAGCGCTCCTCTCCTTCGCCGTCGTCCTCCTCCCTATCCTCGTTCTCTGTCTCGTTCTCGGGACGGTCTTCAGCGTGATTGGGCTCGGTCTGTAGCTGTCCTCGGCCCGTGCAACTCGGTCTCGTCCCTCCTGCGCTGGCTGGGCTCGAGCGCTCGAGCCTCTCTGCTGGCTTCGTTTCGACGCAGCTCTCTCGCACGCGCTGGGCGGCGTCGGCCGACGTACCGGGCTTACGGCTAGGAGGCTTGTGCGACGGACAGGAGGGACGAACGGCGCACGGACATTCCGCGGGGCGGACTCCGCGCTCGTCGCTCCCCGGTCCTCCTGGACCGCTTTCGCGACTCTCTCTCCTCCTGCTCGCCCTCGCTCGCCCACTGCTTTGTGCCCAAGCGACAGCGCAGCCTCTCTCGCCTCAACTCGACTCGACCTTCTCAAGTCCGCCGCCATGTCGACCTCGCACGGCCGCATCCGGGCCATCTCGCTCCCTTGCCCGACCTTCATCCCCGTGTCGACCAAGGTCGCCTCGATCCTCGCCTGCGCCGCCATGACGGCGAGCTACGTCGCCTGGGCCGTCGCGCTGTGGAAGGGGTTCTACCGTGCGTCGACTCCTCGCTCCTCTTCTCTCGCCGCACGCTCATATACTGACGCGCTCTCAAACCCGCGCGCGCAGAGCTCTCCGAGATCAAGGCTGCGTCTGGCGGCACCGAGTACGACCAGCTCGTCCTCATGGCGCGCTACTCGGCCTTCACCGCCTGGTTCGCCATCACCGCCGCGAGTCTGTGCCTCGGCGGGCTCGTCGTCTCGATCTGGCCACAGCCTGAGACGGCCAAGTGGCTCTCGAGGATGATCTGGGTGCGTCGCCGTCGTTCCTCGAGCGGGAGCGCGAAGAGGGACGAGAGCGCTGACCGCGGGCTCGTGCGCGCGCAGATGGTTTGGCTCGCCTCTTGGGCGTTCGGCATCTTCGGCATCGTCTCGTACCTCTCGTCGGACGCCTTTCTCGCAGCAGGCTGGTGCGTCGAGTCTCGCAGCCTTCGTCGCAGACAGCGCACTGACCCCTCGACCCTCACCTCGTCCCCCTCGCAGCGAGCGCGGCGACGAGTGCTGGCAGATCAGGCAGGGGCTGCAGGCCGGCCTCGTCATTGTGCGTCGTGCTCCTCTCTCCCAAAGCTGCAGCACAACGAGCCGCACTGACCTTCTCGCCCGCCGAAACAGGCCGTCTTTGCCACGCTCGCCATCGTCTTCTACTGCGGCATCATCCTGTCGTCCTACGTCCACACGCTGCACCCGCACCTCTTCATCTCGCCCGACAGCGACAGCGACGACGACTACTCGGACGTCGAGGAGCACCGTGCGCAAGAGCTCGAGCAGGAGATCATGCGCAGCGGGCACCCGTACGCCGGCGAAGCCCTCAAGCTCCTGTACCACGAGCGCCAGCAGCTCGCCGCCGAGCGCAGCATGAGCCGCCGCCGCTCGGGCTACGCGCCCGAGAAGGACGACGACGAGCTCCCGCTCGCACCGCCGTCTTCGAGCGCGACCCAGCAGCGCGGTGCGCCGCGCCGCGCGCCGCGCGAGTACAGCTCGAGCGAGTCGGAGGGCTCGTCGGCGTCGCACTCGGGCTCGGGCTCGAGCGACGAGGAGCGCGCCGTGCTCGTCGGCGGCGGCGGCGGCAGCAGCAGTCGTCGCAAGGCCGCGGGCGCGGCGACGAGCCGTGGTCGCCCGCCGCCGCGCGCTGGCAGCGCTGCCCAGCTCAGCGACATCTCGAGCAGCGGCATCGAGTCGGCTTCGGGCACCGAGAGCGAGGCGAGGGAGCTGGGGCGGCGTCGTCGCGGCGGCAGCGAGAGCAGCGTCTCTCGCTCGCGGTCCCGCTCGAGGCGCGGGTGAGAGCGGCTTGTGTAGACGCATATGGAGCATGCAAAAGACAGGGCGAGGTTATCGAGCGAGCAGAGCGTTGTCGTCGAGCTGGTTTGGGCGAGAGAGATGAAGAGAGGCGCGACGAGGAGTGGGTCGTCTCCTGGCTCACACCCACGCGCTCTAGACACCAGAGCTTGCTCAACGAGCACTGTAGCCACAGCTGGCACAGCCTACGCCGCCCTACTGCACTGCGCCCGACCGACGAGGCCAGGACACGCCCTCGCCGCCTCCTCATCGCCGAACGACCCGCTCTGGGCACAACAAGCCCCAGGCTGGATCGCCGACCCGGCCCAGCAGCGTCTTGACCCAGGTAAGTCCTCTCTAGCTGGCGTGCGCTCCACGAAGAGCTGAGTTGGAGGGCCTGGAGGTGGACGCCGAGTGGGGCGACCCTCTCGAGCACAGGCTCGCGGCCGCCTGGGGCAGAGGCTAGCCTCTCAGCGCAGCTACAAGGGCTATACAGGGCCACAGCAAGGAGCGCAGGCTGCGCAGAGCGATGCTGACCAACCTCGCCTCCTCGCGCAGCACCCGCTCGAGCACGATGGCGCACAACTCGACCGCCTTCCGCCTGGTCGCTCGGGCCTCCTCGGTCGATGCACTGCGAGGCTCTGGTCCGGCCAGCTTGAATTGGCTGTACCTTGTGCGTCCCTCTCCCCCTCGCCGCCGTACTCTCGCTCCCCTGGCTGACCCTCTCTCCCCGCAGGTCGAGTGCTGCGTCGTCTTCATCCTCGTCCTCTTCGTGCGTCCCTCTCACTTCCTTGACGGTCCAAGTACACGAGCTGAAGCCCGCCCCGCCCGCAGTACTTCTTTTGCATCCAGCGGGTCCTCGGCATCGTCGCGTCGTGGGTCCTGCGGCTCTACTTCTGGCGCTCGAGCAACGCCTACTTCGAGATCGGCGCGCTCAAGATCAGCATCCTCGGCGGGCGCATCCAGTTCAACGACCTGCGCTACATCAGCCGGAACCAGTCTCTGCGAGTGGTCCGAGGTGCGCTCACGGTCCCGCTCTCTCCAACCCCATGAGCCTCCTCAGCAGCCCCCTGACGCCTCTCTCGCCGTGTAGGTCACGTCACGTGGAAGTACTGGCTCCGGCACGTGCGCTCAGAGGAGGACAAGCCGTCAGGTGCGTCGGTCCCCCTCCTCCTCCAAGCGCGCTCAGGCTCCTCCGCTGACACCCCCTCGTCGAGCGCTCGCAGAAGCTCGCAAGCCCTGTCGGGTCCAGATCACCTTCTCGGGCGCCGAGCTCTTTCTGTACAACCGCACACCCTCGTACGACGCCATCCTCGAGCAGCTCGGGCTCAAGGAGCAAGATCCGCTGCGGCGCGGCCCGTCCGAGCCGTCCGACTCGTCGTCCTCGTCCAGCCCGCCGTCGTCACTCGACAAGAAGGAGAAGCACTCGCTGTCGCCGTCGTCGCCGAGGCCGTCGACCGCCGTGTCGTCGATCGAGCAGGTCCAGGCCGAGCAGGGCGAGAAGGAGCGCGAGCGGCGCAAGCAGGTCGACGAGGGCAAGAAGGACGGCACCAACTGGCTCCTCGAGGCGCTCCCGATCGCCATCGAGTGCAGCCGCGGCGCCATCGTCATGGGCAACCCGAGCACGCCCTCGATCCTCGTCGCCGGCTTCGACGGCGTCGACGGGACCTACTCGGCGGGCAAGGCGCGCTCCAAGCTCGACGACTACAAGGAGGTGTACCACTTTGTCTTTCGTCGGCCCAAGATCGTCTGGCGCACCAATCCGGACTTCAAGGAGGGCATGGCCGACCACGGCCAGCACCTCATGGACCGCCTCGACCAGGACATGTGCGTCCTCCTCCCTCTCCGCCTCGCTGTCGCACAACACGCTTCGTCGAGCCGACTGACTGACGCGCTCGTCCTCCTTGCAGCCGCCACTTCTCGCTCGCGAGCCTCTTCGCCCGCCCGACCGCCTTCCTCACCCTGCGCGGCTTTCGGGACCTCGTCATGCGCCGACCTCACCCTTCTCGACGCGAGCGACGACACGCCGCCCGCCATCACGAGCAGTCGGAGAAGGATGACGCGCACGCCGTCGACGAGCCGGCGAGCTCCGCGCCCGACGGCTGGACCGGCCTGCCTCGGTACCAGACGCCCGAGGACGACACCGTCGACCAAGACGGCACGCCGCCGCACGTCGTCGAGTACGCCAAGGTGGCGACGCTCCTCGTGTCGGACGAGATCGACATGACGTACTACTCGGACGCGGCGGGACTCGTCCCCGAGCGCAGCAGCAGCGAGGCGCCCGTCGCCGGGCTCGAGACGTACGACGTCGGCAACGGCGGCCTCAGCCCCGAGTGGGGCGTCGACCTCGTAGTGCGCGGTGCCGCCCTCACGTACGGCCCCTGGGCCGACCGGCAGCGCGCCAAGATCCAGAGCGCCTTCCTCCCTGCGACCTACTTCAACGGCCTCGAGACGCCCAAGCTCAAGCCGGGCGACAAGCGCATGCACACGGCGCTCAAGGTCTACGTCGAGTTCAGCGACGGCGCGACGCTGCGGGTGCCGACGCGCGAGTCGTCCAAGGTGCGTCTCTAGCTCTCTCCCTCCCTCCTCTTCCTCCTTCACCTCGGCCTCCTTCGAGATGCTGACGCCCGCTCTCGCCCGCAGGACTGGAAGTACGACTCGCCCAACGTCGAGCGCTCGGTCGAGCCCGTCGTGCGCAAATACGGCTGGCTCGACGTCGCGCTCGGGCCCAACTCGACCATGACCTACTTCCTCCCCATGGTCGCGACCAAGGCGGGCTACGACACGCTCCTCGAGCTCCACCTCGACGACATCAGCGCCTCGTCGAGCGTCAACCACGAGACGTTCTTCCACGCCGAGTCGTGCCGGATCGGGTGCGGCCTGCCGTCGCCGCTCGTGTGGGACGAGAAGCGCACGTGGACCATCACGACCAAGATCGCTCGACCCGACATCTCGCTCCTGCGCGACCACGTCACGCTCTTCACCGACGTCGCGCAAGACTGGACGAGCGGGCCCGCCGGCGACTACGACCACTTCGTCCCCTTCGTGTACAAGATGGACGTCGAGGTGCGCGACTACGCCATCCAGCTCTTTCTCAACGACCACAACATCATCAGCAACGCGACCGCGCCCGAGGACAACGCCCTCCTCACCCTGAGCGGGCCCGCTCTCGACGCGCACGTCGTCATCCCGTCCGACGCCTACCGCCAGGAGTGCACCAACATCCAGTTCACGACGAGCGTGCGTCGTCCTTCTCTCTCTCTTTCTCTAGCTCGTCGTGAGTGCCTCACTGATCCGCTCCACCCGTCGCGCGCGCAGATCATCGACCTCGTCCTCTCGATGAGCCTCCCCGACTGGAACACGCACAGCGCCTTCATGACCGACCGCACGCGCACGTTCGCCACTGCCGCCGAGCTCATCCTCGACGGCTCGTACCGCATCTACGCGCACGCGCACCCGGACAACGTCGAGAAGCTCTCGCTCCGCATCAAGGTGCGCTCAGTCCCCCTCCTCTCGCTCTCTTGCACTCCTCGCCCTGCACCTCGATGCTGACGGCGCCTCTTGCAGAATCGCGACGTCGTCTTCAAGGCGTTCGGCTGGGTCATCCGGCACCTGTTCAACGTGCGCCTCGACCTCTCCTCCTCGTCATCGTCATCGTCGCTCGCTGTTGCCGCGCGGCCTGCGCTGACCCTGCTCTCGCCCCTGCAGCTCAAGGAGAACTACTTCGGCAGCTTCACGCACTACGTCACGTTCGACGAGTACAAGCGCCGGCACAGCAGCAACCTGCAGGGCGACCCGCTCGAGCTCAAGTACCGCCCGGGCAAGACGGACGTGTCCGAGGTCTCGGTCCAGTACGAGCTCGAGAATGGCTTGCTGCTCCTCCCTCAAGGTACGTGCTGCTCCTCTCGCACCTCCTTGTACTGCCGAAGAGGTCATCGGCGCCGACGCTGACAGGTACCGCCCCCGCAGAAATCTACGACTGCTCGAAGGCCATTGTGCTCGCCCTCCCTCAGCTCAGCGTCGACCTACGCAACCACGACTTCTTCATGGGTGCGTCCCCTTGCTCCTCGTCACGCAGCGCTCGCCGGGACCTGTGAGACTGACCCTGTCGCTCTCCTCGCCGCGCAGAGATGTCCCTCAACGTCGACCCGTTCCGGATCCTCGAGACGCTCGACACGACGACCTTCCTCCAGCAAGACTTTGGCGAGATCCTCGAGCAGCAGGGCGACCTCGTGCGCGTCGACGGCCTCGAGATCGGCGCCAACCGCCTGTTCGGCCCTCAGCCTCGCACGGCAACCTACCTCTGCATCTGGTCGTTCGACATCGGGTCCATCGTCGGCAGCGTGCCGCCCAGCTTCGTCCAGAGCCTCATGCGCGTCGGCGGGGCCGTCGGCCTCACGTTCGCCGACACCGACAATGCGCCCGCGCCCGACTACGTCGTGCCGGTCGACCCGGACATCACGGCGCTCACCGTCCAGGTGCGCTCGCTCGACGTCGCCGTGCGAGGTACGGCAACGGCCGTCCAGCTCTACCTCACGCAGGGCGTCGACCTGCGCTTCGACGACCTCGCGACGGCGCCCTTCCTCAAGCACCTCCGGCTCGAGGTCCCCGAGCTCACGCTCCGAGCGCTCGCGCCGCTCTTCGGTCGCTCGGCGCCCTGGATGGAGGTCGCCTCGGTCGACGTCGACCTGTCGGTCGTCCTCGGGCTGTCGCACAGCGGGTGGGAGGCCCGTGCGCGCGAGCAGCTCGCGTTCGTCGCGCTCCAGGACGGGCTCACCAAGCGCTGCCCCTTCTTCTACGGCCAAGGAGACAGCTGTGCGTCCCTGTTTCTCTAGTCTAACGAGGCTCGCCTTCACGAGGCCGTTGCTGAAGCGGTTCCTTGCTCGCAGCGTCGTCCCGCAGCGGCAGCCTGTTCCTCCCAGCCATCGAGGGTCCTGTTCGCTCTTTTCGTGCGTCCCTGTTCATCCACCTGACCCACCTCGGCGAGTCAAAGCTGACGTTGAACCTGTGCAACAGCTCGAGCGCCGACACACACGGTCTCGCCCTCTTCGCCCGGTCGGCTCGAGAGCGTCGCCGAGGAGTCCGAGATCGACCCGACGTCCGACGGGCGCTCTGACCTCGACGACTCCGAGACGTCTGACGGTGCGTCCTTTGACCCCGTCGACGAGTGCGAGGAGTGCGACAAGGGCAAGAGCTGACCCACTGCTCCCTCTCGCAGACGACGCGCACACGCTCTACACCCGCCTCGCCGGTCGAGACGAAGCGAGCGACCGGTTCAGCGCCTACGGCGTCGTCCTGCAGCTGTGCGAGCGCGCGCCCGAGGCGGCCTTTCTCGATCGGCCCACCTTCCGGCGACTCTTCAAGGTGCGTCGCCCTCCTCCTCGCGCTTCCTCCCCACAGCTACGAGGTGCTCGTCGCTCACGTTCTTCTGCCTGCACTGCAGAACGGTACGAGGCGACGGTCCTCGAGGACGACGCCGGCCGGGTCCACGATGGACCGCCTGCGCGAGTTCGGCCACTCGAAGCACCCGGACCGCTCCGAGGCGAGGACCTGCATCGACGTCTCGTCGCAGAAGGGCCTGCGTCTCGTCCTGACGCCTGTCGCTGTGTCGGTCGGCTCGGACGTGCTCGACGGCATCAAGATCGTGCGTCCTCTCCCTCTCTCCTCCGTCCCTGCCCGTCTCTCCTCGCTGAGCGTCGCTGACCCGACTCACCCTCGGCTCACAGGACACCGACCTCGAGCACTGCCTCGACGACCTCTACACCGAGTTCCTCGACTCGCAGCACACGGTCGCCAAGACGCGCTACAGCGACCTCGAGCTCAAGGCGACCGTCCCGCTCGTCCAGGTCGACCTCATCCAGGACGTCCTGCGCCCCGAGGACACCATCTCGTTCCGCCAACACGACAACCACCACGTCGACGAGCATGCCTCGGCCACCGTGCTCAGCACCGTCCAGCTCGTCCTCAGTGACATCTCGCTCGGGTTCCGCCAACTCGTCGACCACCACGGCGGCGTCGATCGCCCGCTCACGCCGACCCCGAGCGCCGTCGTCGAGCTCGAGGTCGACGGCTCGGCAGGCCAGAGCCGACTGCTCGTCTTCCACCCGGAGCAGACGACGATCCCGGGCTCGACGCGCCGCAGTCACGTCCTCCCGCAGGCGGACGAGCAGGCCCGCGAGCGGCCGACCGCCCTCGACCTCATCCTCGGGCGCTGCGACGCCCGCATCGACTACAACGCGGCGCGCGCGCTCGTCTCGCTCGTCGGGCGCGACGCCCAGCTCGATTTTGTCGACGAGGCGGCCGAGCTCATCATCGGCGCCCTGTGGAGCTGGCGCGTCGTCAGCAACATCATCCTCCCGCTCAAGCAGCGCGAGATCGAGCGCGAGATGTTCCTGCGCCACCTCGTCTACGCCGTCGCCGTCGAGAGCGACTCGGCCGGCGTCACGACGGTCCCGACCTTCCTCAACCGCGTGTCGTACCTCGTCGGCTCGTCGGGCACGCTCCGCGTCGACGACGGCTGGAAGTCGCTGCACAACCTCCGGCACTGCCTGCGCCTCGCCCATGCCGACGTCGCCGACCTCCTCGCTCGGCAGGGCACCTGGCCCGAGCAGAGCGAGATGCGCGACCACTTCCTGCGCATCCTGCGGCGCCAGTCGGCGTGGGACGTCGACGTCGACGACTTCCAGCACTCGCCGCTCGTCCGGCGGTTCTACGGCTCGAGCGAGGCGGCGCACGAGGTGCACGGCGCGAGCGCGCTCGACTGGGTCCTCGCCCTCCCCGTCGCCGTCGAGTGGAGCTCGGGCACGCTCGACGCCCGGTTCTGGACCGACGCAGGCACGAGCAACAGCCTCGCCGTCGGCAAGATCGACGCCTACCTCGCGTCGTCGGGCCTCGACTCGGACCAGGACGAGCTCCGCCTGCGCGCCAAGGCGACGCTCGAAGGCGCCGACGCCCAGGTCGACCGCGACCTGCTCGTCCTCATCCGGCACATCCTCGGCGTCCGCAACGTGTTCGAGCGCAAGATCCAGCGCTTCTCGCGAGACCTCGCCGCTTCGGCCGACGCCACGGCCACCTCGTCGGCCCCATCGTCCGAGGACGTCTTCGCGGCGCTGCCGGGCATCGTGCTCGACGCCTCGCTCGCCATCGTTCACCTCGGCGCCGTCGCCAACGCCGACGAGCTCGAGGCGCAAGTCGTCGTCTCGGACGCGACGACGAGCATCTTCGCCCGCACCCGCCCAGCGTTCGACGCCGACGGCCTCCTCGACCGCCACCTCATCGACGTCAGCACGTCTGCGACGATCGGCTCGCTTTCGTTCGCGGCGCGCGAGCGTCGGGCGCACAAGAGCGAGGTCCTCCTGTCGGCCGACCTCGACGGTCCGTCAGCCCTCGTCGCGGCGCAGGGCGCGCGAGCGATGCACGGCGCGAGCTCGGTCGAGACGCTGCACGGTGTCCTCGGCACGCAAGCCGTGCGGTTCCGGATCCCGCGCGACGCCGTTCGCTCCTACGAGTGCGTCCTCCTCTCCCTCACTCCTTATCTCCTTGGAGGCTTGCAGCTGACGCCCGCTCCACTCGCTCCTCACAGGTTTGTCGAGAACTGGAGGACGTCCAGCCTGCCCGTCTACGACTCGCTCCTCACCGACCTGCGCGTCGGGCTCGACGACCTGCCGGCGAACCAGGACGCCCGCTCGGTCCGCACCGCCGCCACCACGAGCTCGACCTCGCTCTCGCAGCTTCTCGAGACGACCGAGGTCAAGATCCAGGCCGCCGTCTCGCTCGTCGAGCTCACGGCGCAGGCCGTCCCGACCCTGCAGGCGAGCTACGTCGTCCGCAACCTGTCGGCCTTCGCCGACTCGAAGGGCTCGCCTCGGCCCGAGCTCTGGCTCGGCGAGATCGTCGTCGGCATGCAGGTCGGCCAGCAGTCGGTCCGGTTCGTCCCCGTCCAGGGCCAGGTCGACCGCCCCGACGAGTCGCCGACCCTGCCCGTCGAGACGTCGTTCGAGCTGCCGGTCATCCGCCTCAACGGTCGCGCCGACTCGTGCCCGTGCCACCACGTCAGCGTCCTTACGACCGTCGAGCCCATCTCGGTCAAGCTCACGGCCGACATCATCGACAACGTCCTCACGGTCCAGCGCCACTTTGGTAACGACGTCGACGAGCTCGTGCGCCTCATCAAGGCCAAGCGCCCGGCAACGCTCGGCGACTCGTCCTCGCCATCGAGTCGGGCACCGTCGCCGTCACCGTCGTCGGCACCGAGCTGCGCCTCCTCGAGCGAGCAGTCGAGCTCGCCGAGCATCGCGTGGGACGCTCGTGTCGCCCTGCGCGGGTTCAAGATCGCCGTCCAGGGCCCGCAGGCCGTCCAGTGGCTCGAGACCGAGCTGCTCGAGGCGCAGGCGTCGTCGAGCGAGGCGGGCAAGCTGCGGTGGCAGGCGGTCGTCCAGAACCTCGCCCTCTCGCTCGCGCAGCGCACCACGCACGACAAGGCCGGCGCCCTCGACGATGCAGCGCTCGACCCATCGACCGACCGTCGTTACCGCCTCGCCTTCTTCCGCTTGAACCTCAACGTCAGCAACGCCGCCATCGTCCTGCCCAACCTCCCCGGCCTCGCCGGCTCGACCGACGTCGACACGCCGCACCTCCACGTCCGCCTCCCTCGCGTCCACGCTGTCATCCAGCCCAACGCCATCGAGGCCCTCGGCGACCTCGTCGACCACTACGTCCAGGAGATGCAGGACCGGCGCACGTCCCGCCGGCAGGACATCGAGGCGCTCCAGACGCGCGTCGTGCAGACGCTCGACATCAAGGACGACGACAAGGCCAAGCCGTCGTGGCTGTCGACGTGCGTCGTCTCGGTCGAGGCGCAGAGCATCGGCGTCGCGATCCCGCTCAGCGACGAGGGCGTCGCCGGCATCTCGGCCGTCCGCGAGAAGCGCCGCCACAAGTCGGCCCAGTCGCGCCCGGCCTTCCTCGTCTCGCTCGCGTCGGTCCAGTTCGGCGCGCAGAAGGGCAGCGCAGGGTGCGCCTGCATCTCGCGCTTCTCGGCCAACTTTGTCGGCGACTTCGACCAGGGCCGCAAGGAGGACTTCGACGGCGACACGCACCAGTCGCTCAACCGCATCGTCCTGCCCGACATGACGTGCACGCTGCGCTCGCCGCAGGGCGAGCCCGTCCTCGTGCACTCGAAGGTGTCGGGCCTCGAGGTCGACCTCGAGCCGACCGTCGTCGCCTTCGCCTTCGCCCTCATCGACGTCTACCGCCTCAGCCACGAGCGCTTCGCCAAGTTCGCCCCCGAGCTAGGTCCTACCGTCAGCACCGACCCGCCCCTCCGCCCAGCCTTGTGCCCGAGCCGATCGACCTCGGCGGCGGCGGCGGCGGCGGCGACACCGGCCGTCCAGGCGACGTTCGAGTTCGCGAGCGGCGCGATCCGCATGCACTCGCACGTGCAGGTCGCAGGCGGCGGCAAGGACGGCCTCACGCCGCCGACGTCGCCCGGGCGGCGGCCCAAGCCGCACCGGCGCGGCAAGTCGCTCGGCGAGTTTGCGTCGCTGCGGCACCCGCCGGGCAAGGCGCCGCTCGAGGCGACGCCCGACGTGTTCCGGCTTCCGGCGCTCTCGATGTGGGCCGAGTACCGCGACGACGACGACGAGGCGGTCGACTCGCGCCTGCACGTCGACTGCGTCATCCACAAGAGCCACAACACGCTGTACCCGACCCTCCTCCCCTTCATCTCGGCCGTCGTCCAGCAGGTCAAGGTGCGCGCCCTGCCCGTCGCGACGGCTACAGCGGCTGCCGCTCCCGAGGCGGCGTCGTCGCACGACCTGTCGCCCATCGCCGAGTCACCGACCTCGCCGAGCAACATCGGCACCGCGCCTCTCGACGACTTTGCGGCGCCTCTCGGCAAGTTGCAGCTCACGGTCAGCCTGCGCATCGACCAGTCCAAGCTCGAGATCTCGTGCCTGCCCGCCGCCGGTGCGTCCGCCCTCTCCATCTCCGTCGCGCTCTCCCTCTCGCACGGAGCCTCAGCTGACGTTGCACGTCCTGCTCGCAGAGGTTACCGCACGCCTCACGTGGGAGAGCGGCGGCTTCTTCTTCTCGACCTCGCCGCAGACCAAGGGCGTCACGTTCGCCGTCTCGGTCGACGGCGTCTCGGCGGGCCTGCGCCACCTCTTCTCGCCCGAGGACTGCCTCAGCCTCGAGGCCAAGGGCCTCGCCGCCTCGCTCTCGTTCGGCGCGCTCGAGGGCGCCGACTCGCCGACGGCGCGCCTGCTCTCGGTCGTCGTCAACCTCCCCGACGTGTCGGCGTCGATGAACTTTCGCCACCTGCAAGACTGGCTCTGCCTCAAGGCCGTCTGGATCGACCGCATCGACCTCGGCCCGGTCTTGTCGTCCGAGACGCCGACGACGGTCACGACCCCGGCGCCGAGCCCGTCGGTCGGGTCGAGCGTGACGGCCCTTGTGCGCGCCGAGATGGGCAGCCTGCGCTTCGCCTGCGACTTTGGGCCGTCGATCGGCCGCATCACGTTCGTCGCGCACCGCATGGCGATGCGCTACCGCCAAGCGCCCGAGGTGTCGCGCGAGTTCAGCTTCGAGTTCGAGAGCCTCGAGTCGTCGGGTCAAGGTCGCGCCGGCGGCACCGCCCGAGTCGACGGCCTGCGCTTCTTCAACCGCATGCGCGAGCACGACTGCGCCAACGACATGATGACCGACGCGACCGACCTCGTGCGTCCTCGTCTCCCTCTCTCCTCGCCGTCCCTCGCAGCTGCAGCAGCTCGGTGACTGACCTCGCGCTTCCTCGCTCACAGCTCAACCTGCGCATCGAGCTCGGCAAGATCGAGGCGACCGTCGAGTACGAGTTCCACCGCATCCTGGTCCTCGACGGCGACCCGGTCGTGTTCGAGGTCCTCGACGACTGGTCGCACGCGCGCGACGACGACCCGGCGCTGTCGCTGCGCATCAAGGTCGACGGCGGCACGTTCAGCCTCCTCGGCACAACGGCGACGGTCGCGACCATCCTCGGCGTCGGGCAGCGCATCGGCGCGCTCGTCGACGAGAAGCGCGCTGCGGCCGACGCCGTCATCGCCGGCGCGGGCCTGCCGCCTCGCCCGACGTCGGCGAGCAAGGCCGAGAACGCCATCTCGAGGGTCGCGTCGCGCCTCGGCCAGGACGGCGGCGGCCCGGCGTGCCCGGTGCGCATCGTCAACCACCTCGAGTTCAACGTCGAGGCGATCCGGCTCGCCATGTTCCAGGACCGGTGGAACGACGGCGACGTGTACCGCGCCGACGCCGGCAGCGGGTTCCGGGCCAAGCTCGTGCGCGACGTCGACTCGCAGCAGCAGGTCCACCGCAACCTGTCGCTCTTCCTCGGCTTCTTCTCGATCCGCCGGGTCGCGCACCGCAAGGTGACGCCGACCGAGGAGGGCCAGTTCGGCGTCGACGAGTGGTACGCGCTCCTGCGCAAGTCGAAGGAGACCAACATCATGAAGCACGCCGCGACCGACGTCAAGATGGAGTCGTGGGAGGTGCCCGGCTCGTTCCTCATCCGGCACCGCTTCGACCTCGCCTTTGGCGGTCAGCTCGACGTCGCTCTCAACGTGCGTCCTCTCTCTCTCTCTCTCGGCTCCTTGCGTCTGGCCCTCGCGCTACTTGTCTCGCGCTCAGACGAGCTGACGTCGACCTTCCTCGCGCACGCAGTGGGCCCTCCTGCGCAACCTCAGCGCCCTCTCGACTCAGTACCGCCTGCAGATGGACCGCATCGCCAACCCGGCGACGAGGAAAAAGAGCGACGCCGCGCCGCAGAGCCTCTCGCCGCCGACCGCGCCGCAGTCGGCCTTGCCCACGACCCCGCCGCTCGACCCTCCCGCCGCCGCCGCCTCAACGGCCAAGTTGGAGCGGCCGAGCACGATCGTCAAGATGAAGCCGCTCCCGCTCGTCCAGGTCGCGTCCAAGGAGCGGCGGTCACTCACGTTCGAGGCCATCGAGATGCACATCACGGACCCCAAGTTGACCTTCCTCGGCGACGGTGCGTTCCTCTTCCTCTCCTCGACGCTCCCCTCTTTCCCTCGGCGCTCGCTGACACAGCTCTCTCTCGTCGCCTCGCAGCTACGCCTCCTCTCGAGTGGCTCGGTGAGCCATGGCACCTCGCGCTCGTCTCCTCGAGCCCACCGCTGACCTCGCTCGTCGCTCGCTCGCAGGCCTTCAGCGCTCGCGCTTCCCCGCCGTCATCCACACGGGCGTCACGGCGCCGCTCGAGCAGCTCCTCGTCTTCCTCTCGTCGACCTACGGCAGCCAGCTCGCGCGCAACAAGTTCAGCGGGCGCCGAGCCGGCAAGGCCGACCGCTCGACCTCGACCCCGGCGCAGTCGCCCGGCCTCGTCGCGCCCTTCTCTCCAAGCTAGACGCTGTACCTTCTCCTCTGTGCCCTCTTGTTATTGTGCCTACCCCTGCAACTCGACTCGCGCCTGTTCTCCCCCTCATGAGCCTCGCGAGCGCCGTGCGCGTTCGAGTTCGGCTGCGCTCTGGTCCTCGGGACAGCTCGAGAGATGTACAGTGAGAAAGAGAACTGTCCAGCGGCAAGCGCAGCGCTCCTCGTGGCGAGGTCCTCGTTCGCAGAAAAGGCGAGGACGCGTCGCGACGAGCAAGGCTTGCTCCGCCCTCTCCTCGCTCTTCCTCCACCACCCCTCGCTCGAGCGCTTCCCGCCAGCACCAGCTCAGCACAATGGCCTCCATCGCCGGCCACACCGACCCCATGTCGGACGCGCGCACCGTCCGCGGCTCTGAGCCCGAGGCCGTCGAGGCGGGTGCCAAGCGGGCTCCTCGCGGCGGCAAGGGCCCGCGAGTGCGCATCCAGCGCGACCAGGGCGAGATCCCTGCGGTCAAGGACGACACGGGCGAGAAGGTCGCGCAGCTCTTCGAGGGCTTCCTCGAGCAGTGAGTCCTCGTCTCCCTCCTCCTGCGAGCGCGCGGTGATGAGCCGCTCTGCTCTCCCCACCGGTTACTTCGAGGGCTGCGCACTGACTCCAGCACTTGCAGGTTCTCTGAGGAAGACCCTCGCGCCATGCCGACGTCGTCTGTGACGACCGGCCCCTCGTCGACGGCGACCCGCGTCCACTTCTACATCGAACAGGTCAAGGGCATGGCCGAGTTCAAGCTCACGACGCTCTACGTCGACTACCAGCACCTCCTCGACTCGCACGACCTCCTGGCCCGCGCCATCACGCAGCAGTACTACCGGTCCGTCCTCGCCCCCGCCGCCTCCCCTCTCTCGTCCTCTCGCTGACCCGCAAGCCTCTTCCCTCCTGCAGCTTCCTCCCCTACCTTCGCCGCGCCCTCCAGAACCTCGTCAAGACCTACGTCCCCGACTACCTGTACACCAACTCGCACGTCGCGTCGACGGCGGCGGCCGGCCTCTCGGTCCGCCAGTTCAGCATCGCCTTCTACAACCTGCCGCTCGTCGAGGGCATCCGCGACATGCGCACTGACAAGATTGGCAAACTGTGCGCCCTGAGCGGCACCGTCACGCGCACGAGCGAGGTCCGCCCCGAGCTCACGTACGGCACCTTCACCTGCCTCGTCTGCCACGGCACCGTGCGCGACGTCGAGCAGCAGTTCAAGTACACCGAGGCACGTCCCTTCTCGCTCTCTCGAACCACAGCATAGCGCCGAGGCTGACTCCTGTCCCTCACAGCCGTCGCTCTGCCCCAACATGACCTGCAACAACCGCACGGCGTGGAAGCTCAACATCGAGCAGTCCAAGTTCTCCGACTGGCAGAAGGTCCGCATCCAGGAGAACCCGAACGAGATCCCGACCGGCTCGATGCCTCGCTCGTGCGTCCAGCTTCCTCTGCTCGCCCCTCGCCCCTCGCCCTCGAACGAGCACTGACCCTCTCCCCGCCCGCTCGCAGCCTCGACGTCGTCCTGCGGGCCGAGATCGTCGAACGCGCCAAGGCCGGCGACAAGTGCATCTTCACCGGCACCTTCATCGTCGTCCCGGACGTCGCCGCGCTCGGCCTGCCCGGCGTGAACGCCCAGATGATGCGCGAGAACCAGGGCGGGCGCGGCAACACGGGCGCGATGGGCGGCAACATGGGCGTCAGCGGGCTCAAGAGCCTCGGCGTCAAGGACCTCACGTACAAGACGGCGTTCCTGGCGTGCATGGCGACGAGCGCAGAGGCGAGGGTGCGTCCCTGCTCGCTCGCTCGGACCCCCTCCTTCCCGAACGAGCGCTCGACTGACTCTTGCTCCTGCAGAGCTCGGCGACCAACATCCGCTCGGACGACCAAGGCGTCGAGGAGAACCGCAAGGAGTTCCTCGAGAGCCTCACGCGCGAGGAGGTGCAGCAGCTTGAGGCCATGGTCCGCAGCGACCACATCTACTCGCGCCTCGTGTCGAGCATCGCGCCGACCGTGTACGGCCACGAGATTGTCAAGAAGGGCATCCTCCTGCAGCTCATGGGCGGCGTGCACAAGCAGACGCCCGAGGGC
>Ga0308169_10001109_pt1 | contig 33213 bp, 26 predicted proteins | sample PhyBR1_2_FD_202139 | JGI IMG/M metagenome (GOLD analysis project Ga0308169, IMG submission 202139) | Phyllosphere microbial communities from UC Gill Tract Community Farm, Albany, California, United States - DLSLSB.R1 | ecosystem: Host-associated > Plants > Phyllosphere > Unclassified | place...
AGAGGAGGGTCGAGAGGACCTGCACGGCGAAGAGAGAGCGAGAGCGTGAGCTTGAGAGCGACGACGACGACGACGACGAGCGGGATCTGGAAGGAGAGAGGGAGAGGAGCGCACCTGGAACTCGACCTTGCGCTCGGAGCGGCACAGCTCGCACGTCGGGACCTCGGACGGCGAGATCCTCTTGCTGCTCGCCCAGAGTGGCTGCGGGTCGTCGACGCCCGGTATCCGGTAGAACCTGCGCGCATCGTCGCCGGCGTGAGCAGGCGATGTAGGAGAGAGGAGGAGAGAAGGTTCGGGACGCACCGAAGGACCTGCTTGGGCTCGCGCTCAAGCCGCTCTTGGAACTGAAGGAAGGCGCGGTCGACGCCCGTCTTGGTGTCGGCCGCTGCTGCGTCCTCGGTGTTCCCCTCGTCCTCGGGCGCGGGTGCGGCGGGATCTGCGAGCGTGTCGAGAGAGACAGGTCAGCAAGGGCGAGCGCGAGGAGCGAGAAAGAGTGGGACGGACCGGGGAGATAGGACTCCTCGTACGGCTCGGGCTCGGCGCCGATGTCGAACTCGGGCCAGGGCTTTGCGGGCGACGCAGGCTTGCTCGACAGGGCCGAGTTGGGCTCGAGGGCGTCCTCTGCGGGCGCGAGATGAGGCGAGTCAGCGGCGGCGCGATCGAGGATGACTGAGAGCGAGGACCGAACGACGCACCGAGGCGCTTGCGCTCCGTCTGCGTCTCGTCGGTGTGCGGGAAGAACGCGTTGGGGCTCTCCATCTGGGTGCGCCACACCTTGAGCGCCTGCGCCGGGTCCTTGGCGATGCACCCGGGCGAGCGGCACGCAAACAGGTACAGCGAGCGCGCCGCGGCGTGCGGGCGCTCGTCATCGGGCGAGTTGACCTGGAGGAGGAGCGCCATCGTCTTGTGGCACGTCGCGCACTCGACGTCCTCGGGCGCGAGCGGCGCGCGCGGGTCGAGCCACCGCGGGACGCCGCCGACCTTGCCGACGGCAAAGTCGATGTCCCACTCGTCGCGGTTGGCCGGCATGGGCTTGACGAGCCCGAGCTCGACCTCGTCCTCGTCGATCTCGTCGTCGTCGTACTCGTCCTCCTCGGCCTCGTACGCGTCCGAGCCCTCGCCGCCCTCCTCCTCCTCATCGACGATCTCGACGCTCCCGCCGCCGCGCAGCTGCATCGCCGGCGCCTCGGCACCGGCGCCGTCGGCGCCGTCGCCGTCGAGCGACATGGGCGTGTCGGTGCCGCTCGGCGGCGCCGGCGCAGCGATGTCGACCTCGCCTCGCAGCGCTCGGAGCGCGTCGGCGGCGCCCTCGTCGACCGTGATGTCAACCGGCGGCGGCGAGTCCTCGAGCGAGATGTCGCGGACCGTGTCGGTGTCGTCGGCGAGGTTGCCGATGCCGGACAGGAGCGGGATGTGGACCTCCTCGGGCTCGAGGGAGGACAGGGGAGGGAGCTGCCACGAGTCGACGAGCGAGGCGCAGGAGGAGGGGAGGGTCGAGGCGAACTCGTGGTTGTCGCGGGCGACGGCGCGCTGTAGGAGGAGAAGGCCGAGTCAGCGACGAGCAAGGAGACAAAGAGCGAGAAGGAGAAGGGGAGCGAGCGCGAAACGCACCTCGAGATGAGCCGGAACCTCGACAGGAACGACCTCGTCCATCTTCTGGTAGAACAGGAACGTCGCGCCGGCGTCCATCATGAGCCCTGCGCGATCGCCGAGCGCGTCCTCGAGCTTGACCTCCTCGCGCACGAGGTCGACGATCTTCCACCACCGGCCGTCGTCGCCGCGCACGACCGACCACGACGTGCCGCGGCCGTTGAGGCCGTTGCGCATGAGGAGCGCGACGAGGCGGTACGGGCCGACGCGGTGAAGGTCGTCGGCGTCGAAGACGGCCTTGGCGCGGCTGTCGAGCGCGGCGATGTCCGAGTCGTAGCCTGTCGACGCGCATCCTCATCAGCTCCATCCCCTCGAGAAGCAGTCTGAGGGAGAGCCCGAGCGTTAGAGGAAGAGAGACGCACTGTCGATGACGGCCTCGAGCTCCTCGCCGACCTTCTCCCACTGCTCCCTGAGCCTCCTCTGCCTCGCCTCCCTCTCGTCGTCCCCCTCGGCCGTCGCCCGCCTCAAGTACTCGACCGTGCCCCTGACGAGCTCCCTCGCGTCCTTGCCCTCGTCCGTCCTCGCCACCTCGTCCCTCGTCGCACGCAGCTCGTCGCGCTCGCGCTCGAGCCGCGCCTGCTCGGCGCGCGCCGCGGCGACCCGCACGCGGTTCTTGACCCAGTACCGGTCGAGCCACACGTCCTCGTGGCCGGTCGGCGTCGGGCGGAAGACGCGCTTGGCGTCGTGGTGCGCGTTCGGGCCGCCCGACCCGCCCGCCGCCGCCGCCGCCGACGAGGCGCCGAAGCCGTCGAGCGAGGTGAGGGCCGGCAGCTGGCGGTCGAGGTGGCACAGGATGAGGTCCGGGACGGCCGTGAGGAGGTGCAGGACCGTCTGGCCGGCCGGGTTCTCGGCGATGAGCTGCTTGTCGAGGAGCGTGAAGAGGTCGTCGGGCGAGTCGGAGCGCGGGTTGATCGTGAGCGAGATGATCTGCGTGCGCGACGGCGGCGAGGATGTGAGTACGAGAGCGAGGACGAGCGAGTGTGTGGGAGAGAAGGTCGGCGACGCACCGTGCCGGTGTTGTCGTCGGGCGTCTTGGGCGGCAGGGGCGCGCCGATGTGCTCGTCGATCGTGACAGGGCGACCCGAGAGCCCGAAGCGCCTGCGCACAACGCCCTACGTCAGTACTTGCGGGACCGAGGAAGATCAGGCAAAGAGAGAGGAAGGCGAGACGCACGTGTTGGCCTTCTTCTCGAGCGCACTGACCTCCTCGGGCGGGACGCCCTGCGCGAGGAGGTAGTTGGCCTGCTCGCCCGCCGCGATGCGCAGGTCGTCGAGGATCTTGTTGTACATGCCTGCGCGCAGGGCGTGAAGCTCGGTCAGTGCCGCTCTCGAAGAGACCCTCCCCGCCGGCCGCTCGTACCTCCTCGAGACAGGGCGGAAAGTCGACGCACCGCGCGCCTGGTGGGGCCACTGGCTCGGGGCCGCACTGAACTCGCTCTCGCGCAGGTTGAACGCGCGCACGACCTCGGACATGTGGACGAACGAGCGGTGCGTGTCGGCCATGATGGCGAACAAGCGCTGCAGCGCGATGAGGCCTGTGCGGAGGACGCCATCATGATCGAGTCAGCCGGATCCCGGGACCGAGAGACTCGAGGGCAGGGAGAGCGGGACGCACGCAGCTCGCGGCTCTCCCGGTTGGCGTCGACGGGCATGGGCAAGCCGATGTGGCTCGCGCCGCCGTCGCCGCGCCAGTAGTCCTTGAAGTCGTCGGTCGCGAGGGCGTGGTCTGAGGGCGCGCGGTACGAGAGGATGGCCTGGCGGAACGACGGGACGGCGTACAGGCACTGGAGGAAGGCCGAGAGGCCCGACATGAGGTTGGACGAGGCGCGCAGGATGGTCGGGCTGCGAACGAGGAGGAGAGACGTCAGTGAGAGCGCTTGGTAGGGGAGAGAAAGGGAGGAGGACGAAGGACGCACGCTGCGGGTCCTCGGATGCGGTCCTCGGGCTTGATCGAGTCGACGACGCCGAGGGTCTCGTCGTCGGTGCTGCCGAGCGTCGCCATGCTCATCGAGATGGCCTTGGCCATCTCCTCGTCGGCGTCGTCGGCCTGCGAGGCCTTGAGCGCGAGCGCGAGGTCCGAGTCGTGCTTGTTCGAGGGCGGCGGCGGTGCGGCGCCGGCGAGACGAGGCGACGAGGGCGGGGCGGCAAAGGCGGGAGGGGCGTCGTCAAAGTCGCCGGTGAGGTCGATGAGCTCCTTCTTGTCGCTGGTCGGAGGCGGAACTGCAGGCGGGGCGAGGGTCAGCCATGAGAGCCGGTCGAGGTCGAGCAGGAAGGAGGGGAGGGAGGACGAGGTCAACGCACCGAACGGGGCTGGGAGGAGGGGCTTGGGCTGCGGGCCGTGGACCTTTGGGTCTTCGGGTGCGTACGGCGGGGGCTGGGTGCCGAGGGTAGACGGGTGCGGGAGGTGCTCGTCGTCGGTCGAGATCAAGGGCGGGAGGTCGGCGTCGGCCTGGAGGGGCGAGTCGACCGGGTCGAGGACCCAGTTGGTGGCGGCCTCGACGTTGGCGCCAAACTTCTGCAGGGCACGAGCGGGGTTGGTGAGCGGGCGAGCTGGCGAGCTGATGAGGAGCGGGAGGGAGAGGAAGGAGAGCGCACGAGGGCAGCGCGGCGCGAGAGGTGCAGGTCGAAGCCCATGCTGTGCAGGGCTGCGACTGTGCCCTGCTGGTCGTTTGTGAGCCCGTCCATGGCGAGGGCGAGCGGTGTGTCGAGGCGGGGAGCGAGCTTCCCTCTCGCAGGCGGCGCTCGTCGCTCCCAGCTTTCGCCGCGGAGTCCGCCTTTTGTCCGCCTCGCTTTTCGTTTCTGGTTCTCCAGCGCGACACTCACTACGAGTGGACTCGTACACTGCAACAAGTTCTTCTACTATCCGTGCGACGAGTGAGGCATTTCTTAGAGCGAGCGCGAGATCCGCTCGCCGCTCCGCGCCGCACTGCGAGGAGGACTTGTGACTGTGTACTGCACCCGTCAGACTGCACTGGGTTGCAGCAGCGTGGAACGCCAGGCCGATCACAAAGGCCGGCGCGGCCGTCAAGTTGAGTGAGCGCAGCTCGTTCGTCGTCGCTCGCCTTCCTCTTTCTCCCACCGACCACTCTCGCAGCTCGCACGCCTGCACCACCCAGCCACCCAGCCATGCCTGAGCGACGCCCCAAGCGGTCCACACGCCGCCCCTACCACGCCGCCGCCGCCGTCGTCCTCCTCGCCAGCTCGACCGCGTCGGCCTCGTTCCTCACCGCCCCGCTCGACGCCCTCCGCGCCCGCGCCTTCCTGGCCTCGCGAGCCGCCATCCCCAACACCAAGGCCGCCGTCACCTACTCGAACGCCTCGAGCTCGCTCCCGACCGTCGTCGACACCACCCCGGCCCAAGGTCGCTACGGCCACTCGGCCGTCTACCTCCCCCCGCCGGCCAACGAGCTCCTCCTGATCGGCGGCCAGGTCGGCGAGGCCGACACGGCCATCACGAGCGACGTCCTGCGCTTCCGCCTCGCGTCGTCGCTCGTCTGGGCCGCCGACCGGCCCCTGTCGAGCATCCCGGACAACCCGCTCAAGAACGCCTCGCTCGCGGCGGGCCTCCCTGCGTCGGCGTGGGGCGCGGCAGCAGTCGATGCGCAGGGGCGAGCGTGGCTCATCGGCGGCGTCACGGCCGACTGCGACAAGGACGCCATCGCGCACGTCCTCTCGACCGTCCCGGCGTCGTCGTCCTCCTCCTCCTCGTGGACCGTCCCCGCCCTCTCGCCGCGCTACCCGCCTCGAAGGCGGCAAGCGAGCGCGCTCGCCGTCGCCAACTCGACGACGGGCGGCACCGACGTCTGGGTCCTCGGCGGCATCGCCGACAGCTGGACCTGCTCGACCGACACGATCGGGTACGCCGGCGTCGACCGTTACGACACGGCGAGCGGCCTCGTCGAGTCGTTGCCGTGGAACGCGCCCGGCGGCGTCGACCCGGCCGAGTGGGAGCCGCCCGTGAGCGACTACGCGGCCGTCGTGCTCGGAGGCGGCGTCGGCATCCTCGTCGTCGGCGGCCAGGGCTCGGACGGCCACCTCGCCGACATGGCCGACGTGCTCAACTTTGACGTCGCGACTCGCAGCTGGACGCAGCAGGTGCGTCCCTCGCCCCTTCTCCTCCTCGAGCCCGCTCGACCTTCCCTCCTGACCTCGCTCCTCGCCCGCCCGCAGAGCGTCGCCAACCTCGCGCCCGCCCCGCGCATGGGTCACGCCTCGGTCCTCCTCGAGTCGGGCTCGATCCTCATCCACGGCGGCCTCTCGTCGGCGCACAACGTCCTCTCGGACCTGTTCCTCCTGTCGCCCTCGACCGCGGGCTGGACCTGGACTCAGCTCGTCACGTCCGACGATTCCGAGGCGTCGCCCGCCCTCGCCTACCACTCGGCGACCCAGATCGTCGGCGGCACGATCGTCGTCGCGTTCGGCATCGCCGGCGCAACGAGCGCGCCCAGCGGCGACTTCTGGTTCCTCACCGTCGACGAGGACGCCGGCACCTACACGTGGACCGACCAGTTCGGCGGCAACGCCGACGCCGTTGCCGCGCTCGACGAGGGCGACGCTGCGGCGACGACGACGTTCGCGGCCAAGTTCTCCAAGAAGACGTTCGAGGTCATCGCCAACCCCAAGGCGCAGACGAGCTCGGCCGCCGCCGCGACCGTCGCGCCCTCGCTCGGCGCGTACGGCCCGCCCGAGAGCGAGGCCCCGATCTCGGCGCCGGGCTACGCCCCGTCGTCGTCGTCGCGCGCGAGCGCTCGCACCTCCTCCTCGTCGTCCGCCGCCGCGACCGCCGCGAGCGCGAGCCAGGCCGACGACGAGGCGCCCACGCCCAAGAGCACCATCATCGGCGCGTCGCTCGGCGCGATCGGCGCCGTCGCCGCGGCCGGCCTCCTTTTGTTCCTCGTGCGGCGGCGCGCCGCGCAGGGCGGCGTGCGCGGCGCGCCCTCGTCGCCCGTCATGGGCTCGGCGGCGCGCGGCGACAGCGCCGCGCCGCCGCTCGTGAGCCAGCTCATGTACACGCGCCGGGCCCAGGCGCGCAACATGAGCCTCGGGAGCACGCTCTCGGCGCTGTCGCCGCGCGCGCTCGACGTCGACGAGCGCTCGCCCAACATGGCCGGCATCGGCGCGGCGGCTGGGGGGGCGTCGCCCGACCCGTTCAACGACGCGTACAGGGTGAGCGAGGTCGGGCAGCTCGAGCGCGCCGGGTCGGCCGCGTCCGGGACGAGCAGCACGGGCGGCGTCGTTGGGGCCGTCCTCGCCTCGGTCTCGGGCCTCGTCGCTCCTCAGCAGCAGCAGCCGCACGGCGACAAGTACACGAGCCCGGCCCCGACGCTCTCGGCCAAGCGCTCGCTGCGCCGCCCGGCCGCCCCGCCGGCGTCGCTCCCCGTCCCGGGCACGCCCGCCGAGCTCATCGGCATGGCCATCACGAGCGACGACGGGCACGACGGCCTGCCGTACGTCGCCTCGTCGGCGTCGTCGCACGGGCACGGGCACGGTGCGGCGCCCGCCGCTGCCGCCGCAGGAGCAGGAGCGTCCTCGTGGGACCCGGCGCGCTCGCAGCGCCCGTTCTCGGCGCCGCCTGCGCCGCTCGCCTCGACCTCGCGCGACGCGCGCACGCTCGACCTCGACGCGAGCCCGGTGCCGGCCATCCTGCGGCCTGGCACGCCGCTCAGGGTCGCCAACCCCGACCCGTTCGCCGACCAGTAGCGCTCCCTCTCTCTCGCCTCTCGGGCGCTCTCTTATGCCTATACCCCTCATCATAGCCACCTGTACGCCCTCATGCATCTATGACTTGTCGCGCATCGAGCCTGTGCAGCCTTTCGTCGTCGCCTCGAGAGGTTCGAGGGTAAGCGAGAGCCAGTCGAGCAAAAGAGAGCGGTGGCCGCGAGCTCTGCGTCGGCTTTACGCTCTCTCCTCGAGTTGCACGACTGGAAAGCTTGGAAAGAGCAGAGCGAGCTGTCAAGCCGTGCTGCGGAGGAGGCTCGAGCGACGCGGCGCTGGCTCGCGCTGGCGCAGCACGCTGTGCGGCTGCAGTAGGAGCAGGAGCAGCTTGCACAACCCTATCTGCACACCCTACACCCGCTCCAAGTTCTGCAGCGAGCCGACATCTGCTCGCTCCTCGCGCTCGCCTCCCCGCCCGGCGGCTCGCGTCTCGCTCCCACCGCTCGCTCGCTACTCTTCACATCTCGCACAGCTCGCCATCCAGCACGTCAAGATGGACGCCAAGGTGCGTCTGCGTCCTCTGCTGGTCTCTGCGCGCGCACAGAGCTGACGCCCGTCTCCCCACAGATCCTCATCAGCTCGTCGTCACCCGAGCCCGACAAGCCCTCGCCGCTCCTGCGCCTGCCCAACGAGGTGCTGCACGCCATCTTCCAGTACTTCTGGCCGCAGCAACTACCGCGACCGATCTGTCGCCGCCTCTGGCCGATCCAGCAGGAGCACAAGTACAAGCGGATCCGCATTCGCTCTTACAAAGGCCTCAAGTCGCTGTGCAAGACGGTGCACGAGTCGGCGCACCTCGGCTCCTTCATCCTTTGTCTCTGGATCACCATGTTTAACAAGTCGCCGAGCGAGGCGGCGAGTGAGCGCGACCGCGTGGCCTCGACGGGCCCAACGGCGGCGCAGCCAGATACTATGGTCGTCTCGACCGCAGACGGCGACGGTGGCCATGGCCAGGTCAAGCTTGTCGAGCCAGTCCAGCTGTTCGGCCTCCTTGCCCGACTCTCGCGTCTGCGCAGCCTCACCCTCGGCCGTGTCGAGCCGGCGCTCGTCGACGTCGTCATGTTCAACAGCCAGGGCCTCCTCGAGTTCCCGCACCTCGTCAAGTTTGACATCATGTCCGACGGCGTCATCGAGGTGCCGAAAGGGGTAGACGCCGACGCATGGGTCCGCAACCTCGCACGACTTCCCGCGCTCGAGGACCTGGGAGTCTTCCAGCCCGAGACGAGCTCCGCCCTGCCTCCCATGCAGCCGATCCTTCCCCTCTTCGCGTCGCTCACCGGCCTCAGCCTCTCCGGGTCCGACTTGGGCGCCGCAGACCTTCCCGCCATCGTCGACTTCGCGCCGCACGTCATCGACCTGCGCCTGTACGACTGCGCCAGTGCACCCCGATACGCCAAAATACTGCGCACAGCGCCGACAGGCCTGCTCCGCCTCGCCCTCACCGCCGCAGACGGCGAGCCGAGCGAGCCGAGGCTTGACTGCCTCCTCGACGACATCCTGCCGCGCTTCGGCCGCCTCGAGCGGCTCACTCTCAGCGCCCACTCGTTCACACCCGGTCGACTCGCCCCCTACCTCGCGTCCCTCCCCGCCCTCCACGACCTCACTTTCGACCGGGAGACGCGCCCGACCGACGACCTCCTGCGCGCTCTCTTCGTCGACGACAAGAGCCCGCACCGCCTGCGGCATCTCACCAACCTCGAGTTCGACCACGTGTCGTCCATCGACGAGCCGACACTGAGCGACCTCGGCTGGGTGTTCCCGGCCGGCGCCACCTCCCCAACCGACGACCTCGACCGCACGTGGCGCGCGCCTCGCTGGCCCGAGGGCTGCTCGCCCGCCGGCCTCGAGGCGGCCGTCGCCGCCGCACGCGCGGTCGGCATCCACGTCGACGGGCTCGCCGTCATGGCGCTGCCGTGGAACGGCGCGTACGCGCGGGAGCGCGGCATGCGGCTCCTCGTGTGGGGGCTGCGGACGGGCGACTATGCGCAGGCGCGAGCAGAGCTCGGCGACGCGGTCATCGACCAGTGGGTCACGGCGCTCGAGAAGGCGAGGCTGGAGGCGGACGAGAAGGCGAGGCTGGGGACGGTCGAGGAGTAGCGCCGGCGTCGGGCTTTTTGCAACGAGCGCTTGTCGAGCTTCCTCCTCTTCTCGCGGCGAGGCTCGCTCTGCTGGCTCGCCATCGACGCGCCCTACCTGTGCGCGAGGCCGAGAGCGAGAAGTAAGCTCGTGGCGCGAGAGGAGAGCGCGAGCGAGCTTCGAAAGCCCGTGCGAGCGGTAGGAAAGGCTCAGCGGCGAGCGCGTCTCGGAGCGAGCTGGACGGAGGGTGACGGTCGCCGTCTCGCTCGCGGTCGACGGTGACGTGCACGCCGAGCAGCAGCGAGTCGAGTGCAAGCTGCAGGACCTCGAGACGTGAGCGAGGAGCCAGAGCGAGCGAGCGGGGCAAGAGGTCAAAGCGCGCGCGGCGTACGCCCTCCTTGCTCCCTCTCGCGCGGTCTTTCGCCCGCGAACAATGACCCGCTCTCGAGAGAGAGCTACACGAGCGAGCTCGCGAGGAAGCGCGGGCAGCGAATCGAGGTGAGCGAGAAGAGGAGCTGAGCGGAAGGATGAGCCCGACGAGGAGAGACGGTCGTCCTGCGTCTCGCTCGGCGACGAGAGCAGCTGGCTCATCGTGCTGAGCAAGGCGTGCCCGAGAGAGCACTAGCAGCGAGAGCGAAAATTCGAGAGCGAGGAACGGTAGCTCGACGGGCTCGAGAGGGCAAAACGTTCGGACCTCCTCGACGCTCGCTCGCTCTTGCCAGGGGCTCTCGCTCTCGCACGCGCGGGCGACACGTCTTTCTACGGGTTGTTCCATGTCAACTCCTCCTCCGTCCGCCGCCGTTGCCCCACGACGACCCGCTAAACAACAACGAGAGGGAGGAGGGGAGAGAGGGTGGGAGGGGAGGGGGGAAGGTATGCGGTGCGGAGGGAGAGTGGAAAGGGGGAGAGAAAGAAGGGGCCGGAACGAGTGCGAAAGAGGGAAGGGCGACCGAGGAGGAGGACGAGGAAGGGAGGGAGGGGAGAGCGACGGTCGCTCAAGCGCGCCGCCGACTCGCCCAAACCCCGACGACCCCGCCGCACGACCGACCGACCCGCCCGCCCGCTCGACTCGCCCGAGAACAGAAAACAGAAAGGTGAGGGGATGCGCAGAACGGGGGAACCAGGCGGTGACTCAGTGAAGAGGACGAGCTAGGTGGCCGTTTACGACTTGGGGGCGGGCTTCCAGCCGAGGCAGTGCTCCTCGCCCATGGCCGACGTGATGGTGACGATGATGTCCTCGCCGTCGTCGAACGCCTTCTGGATCTCGTCGCCGACCTTGTCCTCGGGGACCTTGACGTCGTTCTTCTCGCCGCCGTCCTGGGTGAGGAGGTTGAGGAAGCCCTCGTCGATGTTGACGAGCTGGTACTCGTTGCGGACGACGTGGGGGACGTCCATGTTGTGCGTCGACGGCGACAGGTCCTCGTACTTCTTCTGGGTGAAGATCTGCAGGCGGGCGGAAGGAGACTCGGTCAGCCGGAGGTGCTCTGCGGCGGGAGCGACACGGTCGAGCGAGGGAGAGGGGGACGGACGTCGGTGGCGATCAGGTGAACCTTGGCATGACCGTGCTTGCCGGTCTTCGAGGTCGACATGTCGATGATCTGTAGGAGCGCGCAGCAAGGGGTCAGTGCGCTGGTCGAAGCGGGTCGTCGTCGTCGCACTCCTCGAGTGCTCGCTGCGCCCGCCGTCGACTCGCTCCCCGACCACGCTCCTGTCCCTGCTGCCTGCTCCTCCATGCTCGACGAGCCTCGCGCCTCCTCCTGCGCTCCAGCGTGCGGCGGGTCCACGACGGGCGGCGACTCGAGGCGGGCGAGGTGCGTCACTCGGGCGACGGGGCGAGAGAGAGGCTCGCGGCGGGGCTCACCTTGCAGGGGCGGCCCTTGATGACGACGTGGCCGTTCTTGCGAAGGGCCGAGCACTGCATCGGGAAGGTGAGCGACGCACCGGCCGAAGCCGTGTCGAAGGTCTGCTGGTGCTGTGGGAGGAGAGAGGGCGAGGGTCAGCTCCCGAGCTCGCTGCAGAGGTCGCGCGGGCGTGCGCAGGGCGGCGTTCGGGAGGTAGAGACGTACCTGCTCCTGTGGCCATGGACGCGGTGGGGCCAGAGGGTCGAGGCGAGGCGGTGGAGCGGCGAGAGGTTTTTGCGACGACGAGGGGCGGTGAGAGGGCTGTGGGTCAGCGCCGTTCGGGCGGGGGAGTCGTGCGAGTGCACCGGAGCAGAGGGGAGCAGTCACGCACGTCGTCGGACATGATGAGGATCTGAGGGCGGGGAGGGGAGAGGAGGGGGAGAGCGGCGCGGGCGGACGAGGCGAACCAGACGAAGCTCGACCGCGCTCGCCATTTTCTGAGACCACCGCTCTCGTCCCTCTCGCGCCGTGCAGCGCTCCCTGTAGGTGCTCACAGTCTCTCACAGGAGCGCAGCTACAAGTCGCGCCAAGTAAGCGAGAGCGGCGAGGGCGAGATGGCGAGCCGCTTGGTCCCCCTCGTGCTGTCCTCTCGACAGCTCCCTCTTCGCTCGCTCGCTCGCGACAGCGTGTCCAACAACTCGACGATGGAATGCAGATGACGCTCCTCCTCCTTAGTTGGTCGTGTCCAAGTACTGGTCCAAGTCCTCGCCGAGGTGCTCCTCGATCCGCTTGATGAGCCTCCGCGTCGCCGCCTCGACCCCGCCCTCGGTCTCCTCCCTCGCCTCGGCGAGGAACGGCGTCGTCTCGGGCACGAGCGCGAGCATGTCGTCGCCGACGGCGGCCCACAGCGCGTCGAGCGCGTCGACCGCGTTGCGCTTGACCCGCAGGTCGTCCGACCGCGTCAGGTGCAGGACGTGCGCGTTGAGCTGCTTGAGGTGCGACTCGTGCGCCGACACGAGCTCGGCGAACGACGACAGGAGCGGGAAGTAGGTGGCGACCGGGAACAGCGACGAGGGTGCCTCGAGCTGGCGCGCGAGCGGGCCCGAGAGCTTGGCGAGGCGCTGCGCCGACCAGAACCCTGCGCGCAGTGAGAGAGAGAGTGCGTCAGTCATTAATCAAGTCGAGAGGTTCATGAAGGGAGAGGGAGAGAGAGGACGCACCGCTCTCGTCGTACTCGAACGACTTGCCGAGCGCCGACGCGACCGCCTGCCACAGGTCCGGGTCGCGCACGTCGCCCTTTGCGGCCGCGTCGAGCAGCTCGACCGTCTGGTCGAGCATGAAGGAGAAGTACGGCACAAAGATGCTGCGCAGCTGGCCGAGGAGGCGGTCGACGACCTTGTACAGGACCGTGCGGCGCGCGACGAGGCCCGGGTCGGCGATGCCCGTCGACGCCGCGTCGCCGTTCTCGGCAAGGTCGATGACGGCCCAGTCGTACGTGCGCAGGAACAAGGGGCGGAACAGCTGCTCGTTGAGCTTGAGGATGAACTGGACAAACGCGCCGAGCGCGTTGTCCTCGATCGCGACAATGTCGTCGTCGTCGAGCTCGGCGGCGTGCACCCGGCGCAGGTCGAACACGGCGAGGAACAGCTTGAAGATGGCGCGGTAGTTGCTGCCAACGTCGGCCGTCTTGCCGTACCGCAGCGTGCGGTTCAGTAGGTCGAGCAGGCCGAGGAGCGGCTCGCGCTCCTTGCCGTCGAGCGACGCGTGCAGGCGGATGATGGCCGGGTACAGCGTCTTGGCCGGCAGCTTCTTGGCCGCCGTCGACAGGAGCGCCGCGCGCGCCTTGGCCGCCGACGCGCCCTTGACGCGCGACAGCGACATGAGCTCGGGCGAGAGCGCCGCGGCGAAGACCTTGTCGAGCTGGCCGCCGATAAAGGTCGGTACCGAGCTGAACAGGCCCTCGAGGGTCGAGTAGGCGCCCGAGATGAGCGCGCTCGCGCCCGATGCGCCGGCCCGGGCCTGCGACTTGAGGACGTCGAGCGAGAAGGTCACGAGCTTTCCGACGAGCGGGATGAGGCGCGGGCCGAGGCGGTTCCTGTGAGGGTGCACGAGCATCAGATCCTGCAGAGGACGCGAGGAGCGAAAAAGCAGGGAGCGGAAGGGCGACGCACGAGAGCTTGGTGAGGACGGCAAAGGCGGCCGCGCGAGTCTTCTCGTCGCGGTGGTCGTCGCCGGCGATGTCGACAAGCGCCGGCACCGTCTTGGCCAGCGCGGCGTCCTCGTCGGGGAAGACCGAGTCGGCGACGGCGTCGAGCGTCTCGAGCGCGCCCGAGATTCTGCCGGCCGCGTCGGCCTCGAGCGAGTCGGCGCTCGCGACGAGGACCTCGCGCACCTTGTCGATGACGGCGACGACGGCGACCGACAGGTCGGCGCGGCGGGTGGGCTTGACGTGCGGAAGGCGGGCGCGCAGGAGGGCGAACGCGCGCGGCTGGATCGACGGGTCGGCGAGGTCGAGGAGCCACAGGAGCGCGTCGGCGAACGAGCGCGTCGACATGAGCGCGACGGTCGCGTGCACGACGTAGTCGGCGCCCTCGACGAGGTCGGCCTGGTCCTCTGCCGGGACCGAGTCGGCCGTCGCGGTCGACAGGTCGAGCAGGCCGCGAACGACCTCCATGAGCGAGATGTCGACGGCGCCGGCGACGGTCGCCGTGCGCGCCGCGTCGACCTTGCTGACGAGCTGCTTGGTCTCGAGCGCAAACGCGAGGAAGTTGAGGAGCGCGAGCGCCTGCTCCTTGACCTTGGCAGGCGCGGCCTGGTCCTCGCCGACGACGCCGGCGGCGGGAGCCGGCTCGAGGAACGACGGCTCGAGGGCGACGACGTGCTGCAGCTCGTCGACGACCTGCTGGTACGCCGAGAGCTGGGTCGCGACGTCGAAGTGCTCGACGAGCGCGAGCGGCAGGGCGGCCGCCTCGCTCGACTTGTTGCCCGCCTTGTCGACGAGGAGCATGGCGACGGCCGACAGGAACTGCTTGGCGCCGAGCGTCTCGACGAGGCGCGTGAACAGGTTGATGCGGCGGTGGCGCGGGACGTGCGCCGCCGCGTCGGTAAAGGCGCGCAGGAGCTCGCGCAGCTCGGCGAGGAGGCCGTCGCGGCCGTTGGCCGTCCTCTGCATCGCCTTGACGAGCGCAGGGACGATGTTGTCGAGCGTCTGGTCGACCACGCGCAGCGAGTAGGCGTCGTCGCGCTGCAGAACGTTGGCGCCCATGAAGGTGAAGATGGGCATGACGTTGTAGATGAGCTGGTCGGGGACGAGGGGCCCGAGCTGCGACAGGAGGAGGAGCGACTGCGAGTACGTCTGCGGGTTGATCGACGACCGCATGAAGTCGAGGACGGGCGCCATCCGGATCGAGTCGCCCGTGACGCCCGACGTCGGCTGGACGTTCTCGACGACGCGCGCGAGCGCGCCGAGGATGAGCTGGCCCGGGTACGACACGTCGGTCTGGCCGGCCGTCGACGGCAGCTCGACGAGCGTCGCGAGGAGGTCGAACAGGCCGAGGAGGAGGCCGTGCGACGCCGGGACCGTCGCAAACTCGACCGACTCGAGGACGACGACGAGCTCGGGCAGGCGCTCGGTGCGGCTCGCCGTCGACGCTGCGCCAACGGCGACCGACGTGCGCCCGCGCTTGGCGCCCTTGGCGGCCGGCGGCGCGAGCGTGTTGCGCACCTCGTTGAGGAACATCGTGACCGTCTCGCCGTCGGGCTTGGCGGCGCGGATGCAGGCGAGGACGTCGGACGCGACGCGAGCGTCGGACGAGACGGCGAGCTTGACGAGGCGCTTGAAGAGCTCGAGGCGGGTCTCGCCGCGGACGGTCGAGAAGACCGACTTGGCGACGAGGCGCAGGGCCTCCTTGCGCAGGACTGCGCGCAGACCTGCAGGCGAGCGACCTCAAGTCAGCGACGTGGTTGAGAAATAGGCTGGAGCAGGAAGAAGGAGGAGGAGGACGAGAGGACGCACCGGTCGAGTCCTGGGTCTCGAAAGCGGCGACGAGCGAGTCGACGGCGCCGGCGTCCTCGAGCCACTTGCGCTGTGCGCCGTCGAACGGCTGCAGCACGAGCCTCGAGTACTCGACGAGCGTCTCGTGCTCCTCTGCGGCGTGCGCCTCGGCCGGCGCGTCGACCGCCTCCTGCACGAGGGCGACGAGCGCCGCCGCCTTGTCGCGGTCCTTGACGCCCTCGAGCGCGGCGAGGAGGCGGGTCCGGGCGACGAGCGACGCCTGCCACGCGGCGACGTGCGACACGAGGTAGGTCGCGGCGCGGAACGAGAGGGCGGCCTTGCGCTTGCGCGTCTCCTTGGTCGGCGAGTCGGTCGGCGACGCGACGTCGAGGAGCGAGGCGTGCAGGGTCGCGAGGTGCGTCGGCGAGAGGGTCAACTCGGTGCGCGAGGCGAGGACCTTGTCGAGGTAGGCCGTCACGTCGGGCGCGTCGAGGTACTTGAGCGCGGTCGGCGTCACGGTCGGGCCGTAGAACTTGTCGCGCCCGTGCACGACGCCGACCTTGGCCGCCGAGCCCGACTGGGCCGAGAGCGTGAGGCGCACGGCGTCGAGAGCTCGCAGGGCCTCGGCGCGCACGCGCTTGTCGCCGTCGGCGAGGGCGACGACGAGGCTCGGGACGACGACCTGCCAGTCGACGAGCTTGCCCTTGGGCGAGGCCGTCGCCGCGGCGAGGACCTCGACGAACGCGGCGGCGTCGCGCAGGGCGGCGAGGCGCAGCTCGACCGAGACGGTGCTCGGCGGCGCGGCGTAGATCGAGGCGAGGAACGCGAGGGCGTCGTCCGTCACGAGCGCGCCAAAGAGCGTCTCGAGGATCGACGCGGCGAGCGCGTTCGACGCCGGCGACGCCGAGTGGGCGTGCGCGAGGCGGTACGCCGCGAAGCACAGCTCGCGGTAGGCGACCTCGACGGGCGCCGGCGTCGGCGCGAGCCAGGTCCAGCTCGCGTCCTTGAGCGGGTGGACGGCCTTGAGCGCGCCGACGAGGAGCGCGGCGCGCAGGTGCTGCTGCGTCTTGTCGGCCGACGGCTTGGCGAAGGCGGCGTTCTGGACCGAGGTCGCGACGGCGCTCGAGTTGGTCGCGTCGAGCAGGTCGGCGGCGTGCTCGGGCGAGGCGGCGACGAGACCGTCGAGGCCCGACTGCTGCACCTTGAGCGCCTCGACGACGGCGACGACGAACTGGACGCGGCGGCTCTTCTCGAGCTTGCCGGCGAGGCGGAGCGCGACGAGGAGCGCGAGCGCGAGCGGCTCGCCCTGCGCCGAGGCGACCTGGGCGAGGAGGAACGCGACGGCGGCGTCGACGGCCTCGCTGCTCGCGCCGGCCATGTTCTTGGCGACGACCTCGACGACCTTGTCGGCCGCGGCGGGCGACACGTCGTCGACCGAGTGCGGCAGCGCGGCCGAGATGCCCTTGAGCCAGACGTGCGTCTTCTCGAGCTCGGAGCCCTTGAGCGCGTTGAAGGCGGCGAGGCGCATGCGCGGGTCGGCCTTGGCGACGAGGAGGCGCGGCCAGAAGACGCCCTCGACGACGGCGTCGGCGTGCGCCGGGTGCTGCTGCACGAAGCGGCCGGCGAGGTACGGCAGGACGACGGCGAGGTAGTCCTCCTTGTGCGAGCCGGCGACGGCGGGGACGGCGGCGGCGAGGACCTCCTCGGGCGTGACGTGCGCCTCGAGGACGGCGTGGTGCTCCTTGGCGAACAGGACGCTCGCGACGTCCTTCTCCGCCTCGGCGAGGCGCGCGACGAGCGTGTCGTGCACGAAACCGGCGTTGCCCTGCTCGACGATGGCGTCGGCGTTCTCGAGGACGTCGCGCAGGGCCGAGACGCGGATCGCGACGTCGGGCGCCGAGGCCGACAGGACGAGGGCGGCGGCACCGGCGTGGTCGGTCGAGAGGGCCTCGCCGCCGAGGACGGCGTTCATGGCCTGGAGGACGCGCGGGAGGGCCTCCTTGTCGCCCGACTGGCGCGCGCGCGACGTGGCGAGCTTGGACTGGGTCGCCCACACGGCCGGGTAGCGCTGGTAGACCTGCGCCATGGGCTTGACGAGCTCGCTCGGCGAGGCGGTCGGAGTGCGGATGATGGCGGCGAAGCACGACGCGAGGAGGTGCGCGACGATGGGCTCGGGGAGGGTGACGAGGGCGTCCGAGTCGAGCGAGGTCGAAGGGCGAGGGATGAGGGTCGACGAGAGGAGCGCGCGGCAGTCCTCGGAGGTGAGCCTGTCGAGCGGGCAAGAGTCAGTACGAGCGTCCAAGCGAGGGGACCGTGCGCTCGAGGAGAGAAGCGGACGCACGACTCCTGGGCCAAGGTCTGGAGGAACGGCTTGAGGAACCGCGACGCGTCGTACTGGTTGCTGAGCTGAATGGCGAGCTCGTCGAGCTTGGCGGTGCGCAAGAGCGACTTCCACCCGCTGTTGCCGAGAAACTTTTTGCCCTCGGGGACTGCCACCTCGTCCTCGCCGAGCTGACTGATGACGACGAGCGTCGTGACGAGGGCCGCGTCCGTCTCGTCGTCGGCGACGTGCGTGCGCGCGCGGTTGCTCACGACGCCCTTGAGCACGACCCGGAGCGTCTCGGCGTCGAACGGGTTGTGCATGGCGAACCGCGCGACGAGGATGTACGACGCGATGAGCGTGTCGGGGTGCGCGCGCGCCGTGCGCAGGACCTCGAGGACGGTTGACAGGACGGCGGCGCGCTCGCCGTCGGGGAGGCGCGTGCCGGCGCGGTCGAGGTAGCTCGCGACCGCCTGGAGCCAGAAGGCCGTCAGGGCGCGGTGCGGCGTCTCGCCGTGCTCGAGGTACGACAGCGGGAGGTGCAGGATGAAGTCGAGGAGCGGGCGGGCGGTCGGCGCCGCGTCGAACGGCGGGAGGAGGTCGACGACGGCCGTGAGGTCGACCGGGGCGAGCGACTTCTTGGCGGGGAGGAGGCCGGCGAACGCGGTGCCGGTCATGGTCGACTCGGCGATGAGGTTGAGGGCCGAGGGGAAGTGCGGCGTGTTGTGGTAGGGGAGGAAGAGGGCGACGAGGCCGGGCACGTTGAAGTCCTGGACCCTGCGAGCGGCGAGACGAGGGGAGAACGTCAGCTCTTCGCACTCGCTGTCGGTCGAGGATTCGAAGAGAGAGAGAGAGAGACGCACCTGAAGCGGCGCACGAGCCACTCGAGGACGACGCCGGCGGGCTTGAGGAGCATGTGCTTGCCGAGGGCGCGCAGGACCTTGTCGACCGAGCGGCCGACCTTGTCGTTCTCGTCCTTGGTGAGGCCGGTGCGGTCGAGCGACTTTGCCTGCTCGCCGAGGATCTCCTTGAAGTGCAGGCCGAAGAAGGGGTCGAGTGCCGAGAGCTGGTCCCAGGCGTTGGCGGCGAGCGAGTGCAGGTCGGCCGTGGTCAAGGTCGAGGCATGGCGCGAGGTGTAGATGAAGCTCGGGATGTTCTTGAGGGCCCTGGTGGACGACAGGCGGGCCGAGTCGACCGTCTGGCGCGCCTGGAGCTGGGCGGCGAGGGACGACATGGCGAGGAGGAGGAGGGCCTCGGGGCGAGCTGCGGCCGGCGGGTGTGGGTGGCGCTGCGCTGTCCTGGTGCAAGGAGCGAGGCTCTGTGGGTGCACTGGCTCGAGCTGCGAGCCGAGAGTGACTTGGACGGAAGCGCGAGCTGCTGTCGCCTCGTCGCCGTCGAGCTCAAGCTGTGGTCTCATCATTTTCCGTCGGCTTACGCTCTCCCTTCGACGCTCTGGAGACTCACTAGTCGGCTGAGCCGGATCGCCCTTGCTGCACCTTGTGCTCCTCAGGAACGAGCGAGACGAGCCCTTGTGACGAGGGTCCGGTCGAGGTTCGCGGCCGAGACGGGCAAGCGGCGGCGGAGGCGGTGCAAGGCGGAGCGGCGTGGGGAGACGAGCGCTGGTCGGTGTCGCTCTCTCTCCCTCTCCTCACACACAGCACCCGCACATCCGCCATGAGCGCGCCGCTCCAGCTCGCACCGCCAGCCCCACTCGCCCACTCGCTGACCCCCGCTCCCCCTCGTTCGCAGACTTCACCCCGCCGCCGCCGCAGATGCATCACGGCTGGCCGCCCTCGGGCGCACCCAAGGAGCTCGTCGACTTTTACCGCGACAAGGCCCACGCCATGAACGCCGCCGCCGCCGACAAGGACCAGCAGCAGCAGCCGCAGCAAGGCGCTCCTCCTCCTCCGGTCGTCTCGTACCGCGACAAGAACGACCCGCCGCCTCAGCAGCAGCAGCCGCAGGGCGCACTCGAGCTCCACGTCTACAAGGACATGCGGCTGTTCGGCAAGGACGACATCATCACTGGGCCGGGCAAGCAGGAGATCCTGTTCTACCTGCACTTCCCGGTCAAGTTCTTCAGCGGCCGGTGGGACCTGTCGCTCCGTCGAGGCGGGCCCGACGGCCCCGAGGTAGCCCACATCGACAAGGGCCACTTTGGCGACTCGTTCGAGATCTCGTTCGTGTGCGTCCCCCTTGTTCTCCTCCCACTCCGCGTCGTCGAGCGCTCGGCTGACCCTGCCCCTCTCGCTCGCGCTCGCAGCAACGGCCCGCAGATCAAGTGCCAGCGCACCGGCCTCATCTCGACCAAGTACCTGTTCCAGGGCGCCAACGGCACGGCCTACTACTGCTGGAAGAGCGACGGCCACTTCATGAGCCAGATGAACTACACGCTCTTCCGCGAGGCCGACCTCGAGCTGCCCAAGGAGCAGCGCCGCCCGCTCGCGCACTGGCGCACGAGCTACATGGCGTTCCAGAAGGACGGCGTCCTGACGATCAACCCGGACGGCATGGGCGAGGTCGAGCTCATCCTCGCGACCGCACTCGGCATCGAAGGTGCGTCCCGCTCGCCCTCGCTCTCCTCGTCGTCGCGCTGACGCTCATCACGCACCTGCAGAACGTGCTCGCGAGCGCCGCAACCGCAACCGGTGATCCCCTCGCGCCTCTCTCCCTCCTCCCTCCCTTTCTCTTTCACTCTCTCCCTCTCTCTCTCCCTCTCTCTTTCTCTCTCTCTCTCTCTCTCTCTCTCGTTCTCTACTCGTACATAGTCGATACTCCTTTCGTACCCCTCTCTTCTCCATGCTTAATGAAGTCTGCTTCCTGCTCTGCTCGGCGCGAGAGAGGGAGAGAGGCAACTTGGGAAGGTCCGCTCGGTCCCTCTCTTTGACGACTTGCTCTCGCCATCTGCGCTCCCTCAACGAGCTCGTGCTTCGACAGCTCGAATGGCTTGCGGAGAGGCTCGGCGAGTAGCTATGAGCGAGAGAACGGCGGCTTGAGGACGAGCCGAGAGAGCTTGCAACGAACGAGAGGCTCGTCCGGCCGCCCTCTTCCGCACCTCGCTCTTCCGCACCTCGCTCTCGCAAGCTACAGGAGGGATCCTCGCGCGCAGAGCGTCAACCCCAGCGGCGAATGCTCAAAAGTGCGTCAAGCCGAACTAGCGCGGCGCCGATCCCAGCTTCGGCCGGACGAGGCGGTGCCCAGAAGGGGCTCGAGGTCTGCGCGGCGCCCGACGCACGCTCGAGCGCAGCTGCAGCGCCTCGAGGGCGACGCCCGGTGCTCAATGCTGTGCTGGGTGCTCGAGAGAAGCTGTGAGTCCAGCGCGAGAGGGCAGGCGCGACTTGAGAAGGCTCTCGTTTTCCCCGCTCTCGACGCTCGAGAAAGCCCGTCTCGTCGCGCACAAGCTCGCCGATGCGCCTCCCCTCGAATCTACATGCTCCTCACAAGCCGCCGAACCCGGGCAAGCCGGCAAACACGCCCTGCGCGAGGCTCTGCTCGACCGCACGCTCGACGTCGTCGTGGTGCTCCTCGTCGCCGTCGTGCCCGTGCGCCTCCTCCTCGTGCCCGTGCGCCTCGTCGGCGCCGTGCTCGGGCTCGTGCGCCAAGGTGTAGCCGTCGTGCATCGCCGCGTCGCCGTCGGCGTCGCCGTGCAGTGCCGGGTCGAGCGCAGGATCGAGAGCAGGGTCGAGCGCCGGGTCGAGCGCGGCGTCGTGCGGCGCAGAGGTCGATGCAGGCGGCGGCTCGGACGCCGAGACGTGCGTGTCGAGCGCGGCGGCGGGCGGAGGAGGCGGTGGAGGAGGAGGGGGAGGCGGCCTCGGGGCGCGGCTGTGCGTCGAGTCGAGCTGCATCGAGTCGGCGTTGACCGTCGACGGCGCCCATGCACCGCTGCTGTGCGCCTCGGGCGGCGCGCTCGCGCTCTCGCCGGGCTGCGCCGCCGCCGCCGCCGCCGAGGAACTGGCGCCGAGCCCGCCGGCTTCGAGGAGCCAGTCCGGGTAGTCGAACGAGGCGTCGACGCCTCCAGCAGCAGTCGCCGACGACGACGACGCCGCGACGGCAGCAGCGGCCGACGACGACGCGAGGTCGAGCGGCATGCCCGCGCTGAGCTGGGCGAGCTGCGTGTCGAGCTCGGCGTCGCCCGTGCTCCCGCCGACAAACGTCGTGCCGCCGGGCGTCGCCGCCGCAAACGGCGTCGCCGCGCCGCCGCCGCCGGGGAACGGCGCCGGGCTCCCGAACGTGTTCCACGGCGTCGCGATCTGGGCGAGCGAGCCCTCGCGCGTCTGGCGCCCGGCCGCGCCGAACGCGTCGACGCCTGCGGCGCCGCCGCGGTGGGCGTTCGAGCCGCCGCCGAGCTTGAGCTTGATGCCGCCCGCGCCGCTGCCCGACGGGCCGCCGACCCCGCCACCGGCACCGTCGGCGCCGCCGCTCGAGAACGTGTCGTCCTCGCCGAAGCGCTTGGGGAGCTTGCGGTCGTGGCGGCGCTCGGCCCAGTCGACGCCGCTCAGCGCGAGCAGGGCCGTGTTGCCGACGTACTCGTAGTTGAGCGCCTCTCCCTTTGAGCCGAGCGGGCCCGGCGGGCCGATGCGGCCGAGGCGCGCAAACAGGGCGATGTTGGGGTGCAGCTGGTCCTTGTGCGACGGGCGCGGGTCGAACTGGAGCGGGAACGAGAGCTCACGCGCGATCGAGCTGAGGGGGGTGGGCACGCGAGGGTTGGGGCCGGGCGCGGGGAGGACGGACGAGGTCGAGGCGGGGTGGTACGGGACCGGGTTCGAGATGGTCCAGGGCAGGTTCGTGTTGAACGGGTGCAGGGCGGCCGTCGGTGCGAGGTCGGGGAGGAACCCAGGCGGGAGCGTGCTCTGCCGCAGCGGCGCGGCGTACGGCAGCGAGCCGAAGAGCGAGTCGCTCGAGATGCTCAGCTCCGGGTGCCGCGGCTGGTACGCGATGTGGCCCGCCGCGCTGCGCCGCAGGGCGTTCGGGCGCAGGTACGTCGGCTGGTGCGGGATGAGGGGCTGGATCTGGGCGAACGCGCCGAGCGAGGTCGACGCGGCCGGCGGCGGCGACAGGCTCCTGCGCCTCGCGCCGCCCGCTCCCTCGGCCCGCCTGCGCCGCTTCTTGTCCCGCTCGGCGTCGGCACCGGCTCCTCCCGCTGCGGCACCGTCGGCAGCGGCCGCACCTCGCGCCGCCGCCTCGGCCGCCTCGGCCGCCGCCGCCGCCCGTCCCCTCGGCGAGCTCGGGGTCGGCAAGCTGTGGCCAAACTCGCTCGCCATCGTAGCGAGCGAGCTCGCCGAGTACGGGATCGGGTCCTCCCACGGGTCGCCGCCCTGCGCCCCACCGAGCATGAGCGCCTGGGCGACGCGCGACGCGCCGCCGAGGCCCGCCGCGTGCTGCTGCTGGGCCGTCTGGGCGGCGAGGGCCTCGCGCTCGCGCTTCTCGAGCTCGGCGCGGCGGCGGCGCCGCGCGGCGGCCGAGTCCGACTCGCGCTCGTGCCCCGGGAACGGCGGGAAGAAGGGCGGGACGTGCGAGGGGATCGACGACGGGTCGCGCCAGGCGGGGAACGGGCGCGTCTCGTCGCCGTCGCCGGGTGCGGCGCCCTCGGCGCCGGTGGGGAAGAGGGAGAGGGACGAGAGCGAGGGCGGGCCGAGGAGCGAGAGCGAGTCGATCGGCCGCCCGGCGAGGTCGAGCGGGTGGAAGACGGACGCCGTCACGTCGCCGACGCCGTTGACGCCGTTGGCGTTGCTCGCCCCGCCCGGGCCGAGCCCGAGTGAGTCGAAGAAGGCGGCGTCGTCGTCGCCCGCGCCCGTCAAGAGCCCGCCGAGGTCGTCGAGCGTGCCGCCGAACCCGTTCATGCCGCCCGCCGCCTCGTCATCGGCGTCGGGCGCCTTGGCCGACGGCGCCGGGTGCGCCTGCGGCGGCGGGGACGCGAGCTCGTCGTCCGAGCCGGAGCTCGCGGTGGACGAGCCCGAGGGCGTCGCGGCGGCGTCGCGGCCGTCGTCGGCGGGCGAGGGGAGCGAGTTGGCGTAGGCGATCAAGTCGAGCTCGGACGGGTGGAGCGGGTCGTACGAGAGCTGGGCGAGGGGGAGTTGAGGGGGTGGAGGGGCGAGGCGGTCTGCAGGAGGGCGAGTGCGTCAGCCGCTGCAGGCCTCTCCCGGGACGAGGACCTGTAAGTGCGGAGAGCGAGCACGAGGTGCACGTTCTCTCACCAAGTGCTGCTGCGCGCAGGAGAGACGAGCGAACGCACCTTGGAGTCCCCTCGCGAGTTGGGCGATCTGGGCGGCCTCCTCCTCGACGCCGTCGTGGCCGCGGAGGGCCTCGTCGGTGAGCTCGTCGATGCCGTCCTGACCGGGGAAGCCGAGCTGGGCGAGGGCGTGCGCGAGGTCCCACACGGCGGCCTTGTCCCTCCCGGCGTGGTTGGCGGCGGTCGCGGCGGTGGCAGCGGCGAGCTCGAGGTACGACTGGAGGAGGTGGGCGAGCGTGTCGAGGGCGTGGGTGCGGGCGTGCGTGAACCCGAGCACAGGCGCGCTCGGTGCTGCGCCGGGGGCCGACGAGGACGACGACGACGAGTGGGCGGCCGCGGTCGAGGCTGAGGCGCGCGAGACGAGGACGAGGGTGCACAGGTGGACCAGGTGCGCAGGGAGGGCGTCGCCGCTGCTCATGGCTCGGCTGCGCTGGCTGTGCCGCGTGTGCGTAGCGAGATGAGCTGCGACGGCGAGATGAGAGCGAGGAGGAGGGACACCTGGCTCTCGCTCTCTCGCTCTCGGATGGACCCGGTCGATTTACTGCGCGGCTGAACTACACTCACAAGTAGATCGAGCCAGAGAAAGGCCTAGCCGAGCGACGACGAGGCGGCCTCGGTCCCCCCCACCCCGTCACCTCGATCCTCCCTCCCTCTCTCGCTCGCCCTTCACCACACAGGCTCTCGCGCTCAGCCAGCGCCACAGCCATGGCCGCCGTCAACCCGAGCCTGTACGCCGACTCGTTCGCCCAGGCCCGCTCGCCCCCCCACGTCTTCACCGCCGTCTCGACCCGACTCGGCGTCCAGCGCGCCCTCACGGCCGACCTCGCCGCCTTCCTCCACGAGCGCACCCTCGTCGAGGAGCACTACATCCGCTCCCTCGAAAAGCTCGGCGCCCGCCTCCACTCGCAGCAGAAGGACGCCCTCTTCCGCGAGCAGGGCCAGCTCGCCCTCTCGCAGCGCGACCAGGACCGCACCCTCGGCCAGCAGTGGGCCACCCTGCGCCGCACCATCGAGGCCGACCTCGCAGAGACGGCCCGCGTCCACGACCGCTGGCGCACAAAGGTCGACAAGGACGTCGCCCAGCCCCTGCGCGACTCGCTCGCAAAGGCCGACTGGGCCCGGTGGAACCAGCAGGAGCAGAACCTCGCCGCTCAAGTCAAAGAATACGACCAGCTCGTCGACAAGGTCCAGAAGGTGCGCTCTCTTCCTCTCCATCTCTCTCTCTCTCGACTCGAGCCGGGACCTCCTCTCGCCGTCGCTCAACTCGCGCAACCTCGACTGACTCGCTCTCCCTCGCGCATCACGCAGGCGCAGCAAAAGTCGACCAAGTCGGGCAAATCGGCCTCGTCCAAGCAGCTCCAGTCGCAGTCGGCGCTCGCCTCGCTCGGCTCGTCCCTCACCTCGGCCCTCCCCGCCTTCCTCAGCCAGTCGCAGCAGCTCGACCTCGCGCACGGCGCCCTCCTTAAGCAGCACCTCGTCCTGTGCGGCACCCACACGAGCGACCTCGGCCGCGACCGCATGGAGGCGGGAGAGCGCCTCCTCAACCAGGTGCTCGCCGTCGACGAGGGCGCAGAGGCCCAGGAGTGGGCCCTCCGCGAGGGGCAGCGCCTCGGCGGCGGCGCGGCCGGCCCCGGCGCGGGCTCGCAGCTCGCGACCGTCGGCGAGTTTGGCGAGTCGCAGGGCGTCAACGGCGGCGGCGCGCCGAGGGCCGACAGCTTGCTCGACCGCGACGACGCGGCGAGCACCGTCAGCGGCGCGACGGGCGTCAGCCGCTCGCGCACCATGTGTGCGTCCCTCTCTCTCTTGCTTCAAGGTCCCCCATCTTTGCCCTCCTCGAGCGACAAGACCTGACCCCCGCTCGTTCCTCCTCCTCCTCTCGCACACAGCCCGCCCGACCGCATCCTCGACCGCCCCTCCGCCCGCCGTCCCCCTCCCGCTCCCGACCGCCGCCGATGCCGACACGCGCTCGGTGCGCTCGTCCAACAACTCGAAGCCGACCTCGAAGCTCGGCAGCAAGTTCTCGGCCATCCTCGGCGGCGGCTCGTCGTCGTCCTCTTCGGGCTCGAAGCGCGACCGCTCGAGCTCGATCCCCAACTCGGCAAAGTACGCCAACTTTGCCGGGTCGGGCGCCGGCGGGGCCGATGCGCCGCCCGTCCCGCCCGTCCAGCAGCAGCAGCAGCCCTCGTTCACCCGCCGCGAGACGGACGCGAGCTCGCTCAGCGGCAACGGCGGCGACCTCCTCGGCGGGCGCTCCGGCACGGGCGCGGGCGCGCTCGCCCCGCCGCTCCAGCCCGAGAGCCGCGACAAGCGCAAGTCGCTCATGCCCGGCTCGGGCTCGGGCTCGTCCGGCGGGCTCTTCCGCCGCGCGAGCAGGGCCAACACGCTCCAGGACGACGAGGCGGCGTACGCGCAGCAGCAGGCGCAGTACGCTCAGGGCCCGATGAGCGCCGAGCCGCTCGGCGGCGCGGGCGCGGGCGCGGGACCGGGCGGCGCGCCGAGGGTCGACGCAGAGGGGTACTCGCTGCCGCCCGACGGGTACGACCGGGCGATCGGCGACTCGGGCGTGGGCGCGGGCGCGGGCGCGAGGAGCGCGAGCCGGAACTTGATGGACGAGGACGACGAGGACGACTTGCCCCTGAGCAGCAGGTGCGTGCGCTCTCTCTCTCGTCGCCCTCTCCCCTCTCTTCTCACTTCCTCTCGCCCTCTTCGGCTCGTAGAGCGCCTCGCCCGGACCCCGACACTGACCCTGCTCTCGCTCGTCCGCCTCGCAGCGTCCCCAAGCTCTCGATCGCGCCCTCGCCCCTCCCGCCCAGCTCGCCGACCATGCCGCAAGAAGACGAGCAGGCGCGCCTCGCCGCGCTCGAGAGCGTCAAGTCGGCCCTCGGCGCACCCGCAGCCGGCCTCGGCCGCCGCACGACGACCAACCGCGGCCGGCGCGGGACCGACCCGGCCTCGGCCGCGGCCTCGTCGGCGCAGCGCAACACGCTGTACGCGCCCGGTGAGCGCCAGGACAGCACGCTCAGCAGCGTGAGCGCGACGAGCGAGGACGACACGCCGCTCGCTCAGGTCGCCGAGAAGCACCGCCGCGCCCCGCCGCCGCCGCCGCCGGCCGCGCGCGCCGTGTCGCCCAACGGCGCTCGGCCCGTCAGCAGCTATGTCGCGTCGCCCACGACGGCGGGCGGCGAGAGCCCGTTCGGCGGCAGCGGCGGCAGCACCGTCAGCGCCAACAACGCCGTCGTCGCCCCGCCGCTCGCGAGCCCGACCGGCTCGAGCTCCGGCTTCGGTGCGGGCGCCTTCTCGCCGACGGCCGCGCCGGGCCGCACCATGTCGGTTCTGAGCGCGACGTCGTCGCTCGGCGGCGCGTCGGCGCTCGGCTCGTCGGGCCCGCGCCCGGACCCGTTCGCGGGCTCGACGACGCCCGGCCTGCGCGCGAGCGTGACCGAGAGCGTCAGCGCGCTGCTCAAGGGCGGCGAGGTGACGCGTGCGCTCGTCACGGGCGAGGTCGCGCTGTCGCACCGCTCGGCGTCGGCGTCGGCGTCGGCGTCGGCGTCGGCGTCGGCGTCGGCGTCGGGCGAGGAGGTCCAGCTGCGCGTGACGGGCCTCGACGGCGCAGAGAAGGTCGCGCCCAACGCGGCGTTCCTCCATGCGGCGTCGGCCGGCGGCGCAGCGGGCGAGTACGCGCTCGTGGCGAGCTTCGCAGCGTCGACGGGCGGCGCGACGACGCCGGTGCTCAAGTACGCGCTGTCGCCCTCGGCGTCGAGCGTCGTCCCGCCGCTCAGCGTCAAGCCGACCTGGCGGGTCGAGCCCGGGCTCGCGCGCGCCATCGTCGCGTACGCGCCGCTCGCGTCGTCGCCGCTCGTCGGGCAGGGCGCCGGCGCGCAGCTCGACGACGTGCGCATCGAGCTGCACCTCGCGTCGGGCACCATCTCGTCGTTCCAGGCCAAGCCCGCCGCGCAGATGCTCCCCTCGGGCAAGGGCATCGTCTTCTCGCTGCCGGCCGGCGCGGCCCTCGCCGAGGGCAAGCTCCTCGCGAGCCTCGTCACCGTGGCCGAGGGCGGCGCGCCCGCTCAGCCGGGCAACGTCGCCGTGCACTGGGTCGTCCGGGGCGCGACGGCGGGCCGGGTCGGCGTCGAGCGCGCACAGGGCGGCGAGCTCGACGAGGTGAGGAGGGAGTCGACGAGCGGCAAGTACCTGGCCGCGTGAGCGCACGACGGCGGCGCGCAAAGTTGGCCTCCGTTTTTTGAGGTCTAGATATCCGTAGTCTCTGTCTCCGTGTCTCTGTGCTGCTGCTACTCTAGCTCGAGTTATCCTTCTCGTCGCCGTCGTCGCGAGGAGAGCGTCTGCGGCAGCTTCCTCGTCGCGAGTCGGGAGATGCTTGTCTCGAGCGTCTCTCTCGTGAGCCTGCCAGTGCTGCTGCACAGCATGAGCGCTCGAGAGCGAGCCGCAAAGGTGAGACCGCGCCGGACCGGAGCCGCCGCCGCTCAGCTCGCTCAGGCTCTTCGCGCTTCACCTTCGCTCATCTCTCCAGCTCAGCGGTGGAGACCAGGGCTCGACACGACACGAGCACTCGAGCCTTCTGGGAGCCTTCGACAAGCCCGCCCACCCGCCCAACATCCACCGCCTGCGCCCCGTCCTCATCAGCTCCGCCGCACGCGCCGCCCGCCTCGTCACCCACCTCGTCGTGCAGCAAGCCTTTGAGCCGGCCAGAGCTCCCGTGCAGCTACCAGGTACGCCTCAGCCTTTCTGACAGCCTCTTCACGCGGTCGCCATGGAGCGAGCGGGAGGCGGGCGGTGCAGCTTGCGGGGCGGGGCGAGGTCTCTTCAGCGGGGCACAAGGCAGGCTAGGCGATGGGTGGCGGGCAGTGCGAGTAGCTAGCTGGAGGGTAGCACCCAGCGAGGCCTGCGATCGCGCTGACCCGCCCCCTCCTCGCCGCAACAGGCTCTTCGTCCGCGCGCACGCCTGTGGCCGAGGTCCGCCTCGCTCAAGCCGCGGACGCCAAAGCATGTCGCACGACCGGGCTGCATCTTGCTCCTCGGCTCGTCAGCCTGCGCCGACCCTCGTCATCCCCGACCGCGACGCCGACCTCGGGCCGTCGTCCGTCCCTTTCCCTTCGCCAACCCGCCCCGACACCGCATCTTTGCCGACCAGCCCTTCCTTCCCCTCGACATCCCGGCCCACCTCCCCGACCATGCCCGCCTCGACGACCTCCTCGCCGTCCAAGCGCTCCCCCTCGCCCGGCCCGCACCCTCCACCCATGCGCCCGACCTTCATGCGCGTCCGACAGACCTCCCTCCCGGCCTCGCTCGTCCAGTCGCGGCACTACTCGATCGTCGGGTCGTCGGGCCTGTCGGCGACGGCCATGGGCGCTGCGAGCGGCGGCGCCAAGCGGGTCAGCGTCGCCTCGCTCGCGAGCTTCGAGAGCCTCGAAGAGGAGGACGAGGGCGGCGTCGAGGCTACAGGCGCCCAGGCGGGACGCCCGAGCTTCTACCGCCGCTCGCTGAGCCCGCCTGCGACGCCGCTGCGCCCCGCGGCCGCCAAGCGCTCGTCCCTCCCGGCGTCGTCGAGCGTGCTCGGGCGCGGCGTCTCGGTCGTCCGGCCGCGCACGCTCTCGGCGCGCACGTCGAGCCCGAGCAGGTGGTCGGTCATGAGTGAGGGTGAGCGGGAGAAGCACGCCGAGACGAGGTGGAGGGTCGCTGAGGAGCTGAGGGAGTCGGAGAGGGCGTATGTGAGGGTCTTGGAGGAGGTCGATGCGGTGCGTCCCCGCCTCCTCTCTGGTCGTGCTACGTTCCGCTCTTTCTCGAACGTGGAGCTGACCTGGGATGTGAGGTTGTCGGACGCAGCTCTACTACCAGCCGCTCATCGAGGCGCTCCCGGCCGACGACCCGCTCTCGCGCCGCAGCTCGAAGCGCTACTCGACGGCGACACAGCCCGGCAGCCGCACAACTTCGCCTCGACACTCGCTGTACGGCACCCCGCAGCCTCGCACCCGTACCTCGACCGCCGAGTCGCTCCTCTCGACCGCGCCCTCAACCACCTCGACCCCCTCGGCCTCCCCGACCCAGCCCATCCTGTCCCGCCGCGAGATCAACGAGGTCTTCTCCAACTTCTCCGACGTCCTCAACCTCGCGCACGTCATGCTCCTCGCCCTCGAGCAGGCCGTTCCGCCGCGGCCTTCTCAGCCCGTGTCGATCCAGCCCGGCGTGGCAGCGGCGACGACGGGCGCGCCAGCGGCGACGCGCTCTGCGCCGACGCCGGCCGAGAGGAGCGGTGAGCCGTCCAGCGTCGAGAACGGCGCAGGGGCGGCGGCGCTCAGCCGCAGCGGCGGGACCGTCGACAGCTCGGAAGGGCCCGAGACGCCTGAGCAGTCGCCGCCCTCGCGCTCGGCGCGCAAGGTCGTCCCTCGGCAGCGCCCGCTCTCGACGCGCAGCACCGAGCGCCGCCACAGCTCGCCGGTCGCGCCGCCGGTCCGCCTCGGCAAGGCGCTCCTGCCCGTCCTGCCCTTCTTCAAGCAGTACTCGGTCTTCATCGCCAACTTCTCGGGCTCGCTCGCCCTCCTCTCGCGCCTCGACGGCTCTTCGTCGTCGGTCTCGTCCTCGGCGTCGTCGGCCGCGCGCTGGCAGGCCTTTGTCGCCTCGCGGCAGCAGCAGCAGGGCGACGAAACCGGCGGCGGCGGCGAGGCGCACGCGCAGGCGCGCAAGATCGGCCTCGCCGGCATGCTGCTCAACATCGTGCAGCGCGTGCCGCGCTACCGCCTCCTGCTCAAGGACCTCCTGCGCCACACGGACGACGAGCACCCGGACGCGCGCGACCTGCAGGCGGCTTTTGACCTCGTCGACGGCGGTGCGTGCTCGTCCCTCTCGTCTGCTCTTCTTCGTCACGACTTCTGTAGCTGACTTTGAGCCTTCCGCAGTCGCCTCGCACCTCGACTCGCAGATCTCGGCGCACACGAGCGCGCTCGCCCTCCTCGACCTGCAGCGCTCGTTCCTCCCCGGCTCATTTCCCTCGTCGCCCCTCGTTGCACCCGGCCGCACCCTCGTCAGGTCCGGCGCACTCCAACAAGTGTCGCGCTCGGGCTCGCCCCGTCCGCGCACGGTTTTCCTGTTCTCGGACCTGCTCGTCGTCGCGGCGGCCGAGGAGGCGTGGATCGGCGACGAGGCGCGGTACCGCCTCGTGGGCCGGTACGAGCTCGACGAGGTGACGGTCGTCGGGAACGAGGAGGTGGACGAGGAGGGCAGGAGGAGGTGCGGGTTCCACGTCCTGTCGAGGGAGAGGTCGTTCGCCGTCTACGCAGGTGCGTCTCGAGCTCTCACTTCTCTTCGACCTGCTCTACCGGTTGCAGAGATTGTGGTTGATGTCAAGACGGCACAGACACTCTCGACGAGCGCGACATCTGGCTCGACGCCGTCCGCAGCGCAAAGGCCGCCCTCATGAGCGCCCGCGCGACCATCCAGCGCACGGACCCCTCGGCGTCTCTCGCCGCCCTCTCGACCTCGGCCTCGCCCAACAAGCTCGACCGACGCATCTCCCTTCCCCCACCCTCACCTTCCTCGACAGCGCCGCAACGCCTCGCACGCACCCGCTCGACCTCGTCGCACCTCGCCCTTCCTCCCTCGCGCCAGGTTTCGCTCCCGCCCTCGCTCGGCTTCATCCCGCCGAGCCCGGCAGAGGAGCTCGACAGGCTCGTCTTCCCGTCGACGCCGACCGCGCCGTCGGGCGAGTTCGTCCAGTCGCCGATCGAGGAAACGCCGCCCTCGGAGCAAGTCGAGGTCCGAGCGGGCGGCTCGAGCAGCATCGGCTTGAGGCCGGTCTTTTTCTCGTCGCCCTCGTCGTCACCGACGGCGCCAGCACGGTCGCCGGGCACGTCGTCCTCGTCGCCGCCGCCTCGCCCCTCGCTCGCTCGCACCCGCCGATGGTCCGAGTTGCCGACCTCGTCCGCCTTTGCCGCCCTCTCGTCCATCTTCGTCTCGCCTCCGCCCTCCTCCACTCTCGACCTCACGTCCGGCGAGAGCGCCTACCCCGTCGTCGACGGGTACCAAGCGCCCGTCTGGGTCCCCGACTCGCGCGCGCCTCGGTGCCAGCAGTGCGCCAAGGACTTTGGGCTGTGGCGGCGCCGGCATCACTGCCGGCTTGGCGGCTGCGTCGTGTGCTGGGAGTGCTCGACCAAGGTGCGTCGCTTGCCTCCTCTCCCAGATCGTGCGGGCCGAGCAGGAACTGACAAGGTCCGTGCACGCTCGCTCGCTCGCAGTATTTCATCATTCCCGCCGCCGTCCTCTCCTCCTCCTCCTCCTCGCTCGACAGCCCTCGAGCATCTACGCCTTCTTCCTCGACCGAGCCCGACCGCCTCGCGCGAGCGTGCGACTCGTGCTACAAGTCCGTCTTCGCCCCGACCACGCCCGCCTCGCGCTTCCTCGACGCGCACCCGACGGCGACCGACACGCTTCCCCGACCCGGCATGCGCAAGGGCGGCGGCGGCGGTGCAGCAGGGAGCGTCAAGTGGACCGGAACTTGGCGGCTGAGCAAAGCGCTCGGACCTGCGGGTGGAGGGCTCGAGCCGCTGTGGGACCTCGAGGAGCTGGCGGCGGCGCGAGGGGCGACGAGCGGCGGCGGCGGCGAGGCGAAGCAGAGCGCATCGACGACGAGTGCTGGACCGGGCGAGACGCACAGGACGCGCAAGCGCTCGGCGGTGAACCAGCTCAAGGCGCTCTTGGGCGAGTGAGGACGAGACGTGCAACTCGTGCCGTTCCTGCTCGAGTGACTAGTGCGAATTGCAGACTCATGAACGGAGAGGATAAAAAAGAACGAAATAGAGAGAGAGGGAAGCGAGTGCTAGATCTTCCGAACGAGACGTCTCCTCGCCGCTCCCTTACGCAAGGACCGCCTCCCCCCTTCTCGCCGGCACTGCTGCCGGCGCGTCGTTCTCCTTCTCCCGGTCCTGCGGCGCGCTCGTCCTCCTCGATCGAGACGAGGCAGGCAAGCCGAGCCCGAGGCCCAGGTGCGCCGTGCTCGCCGCCTTGGTCACGCCCGCCGAGGCAGCTGGGCGCGAGGGCGTCTGCTCGTACGCCGTCGGCGGCAGCGTCAGGTCGTGCTCCTCGTCGTCGGTCGAGATAGCCGGGTCGACGGCGGACGAGCGGCGCGTGGTCGAGGTAGAGGTCGTCGAGGTGCGGCGGGAGAGGGAGGACGAGCTGCGCCGGGCTTGCTTCTCGGCGGGGAAGGGCGTCGTCGAGTGGAGGCGAGTCGAGGTGGACGTGCGGCGGTAAGCCTTGGCGGTTGAGGGTGCGGCGGAAGAGGGGACGTGCGGCGCGAGGGTGGATCGGCTCGCGTAGGACGACTCGGCGGCGGCGGCGGCGGCTGCAGCTGCGCTCTCGCGCTCAAGCTTGATTGTCGACAT
>Ga0308169_10001110_pt1 | contig 33191 bp, 38 predicted proteins | sample PhyBR1_2_FD_202139 | JGI IMG/M metagenome (GOLD analysis project Ga0308169, IMG submission 202139) | Phyllosphere microbial communities from UC Gill Tract Community Farm, Albany, California, United States - DLSLSB.R1 | ecosystem: Host-associated > Plants > Phyllosphere > Unclassified | place...
GGAAAGTGCTACTAGAAGGATGCAAATACGAAAGAAGGGGCGACAAAAGGTGCGCGTACAAGGAGGGGAAGAGGAACGAGCTCTCAGACGACCAGCGCCAGGGCTCCACCGACGACGACGGCGCCGACGACGGCGAGCGCGGATCCGGCCGCACGCGCCATCGCACCGCTCGTCGACGAGGCTGCGGCAGCCGAGTCGGCGCTCGCCGCTGCAGCCGCTGCGTCGCTCGAGGGCGCCGTCGTCGACGCCGAAGTGACGCCTGCGGTCGAGGTCGCGACCGCCGCCGTCGAGAAGACGGTGAACGTGAAGCCGCCTGCGGCTGCCGCGCTCGACGACGACGCTGCGCTGGCGAGCGACGAGCCCGCTGCGGAAGCGACCGAGGCGTCGGACGCTGCGGCGGCGGCGGCGACCGACGAGGCCCGAGCGGCGGCCGACGAGGCGTCGTACGTCGCGATCGAGGTGGCGACGCCCGGGTCGTCGGTGACCTGGGCAACGGCCGATGCCGAGTAGGCGAACGCGCCGGCCGACGAGCCGCTCGAGGCCGAGCCCGAGGATGCGCCGTACGAGCCCGAGACGGACCCGGACGAGGCAGAGCCCGACGACGAGCTGCCCGAGCCGGACGACGACGAGGCCTGCGACGACGACGACGACGACGAGGCACCGCTCGACGACGAGACGCCCGACGTGATCGAGGGCGCGAGGCCGACGGCGGGCGAGCCGTTGTGCGAGTAGGTGTAGACCGAATAGACGGCCTTGAGGAAGAGGCCGCCGACGATGGCGACCGAGTTGCCCTCGGCGTCGTACATGTCCTGGGCGATGATACCGAGGACGCACTGCTCCGTGTTGGACGCGCTCGCGTAGCCGAGGAAGATGTCCTCGAGCGGGATGTTGTACACGACGCCGCCGAACGAGAGGCCGATCGTGCCGAACGTGGCGACGCACGGCACCGTGTACTCGCCCGACGAGCCCTTGAGGGGCGTGCCGCCGAGCTGCGAGTACAGGGCCGAGGCGACCGAGGTCGGGACGTAGATCAGGGTCGTGCCCGTGTCGAGCGCGACGGCCATGTTGGTGCCCGACACGACGTTGCCGTCGACGGCGACGCCGTCCGACTCGACCTCCCAGTACGACTGGGCCGTGACGGCGTTCCACGAGAGCTGGCCCGTGTACTTGCTCTGGTCGGCGCACCCGACGCACATCTCGCCGCCGCCGATCGTGCCGCGCGACTGGCTCGTCAGGTCCTTGGCGCGCTGCAGGTAGAAGCCGACCTGGGGCTGCTGGATCGAGTCGGCCGTGATGAGGTTCTCGAGGAAGGTCGGCGCGCCCGAGGTCGCGATCGTCGAGAAGGCCATGCCGCAGATGCCGTCGCTCGGGAGCGCCTCGACGACGGGCGCCGACGTGTCGGCGAGCGCAAAGATCTGCTGCTGGACCGTGTAGCCGCCGGCGCTGACGACGTCGCGCGCGAGGTAGCCCTCGGACGAGCCCGTGCCGTACGTGATGTCCCACTCGGCCGACGACGTCTCGAGCGTTGACGAGGCCGAGTCGCGGAACTTGTCGTGCGAGGTCGACGACTTGGACGAGGGGACCCACAAGTCGGCCGAGCCCGTGTCGAAGATGACCTCGAAGCTCTGCGCGGGCGTGCCGATGCTGATGCCGCCAAAGTAGGCCGCGTCGTTGCCGCCGCTGACTGCGCGCGAGGCAAGGGGGAGCGAGTCAGCGACACCGACTCGAGGGGCAGATGGCGACGAGTGCAAGCGAGGGACGCACAGTAGTCGGTGAGCGGGACGCTGCCGCTCGGGGCGCGCTTGTCGAGCGACGCCTTGGACCGACGCTCGAGGCCGGCCGTGGCGCGCTTCTTCTTCTCGCGGCGCTCGTGCTCGCTGTAGCGCAGCTCCATGGCACGCGCCTTGGCGAAGACGTCCTCGCGGCGCTTGGCGAGGCGCTCGGCGTGCGGGAGGGCGGCGTGGTTGGCCTTGAAGTTGAGCGCCGACTTGTTGAACTTGCGCGTGACGCGGGCAAAGTCGTTCGAGAGGAAGCTGTTGCGGTGCGAGAAGAGGGAGAGTCAGTCTAAGCTGGCTGAGCAGGAGGGCGACAGGCCCCGGCGAGAGAGGGAGCCGAGCGGCGCGAGAGGTGAGAGGGCCGACGCACTCGAGGTTGACGACGCCGTTGTCTGCGCGGATGTCGTACATGCGCTTGTCGCGGAAGCGGTGCACGGCGTGCTTTGGCGGGAGCGGGTCGTGGGTGCTCGAGGCGCTAGCGGGGTGAGCGCTGCTCGCGAGAGCGACGGCGGCGGCGGCGAGGGGGAGGAAGGACGAGTGCATGGTTGCGGCGGTGTGCGGGTGTCGCCGTGTGCGTGTTGTCGTCGGGGCTGGAACGAGTGGACTCTCGATGGCGAGGCTCGAGAGGGGTGCCGAGTTGAGCGAGTGACGGGCTCAGGAGGGGGGGGGAGCTGAGCGGGAGGGTGGATGGACCGTCGAGGCGTGTGGGTGGGGCGGGCTGGGTGCTCTGCCGGTGTGTGGGTGGTGCGACTGGTGCTAGTCGGCGTCGGTGTGTGTAGGAGAGAGCGAGAGAGCGGGTGAAAGGGAGGCGAGCGAGCCGTTCGAGCTTCCGCTGCGTCGCTCGCGATGAGGCGCGTCTCAGCCGGCCAACCGCAGCACGCCCTCGTGCCTGCAGCCAACGGACTCGCAGGTCACACCAGACTAGCTTCACTTGGCTCATGGATGGGACTGGGCAAGCGGCACATGCAAGCTTGTGCGAGAGCGCGACAGAGACAAAGGCGGTCGCCAAATCCGCGGACCCGGCACCAAACTCCGCCTCGCCGCTCCGCGCGACCACCACAGCCTCGCTATCTGCACACAGCTCCGTCCGACCCACCTCGAGCTCGTGCACACGCCCGCTGCACGGCGAGCGTGCGCCAGTCCTCCATGTCGCGCCCTCCACCGCCGCGACGGACGGCAGCCTCTCCACCAGCTGCTGCCCCCACAGCCGCCTCGCCCGTGCCCCAACTCGCCCCCTCTGGCGCACCGAGCAACACGACCAGGACCACCGCCATCCAGACCACCCCCTCGGTCAGCCACGTCTTCCGCCCGAGCCCGCTCGACGCCATCCTCGCCGACCAGGGCCTCACCCGCTACCACCTCGAGCCGCCGTCCTGGCGCGCGCCCTGGATCCTCCACCCGCACAAGGACCCTGCGCCCAACAAGAACCTCGGTCGCGCAGCCGGCCTCCTCAAGGTCCAGCCTGGCGCAAGTGCAGCCGCCGCCGCGGCCGCCGCCGACAAGGACGACGTCGACAAGGGCAGGACCCGGCCATGGCCCGTCTTCTACCCGCCGCGCGACGGCATGGACGAGGACTCGATGGCCGAGGCGCTCGTCAAGAGCGGCTACTCGGCAAAGAGCGTCGTGCAGGTGCGTCCGCCTTCCGCTCGGCCCCCCCCCAGCTCTCGCTCGCTCTCGTGCTGACGCTGTTGGTTGCGCAGGCCGAGACTTTTTCCGCCCATCAGCACATCTACGACAAGCTCAAGACGACCGACGTCCTCGGCAACCTGAGCCGCCTCGTCGCCGCCGTCCACGCCAAAGCCGACGAGGCCCTGCCGTCGTACGGGTGCGTCCCCCTCCCTCTCCTCCTCGCACAGGCCTCGCAGCAGTCCTGACCCTCGCTCACCCTCTCGCGCAGCCCATCGACGTTCCGCCTCCCCTCGCGCATCACCCTCACCGACCTCAAGCGCGAGGCCTGGTTCGCCGACCTCGCCTCGCCCGCCGTCCCGCTCTCCAAGCTCAGTCGCAGCGTCCCGCACGGCTACAAGGGCGAGAAGGGCCTCGACATGCTCGCGCACCGCCGGGTCGAGGTCGGCCGCGCAGTCTGGTTCGTGCGCGCGTTCGGCGGCATCGAGATTGTGCGTCTCGCTTCCCTCGCTTCGTCCCACGCGCTCCCTGTATGCAGAGCTGACGCCTCGCCCTCCGAATCGCGCAGCAATCCCTCGCCAAGACTCGGCCCATCTCGACCGCCATCGCCCAGTACACGACCGAGTTCACGACCGTCGTGAGCGAGTTCGTCCGCAAGCAGCTCGCCGAGGTCGTCCTTCCCTCGACTTCGACCTCCTCCGCCGCTCCCGCCGGCGCCCACACGACGACGACCCCGGGCGCGCCGCCGTCCAACCCGGGCACGCCGACGCCCGTCACGATGCCGCTCGCCGTCCTCGGACGCTCTCGCTCCGGCAGCCTCGGCAGCGCCGCGCAGCAGCAGGCGCAGGCCGTCAAGGCGGCGGCGGCCGAGGCGGCGCGGCAGGGAGGCGCGGGAGGAGCGGCGGCGGGAGCGACGGCGGCGAGTGCGGGCGGAGGCGGTCCGAGCGGCGGCGAGCGAGGGCTCGGACTGCTCGGCGACGAGGAGCGCAGGAAGGCGTGGGAGGGCAAGTTCGAGTATACGTGCGTCCTTCTCTCTTTGCCGCTTCTCAATGGAAGCGGGCTGACTCGGGCTCTCGACCGTGCGCAGGGTCCGCCTCGTCGAGTCGCTCTACCAAGAAGCGCTCCTCGACCGCCCCCACTTCCTCCACTTCCTCGTCTCGCTCCTCGACCCTCCGCCCGCACCAACGTCGCCCATGGCGCCGCCGAGCGAGGCAGGCGCGACGCTCGGGCAGCTGTCGTTCGCGCTGTTGCTCGCCGAGGAATACTTCGGCGACCTGCTCCAGAGCGAGACGGCAACGGCGAGGCTCGTTCGCGCAGGGCTCCTGAGACTTGAAGAGGTGCGTCTGCTCGTCCGCGCATGGTCCTCCTCGGCGGCTTTCCTCGCAAAGCGCGAGCTGACCCTCCTCGCGGCCGCTTTTCTCCCGCAGCTCGAGTCGGCACCCCCTTCTTCCCTCTCGACTAGCATCTCGGCGACCCTCACCTCCCTCATCCGGTCCGCCTTCCTCGCCCACCCCGACTCATTCGTCTCGCTCCTCCCCTCGCCTGTCTACCCGCTCTCGACCTCACGCACCAACTCGCCCTCGCGCTCGACAACGACGACTACCTCGACAGCAGCATCGGGCGCGCGACTCGAGAAGCTTCTCCTGTCGACAGGGCAGGACCATGCGGCCGAGGACGTCGACGACGGGGCCGTCCTCACCGAGACGGTCGCGGCGGACGTTGCCGAGCTGCGAGCGCGGCGCGCGCTCGCCCAGCCGCCCGACACGAGCGCGTCTCCGTCGTCGGGACCGAGCGAGGCTCTCGAGGTAGACGACCAGGCCCTCTTGGCGGCGATCGAGCGGCTCGACGAGGTCGAGTTCCCGGCACGGATGCGCGACGTGCACCGGGCGCTCTTCATCGCGCCGGCGACGCGACCGCTCGCGCACGTCTGCAGCTTGTCGTCGCCTAGCTCGCGCGCAGCGGCGAGCAGCTCGTCGAGGAGCCCGGCGCAAGGCGGGCACGGTCCTTCCCCCGCCGACGACGCCGGGACCTCCTCTCCCACCTCGAGCATCCGACCTCTCACCCTCGCGCACGCCCTCCCCCTCCTCTTCACCTGGTGCACGACAACGACGCGCCCGCTCCCCGCACCGCACCGGCGGTACGCCGTCTCGCGCCTCATCGCCCTCGAGCTCGAGCGGCTCGAGGCCGACGGCACCGGCGGGCGCAGCCGGCGCCTCACGCGCAGCTCGTCGCGCACTCCAACCGTCAGCGTCGAGGACGCCTTCGTGCGCTGGATCGACGAGCGCTTCCCCTCGCCGTCGGTCGGCGTCGCCGCCGCCGCGGCAGCAGGCGCAGCAGGACCGCCCGCCGCGCCCGTCGAGAAGCGCGACGTGCGCGCGCTCGCCGAGGAGCTCCTCCGCGCGGGCGTCCTTAGCTACGGCGCGTACCTGCAGCGCCTCATCGCGCGCGGCGAGACCGAGCCGCGGCCCAACGTCGCCGCCGCCGCGAACGGCGGAGGTCCGTGCGCCGACGAGGCGGGCGAGAGCGTCCACCTGTGGATCCTGCGCACGGTCGCTCTGCCTGCGTCGGGCGTCGGCGCGAGGCGGCGCGTCGCAGCGAGCGGCGGCGAGGCGGGCGTCGCTCGGGCGCTCCGGGTCGACGAGCTCGTCGCCGTCGTGCGCGCCGAGCTGGGCCGGCTCATCTTCGCCGAGGCGCTGCCGGCGGGCGCAGAATGCGGGACGCTGTTGCGGGCGGTGAGGGCGCTGCGGGAAGAGGGTGCGCACGGTGCGGTCGCGAGGGAGGTGGTGCCCGAGGGTTTGTCGGCGCGGCTCGACCAGGTGACGGGCCGGATCGGGCTCGGCGTCGAGCAGATGGCGGTCGTCGTCGCCGTGTACGAGGAGTGCGAGGACTGGTGGGGCCTCATGCAGGTCCGTCGTCGTTTCCTCCCTCGCGGCGAGCCCGCTCGAGCCTGCTCGTGCAGATGCTGACGATCCGTCTCGCAGCTCATCGTCGTCATCCTCAAGCTCTCGCCGCCGCTCTCGCTCATCATGCACATCATCGACGTCCTCGAAGCGCACGTCGACGTCGCGACGACGCTCGACAGCCTCGCCGAGCTGGGCACGGCCCTCTTCGCAGCGCACGAGTCGCTCAAGGTCTGCCACACGCCGCCAGAGCGGCGCCTCCTCGCCCTCCTGCGTCGACTCGGCACGGCGGGGTACCTGTCGTCGGCCGTCAAGGACACGCTCGAGGCCGACATCCGCAACTTGGCGTCGTCCCTCACGGCGTCGCGAGCGCAGACCCAGGCCCTCCCCTCCCCTCTCACCGAGCTCCAAACCCTCCTCGTCGACAGCTCGCCCGCCGCCGTCTCTCAGCTCGCGTCGACGCTCTGGTTTCGGTACCACGCCAACCCGAGCTGGTCGACCATCGCCCTCGACAGCGTCCTCCGCATGGCGCCGCAGCTCCCGCCCGCCAGCACCGCCTGCCCGTCGCCCGCCGCGTCCCTCCTGCGCGCACTACACGACCGCCTGCCGACGGGCCTCGAGCCCGTGCTCGCGCGCTGGGTCGGCTCGATGAGCGCGGCGCAGCTCTGCGCGACGTTCGGCGGCTCCGACGGGCCTGTCCGGGTCGCCCTCCTCAACGAGCTCATCGTCGAGGGCACGATCGGCGCCGTCGCGATGCTCAAGGGCGCCGTGTTGCCCTTGCGGCGAGCCCTCCTCGGCCTGCTCGCGCCGGTCGCGTCGGGCCAGCTCGTCGGCGCCGCGTCCGCGGTCGCGCCGGTCGACCCTGCAGCGACGCAAGCGCTGCACAACACGCACACGATCCTGTCGAGCGTCATCTTCAGCGCGCCCGAGCCGACTACCGCAGGTGCGAGCGCGCCATCGACCTCCTCCCCGACCACGCTCGCGATGCAGCAGCGACTCGGCGCACGCCGGGCGGCTCTCGGCACTCGAGCGGCCCTCCCCGCCATCGCAGCGTCGCTCGCCCTCCTCGTCATCCAGCAGGACGTCGCGAGCGTGCTCGGCTTGCCCGACCTCGCCGAGTCGACCGGCGCCGTCTTCCTCCGGCTCGGGACCATCCCCGAGCTGCAGACGCTCGTCGTGCGGGACCCAGCCGGCTTCAAGGACGCCATGCTCGACAGCGAGACGGTCGGCGGCATCCCGAGGGTCGAGCTCTTCCGGCCAAAGCTCCTCGCGGGTCTCTTGCTTCTCCTCAAGGACGGCGGCGCAGGTGCGTCTCCTCTCCTCTCTTCTCCGTCTGCACCTTCGTCTCGTGAACGAGCTGCTGACGTAGCTCTCACCCTGCAGCTACCCCGGCCAGCCTTGTCTCGACCGAGGACTGGGACCTCTTCCTGTCGGGCCTCACCCTTTGGCGTCTGTCGACGTCCAAGGTCGAGGTCGAGACGTGCCTCGAGCGCCTCGAGCTCGACGACACCATCTCGAGCTCCGACAAGGCCGACGCCCTGCACACGCTCTCGATGCACTTCCTCGAGCGCGTCTGCTCGGGCGAGGGCCAGAGCTATCTCGGCGAGCAAGTCGTCAGATGCTACAAGGGCTCTGCGTCGGACGAGGTGCGCTCTCTCTCACTCTTACCTCGATGCCTGACTTAGCTCGCTCGGTTTGCTGACGCTCGTGACCCTGCAGCTCGTCAGCGTCGCCTTCTGTCGCATCGCCGACGCCCTCACCGCCCTCACCTCGGCATCGCCCTCTCTCGAAGCCGTCGCCGTCGCTCGCACCACCCTGCGTTGCGCCTCACGGCTTCTCGACACGCTCCTCCAGAGCGGGACCGCCACGAGCCGCACCGACTCGATCGACCGACTGCTCAAGGCCATCAAGTCGGGCTTCCTCGCCGACTCGATCGACCACCTCGACCCAAACGAGACGCAGGACCTCATGCTCGACCTGGCGCACCTCGTCGCCGTTTCCCTTAGGTGCACGCGCAAGCCGACAGAGAAGTCGACGGCCGAGCTGTACCGCGACTGCATCGTTCCCCTCGCCCGACACGCAGCAGTGCGTCTCGCCTTTCCCTCCTCCTCTCCTCTTTTCTCGCTCTTTTCTCCTCTCGCCTGCCTCAGTCACGGCTGACACTCGACTTTGCAGCACTTTGCGCGCGACCTCGGCCAACTCTGCGAGCTCCCGACCCTCCTGTTCGACGCGTGCTCGCACCTCCTCTTCGCCCTCCCCGACCTGCAACCCTCTCTCCGTCCTCCCACCCTCCAGACGCTCCTCTCGCCGTCGCCTGCCGCCCCTCGCCTCGCGATGGAGCTGCTGCCCGACTCGACCTTCGCCCGCCTCACCCGCCTTTTCGGTCAGTACGCCCCGGCCTCGTTGGTCGCCAACCCCTGGGAGCTCCTCGACCACACCGACCCGTCGTCGGCCGTGTCGGCGGCCGTCGTACGGCGCTCGTCGCAGCACCTGGCGCCGCAGCTCGTCAACCTCGGGCCACTCGACCTCGCAGCCTTTCGAGCGCGCGTCGTCGAGACGATCCCAGCCGTCACGGCCCTCGACGCCGTCAGCACGACGAGCACGACGTCGTCGGCGCCGCCCGGGCAGTCGGCGCCCGAGCGAGGGGCGCAGACGAGCTTCGACTTCGAGACGCCGTGCACGACCCTCCCCGTCGCGGCGAGGGACCACCGCCGCACGCTCGCCGTCACGCGCCTCCTCGCGCAGCGCATGGAGCAGAACACGGCGACGGCTGCGGCGCACGCGCAAGCGCAAGCGCAGGCGCAGGCCCAAGCGCAAGCGGCGAGCAGCAGCGCCGGGAGGAAGCGCGCGGCGGCGGGCGCAGATGCGCCCAAGCCGCAGGGCGCGACGCCTGCTCCTCCAGCTTCGGCAGCAGCGACGGCAGCTGCTGCTGCTTCGAGCGCGAGCGCTCCTGCTGCGGCCGCCGCACCGGCGTCGGGCCGAGGCGCCAAGCGCAAGACGTCGTCGTCGACGACGGCCGAGGTGGTCGTTCTCGACAGCGACGAGGAGGCGGCGCCGTCCAAGGCCAAGAAGGTCAAAGCGGGTGCAGCGAGCGGGACTGGCGCGGCGGCAGCGGCGAGGAAGACGACGGGCGGCAAGACGGCGAGCAAGACGGTGACGAAGCGGAAGAGGTGAGAGGGTCCGAGCGGGCGGTGCGAGTTTTGTTGCAGTTGCTCTCGATCTTGTTGCCATATCATGCGCATGCTCTCCTCTCTTATGCTCGTGCAAGGAAGAGAGAGAACAAGGCGGTGCTGCTGCGATAAGTTGCGAGTTGCACTATGTCCTCGTCCCTGCGCTCAGGCCTCGCCCTCGTCGACGTCCATGCCGTTCGCCGACGCTGCCTCGTCCTCGCCGGCGACGTCAAAGTCGTCGAAGCCCTCCATCATGCCGAGGAGGTGCTCGACGATGAACGACTCGCGCACGAGCTTGTCGGCGCGCGTCATGTGCCGCTCGGTGTAGGGGATGAGGGCGCCGAGGATCTCGCTCGCCTTGACCTCGGTGCGCTTCTTGCGCTTCTTGGCCTCATCGTCGTCCTCGTCGTCGTCCTCGTCGGCGTCCTTGGCGGCGGCCGACTTGCCGTTGGTGAGGTCGAGCTCGCCCGACGCCTCGTCGGCGCGGTTCTCGAGAACGGCGAGAAGCGCGTCGGCGTCGTGGAATTTGAGAATGGCGTGGAGGACGCTCTGCGCAGTGTCGGCCGTGCGCGAGACCGTGTTCCAGTCCTTGATGTACCGGAACAGCTGGCGCAGCTCGGCGGGCGAAAGGCCTCGCAGGACGGCGTCGACGTGTCGAGAGCCCGTGAGCGACAGGAGGTCCTCGGCGCCATTGGTGCCGGCCGAGGCGCGCACCTCGGTGAAGAGGAGGAGGAGGCGTCGAGGCTGGTCCATCGAAAGGGCGAGCATGATGGCGTTCGAGTAGTCCTTCATCGACAGGAAGTTCTCGTAGTCTTGCTCCCTGCGAGGCGCGGCGACAAGGGTCAGCAAGTGCACGAATAAGAGCGACACAAGAGATGAAGAGCGAGAGAGGAAAGGAAGAGAGGGAGGGGAGAGAGGGAGGAAGAGAGAGGGAGGAGAGGGAGACGCACTTGAGGACGAGGTCGGCCTGCTCCTGCTCCTTCTCGAGCTCCTCGATCTCGGTCACGTCCTCCCAGATCGTGATCATCGAGTCGGCGCCGCCCGACACGACGAACGACTCGTCACGGTTGATGGCGAGGGCCCACACCTTCTCCTCGTGGTTGTCGAGCGTCTCGACGCACTCCTCGTCCTTGACGTTCCACACCTTGACGAGGCCGTCGCTCGCCGCCGTCGCGAGCTGCATGCCGCGCGTCATAAAGTCGACGCGCAAGACCGAGTTCGAGTGGCCCTCGAACGTCTTGACGCACGTGAAGTCGTTGAGGTTCCACAGCTTGACGGTGCGGTCGCCCGACGCCGTCGCGAGGCACTGGTCGACCGGGCTGAACTTGACGCTCCACACGCCGCGCTTGTGGCCCTTGAACGTGCCGAGGAGCGAGAGCGTCGCCTGGGCCGGCGCCGACTTGGTCGCGGGCGAGTGCGCGATCGCGAACAGCTTGGCCGTGCGGTCCTGCGAGCCCGACGCGAGGAGCTTGTCGTTGGGCGAGATGTCGAGCGAGTTGATGTCCTTGTCGTGGATCTTGGTCGTCGACAGGGCGCGCAGCGGCGTCGGCTCGGCGTCGGCGTCGTCGTCGTCCGACAGGACGGCGGCGAGGTCCCAGATCTTGGCCGTCCGGTCCTGCGACGCCGTGACGAGGAGGTGCCGATCCCGCTTGGTCGTCGCGACGGCGCCGACCGACTCGACGTGGCCCTCGGCCCGACCGACGCACGCCCACCTCGCGCTGCCGTCCTCGCCCTGGCTCGCTCGCCACACTCGCGCCGTGTTGTCCTTCGAGCCCGAGACGAGGACCTGCCCGTCCGTCGTGCGCGTCAGGCACAGGACGACGTCCTCGTGGCCCTCGAGGAGCGACGTGTTGAACCGGTCGAGGTCGTACACCCGGATCAGGTCCGAGTTGGTCGCGACGGCGAGGTGCGACTCGGGGAGGGACGTGGACGCCTCGTCTGGTGCGTCGAGTGCCGATGAGGAGGATGCAGACGAGACGAAGCAGGCGTCGATGACCTCGTCGTTGAAGCCGATGATCTGGCGGGTCGTCGAGAGGGAGGGGAGCGAGCGGGTGACGATGTTCTGGTCGACGTAGATGGCGGTGAGGGAGGAGGTGAAGGGCGTGTGCCTGCGAGAAAAGAGGAGTCAGATGATGGCGAGAAGAGGCGGCGCGAGCCGCAAAGCGAGCGAGGAGAGCTCGGAGGAAGAGCGAGAGGGAGAGAGACGCACACGACGTCGACGATCTCGTGGACCTTGCCGCCCTTGGTCACCTCGTCGGCCGCCGTCTTGATCTGCTCGTTCGTGAGGAGGTCCCACAGCCGGACGACGCCCTTGTCGCCCGCCGTGAAGACGGCGCGCCTCGTCGAGCCAGTCTCCTTGCCCTTGCCCTTCTTGTCGCCCGCCGCGCCCGGCTCGGGCACGTCGACGATGCCGACGGCCTCGATCGTCTCGAACACGGGGAGCGTCTTGCGCAGGACGCCGCGCTCGAGGTCCCACACGTTGAGGACCTTGTCCCGGCCGCCGCTGACGAGCGTCTTGCCGTCGCGCGTCACGTCGAGGCCGCGCACGACGCTCACGTGCCCGTCGAGGACGTACAGGCCCTCGCGCGTGCGCAGGTCCCACACGCGGATCTTGCAGTCGTCGGCGCCCGTCACGAGGCGCGCGCGGCCCTGCCGCCCGCCGTCGCCCGCGCTCGCGATGTCGAACGCCATGGCGCTCACGACGCCGCCGTGGCCCTTGAAGACGTGGGTGCAGTGGCCGTTGGCGGCGTCCCACACCTTGACGATGCCGTCGGCCGAGCCCGTCGCGAAGAGGGTGCCGGTCGGGTCGGCGCACGACGTAATGATGGGCGCGTCGTGGGCGCGGGCGACGTTGCGGTGGAGGGCGAGCGAGGGGAGCGAGTAGATGTGGATGCCGAGGGACCGGCCGCAGGTCAAGAGGTAGCCGCCGTCCTGCGGCGAGACGGGCGACGGGGTGATGGCGAGGGTCGTGACGGCCGAGGTGTCCTGCACGAGGGGGATGGGCGACGTCAGCTTCGAGCTCGCCGGGGTAGCAGAGGATGAGATGAATGGTGGAGACGCACACCCTTGAGCTCTTGAAGCTGCTCGCCCGTCTCGATGTCGGTCACGAGCGCCTGCTCGTTGAGGGTCGAGACGAGCCACGAGCCGTCGCCCGAGAGGGTCGCCTTGCCGCCCGTGTGGATCGGCTGGTACGACTTGTACTCCTTGAAGCTGTTGCGCGCAAGAAGGAGGCGGAGTCAGCGTGCTGCTCTCCCTCGGCTCGTTCGAGGTGCTCCAGCGCAGAGTCGACCGGCGTCCTCGTCGCAGGCAACGTCTGCCGCCTTGCGCCCTCCCAGAGAGCTGTAGCTGAGCTTGACGAGGAGGCCAACGAGGGCTGCACTGCCCCTCAGGCCATGGTCGCGGAACGGCGACTCGAGCTTGAGCTGGGCTGGCGGAGAGGTGCAGCTTGGCGACGGCGGCGCGCGGCGGGTCGGCGTGAGCTGGAAGGTGGAGGGTAGGCTCACACAGTCTTCATGCGCGGTCTGGGCTGGGCCATGGTCGAGGTCGGGGGTTGTTGCGGTGGTGCGAGCCCAGAGTCGAGCTCGACGGAGATGAGGACGACGGAGCAGCTCACCGCCTCGCTCTCCTCTCGCTCAGGATGGACTCGGGCCAGCCTTGGCGTCGTGGTAGCTCTCTCCCGACCCCGGCCCAGTCGCGCACCACCAGCTCGCGATGGGCTCCGCCTCCCCCTCCTCGAGGTGGAGCGTCGGCCTCGTCCTCGACCCGCGGCAGAGGCCCAGCTGCCGCTGCGAGCACCATCACCCGCGAGGGCTTCACCATGGCTCGCTCCAACATCGGCCGCAAGCCCGCCGAGCTCGACATGCTCCTGTCCCCGAGTCGCGGCCTCCTCCCCACCGACGACGACGACGACAACGACGAGGCGTCGTGCGTCCTTCTCCCTCCTGCTTTCTGTGCTCCCTTGCGCGTCAAGCTGAACGTAGCATCGCTCTCGCTACAGGCTGCGCAACCCCAAGGTCCAGGACCGCTTCCGCAAGCACGTCGCCGCCAAGATGAGCCGCTGGTCGACCTCGCATCCTGCCGGTCGAGGCGCACAAGCCCGCGAGCAGCGCATGCAGGAGCTCGGCATCATCCTTCTCGACTTCCGTGAGTCCTCTCTCTCCCCCTCTCTGCCTCTCTCTTCGCCGAAGTGTCGCTGACTCCTCCTTCCCGCTCATCGCAGGCAAGCTCCGCGAGGGCGTCCTCTCGAGCCGACGAGCCGACTCTTTCGCCTGCGAGGGTGCGTCGACCGGTCCTCTGCGTCTCTGCCACGAGCCGATCGAGGCTGACGCTTTCCTCCTGCAGCGTACACGGCCTCGGTCCTCCTCTCGGTCTACGCCGCCAACGACCCGCAGCTCTCGTCGTCCCTGCCCCACCTCGTGCAAGCCCTGCATCCTCGACTAGACCGTCTCGAACCGGTCGCGTCGACGTCTACAGGGGCGCCAGCAAACCTCGACGTCGCCCTCGCCAATCTCTCGCTCGCGCCGGCCGACTCGCCCGGCCCAGACGAGCGCGCCTACTTCATCTCGCTCTTCCTCCTCCACGCGCACCTTCTTCCCGCCTTCACCAGCACGTCAACGTCCTCGACACCGTCCTCGGCATCGGCCTCGAGCGCCCCTCTCTCGGCGTTCCTCCCAGCGCTCTTCGCCCTCCTGCGCTCGTCCGACCTCCCGCCGCCGACATCCCTCTACCCTCGCCCCCAGCACACGAGCCCACACATCACGTACCTCCTCGCCCTTTATCACGCCCTCCTGCGCCTCTCGTCCGCCTCGCTCGCCCGCCTCTTCTCGCCCGCGCACGTCCCTCCCCTCCCGCCAGCCGTTGCCGCCCTCGCCCGCACCCTGCACCTCCCCTCGTCATTCCACCCGACGAGCGCTCTACTGCGGCGCGGCGCGCCCCGCGTGCGCGACGCCCTCCTATGGCCGCCGCTAAGGCGCGCGTACAAGTTCCCGCCCGACCCGGTCGACTGGGTCGCGCGCGGGCTGCTGTTCCAGTGCGAGGTCGAGGGCGAGCTGGTCGACGAGGATGAGGGCCGTGACCGAGGAGGAGGTCCTGCGCTGGCAGCAGGGGAGCGCGGGCGAGCAGGCGAGGTCAGGGGGAGCTGGGAGGACGAGGCGGACGAGCTCGAGGCGCCGGCGCCGAACGAGCGAGGGCGGCGAGTGAGGGAGGAGGCCGAGCGCCGCGCAGTGCTGTACGTCAAGGAGCGACTCGCCAGCAGTGCAAGGTGAGCCAGCGTGGACGAGTCGAGCAGGCCTTCCTCGTCTCGAGAGGGCCGAGCGCTCTTGCTTCGCTTCCGCTCGATCGGCTTGCTCGTCCTGCACGTGACCTCGACAGGAGCTCACGGCGACCGGGGCGCTCGTGGAGCGTCCGCGGAGCGCCGGGCGTTCGTCGAGGTTTGAGCGCGAGCGGCCGCCGGTTGGCGTTCCTCCTCCTCGCTCTTCTCTCGCTCCTCTGCGCTTGCCGAGCTACACACACAAGATGCTCTGTGGCCTCGTCTTCCATGTGCGTCCTGCCTCAACCGCGCGAGCCTCGAGCCTCGAGCTGACTCCCGCCTCGCTCGCAGGGCCTCAACATCCTCCTCCTCATCGCCGTCACCGGCGCGACGCTTGCGAGTCGCCTTCGCGCACGAGCTTGCTCAGAGATACAGCGCTGACGGCTCGAACCCGCCCGCAGTACTACAACTGGCCCGCCCTGTCGACTCGCACGTTCGCGACCGACCTCGCCTCCGTCTCGCAGTACGTCGGCGCAGTATCGGGCGCAGCAGCGACCGCCGTCTTTATCATCCTCGTCTTCCTGCGCGGCGGCGTCGGGTCGTGCACGACGCTGACGGCGGGCTTGGCGGCGGTGCGTCCTGACCTCCCCCTCGTCTCTCTGGCCGCTTCGCCGTGCACGCTCGCTGATACTTGTCCCTCGCAGCTCTTCGCCGTCACTGACGTCGTCTGCTACGCTATCTGGAGCTTCAAAGGGCAGATGGGCACGGTCTGGTGCGTCCCACTCTCGCCGCTCTCCTCGGACAGGCTCGAGCGCACGCTGACTCGAGTCGTCCTCGCAGCGAGGGCGCGCAGACCATGACGTCCGAGGTGTCGACGGCCGTGTCCAAGTACGTGCAGTGCGACGCAGAGTGGATGCGGATCGTGCTCATGGTGGTGCGTCGCTGCGTCTCTCATGCTCGAGCTCCGAGCGCGGCAAGCTGACCTTTCCTACGACGCTTTCTCCCATCCCTCGCCCTACCTTCCACCGCGACTCGTCCCACTCAACCTCTTCGTCGACGTCCGTCTCTCGCTCCACCGTGACAGCTCTTCTCGGTCTCGGCATCGCTCCAGCTCTCGATCGCCTTCTCGGCCGTCGCCTCGTCAAGCTGTTCGTCCCGACCCGCAGCCGCGGCGCCTCCCGCCCCGTCGCTCGGCCGTCCTGCGACGGGCATGCGCTCCCTCGGTGCGCGCCAGAGCCGGCGCGGGCGGTACGCTCGGGTCGATGGGACGAGAGCGCGCGGCGAGGAGGAGGACGAGGAGCGGCGCCTCGCGGGCAAGGGCGACGAGGGGCGCTCGTCGCTCGAGGAGCCGGACAGCGAGGTGGATGAGGTGCGATGGAAGGGCAAGGAGCGTGAGGTGGAGCGGGTCTAGCGGAACTCGAGGGAGCTTAGGCGCAGGGGCGGGGAGCAGGCGGCGCGGCACCAAGGGCGTGGAGCAGCGAGGACCTTATTCGTGTACGACTCGCGCATGCAGCGTGCTCGCGGCAGCCGTGCGGCGCAGAGAGCGGCTCGTTGAGAGCAGAGCGGCGACGAGGTCCGACCGCACGCAGCGGTCGAGGCGAGCGCAAGGTTTACCCCGGCAGGGGTGCGCCTCGGCGTACGAGGTCATGAGCTCGCTGTCTGTGCAAGCTCGAGCTACAGCTGCAGAGTGCGTGACGGGCCGGCGGATGGCGGCAGCGGGGACGGCTCAGGCTGCCGACCTCGGCACGCCTGTCCCTCTCGCTCGCGCACCTGAGCTGCTCAAGAGCCACCGCAGCGATGCTCTCTCGAACCGGGCTCGCCACCGCAGCGCGCTCATCGCCTCTCGCCGCCGTCGCCCCCTCCCTCCGCGCCCCCACCATCCTCATCGCCCGGCGGACCCTTGCGACTCGCCCTCACCCACTCGCCTCTCGTGTCACCCCGAAAGGCCCAGTACCCGCCGGCAAGACGCCACCACACCTGCGCGCCCGCCCTCAGCGCCTCAGCCTCCTCAGCGCCATCCTCCTCGCGACCCTCACCGGCTCGCTCACCTACGCTCTCGGCCGGCAAGGAGCAGCGAGCAAGGCGGGGCCGGCCAGGGAGTACAAGGAGCCGACCCTCGACGGCTTCACCAAGGCGCTCGACGAGATCAAGGCGTGGCTCGACGAGGACGACCTCGACACGAGCCGCGACACGCTCGTCTCGCACGGCTACAACGAGTGGGGTGCGTCCCGCTCTGCTTCTCCCTTCGCAGTAGTCTCATCTCGCAGTCGAGCTGACCCTCCCGCCCCGCGCGCGCAGCTGCACACGGTCCGACTGGCTTGCCCGGCGCGGTCCTGTACCCTCGCTCGACCGAGGACGTCGTCAAGATCGTCCAGACGGCGGCCAAGTACTCGATCCCGCTCATCCCCTACTGCGCCGGCACGTCGCTCGAGGGCCACACGACGGCGCTCGGGTACGCCAACAACCCGAGCGAGAAGGACGCTCAGGACAAGCTCGCTCGAGACGGCCATGTCGAGGTCGACGACCTCGTGCCAGGCCTCGCGCTCGTGCTCGACTTTGCGCAGAACATGAACAACATCATCTCGCTCAACGGTGCGTCCCTCCTTCACCGTACCGCGCTGTCGCCGAGGCGACCTCCCCTTCTCGACGCTGACGCTGACGGCCTTGCTCCCTGCAGGTCACGACCTCGACGCCGTCGTCCAGCCGGGCGTCTCGTACGACGCTCTCAATGCCGAGCTCAAGGAGCGAGGCATCCCGCTCTTCTTCCCTGTCGACCCAGCTCCGTGCGTCCACTCCCTCTTGTTCCCGCTCTCAGCGCTCATCTCAGCCGCCCTCCCCACAGGGGAGCGCAAATCGGCGGCATGATCGGCACGGGCGCATCCGGCACGAACGCTGTGCGGTACGGCACGATGCGCGACAACGTCCTCAAGTGCGTCGCGCTCACTCTCTCGCCCCTCTCTTTTCATCTCGCCCGACCTGACTCTTGCTCCCTCGCGCGCAGCTTAACGGTCGTTCTCGCAAACGGCGAGGTGATCAAGACACGGCAACGAGCAAAGTGCGTCGTCTTCTTTCACTCACTCGTTGCTCGAGAGGGGCGCGCCGCTGACTAGGATTCTCGGCCTCGTCCTGCAGGAAGTCGTCGGTCGGCCCGGACCTGAGCCGGCTCTTCATCGGCGCAGAAGGAACCCTCGGCATCGTCACTGAAGGTGCGTCCGCTCTCACGAGGCCGTCCTTCCTGCGCAGCGCCGGCACTGACCCGACTTCGGCTCGCAGCGACGCTCAAGCTTGCACCCCTCCTCCCCTCGACTGTCGCCGTCTCGTCCTTCCCGACCATCGCCGCCGCCGCAGCAGCCGCACGCGACCTCGTCCAGCACGGCATCTCGCTCGCGTGCATCGAGCTCCTCGACGACGTCATGGTCAACGCGACGAACCAGCAGGCGGGCAAGGGCGCGCGCACGTGGCCCGTCCAGCCGAGCCTGTTCCTCAAGTTCAGCGGCACCAAGGAGCAGATGGCGATCGACATCGAGCGCACCAAGAAGATCACGCAGAGCAACGAAGGGAGCGGGTTCGCGTTTGCGAGGAACGACAAGGAGGCCGAGGAGATTTGGCACTCTCGCAAGGTGCGCCTCCTCTCTCTTCCTCCCTCTCGCTCAAGAATGTGCGATTGCTCCTGCGGTGCGGCAGAAGGAGCGACGCAGTCGTGCCGACGTCCAAGAGGAGCCACTCGGCCGACCGTCTGCGCAACCCGGCTGACTTCGCCTTCTCGCGCTCGCAGATCGCGCTGTGGTCGGCTCTCGAGTACGTCAAGGGCTCCAAGTGTTGGGTCACGGACGTCTGCGTGCCGCTGTCGCGCTTCCCTGAGCTCATCACCGAAACCAAGGTGCGTTCCGCCTGCTCATCCTCGGCTCGCAGAGCCAGGAGCTCGTTGGCTGACGGCTCACTCTCTCCTCCTCCGCACGCGCAGGCCGATATCGACCGCGAGGGCATCGTCGGGCCCATCGTCAGCCACGCAGGTGCGCTCGACGCTCGTCCTCGACCTCGTCCCCCTCCTCCCCTCCTCCTCCTTCCCGCCTTCCTCGTCACTCCTCCCTCCTCGTGCACCAAAGCTGACGCTCGCCACCCACACGCTCGCAGGAGACGGCAACTTCCACGCCCTCCTCCTGTTCCGCACGGCCGAGGAGCTCGTCAAGGTCGAGCGGCTCGTGCACAACATGGTCGAGCGCGCGCAGCGCATGGACGGCACGGCGACGGGCGAGCACGGTGCGTCGACTCTCTCCTTCTCACCCACTGCTCCACGTGTCGGTGCTAACGACGAGCTGTGCGACGTGCGCGCGCAGGCGTTGGGATCGGCAAGAAGGTGAGCTCTCGCTCTCGCTGTCGAAGCGCCCGCTCGTCCTCATGGCGGTGCTGGTCCGAGCGCTGCCGTCTCGACCTTCACGACTAGCTGCTGACGCTCCCTTCTCACGCTCGCAGCCGTACGTCGAGACCGAGCTCGGCCCAGGGACGGTGCAGCTCCTCCGCGATATCAAGCGCCAGATGGACCCGCAGAACATCCTAGTGCGTCCTCTCCCTTGCTTCTCCACCTTCTCGGTGCACGTACTGACGCCTTCTACTGCGCGCAGAACCCGGGCAAGCTGTACCCTGACGAGAAGGGCGAGGAGAAGCGCATGGCGCACTGAGCCGAGCGAGGTTCGGCTTCCGCGGCGCAGCTGGTGCAACGAGTACCGGTTCGAGCGGCCCTCCTCTCCATCTCGAGAGGGTTGGACCGTGGAGAGCGAAAGCGATCTCGATGTCCAGGTCACGCGAGCGAGCTCCCGCCCGAGACCCAGCGAGGTCGAGCCGGAAGGGTCGTCAAGAGAGGGAGAGGGAGCGCTGTGGAAAATCGAGCGAGCCCGGATCGCACTGCACGAGTGTGTGCTAGGCTTGTCCAAGAGAACGACGGCTCGATCTGAGCGAGCGAGCGAGCGGCCGGATGTCGCGATGAGGCGAGAGGACGAGCGAGGATGACTCCACACCACAGCCCGCCCCTCGCGACTGGGAGCCAGAGCAGTGCACCTGCGAGCAGCACCCCACCCAGAGAGCGCACCACCCTACCGCTCTGCAGCGCCGCGCTCGCCTTCGTCCCCCCCGACCTGGGCCTCGCCTCGCCCTCTCGTCGTCTCTCAACTCAGCGTCGCCCGCGCCACCGCTCTCCGCCTCGCCGCCGCCGCCTGCGAGCCCGCCCACCAGCCGCAGAGTGCACACACCGCGCAGCACAGGGCGTACATGCCCGCCCCACGCCCTCACGACCCGCCGAGCCGCCCTTCCCCCACATCTTCGCGCCACCCCTCCTCCCGCACCCCGTCCACCACCCACCAGCGCGACCACCGAGGCCGCCACGCCCACCACGACGATGACGACGACGACCGCATAGGCCCCTACGCCATCGCCGAGGAGATTGGCAGGGGCTCGTTCGCGACCGTCTATCGCGGCGAGAGGCAGGTGCGTGCTCGTCTCCTTGGCGCACTCGCAGATTGGACAGCGGTGGACGGCTCTTCGGAAGCCCTCGAGCGCTCGTTGGCCATCGCTACACGCCCCGCGCACGCCGCTGACGTTGCCGCCTCGCCTTCCTCCTCCAGGACACGCGCGGCGCCGTCGCGATCAAGTCGGTCATCCGGAGCAAGCTGACGACCAAGCTCCTTGAGAACCTCGAGAGCGAGATCTCGATCCTCAAGCGCATCACGCACCGCAACATCGTCGAGCTCAAGGACTGCCTCGTGCGTGACCTCTCCTCGTCCTCCCCACCCCTCTCCTCGTTCCGCCCGCGCAAAGTGCTCGAGCTGACTCGACGCTTCCACCTCGACGTACCCGCCTGCAGAAGACCGACACGCACATCTACCTCATCATGGACTTCTGCTCGGCGGGCGACCTGTCGCTCTACATCCGCAAGCGCGGCGACCTCCCCTCGCTCACGGCGTCCAATGCCGGCCTCCTGCCCGACTCGCCCGCGCGCAAGCCGTCCGACAAGGTCCTGTACCCGCACCCGAAGGAGGGCGGCCTCAACGAGACGATCGTGCGGTGCTTCCTCGGCCAACTCGGTGCGTCCCGGACCGCTCGCACCTTGTCGGCCCTCGCCTCGATAGCGCAGAGCTGACTACGGGTACTTGCCCGGACCACACAGTCGATGCACTGCGCTTCCTGCGCTCGCAGAACGTCATCCACCGCGACATCAAGCCGCAGGTCCGTCCTCGTCCTCGCCCCCTCCTTCCCTCGCGACCTTGCTTCTGACGCCCTCTCGACCCGCAGAACCTCCTCTTGCAGCCCGCCTCGGCCGCCGACCTCGACGCTGGGCACCCGCCGGGCATCCCTGTCCTCAAGGTCGCCGACTTTGGCTTTGCGCGGTGGCTCCCGAGTCAGAGCATGGCCGAGACGCTCTGCGGATCGCCGTGCGTCCTCCTCTCTCTCCCTCAGAACAAGCGCACCTCCTGCCTCATTGGCTGACGACCATGATCCACCCTGCAGGCTGTACATGGCGCCCGAGATCCTGCGCTACGAGAAGTACGACGCCAAGGCGGACCTGTGGTCGGTCGGCGCCGTCCTGTTCGAGATGTCGGTCGGCAAGCCGCCGTTCCGGGCGCAGAATCACGTCGACTTGCTGCGGCGCATCGAGCGAGGCGAGGACCGCATCAAGTTCCCCGACGAGAAGCGCGTCGACGAGACGCTGCCGCCGCACGAGCAGAAGGTGCCGACCAAGGTCTCGGGCGACGTCAAGGCCATCATCCGGCGCCTCCTCAAGCGCCACCCGAACGAGCGCATGAGCTTCGATGACTTCTTCCTCGAGGCGGCAACGGTCGCGCAGTCGGGCTCGGCGAGCGGCTTCGCGCCGGCCGAGGTCGTGTCGGCGCGCGTGGCGGCCAACGCCCGCTCGGCAGCCGCACGCGCACAGGACCGCAGCGCCGTCGTGCCTCCCGACAGCGTCGCTGCCGAGCACACGAGCGTCGGCATGGGCAGGAGGGACGCCGCCTCGCCGTCGATCGCGCAGGGCGCTTTCGCTCCCCCTCCTTCGTCCGTCCCTCGCGCGCAGTCGCGCCCCTCTCCTCCCCTCGCCGCACCATCAGCAACCCGCCCCGCCCGCCCCACGCCCTCGCCCTCGCCCTCGCCCGCTGCAGCTCCCTCGCCCAGCCCCGCCACACCCTCCATCTCGCGCTTCGCCCCGCCCGACGCCGACCTGCCGCCCTTCGCGCGTCGCCCGAGCGCCGTACCCAGCCCGTCGCCGCCCATCGGCGCGCTGGGCGCGCAGCAGGGCCCAGGAGCGGCGCAGGTCGGGATCCGGCGCGCGAGCAGTTTCGCGCCGGCGATCGCGCAGGCGGGCGCGGTGCAGCGGGTCGGGCTCGGCGTCGGCGCAGTGGGTCCGGCGTTGACAGGAGGAGCAGGTGGAGGAGTCGGAGGTGCAGCAGGCGCGGGCGCAGGGAGCGCGAGCGGGAACGGCGGCATCGTCAGGAGGAGCAGGTGCGTCACGCTCTCTCTTCTCCCTCTCCCTTTTCCGACGACCCTCTCGCAGGGCTCTCCTCTCGAGATCCAGCGCAGGGATGCTGATGGCTTCCCGCTCGCCCACCGCGCAGTGACTCGCCCGCCTCATCGACGACGCCCGCACCGCCTCCTTCAGCGGTCGAGCGCTTCGCCTCGACGAACAAGGCGTCCGACTCGATGTCCGACTCGAACGACTCGATCCTCGGCAAGGACTACGTCGTTGTCGAGAAGCGCACCGTCGAGATCAACGCGCTCGCCGACGAGCTCGCCCAGCAGGCGCCGAAGCGCGAGGGCGTCGTCGCTCGCCGGCCGTCCCGGGGCTTCCTGTCGCGAGCGCCCAGCTCGACGGGCAACCAGCCTCCCGGCGCAGCGCTTCCTTCGCCGCCGTCCTCCTCGTCGCCGTCGTCGCCGTACCCTCCTGGACCCGGCCCACCGACCGGCGACACGTCGACGCCGCCTTTCGCCATCCCGCAGCGAGCGCAGCCGACGCCGCACCACCCGTACTCGCTCTCGTCGTCGCCGCGGCCCCTATCGTTCCTGTCGAGCTCGCCGCGCAGCTTCACGCACCCGATCGAGCGCTTCCCCGGGTCGCCCCTCGCCCTCGTCGGCAGCCCGTCGGCCGCTCTCGCCAAGGCGTTCAGCAACCTGTCGTCGCTCAAGATCTTCGGCAGCCCGACCGACGGCATACTCGTGCGGCGCAGCTCGGTCCGCAAGCCCATCCCGCGGTCGATGACTGCGCCGACGACGGCCGACCCGGACGAGGAGCGCGTCCTCGCCGACCTCGAGGACATTGCGCAGAAGGCGCTCGTCCTGTTCGAGTTCGCCGATGCCAAGATCCTTCAGCTCCTGCCGCCGACGCCGGCCGCCTCGACCTCGACCACCTCGCTCGGCACGCCGTCTTACTTCTCGCACCTCGCCGCGCGCGAGCAAGCGCAGGCGCAGTCGGCCGCCGCCTCGAACCCGTTCTCGGCCGTCCCGACGAGCCCGAGCATGCGGCGTGGCTCGAGCGCCTCGTCGTCGGACCGGCCGCACCTCGGCGCGCTCGCGAGCTCGGCGTCGGTGCGCGCCGACGTGCTCGCCGCCGAGGCCATGGTCCTGTACCTCAAGGCGCTCGCCTTCCTCGGCAAGGGCATCGAGCGCGCGAGGAAGCACTGGGCCAACCGCCCGACCGAGCAGCAGGCGGCGAGCGCCGACTTCAACGACGGTGCGTGCTCGGACCCCTCTTTTCACCTCGCCCTCGCCGGGCGCGGTCACTGACGCCGCCCTGCTCTCTTTTCTTGATGTGCAGCCGTCCAGTGGTTCCGGCAGCGCTTCAACGAGTGCTTCGACAAGGCCGACTTCGCCAAGTCGCGCTCCCAGGACGAGATCCCCGAGTCGGCCGCCTACGCCGAGAAGCTCGTCTACGACCGTGCCCTCGAGTTGGTGCGTCCCTTCCACCTCTCTTCGCCCCGTCCTGACGATGAGCAGCAGCAGGCCCGAGCGCACCGCTGACTCTTGTCGTCCTCGTCCTCGTTGCCCGCAGTCGCGCGCCGCCGCCGTCAACGAGCTCCGAGGGGAGAACCCGTCCGACTGCGAGACGGCGTACGAGACGGCGCTGTGGATGCTCTACGCCCTCCTCGACGACACGATGCACGCCGGCCTGCCGTCGTCGCCCGAGGTCGACGAGGACCGTGCGACCGTGTCACGCTTCGTCAGCAGCATCTCGGCCCGCCTGCAGGCCCTGCGCAAGAAGATCGTCGCCGTCGCGCCGCCGTCCTCGAGTGGGCCGGCGTCGGCTGCGCGGAGCGGCGCCACGACCGCCGTCGTCGGCTCTCCTGCGACCACCTCTTCCCCTTCCTCCCACCCTTCTCCCTCCACTTAGCGCCTCTCGCCCTTCGCTCCTGTCATACTCCCTCTCTTTTTTTCTTCGTACCTTCCGTGTGCTCCTTAGCCTCCCCTCTCTCCCCTCGTGTCACCACTCGTCGCAGTCCTTTTCGTCCTTCCCATCGGCTCTCGTCCCCCTTTGCCTCGTCCTCCCCATCTCTCGGCCCTTCACCTCGCCGCGCGTCGTTGCGCGCTCTTTAGACGGTCCTGCCCCTTCCTGCACTCCCTGTACCCCTCTCGTCTCGCCTCGTCCCTCTTCAGTATGTCCCGCGCCCGCGAGCCTCGCTTTCGTACCCCTTGTCGTGCCATTTCGCTGCTCCCTCTTTTGCATTCCGCGCTCTCTTCGTCTAGAGGGAGATCCTGAGCGAGAGGTTCTGCTCGAGCTCGAGCTGCGAGTTGCGCGAGCCGGCCAAAGGTCGCTGACGCGAGCTTGCACGGCCGGACCCAGCTAGCCCACCTGCGGCATTCGATAGCGCTTGCGCTCACGCTCGACTGCTACAGGTGCGTTGGAAAGAGAGCAAGAGGTGAGCTGCACCCGACTCGAAGAAAAGAGCAGGTCCGAGCGGTTGAGAAGGTCGGATTCGAGCGTGAGCGAAGCGGGCCCGGGCACGATGCTCCTCTTCGTACCACGGCGCGCTGATGATCGCAGAGGAAGATCAGCAAGGCGGCAGAGAGCGAATGAGGCGCCAGAGCGAAGCGAGATACAGCAAGTACGAACGACAAAAAATGAAAGCCGCGCCAGTGCTCCCTTCTCAGCGCGTGCCCGTGCGAGCACACCCACCAGGACACCGGCGAGAGCCGCCCCTCGACACGTCGAACGCAAGCTGAGCAAAGAGAAGGAAGACGCGGGCCGAGCAAAAAGATGGTGGTGCGCACAGGGCGCTCGGGAGGGGCGAGAGACGAACCGCTGGAGGTCACGCTGGCCGGCGCAAGCTTCTCCCCCGGGATGGCCATCGGGAAGGCAGTTCGTAGTCTCGTCGCTCGCAAGAGCCCACACCATCTTTTGCAGTTCGACCGCGTCCGGTCGAGGTGACGAGAGGGAAGCGGTTCGAGCAAGCCGACCCGAGCAAGGAAGGCCCCACTTCGCCAGCGCACGCCCGACGCACCTCGTCGACGCTCGCCCCGCCCTCCTGCTCTCCTCCCCCGCTCGAGCGTCTTCGCTCGCTCGCCATCGAGTCGCTGATTTTCATGTGGGGCACACCGGCCGGTACAGGAGCGCCGGCGACGGCGAGAGGGCGAGAGGGAGAGGAAAGGGGGACGCGGCGGCCTGTTGCACGGCGAGTTCGTAACGGGCGCTGCAAGTCTGCCGCTCCCTGAACGTTAAACGTCCTTCGCGCTCTCTTGCGTTCGCCTTCTCGACCGTGCGGATCCGACGACTCGGGAGCCACGAGGCGGCCGCGAACGTGGATCTGCTTGTGCGCTCCGCTGCTTGTGCTCGACCTCGCCCGCACGTGCTTACTGCGACTCGTTCGACACGTCGAATAGCCAGAGAAGCAGGATCAGGCCGAGCGAGATGTAGAGAAGCTGGGCATGCCGAGCGAGGTTGAGCGAGAGCTGTCGACGTCGGCCTCCTCAAGTCGCACGATCTCTCGCAAGGGCGACCAGGGACGGTCGCAAAGGCTTTTCATGCCAAGCTGAGAGGAACATAGTCTACAAGCTCGACAAAAGGCGAGGAGGGGGGAGAGGGAGGACGAGAAACAGTTGCTTTGTGCGAGGAGGGTCTGTGCGGGGGAGGGTAGGAGCGAAGGACATGGTGGAGCGGGAACGGCTAAGCCTGATCGCCGTTCTTGCTGCTCTGCCGTATGAGCGGCGTGCGCTCGTCCTCCATCGACTGGCGCAGCGTGCTCGGGCTGCGCTGCCCGACGATGCGCGCAGGGCTCACGTCCCTCCTGAGCGGCGTCGTCGCGCCGTTGCCCGGCCGCCGCTCGGGCACGCCGCCGCCGCGCACGCGCACCTTGTCGAAGCCCGACGCCGGGCCTGCGCCGAGAGCGGGCGTGCTGCGCCCGTCCGTCGTGTAGGCGCTGTCGGGCAGGCCGAACGAGCCGGGCGGGTCGGCCGTGTTTTGCCGACGGGCTTGACGACGGCGCTCGATGACACCTGCGCACGAGCAGCAGAGTCAGCACAGGAAGGAGCAGGGTGCGAGAGAGAGAGAGAGAAAGACGAGACGCACCGGCGATGAGCGGCGCGAGCTGCTTGCCTGCGCCCGCAGCTTGCTTGCGAGCGGGCGCGCGCACGACCTTGGTCTTTGCGTGAATGTCCTGCGCGACAAGTAAAGCATCATCAATAGACTGAGCCTCGGCGACGCGGAAGGCGAGTGGACGCACAATGTAGAGGTCCGTCTCGTCGACGATCTGCAGGCGGGGAAGGGTCGTCAGCTGTGGCTCCTCGGCGCTGAGCTCGAGCAGCAGGAGGAAGAAGAGACGCACCTCCTCGCCGATCATCTCTTCGATGATGTCCTCGAGACTGACGACGCCCATGGCACCGCCGGGCTCGCCCGGAGTCTGCGAGCGGAAGAACAGGATCAGCGTGCCGGTCTCAAGATCGCGCTCGTCCTGACAGCAGCGGAACGAGCCAGGGGACGGCGTGCGCACCTTCGAGACGAGCAGGATGTGCGAGCGACCCTGCTGGAAGTAGTTGAGGACGTCGAGGCAGGTCGAGTCGGGACCCGTTTCGGGCAGGACGGAGAGGGCGAAGTCACCGATGAGCCTGCGGGGAGAGCCCGTCAGCTCGAGGCGAGGCGAGGCGAGGCGAAAGAGTGAGACGACGTACTTCTCGTCCTCGGGGTCGTAGGAGATGAGCTGCGCGGGCGAGAGACGTCAGAACGAGCGCGAGCCGCGAGCGCACTCGAGGAGGGTCCGAGCGCGTACCTTCTTGACGACTGCGCCATCATGGGCGTCAGCTCAGACTCGTCGGATGCAAGGAGATCGGAGAGAGAAGACGCACTGAGCATGCCGACAAAGTCGGTCTTGTTCTCGGGGATGTGAACCGGGATGCGGCTGTGGCCCGAGACGAGGATCTGGTCGACGGCGGTGTGGTCGAGCTTGGTGTCCGACGGCAGCGAGTAGATGTCTGCGAGCCATGCGAGGTCAATACAGGCGAGCGAGAGAGCAAGAACGAGCGAGAGAGAGAGAGAAAGGGACGCACCCTCGAGCGGGGTCATGATGTCGGCGACGCTCTTGCCGCCGAGCCTGCACACTCTGCGTCAGCATCTCGCTCGCCGGGAGCGTACTTGATAGTGGGAAAGAAGGACGCACTCGAGGACCGAGGAGATGATCGTCACCTCGTCGTCGTTGAGCGTCTCCTCGCCAAACTCTGCGGGCATGGCAAGGCGTCAGCTCGCGGTCGCACAGGTACAAGCACAGCGAGACGCCGAGACGCACGCTTGTGCAGGCCGACGAACGTCTTGAGCTCGGCCTTCTTGTAGGTGACGCCCTGCTCCTCGCCGAGGAGACGGTCGAGCAGCTTGGCGATCGGGTAGGCGATGGGGAACTCGAGGTACATGAGGCCGAGGACGAAGGGCGCCGCGACGGCACCGATGCGGAGGCCGTAGCGTGCGCATACCGCTGCACGAAGGAAAGGTGGAGCGTGAGCGGGATGCGGCGAGGACGATGGGACGGAGCTCGAGGGGGAGGACGCACACTGCGGGATGATCTCGCCGAAGATGAAGATGGCGAGGGTCGACAATGCGACTGCACCGACGCCGCCGCCGAGAATCGAGTCGAGGAAGATGGCTGTAGCGGGAGCTAAAGATGAGCGAGAGCGCGAGTCGAGGTGCAGCTGGAGAGAGAGAGAGCTGAGACGCACGCAGAGACTCGTTGACGACGACGTTGGACAGGAGGAGGACGACCAGGACCCAGTGACGGCCGCGCTCGAGCAGCTTGATGACCTTGGCGGCGTCGCGGCGCTCCTTCTCCTCGCCGGAGGTTGCGAGTACTGCGGGCGAGGAGGATGCGGGTCAGCTCGCCGTCTCCTCTGGTTCATCCGGCACCGCTCGCCGAGGGAGGGAATCATCACGCACCCTGCAGGTTGACGAGGTCGAGGCCCATCAAGCCGAGCGTGAGGCCGGCAAACACGCCGCCGAGGAGGACGAGGATCACGCTGAGGCCGAGCTTCCACCAGAACTCTGCGCGCATCGCTACAAGTCAGCTCGGGACCTCGTGAGGGTATACTGCGAGAGCTAGACGCACCGTTCGAGCCAGGCTCAGTCTCTGGAGGCTCGCCGCCGGCCGCCTCCGCATGGAGGAAAGCGGCGGCGGCGGCGGGCGCGGCGCATGCGCGCAGGAACCGAGGCGCGACGGCGACGAGCTGCAGGAGCGTGGCCGAGCGGGGCGGTCGCCAGGTCGAGTTGGGCATGGCTCTGTCGGCGAGAGGTCGAGAGGAGAAAGGGCGACGAGGAGGGGAGATGACGAAGTCGGCGCAGGTGATCGCGGCGGTGGGCGCTGCGCTGGTGCAAGGGCTTCGAGTCGGTGCGGACGGTGTCTGCGCTCGTGCTCGACTGGTCCAGGCAAGGCTCGAGGGGAGCGCGTACGTGAGGGAGCGGCCTTTCCGCTCGGCTCACGGCTCGATCCTCTGGCCGCCGCACGTGCAGGCTGCGCACGAGGTTCCACCTTTCTCTCGCGGAAGAGTGACTAGGAACAGATGTAGCACTGCACTGAACCGACTCTGATGAAAGTACGCCCGACGCTCTACAAGTTGGCCTGCCGCTTCTCGGCCCAGAAATCGCTCGACGGCTTGTCCCGCTGGAACCCCGAGTACTCGACGACCTGCGGCAGGCTCGACGTCAGCAGATGCGCAGATGTATCAGGAAAAGGCGCCGAAGAAGAGGGACGGACCTGGGGAGCGATGGTGGAGCAGTGAGCGAAGACGCGCGTCGAGACTGCGAGCGACGGTGAGAGCGGCAGGTCAGCGGCGAGCTCGAGAGAGGCGGGCAGGGTAAAGCCGTTGACGCACCAGTCCTGTTGTCTCGTCGGCTGCGCGCAGGGAGACGGCATCGTCAGCGTCCGAGGCAACTCGAGAAGGCCGGGTCGAGGAAGAGGACGGAGGAAGAGGACGCACTTCTTGCCCTCCCTCCTGAACCTCGACAGCCGCTCGACGAACTCCCACAGCCGACCCTCGGGCAGGATCGTGCCGTCCTCGGTGCGTCGAGGCACCCAGTCCGGGTGCAGCGCCATGAGCGGGACCGACGCCGGCTTCTTGGCGCTCGCGCTCGACGGCTTCTGCCCGGCGGCGGTCGCGGCGGCGGGAGACGAGCCGCGGCGCGTGAGGAGGACGCCAACGTCGACCATGCGCTGGAAAGCGTTGAGGAGCGTAGCTGCAAGCGAGGAGGAAAAGAGAGAGAGAGAGCGAGAGTCAGCACCGCCTCGCTCAATCGCAGCCGCGGTCCCGGCTCGGGTCGTGCGCTACGTCCTTGGGCTCGACACGGGCTAGTCTAGTCCTACGAGCGCGGCGGTGTGCTTTCGAGAGGAGGGAAGGGACGCACCTTGGTTGACGGCCTCGAGGTAGCTGACGTCGCCCTGCGCGAAGAGCGTCTTTGCGAGGAGCTGAGCGCTCGTCTGAAACTGCTTCTCGGCGAACCAAGCGACCGGTTCGTCGTTCGAGGGCGGCGGCGTCGTCGGCGTGAGGGCGAACAGAGAGACGGCGGCGAGCCAGTACGTCTCGATGAAGGGCCAGATGAGGAAGCAGAAGAAGTCGTAGTTGTTGCGGCCCGCCGCCCGCTCCTTCGGGCTGAGCCCGAGCACGTCGCCCTCGACGAGCACGACGCCGTCCATCTCGAGCGCACGGACCGTCTTGTCGACGTTGGCCTCGAGGCCTTCGGGCGCGTAGACGAACTCGTTCGAGAGGAGGTGCGAGATGAAGTGGAGCTCGTCGAGGACGTCGGCGCGGTCCATGCGCTGCGAGGGAGCGGCGCCGCCGGCCTTGACCCGGGTGTACAGGCACGCGCACAGCATGGCCTCCTCGACGAAGAGGTGGATGACCTGCACGGGCTCGGCGTCAGTACCTGACGAGGCAGGTGCGAGGAGGGGAGAGAGAGGCGGACGCACCTGGTTGCGGTAGAAGGAGAGCTCGAACCGAGAGAGCGGGTAGAAGGTCGACTCGATGAGGTCGGTCTGCTCGCCGATGAGGTCCTTGAGGACGAACAGGGCACTGCGAGAGGATGAGAGTCAGCGCTGCTCACTTCTCGAGGCTGGGCGAGGCTCGAGACGCACCGGTCCACGACCTCGTCGACCGACATGTCGCCGAAGTCGGCGACCCGACCGCCGCGCTCCTCGATCGCCGCCTTGAGCCACTTGACGCGGGTTACGAGCTCGGTCTTGCCGACGCCCTGGAGGAGGAAGGAGGGAGACCGAGTCAGCTCTTGCCGACGTTACAGTGCTCGAGGTGGAGGAGGACGGAGACGCACTCGGCCGCGGATCGTGAGCATGACGGTGCCGACGAGCCCGGTCGGCATGATGATCCTGCGCCGGCAGCGGCATCAGCATATGGCCGTGAAGAAATGAGGGTGAGGAGAGAGGAGAGGAGGACGCACGCGCAGTCGTTGATGCCGGCGAGGACCTCGTACCCCAGAGCGCGCAGGAGCGTCGCCTGGTCGCTCTTCGGCGGTCGCGCTCCAGGCGTAGCAGGAGACACCGAGCGGCGCTTCTTCTGGTCGTCGAGCCACCCTCGGAGCGAGAAGGGCTTCTGGAAGCGGACGTCGATGCGGCCGAGCTCGAGCTGGATGACGCGCGTGTTGAGCAGGAGGCCGCCGAGGCTGTGAGGATCTAAGCGTCAGCGGGTCCTGAGCGCGTACATGGAGGGCTCCTGGTCCCACAGGTGCGGCGGGCGGGCGAGAGACGAGCGAGACTCACGTTTCCTTCTCCTTCGGGTTGCCGAGCAGCTCGTTGACGTAGCTCTCGCGCTCGATGACCTGCGCGACGAGCAGCAATGACTCAGCTCCTCGTTCAGGTCGAGTGAGAGCGCGGGCTGTAGCGAGAGGAGGGCGCACCTTGTCGTACTGGAGCGAGATCGGACAGATCCAGACGTCCTCGGTCCGGCCTTGCTCGAGCGCCTCGAGGACGTTCTTGAGGATGCCGAGCTTGGGCGGCAGGAGCTTGCCCGTGCGCGAGCGTGTCCCCTCGATGAAGCACTCGACTGCGGGCGAGCGAGAGAGCGAGAGGGCCCGAGTCAGCGACGCTCGAGCCTCGAGCGAGAGGGGAAAGGGAGGACGCACTGTTCTTGCCGTTCTCAAGGAGCTGCTCGATGTACTCCTTGACGACGGTGCTGTAGAGCGGGTCGTCGCCGAACGTCCTGCGGATGAAAAAGGCGCCGCACTTGGCGAGCATCGGGCCGACGACGGGCATGTTGAGGTTCTCGCCGGCGACGATGTGCGGCAGGGCGAGGCCGAGGCGGAAGAAGAGCCACGAGATGGCTGCGAGCGGCAAGAAGAAGGCGTCAGCGTCGTCGAGACCAGCAGCTTGAAGGGAGGGGACGCACTGAGGTAGTCCTGCGAGACGGGCAGTCGCATCAGCGGTTCGGCGTCAAGAGCCTTCCCTGAACGCAGAGCTCGAGCATGGACGCACAATGTGGGACTTGTGACACGGCAAGATGAGGAGCGACTGCTTCTTCTTGGCGGCCATCTGGGCGACCTCCTTGAACCGGGCGTACTCGTTGATGCTGATCTCGATGCCCTGGTCGTACATGCGGACGAGCAAGTTGTTGACGACGGCCTGCAGAGTACTACGAGTCAGCTGGGCTCAGGAAGGGTACACGCTGAAGTAAGGAGGGAGTAGAAAGAGAGAGAGAGGAGGACGCACCCCGAAGAACCGCAGGAAGCGCACCGAGTCCATCTTGGCGACGAGCCCGTCAGCTATCCGCGCCGCGCTCTTCCTGAGCTCCTTCTCGATCTGCGCCCGCTTCTTGTCCCGCTCGGGCCCGTCTCGCAGGCCGAGCTGGGCGACCCGAGCGTCGGCGACGAACTGGATGCGCTTGCCGAGCTGGCCCGACTGGAGGATGGCGCGCACGCAGTCGTCCGAGTAGCCCGGGTAGAAGATGGGCTGGCCGATGTAGTCGGTGTAGGCGCGCCAGCCCGTGCCCGTCGCCCACAGCGAGAGCTGCTTCGAGAACTGCAAGGCGAAGGGGAAGCGTCAGCGAGCGCTCGACCCGCTGCGCGCTTCGGCCGCAGCCAGCACCTTTGAGATTGCTCTGAGCGGGAGGACGGAGGGAAGGAGACGCACCTCGATCGGGTCGGAGCGCAAGTGGCCCTGGTGCCCCTCGACGAGGTTGCGCTGCTCGCCGTTGCCCGCCCTCTTCCGCGGTCCCACCTTGCTCACCGCCGCTCCACCTGGCAGCAGCAACGGCTGGAGCGCCGCCATGCCCGGGTCGACGTTGCTGACGACCGAGAAGGGCCTCGTGCGCGGGGCGAGGTCGGGTCCAAGGAGAGCCTCGGGGTCGTCTGGGCCGAGCGACGCGACGTGGTCGGTGGTGCGCTGCTTGCGGTTGAGCGGATTGGCCATCTCGAGCGGCGGCGGTGGCCCTCGTGCTGGAGAGCGCGGCGGGCGAGGCGACGACGCGGGGAAGTTGGCGAGCGGGGTGGGGAGGGCGAAGCTGAGCGGCGAGGGCGGCTTGGGCGGACTGGACGAGGTGTCGGCAGAGCCAGGAGTGCTGCACGCGAGCTCCGCTACCGTCTCGGCGAGCAAGAGGTGCGTGAGGGAAGCGAGCGTCGAGGCCCGTCGGTCGGCAACGTCGCCGCCGAGTCCAACTCCGCGCAGCGACAAGTCCACCTCCTGCAGCTCCGGCGTCCGGCTTTCTTGTTGCGCGTTGTTCTGGAAGGGCTCTCAGCTGGCGGGGAAGAATGCGCAGGGACCAGCAGAGCTCGCTCGGGCCGGGTAAAGCGCTCACGAGAGGGCGTTTCGCTCGTCGCGCGTGCACTACGCGGACCCAGGGAACCAGACGCTCTCGACGCAGTAGAAGAAGCTCACCGCTCTCGCAGACAGAAGAGGAAGAACAGAGACTCGATCCGACGTTGCACAGAGCTCGACAAAAGAGAGCGACGACTGCTCGTCCTCGCGCCCGACCCGACCGCCCGAGACGACGCCGACGACGACGAGAGCCGACGGCGACGACG